>Ga0209673_1003153_pt1 | contig 10066 bp, 6 predicted proteins | sample AraplaCol_mMS_r2_2_FD_184274 | JGI IMG/M metagenome (GOLD analysis project Ga0209673, IMG submission 184274) | Arabidopsis root microbial communities from North Carolina, USA - plate scrape MF_Col_mMS_r2 (SPAdes) (version 3) | ecosystem: Host-associated > Plants > Roots > Endosphere | place: USA... | reverse complement strand
GGCGGCACCTGCGGCAGGGCCTTACTTGACGAAGCTTGCATCGAACATGGCCGTGAAATCTTCCGGCGCCTTGCGGATCACGCCGGCCTCCAGCAGGATGGGCGTGGCTTCCTTCATGAAGCCGGTGAGCTCGCCCGCAAAGAACTTCTGGTTCGCCGACTTGTCTTGCCAGCGCAGGTAAGCCGACGACTTGGCGAACTGCTCGCCGGTCTGCTTGACGGCCGAGCCCATGAGCTCGTTGGCCTTGGCCGGGTCCGACTTGATCATGTCCAGCGCCTCGAAGTACGACTGCGTGAGCGCCTGCGCGGCCTTGGCGTTGGCCTTGAGCCAGGTGGGCGCGCAGCCCACAGTGTCCATCACCATCGGATAGTCGAGCGTGGTGGCCAGGATCTTGCCGGCCGTGGGGTTGGCACGCACGGTCGACAAGTACGGCTCGTAGGTCATGGCGGCGTCGTTCTGGCCGGCCACGAAGGCTTGGGCAGCGGGCTGCGGCTCCAGCGAAACCAGCTTCACATCCTTCAGCGTCATGCCGTTCTTGTTGAGCATCCAGGCCAGGCCGAAGTAAGGGGCGGTGCCGGGCGCGCTCACGCCGATGGTCTTGCCCTTGAGGTCTGCAAAGCCCTTCACGTCGTTGCGCACCGCGAGGCCGTCGGCGCCGTAGGACTTGTCCATTTGAAAGATCTGAACGATCGGCACGCCGTTGGCGTTCCACGCCACGTGCGTTTCCACCGTGGTGGCCGCGCACTGGATGGCGCCCGAAGCCAGCGCCAGGTGGCGGTCCTTCTGCGGAATCATCTTGAGTTCGACGTCCAGGCCGTTCTTCTTGAAGATGCCGGCCTTGTCGGCCAGCGAGAGCGGTGCGAAGCCGGTCCAGCCGGACATGCCGAGCGCAATTTTTGTTTCCTGCGCGGCCGCCGTCTGGGCCATGCCTGCTGCACATGCGCCTGCGGCCAGCAGGGACGCGAATTTCACAACTACCGTCTTGACCATGGGTACTCCTGGTTCTGTTCTCTGGGGAAAAAGCTCGGCGATGCGCTCCGGTGACCGGGCTGCACGAACCTCGCATTGTTGCCAAGCGCCCCAACTTGTATATACAGGATAACCCGGAAGTACCATTTCCGGTGCATCCGTCAGGAAAATGCACCAGATTGCTGTCTATACAGGAAGGGTGGCGGGACGGGCTTCGCCTTTGCAAACCTCATGCCACAGTCATATCCGGGTTGGTGGGGGACAATCGACGTCGCCCCTCCTTTTTGCCCATCCCCGCCCTTCGCACCGCTGCCTGTGTCCTCGCTCGCTCCCCTCCCCCTCGACGCCCCCGGCAGCAGCAGCGCACCCGCCGACATCCTTCATGAAGTCTTCGGCTATTCGCAGTTCCGCGGGCCGCAGCAGGACATCGTCGATCACGTGGTGGGCGGCGGCGACGCATTGGTGCTGATGCCCACGGGCGGCGGCAAGTCGCTGTGCTACCAGATCCCGGCCATTGCGCGCCAGCGCGCGGGGCGTGGCGTCTCGGTGGTGGTGTCGCCGCTGATCGCGCTGATGCACGACCAGGTCGGCGCGCTGCACGAGGCCGGCGTGAACGCGGCGTTTCTCAATTCGACGCTCGACTGGGAACAAACGCAGGACGTCGAGCGCCGCATGCTGCGCGGCGAGATCACACTGCTGTATGCGGCGCCCGAGCGCGTGAACACGCCGCGCTTTCTCTCGCAGCTCGATTCGCTGAAGGAGCGCGGCAAGCTCTCGTTGTTCGCGATCGACGAGGCGCATTGCGTGAGCCAGTGGGGCCATGACTTCCGGCCCGAGTACCGCGCGCTCACCGTGCTGCACGAGCGCTACCCGGGCGTGCCGCGCATCGCGCTCACGGCCACGGCCGATGCGCTCACCCGGGCAGACATCGTCGAGCGGCTGCAGCTGGAAGAAGCGCGCCAGTTCGTCTCCAGCTTCGACCGGCCGAACATCCGCTACACCATCGTCGAGAAGAAAGACGCGACCACGCAGCTGCTGCGCTTCATCGAGCGCGAGCACGAAGGCGATGCGGGTGTGGTCTATTGCCAGTCGCGCAAGCGCGTGGAAGACGTGGCTGTGATGCTGCAGGGTGCGGGAATCAATGCGCTGCCCTATCACGCGGGCCTGGACGCGGCGGTGCGCCAGAGGCATCAGGACCGGTTCCTGCGCGAAGAAGGCATCGTGATGGTGGCGACCATCGCCTTCGGCATGGGCATCGACAAGCCCGACGTGCGCTTTGTCGGCCACCTCGACATGCCCAAGAACATCGAGGGCTACTACCAGGAAACCGGCCGCGCGGGCCGCGACGGCGCACCGGCCGATGCGTGGATGACCTACGGCCTGCAAGACGTGGTGAACCAGCGCCGCATGATCGACGAGAGCCCCGCCGGCGAAGAGTTCAAGCAGGTGATGCGCGGCAAGCTCGATGCATTGCTGTCGCTGGCCGAAGCGAGCGACTGCCGTCGTGTGCGGCTGCTCGGCTACTTCGGCGAGAAGAGCACCCCCTGCGGCAACTGCGACAACTGTTTGAATCCGCCGCAGGTATGGGATGGGACCGATGCCGCACGCAAGCTGCTCTCCACCATCTACCGCGTGCAGCAGCTGAGCGGCATCAGCTTTGGCGCGGGCCACATCATGGACATCCTGCGCGGCAAGGAAACCGAGAAGGTGAAGCAATTCGGGCACGAGCGCATCAGCACCTTCGGGCTGGGCGCGGAGTTCAGCGAGGTGCAGCTGCGCGGCGTGCTGCGGCAGCTCATTGCCACGGGCGCGCTGGCCGTCGATGCAGAAGCGTTCAACACGCTGAAGCTCACAGAAGGATCGCGCCCGGTGCTCAAGGGTGAAGCGAACGTGACGCTGCGCGAATCCATCTCGTCGCCCGCGGAGCGCAAGCCCCGCCGCGAAAAAGTCGCCAAGGGCGCGCCGTCACCGGCCGCCGCCAAGCTCGACGACACCGGGAAGAGGCGCTTCGAGGCGCTCAAGGCTTGGCGTGCCGAGGTGGCGCGCGAACACAACCTGCCGGCCTACGTGATCTTCCACGACGCCACGCTGGCGGCCATTGCCGAGCGCGCACCCGCAACGCTCGAAGACCTGCAGGGCATCAGCGGCATCGGCACCAAGAAGCTCGAGGCCTACGGCACCGAGGTGCTGCGGGTGTGCAGCGCCTTCTAGCCAGGCTCGCCCCCAGTCTTCGCGCACTTCGTGTCGCTACGCCAACCCCCTACCGGGGGCAACACCAGCGGCCCGGCAAAGCCGGTTCCGCGGTGTTCCCCGCGAAAACGCTTAGTTTGAGGGCGGCAACACGATCGGCACGGGCCGGGTGAGCAGGTCGACATACAGCTCAAAGAAGCGCGCGTTGTCGAACTTCTTCACCACCGTCATCTTCTGCAGCGCCGCGCCCGCAGGCTGCGAGGTGTAGCCGACGGAGCGGCCATTGTCGGCGGCGCCGGGCTTGGCGACCACGTCGACATAGCGCTCCACCGTTTGCGTGGCGTAGCTCGGATCGATCAGGTAGGCGAGCGTGAGCGTGTCCCAGATGTTCTGCGTGTAGGCCGGGTTGTTCTCGAAGCCGTTGGTGCCGCTAAAGCCGTAGCCGTTGAGCTGTCTGAACACCTCTGTCACGGCCGTCGGCTTGGCGGGATGGGCAATGCGGTCGTAGATGGGCTTGGTGAGAAACACGGTGTCGGTCACGTCGAGCGGCACCACCACCTGCGGAATCGGCAGGCGCACCACGAACTGCGCGGCGTCGGGGTCGAACCACCAGTTGAACTCGGCAAACTTGGTGGTGTTGCCCGCCAAGTCGATGGCGCCGCCCATGTAGATGATCTTCTTGATCAGCGGCACGATCTCGGGGTTCTGCTTCACCGCAAGCGCAATGTTGGTGAGCGGGCCGATGGCCAGAATGGTGATCTCGTTCGGATTGGCCTTCACGGTGTCGACAATGAAGTCGACCGCGCTCTTGCCCTGCACCGGCGTATGCGTGGCAAAGCCGTCGGGCGAGGGCTTCAGGTCGGCATTGCTCTTGGGCTCGGGCGAGCTCCAGGCGCCCAGGTAGCCGTCGCCGCCGGAGCCGGCCGCCATCTCGGCCTCGATGGTCGCGTAGTCGTGGTTGAACGCGTAGTTCGCGCCAGCATAAATACCGATGCGGTCGCCCACACCCAACCGCTCGACCGACATCAGCGCATCGGCCACGCCCTGCTTGAGCCACTGGTTGCCCGAGACCACGCTGATGCCCATGACCTGCACCTTGCCCGAGGCCTGCAGCTGCGCGGCCATGACGCCAAGCTGGCCGTCGTCGCTCATGGTGTTGTAGTCGCTGTCGATGATGATCTTCTGCGCCGGAGGCGGTGCCGCGCCGAAGCCCGGGGTCAGCCCAAGGCCGCTGTTGCCGTCGCCGCCGCCACCGCCGCAGGCCGAGAGCACCGTGGCGAGCAAAGCCGCCGCCATCCATTTGCGTCGCTGAATCCGAATCTTCATCCCGGCTCCTTTTCGAGTGTTGTGCTTGATGTAGAACTAAAAGCCAAACGTTTGCGCAAACGTTTGCTTGCACTCTAAAGCGCATGCCGCCAGAGCGGCGAAGGGCAAGGTTTCAAGGGGTAACGGCGGCAGCGGCCGAAGCCGTTCAGCCTGGCGCGGACGCGGTTTCGAGCAAGCGAATTTCGCGCAGCGGGGTGCGGTGAAGCAGGTAGGGCTGTTCGTCCACGGTTCCGGATTTCTCGAGCCCCGGCAGGGTCTTGGCCGATGCCGACGCGGGGCAGGCGCCGCCGCTGCGCATCGCCAGCGCGGCCGCCAGGCGTGCCTCGGCAGGGTCGCCGAGTGCATGCTCGAAATCGTCGGCCACGCTGCAGTCGGGCACGAAGCCGTCGCCGTAGTCGCCGAAGCCCTTGGCATTGACGCCCTGGAACTGGATCGCGAAGTAGCTGGTGCCGCAGTTGTCCTGCGGGAAGAAACCATAGGGCTTGCCGCAGGTGGCGCCGCCGACGAGATTGACCTTGATGTCGATGCCGCGCAGGCTGTTCACCACCGATTCGCTGGCCGAGCAGGTGTCCGGCCCGACCAGAACCGTGACCTGCGAAAGTCCGAGCCTTGGCAGCGGCGCGCCGGCGCGGCTGGTGCCGTAGAACGGAATAGTCGACTGCGCCGCAGTCAGGCGGAACGGATTCTTGTCGTTGAAGACGAGGCGCTCGAAGGTCTTGCCCGAGGTGGCGCCAAACGAAGACACCATCGCCGCGAGCCGGCTCGCGATGTTGAGCTGGCCGCCGCCGTTGTAGCGCATGTCGAGCACCAGGTCCTGGATTCCGCCGCCGGCCTTCAACTGGTTGACCGCGTCGATGAGCTGCGCTTCGGAGGTCGTGATGTGGTCGTTGAAGAGCAGGTAGCCCACGCGCCCACTGCCGGTGTCGATGGTCTTCACGTTCTGCACCGGCGTGCGCGTGACGCTCGCGGCTGCCAACGTCAGGGTGCGCGTCGCGCTGCCTTCCTGCAGCTTGAAGGTGTGCGATTCACCGATGGTGGTGGGCGAGATGCCGAGGTTGATGACGGTGGTGTTGGTGCCTTCGATAACGTCGACGCCGTCGACTTCGAGCACCTTGGCGCCGCGTGCAATGCCTGCACTTGCCGCGGGCGATCCGGGTTCGGTGAACGCAATGCGCAAGTCGCGCGGGCGCGAGCTGCGCACGAACGCGAACTCCATGCCGTAGCCCGGCGCCACGCCGTTCTGCGACAGCTGCCGATAGCGCTCGGTGTCGTACACGTAGTGAAAGCGGTCTTTCGCACGGCCCGACGCGGTGAGGAGCGGGCTCTTGAGCACGCTGAAATACGCGACCGGCGTGGCGTAGTCGGCCGCCTTGAGCGTGGTGGGCACTTCGCCGTACCAGAGATAGGTTTCGTCGATCCAGCCACGCACGAAGCGCTTCTCATCGGTCAGCGTGCCGGGCTTGTCGGGGTAGGCCACGCCGGTCTCGGGATTGATGCCGCCGCGCGGCGCGGCGCACAGGCCCGCCACGCTGGACGAGGCAAGAATGGCGTCGTCGTCGCCGATGCTGATGGTCGGCGGTGCAATGGCGGATGGCGCAACGATCGGGAACGCGCCGCCCCCTCCTCCGCCGCCGCCCCCGCCTCCACAGCCGGGGATGGCGAGTGCCCCGCAGGCCACCACGAATGCGGCTGCGGCCGATACGGTGGAACGCGGCTTCTCCCGCGCGTTCGCGTTGCCTGAGTTCATCGAGCCCCTCCTCGTGTCGTCCGCTGCGACGGACGGTTGCTTGCTTCTTGTTTGCCGTGTTGCGGAGGACCCGCTGCGGCCGCCCCCAGCTTCTGCCTACTGCACGAAACCTATGCCGCGCGATTCGCGCACCTCGGGCTTGATGCGGTGCTCGGCCTCGAGCTGGTCGAGGAATTCGGCGGCCGAGAACTCGACCGCCAGAATGTCCGTCTGCCGCTTCACGGCCGCAAAATCGCCCGGGCACAGTTGGCGCAGTTGCGCCAGGCGTGCCTTGATCTCTCCGGAGAGCAGCGTGGCATCGCCGGCCAGCGCCTCGGTCACGAACATGTGCTCGCGCTGCGCTGCGGTAAGCGGCATGAACTTGATCTTGAAGGTGAAGCGCCGCAGCGCCGCCTGGTCGAGCCGGTCCAGCAGGTTGGTGGTGCAGACGAACACGCCATTGAAGCGTTCCATGCCCTGCAGCATCTCGTTGACCTCGGTCACTTCATACGTGCGCTGGGCACCGCGACGGTCCTGCAGAAAGCTGTCGGCTTCATCCAGCAGCAGCACGGCCTTTTCGGCTTCGGCTTCCTTGAACATGGCGGCCATGTTCTGCTCGGTTTCGCCGACGTACTTGCTCATGAGGTCGCTGGCCTGCTTGATGATCAGCGGCCGGCCGATGGCCTTCGCGATGTGCTCCGCCAGCGCAGTCTTGCCGGTGCCGGGCGCGCCGTAAAAGCACAGCGTGCCGTGGCCGCGCGCCTTGAGCGCCGCCACGACGCGCGGAATTTCGAAGCGGGTCTCGACGTTGAGCATGTCGAGGTCGTAGGTGGTCACGCTGCGGCGCATGCCCAGGCCGGTGTCCAGCGTGCCCAGCGCGAGGTCGGCGTTCTTGAGCTGCCGTTCGATCAGCGTTTCCATCGAGGCGCCGTCCTCCGTCTGCGCCAGGCCGGCAAAGCGCACCGCGGTGCGGATCTGCGCGGGCGTGAGCCCCTTGCGCTCGGCCAGCTTGGCCGTGAAGGCTTCGGACACCACGATGCCTTCGAGCGTTTTCTTCACCAGTTGCTCGCGTGCGCCAGGCGGCGGCGACTTGAGTTCGAGGTGATAGGCAAAGCGGCGACGGAACGCCGGATCGATCTGCTCGATGCGGTTGGTCACCCACAGCGTGGGCACCGGGTTGGCCTCGAGGATCTGGTTGACCCAGGCCTTGCCGCTCACGCTGCCGCTGGTGGGCGCGGGAATCTGCTCGGCGCGCGCCATGAACTGCGCGGCTTCGGTGCTGATGGGCGGAAACACGTCCTCGACCTCGTCGAACAGCAGCGCGGCCTGGGCACTGCCCTTGAGGAACACCTGCGCGATCTGCAGCGAACGGTAGCGGTCGCGGCCGCTCAGCGAATTGCCGTCGCGGTCGGCATATTCGACCTCGAACAGCTCGAGCCCCGCGGCCTGCGCCACCACCTTGGCGAGCTCGGTCTTGCCGGTGCCGGGTGGCCCGTAGAGCAGCACGTTGACGCCGGGCTCCTTGCGCGCCACTGCCGCGCGCAGCAGCGTGACGAGCATCTGCGCGTCTTCCTCGACAAAGGAAAAGTCCTGCTTGGTGAGCGCACTCTTGGCCGAAGGCCGCGTGAACACGGCCATCAGTTCGTTGTGGTCGCGGTATTCGCGCATCAGCACCGGCGGCAGCTTTTCGCTGACCTTCATGAGGTCGGCAAGGTCGGTGATGTTGTGCTCGGAGATCAGGTTCTCGACCAGGCCGATGCGCTCCAGCCGCGAGCCCGCGCGCAGCGCCTCGCCCACCTCGCTTGCGTTGACGCCCGCGATGTCGGCGATGGCCGCATAGGCTTCAGGCGCATTGTTGACCTTGAACTCCACCAGCAGCGAACGCAGGTCGCGCTGGTAGCGCGCGAGCGTGCCGTAGAGCAGCAGCGCGCGCTCGGCCTTATTGAGCTGCAAGAGGCCCGCGAGCGCATCGATGTTCTTCTCGACCAGCGTCGATTGCTTGCGCAGCGCATGCGTGAGCCAGTCGCGCGTGACGGCCAGCACCGAAAGCAGGTCCTTGGGCTGGTCCTTGGCGTATTCGTCGAGGTAGAAGAAGAGCGTGCCTTCTTCATAGGGTCCGCGCCACACGCCATGGCGCTCCAGCAGCGTGCGTCCGTCGAAGTTCTCCACGCCCTTCCAGACCTCGTTGCCTGCGCAGCGGCGGCCGAGGAACTCGCGGAGGCGATGCAGCACCGCGGCCGGCCACACCAGGTGGCGCCCGGTCAGCGAGAGCAGGCCGTTGATGTCTCGGCGCACGTTGAAGCGCGGCCCCTGCTTGGCGGCGAGCGTGAGCACGAAGTGCGAGCACATCAGCTCGAGCACAGGTGCTCCCTTGAGCCCGGGCGACGGCAAGGCCTGCCCGCGCACCGCAGCAGCCACGACATCGACACCCGCACGCTTGACCATCAGACGACCTCCAGACGAGGGAATTCCTGGGGCGACCATAACGCAGACTTTTGCCTTCGGGAAGACGCTGGAACGGTAAAAACCCTGATGAAGCGATTCCAGCCACAATGCCCGCCATGGTCGGAATCGAAGAAATCCGGCGCGCCGCGGCGCGTCTGCAGGGTCAGGTGCTCAACACGCCCTGTGTCGAATCGCGCACGCTTTCGGAAATCGTGGGCGCGCAAGTGTTCCTGAAGTTCGAGAACCTGCAGTTCACCTCCTCGTTCAAGGAACGCGGGGCGTGCAACAAATTGGTCGATCTTTCGGAGAACGGGCCGAAAGGCGACGGACAAGAAACCACGCGGGGCGTGGTGGCCATGTCGGCCGGCAACCACGCACAGGGCGTGGCCTATCACGCGCAGCGGCTGGGCCTGCGCGCGCTCATCGTCATGCCGCGCTTCACGCCCGGCGTGAAGATCGAGCGCACGCGCGGCTTTGGCGCCGAGGTGGTGCTGCACGGCGACACGCTCGACGCGGCGCGCGCCCACGCGTTCGAGTTGGCCGAGCGCGAAGGCCTGACCTTCGTCCACCCCTATGACGACGAGGCCATCATCGCGGGCCAGGGCACGGTGGCGCTCGAAATGCTCGACGTGGTGCCGGATCTCGACACTCTGGTGGTGTCGGTCGGCGGCGGCGGGCTGATTGCGGGCATGGCCCTCGCCGCGCGCGACCGCAAGCCCGGCATCGAGATCGTGGGGGTGCAGACCACGCGCTTTCCGGGCATGGTCAATGCGGTCAAGGGCACCCAGCACCTGCAGGGCAAGAGCACCATCGCGGAAGGCATCGCGGTCGGAACGCCGGGTGTGCTGACGCAGGAAATCATCGCCAAGCACGTGGACGACCTGCTGCTGGTCGACGAGGGCGACATCGAGCAGGGCGTGCTGATGCTGCTTGAAATCGAGAAAACCCTGGTCGAAGGCGCGGGCGCCGCGGGCCTGGCGGCGCTGATCCGGCATCCGGAGCGCTTCAGGGGCAAGCGCGTGGGGCTGGTTCTTTCAGGCGGCAACATCGATCCGCTGCTGCTCGCGGCCATCATCGAACGCGGCATGGTTCGCGCCGGCCGGCTGGCCCGCGTGAGGGTGAGCGCACGCGACGTTCCGGGCTCATTGGCCCAGATCACGGCCACTGTGGCGGAAGCGGGCGCTAACGTCGATGAGGTTCACCATCAGCGCGCCTTCACCATGCTGGCGGCGCAGAATGTCGATATCGAGCTGGTGCTGCAGACCCGCGGACGGGCCCACCTGGCCAGCGTTCTGGGCGCGCTGCACGACGCCGGCTTCGAAGCCGAAGAGCAGCACTGAAGGGGGCTGGCAACCCCCTAGACCGGTCCGGCGGGCCCGACCCGTAAAATGACCCCCAGTTTTTGAATCT
>Ga0209673_1003149_pt1 | contig 10079 bp, 10 predicted proteins | sample AraplaCol_mMS_r2_2_FD_184274 | JGI IMG/M metagenome (GOLD analysis project Ga0209673, IMG submission 184274) | Arabidopsis root microbial communities from North Carolina, USA - plate scrape MF_Col_mMS_r2 (SPAdes) (version 3) | ecosystem: Host-associated > Plants > Roots > Endosphere | place... | reverse complement strand
GACCACCGGCCACGGCTGCGCCGCGGTGCCGTAGCCGACGCCCTGCAGCGCCGTCAGCAGCTCGACGCTGGTGTTGTCGTTCGGCGAGAGGATCGCGTCGAGCCGGCGCTTCGCATACAGCGTCTTCAGCATCGCCTGCAAGCGTGCCTTCGCGATCGCACCGCTCCACTGCGGCGTCGCCACCTCGGCCATCGCGACCTTGCCGGAGCCGACCGTCAGCGCGCCCGAATCGATGTGCGGCTTCAGCACCGACATCGCGCCGTTGTAGAAGAAGTGCGAGTTGTTGTCGTCGGCCGCGCCGGCGAACAACTCGATCAGGCCCTTGCCGCCGTCGCGCAGCTTCAGCCGCGTCTCGATGTCGCGGCCCTGCAGCACGCCGACCTCGAAGTTGTCGAAGGTGGCATACGCGTCCACGTTGCCGCTGTCGCGGATCAGCCGGTCGTAGGCGATGACCTTCACGCCCTTCTTCGCGGCCTTGTCCAGCACCGCGGTGAACGCGCTGCTGTCGCTCGCGCCGATCACCACCACCTTCGCGCCGCTGTCCATCATCTTCTGGACCTGCCCCGGCTGGTCTGCGGCGTTGTTGATCGCGTACTGCAGGTCCACCGTGTAGTTCAGGCGGTTCAGCGTGCGCATCATGCTGAGCCCGTCGTCGACCCATCGTCGCGACGAGAAGGTCGGCATCGACACGCCGATCAGGCCCTTGTCGGCCACGGCCGCACGGGCCAGGCGGGAGGTGGCCAGCAAGGCCGGCGCAGACAGGGAAAGCAGGAGTCTTCTACGGTTCATGGCTTGTCTCGGTGGCTCCAGTCGAGGTGCTGGATGACCGGCAAGTTAAGGTCGTACCGCCGTGTAACCGATCGATGCAAACCCTGAGAGGGCGCGGCGTTGTGCAACGGATCGCACGCGAGCGACGTTGGTCCGCGCTGTACTACGCAGCGCTACACCGAGCGACTCAGAAGTAGTGCGTGAACATCAGCCCGACATGGTCGCCCTTGATCTTCGGCGCACCATCGCTCGCGGGCGTGAAGTTCTCCTTCACGAAGCGCAGCTTCACCGCCGAGTGCGGATTGATCAGGAACTCGCCCTCCAGCACACGGCCGGTGGCGTGCCTGTAGTTCTGGTCCAACGCGCTCGCATCGCCGCTGCCGTGCAGCTTCGCGCCGAACACGAATTGCGCGCCCGCGCCGAAGCGCAGGTTGTTCGTCACCGCAAACAGTCCCATCAGCTCGAGCGGAAAGCGCTGGAAGCGCAGCGTGCCGCCGGCCGCCTTGCGGCGGTCGAGCTGCAGGCCCAGGTTCACCTGCAGCGCGAGCGGCTCGGCCACCCAGTATTCGGCGCCGGCGAACAGCTGCAGGCCGCGGCCGGCGTCCATCTCGGCGCCCGAACCGGCCACCAGGTTGTCGCCACCGGTGGTGACACCGCCACCCAGCGAGAACTTCAGCGGCCCGCCGCCATCGGCCGCGTGGGCCGCAGGGGCCGCAGCCAGCGTCAGGGCCATGGCCAGCGCGGCGGCGGCTGCCAATCGGAATTCGGTCATCGGAAGGTCCTGTGCAACTTCAAGAAAGACGATCGACCCGCCTTCAGGCGTCGCGGCTCAGCCGCAGGTCCACCTCGCGGTCGACGAACGCCCATTCGGGCGAGGCCCGCAACGCCGCCACCAGCGCTTCGAAGGCCTCGGCATCGGCCGGCGCGTACTCGAACCAGGTCAGGAAATCGAAGGGCTGCGGCGTTTCCAGGTCGCGGCAATGGTGCAGGCGGCGTGCCACCGCCGGCAGGTAGTCCAGCCCGATCGCGATGTGGCGCGATTGCGCCTCGAAGATCGCGCGCCGCTCGTCCTGCGTCATCGCCCACCAGGCGGCGTTCTTGCGGATCGGGATCAGCGCCGCACAGCGCGCCTCGGCGCGGCCGAGCGCCGGCTGCTTCGCGAGCAGCAGCTGCTTCTCCGGGCGCTCCACGTAGCGCTCGTTGCTGGTGATGCCGCGCAACTGCCACGCCGCGCCGGGCTCGCCGATCCCGGCGCCGCCTCCCGCTTCGGCAACCCGCAGCCGCGCCACGGCCGGCAGGCCGTCGCCGGTCACCGCGCCGATGCGGTCGACACGCCACGGCCCGTCCGCGCCGCCGATGAAGTCGAACAGTCGCGCCGGCACCGCCGTCACGGCGTGTCCCTGACGAACACCATCCCCATCGCGCCGACCGACAGCACGTGCCCGTCCACCGAGGTGTACGACGCGACGCCGAGCGAGTGGTAGCTCGACACCAGCGCGGCCAGCGAGCCAAGGCCCAGCGCCTTGGCCAGCACGTTGCGTTCGCCGATCGCGGCCCGCACGCGGTCGCGGTGGCGCTCGGCCGACGGGTTCAGCACGACGGCAAGCGCCAGCGTGGCGGCCACCAGGCCGAGGACGGTGAAAAAACGGCGTGACGTCATCGTGACAGGCAAGAGCGGAAAAATCGGGAAAGAAATTCAGCGTCGAATCGGCAAAAACGACCGGCGATTGTCGCCGCGACCGGCGGGCCCGTCAGCCCGCCATCAACCCGCGGCCCGCATCACCGCCGTGCGCAGGTCGATCTCGCTCGGCACGCGCTTGAAACGCAACACGCGGTAACCGGCGGCCGCCAGCATGCCGTCGCGTGCCGCCACCTCGGCGGCATCGCGTGCATGGCTCGCATCGTCGAGCTCGATCAGCGCCAGCACGTCGAACTCGCGGCTGCACACCGCGAAGTTCGCGAACTGCCGCTCGAAGCGGCTGCGTGTCGACCGGTGGCTCGCGGTCAGCAGCGCCGACAACGACACCTGCGCCAGCACCACTTGGTCCGGGAACGCCTCGCACAACCGGTGGAACATCGGTTGTTCCTGCTTGCTCAGCGGCCGCCGCGCCACCGGTGCCGCACCCGGCTCGCGCGCCGCGCGGTTCTTCATCACCCTCAGCGCGGCCAGGCCGGCCAGCAGCAGCACGGTCATCACCAGCACGATCGTCATGCGCGGGCCCTTGCATCGTTTGCGATCGCGCGATTGTCGGGGAACCCCACCCATTCAAGGGGGTTGCCGGGCGTCACGTCGTCACGCCGGGTGTAACCAAGCTCCGCAATTGCAACCGGGCACCGTGCACTGCGCCGCACAGGCATCAGTCTTGCTCATACCGGTTTCTGTTTTTGTCATATTGGTGCCTTCCCTGAGTCGTGTTCAATCGATCACGGCAATGGGCGGCACGCGAGGAGAAGTTACTTGCCAGGACCCCGCATGCCCATCCCGTTCCGACCCGTTCTGCGCACTGGCGTCGTGCTGTGCTGCGCGCTCGTGATGGCTGCCTGCGGCAGCAAACGCGAGGGTGCGACGCAGGTGGCGGCGAAGGTCAACAAGGAAGAGATCTCGGTCCACCAGATCAACTTCCTGATGCAGCGCCAGGGCCCCCTGAAGCCGGAACAGGTCGAGGCCGCGAGCCGCAAGACGCTCGACGCGCTGATCGACCAGGAACTCGCGCTGCAGGCTGCCAACGAGCAGCGCCTCGACCGCGATCCGCGCGTCGTGCAGGCGATCGAGGCGTCGCGCCGCGACATCCTCGCGCGCGCCTATGCCGAGCGGCTGGCCGAGAACGCCGCGGCGCCGACCGACAAGGAGGTCAGCGACTACTACAACGCGCACCCGGAGCTGTTCGCGCAGCGGCGCGTCTACACGCTGGTGGAAACGGCCGTCGAGGCGACGCCGGCACAGCAGCAGGCGCTGAAGCCGCAGATCGAGGCCGCGAAGAATGCCGACGACGTGGCGGCCGCGCTGCGCGTCGCCGCGTTGCGCTTCGGCACGCGCCAGCTGACGCAGGGCGCCGACGCGCTGCCGATGCAGGCGGCCGCGCCGATGGCCGCTCTGAAGGAAGGCCAGTCGCACGTGATCAACGGCCCGCTGGGCGCACGCATCCTGACCATCGTGTCGGTGAAACCGGCGCCGCTGGCCGCCGCCGAAGCGAAGAACGCGATCCAGCAGTACCTGCTGGTCGACCGCAAGCGCCAGGTGGTGGACCAGCAGCTCAAGCAGCTGCGTGCCGCCGCCCGCATCGAGTACCAGGGCAAGTTCGCGCATGCCGCAGGCGAGCCGGCACCGACCGACGGACCGGCGCCGGTGGTGGTCACGACGCCGACCGCCGAGGTCTCCGCGACGAGCACCGCCCCCAGTGCGGCCGGCCCCGCCGCGTCGGGCACCGCGCTCGACGCATCGACCGTCAACAAGGGACTCTCCAACCTGAAGTGATGAAAAAACTGCCGACCGCCATGACGTTGAAACGCCCTGCCCGACGCGCGACCGCAGCCGTCACCGCCATCGCGCTCGCTGCACTTGCGCTGGGCACCCCGCTCGCGCACGCGCAGGCGGCGCCCGCAGCACCGACCACCACCGCCGCCGTCGTCAGCGGCAACGCCCCGCCGGTGCCGCAGGATGCCCGGCAGCGCGAATACCTGATCGGTGCCGGCGACGTGCTGCGCGTCGCGGTGTACCAGAACCCCGACCTCGCGATCGAGACCCGCGTCTCCGACACCGGCCAGATCAGCTTCCCGCTGCTCGGCCAGGTGACGGTCGGCGGCCTCACGGTGCCGCAGGTCGAGAAGGCGCTGGCCGACGGGCTGCGCACCGGCAATTTCGTCAAGCAGCCGCAGGTGACGGTGCTGGTGACGCAGGTGCGCGGCAACCAGGCCTCGGCGCTCGGCATGGTCAATCGCCCGGGCCGCTTCCCGATCGACGTCAGCGGCATGCGCCTGAGCGAGCTGCTCGCGCAGGCCGGCGGCATTGCGCCGGGCGGCAGCGACGTTGTCATCTTGACCGGTATCCGCAATGGCCAGCCGTACCGCCTTCAGGTCGATATTGCCGCACTATTTGCAAACGGCGCGCAGAGCCAGGATCCGGTGGTGCTGAACGGCGACACGATCTACGTCGAGCGCATGCCCACCGTTTACATCTATGGCGAAGTGCAACGCCCCGGCGCGATCCGCCTCGAGAACAACATGACGCTGATGCAGGCGCTCGCCAGTGGCGGCGGCCTGACCCAGCGCGGCACCACGCGCGGGCTGCGCGTGCACCGGCGCAACGGCGAAGGCCGCGTCGAGGAACTGCAGCCCGGGATGAACGACGCGCTGCAGAACGGCGACGTGATCTACATCCGCGAAAGCCTGTTCTGACCGGAACCCCATAACCACCTACCGCTGCGAGCCTCGCCCATGTCCTTCTCGCAATTCATGTCCATCCTGCGGGCCCGCTGGAAAGCGGCGCTCACGATGCTGTTGCTGACCCTCGGCACCGCGCTGGCGCTGAGCCTGCTGCTGCCGAAGAAGTACACCGCCAGCGCCGCGCTGGTGATCGACGTCAAGTCGCCCGACCCGATCGCCGGCATGGTGCTGGCCGGCATGATGACGCCGGGCTACATGTCGACCCAGGTCGACATCATCACCAGCGACCGCGTGGCCCAGCGCGTGGTGCGCGACATGAAGCTGAACCAGAACGCCGAGAGCCGCGCGAAGTGGCTCGATGCCACCGACGGTGCCGGCGAGTTCGAGGCCTGGCTGGCCGAGGCGCTGCAGAAGCACCTCGACGTGAAGCCTTCGCGCGAGAGCAACGTGCTGAACGTCAGCTACACCTCGCCCGATCCGAAGTTCAGCGCCGCGCTGGCCAACGCCTTCGTGCAGGCCTACATCGACACCAACCTCGACCTGCGCGTCGACCCGGCCAAGCAGTACAGCAGCTTCTTCGACAGCCGCGCGAAGGAACTGCGCGAATCGCTGGAAAAGGCGCAGTCCCGGCTGTCGACCTACCAGAAGGAAAAGGGCCTGGTGTCGACCGACGAGCGCTTCGACGTCGAGAACGCCAAGCTGAACGACCTGTCGACGCAGCTGATCACGATGCAGGCGCTGAGCGCCGAATCGACCAGCCGCCAGCAGCAGGCCGCGATATCGCCGAACCAGCTGCCCGACGTGATCAACAACCCGGTGGTGGCCGGGCTGCGGGCCGACCTGTCGCGCCAGGAAGCGCAGCTGCAGCAGCTCGGCACGCGCCTCGGCGATGCCAACCCGCAGGTGCTGGAGCTGAAGGCCAACATCAACGAGCTGCGCTCGCGCTACGACGCCGAGGTGCGCCGCGTCAGCAGCAGCATGGGCGTCAACAACAACATCAACAAGGCGCGCGAGGCCGATGTGCGCGCCGCGCTCGAAGCCCAGCGCACCAAGGTGCTGAAGCTGAAGGAACAGCGCGACGAATCGCAGGTGCTGCAGCGCGACCTCGAGGCCGCGCAGCGCGCCTACGACGCCGTCGGCGCGCGCCTGACGCAGACCAGCCTGGAGAGCCAGAACAACCAGACCAACATCTCGATCCTGACGCGCGCGTCGGAGCCGGCCCGGCCTTCGTCGCCGCGGCTGCTGCTGAACATGCTGGTCGCGGTGTTCCTCGGCGGCATGCTGGCGGTGGGGATCGCGCTGCTGCGCGAGCTGATCGACCGCCGCGTGCGCAGCCCGGAAGACCTGGTGCGCACGATCGGCCTGCCGGTGATCGGCAGCATTCCGCAGCCGATGCGCCGTCGGCTGCTCGGCGGCAAGCAGCGCTTCGTGCTGCCGAAACGGGTGCTGGCGCGGCTGCCGGGAGCCTCTTCGAAACTGGCCGTCGCCAACGGCACGCGGGGGCGCTGAACCATGGCCAACATGAGAGACGGAATGGCCGGCTTCGGCGGCGGCGCGCGCGGCGCGAACGGCCTCAACGGCAGCGGCGGCGCGCAGGCCATCGACGGCGCCTACCAGGGCGACGGCCAGCAACTGCACGACCGCAGCATCGGCGACATCATTGCCGACCTGAAGAACCTGTCGTCGCAGCAGGTCGAGACGGTGCTGGCCTACCAGCGCCAGCACCGGCTGCGCTTCGGCGAGGCGGCGGTGGCGCTGGGCTTCGCGAGCGACGACGACGTGCTGTATGCGCTGTCGCAGCAGTTCCACTACCCCTATGCGCCCGAGGAACGGCGCGACCTGAGCCGCGAACTCGTCGCCGCGGTGCAGCCGTTCAGCCAGCAGGCCGAATCGTTCCGCGCGATCCGCAGCCAGCTGATGATGCGGCTGTTCTCGGCCAACGAGCCGAAGCGCGCGCTGGCCGTCGTCAGTCCCGAGCCGGGCGACGGCAAGACCTTCTTCGCGGCCAACCTGGCGGTCACGCTGGCGCAGCTGGGCGGGCGCACGCTGCTGGTCGATGCCGACATGCGCGGCCCGCGCCAGCACGAGGTGTTCGCGGTGCCGAACGGCGCCGGCCTGTCGAACGTGCTGAGCGGCCGCAAGGAAACCAACGTCATCCACCAGGTGCCCGACCTGCCCAGCCTGTTCCTGCTGCCGGTCGGCGTGACGCCGCCGAACCCGCTGGAGCTGGTCGAGCGGCCGGCCTTCAAGCTGCTGCTGCGCGAGCTGCTGTCGAAGTTCGACCACGTGCTGGTCGACACGCCGGCCGCGTCGTACGGCGCCGACGCCGGCGTGATCGCGGCGCGCTGCGGCTCGGCGCTGGCGATCGCGCGCAAGAACCAGTGCCACATGAACGGGCTGCAGGACCTGGTCACCAGCCTGGCGGAAAGCCCCGCCAAGCTGGCCGGCGTGGTCCTCAACGACTACTGAAATGGCTGCGCTGCCGACCCCGGGCCCGGACGCGAGGTGGCGCGCGCTGGCCACGCCGTGGCTGCTGCCCGCGCTCGGGCTCGCGGCGATGTACGGCCCGAGCTTCTTCGACCTGCTGAACGGCATCTGGCGCACCGACGAGCAGGGCCACGGGCCGATCGTGCTCGGCATCTCGATCTGGCTGCTGGTGCGGTCCTGGCCGGCCGCGATGTCGGTGCCGGGCGACCGGCCGCGCCCGCTGGTCGCGTGGGCGCTGCTGCTGGTGGGGGCGCTGGCGTATGCGCTCGGCCGCTCGCAGGGCATCCTGATCCTCGAGATCGGCTCGCTGCTGTGGATGCTGGTCGGCCTGGCGCTGCTGCTGCGCGGCCCGGGGGCGCTGAAGCGCCTGTGGTTCCCGCTGTTCTTCATGCTGTTCATGATCCCGCTGCCGGGCACGGTGGTGGACGCGCTGACGCAGCCGATGAAGCTCGCGGTGTCGTACGTCGCCGAGAACATCCTGTACCGCGTCGGCTACCCGATCAGCCGCACCGGCGTGATCCTGCAGATCGGCCAGTACCAGCTGCTGGTGGCCGATGCCTGCGCCGGGCTGCACACCTTGTTCACGCTCGAAGCGCTCGGGCTGCTGTACCTGAACCTGGTGCGCCATGCGTCGGTGGTGCGCAACGTCGCGCTCGCGGTGCTGATCGTGCCGATCAGCTTCTGCGCCAACGTGATCCGCGTGATGGTGCTGACGCTGATCACCTACCACTTCGGCGACGAGGCCGGCCAGGGCTTCCTGCACGGCTTCGCCGGGCTGGTGCTGTTCATGGCCGCGCTGCTGCTGATCACCGGCGCCGATTCGCTGCTGCGGCTCGGCGTGCGGCACAAGGCGGCGACATGAGCACGGCCTTCGCTCCGAGCTGGAAGCGGGCCGCCGCGGTGCTCGCGCTGATGCTCGGCGCGGTCGTGCTGGCGCAGGCCTTCACGCCGCGCGCACGGCTGGCGGCGCTCAGCAGCGACCTGAAGCTCGAGACCGCGATCCCGCGCGCGTTCGCCGGCTGGCGGGTCGACAACGGCACGGTCGCGCAGGTCATCAACCCGCAGCAGGTCGCGCTGCTGAACACGCTGTATGCGCAGACGCTGACGCGCACCTACATCGGCCCGACCGGCGAACGGGTGATGCTCTCGATCGCCTACGGCGCGGCGCAGGCCGGCGAGCTCGAACTGCACCGCCCCGAGGTCTGCTACGTCGCGCAGGGCTTCCAGATCCGCGGCGGCGGCCATGCCTCGCTGCAGGCCGACGCGACCCGCGTGCCGGTGCAGCGGCTGCTCGCCAGCCTCGGCGCGCGCAGCGAGCCCATCAGCTACTGGATGCGCGTCGGCGACGACGTGATCCCGTCCGGCATGCAGCAGCAGGTCTCGCGCCTGAAGCAGGGCCTGCGCGGCTGGATCCCGGACGGCCTGCTGTTCCGCGTGTCGACCATCGCGACGGACACCGCCCCGGCCTACCAGATGCAGGAGCGCTTCATGGCCGACCTGCTGCAGTCGGTCGACCCGCGCACGCGGCGCTTCCTGATCGGCCCGGTGAGCCCGTCGCGCGATGGCGCACACCCTGCGGCCGACGCCAGCATCGCCGCCACGGCGCCCTGAACCGATCCCGGCCGAACCCTGCCTGCGACCGCCATGAACCCGCCCGACGTCTCCGTCGTCATCGTCAACTACAACGGCCTGCGCTTCCTGCCCGAATGCCTGGACACCGTGCGCGCGGCCTTCGTGCGCCACAGCGTCGAGGTGATCGTGATCGACAACGCGTCGGCCGACGGCAGCCAGGCCTTCCTGCGCACGCGGCCCGACATCCGCTACATCGAATCGACCGAGAACCTCGGCTTCACCGGCGGCAACAACCGAGCCGCGCGCGAGGCCCGAGGCCAGGTTCTGCTGCTGCTGAACAACGACACCCGCTGCGACGGCAACCTCGACGGGCTGGTCGACGAGGCGCTGCAACCGGAGGTCGGCGTCGCCGGCTGCCACCTGGTGTACGGCGACGGGCGCCTGCAGTTCTCGGTCGGCTTCGAACACACGCCGGTGCGCATCGCGCTGTCGTGGCTCGGGCTCGAGAAGCAGTGGCGCACGCCGGACGTGTTCCGCCGCGTGCAGACCCGGCCCGGCTTCTATGCGCTGTCGAACCCGTCGGTCGACTGGGTGTCGGGCGCCTGCCTGGCCACGAGGCGCGAGGTGTGGGAACGACTGGGCGGCCTCGACGATGCCTTCTTCATGTACTGCGAAGACGTCGACTACGGCCGCCGCGTGCGCCAGCTCGGGCTGCGCGCCAGCTACCGCGCCGACGTGACGGTCACGCACTACGAAGGCGCCGGCAAGGCCTGGGCCGGCCGCGCGACGGTGCTGCGCACGCTGCGCTCGTACCTGCTGTTCGTCACCAAGCATTTCGGGCGCGGCGCGGCCTCGCGGCTGGCGCTGTC
>Ga0209673_1003148_pt1 | contig 10081 bp, 14 predicted proteins | sample AraplaCol_mMS_r2_2_FD_184274 | JGI IMG/M metagenome (GOLD analysis project Ga0209673, IMG submission 184274) | Arabidopsis root microbial communities from North Carolina, USA - plate scrape MF_Col_mMS_r2 (SPAdes) (version 3) | ecosystem: Host-associated > Plants > Roots > Endosphere | place... | reverse complement strand
GAGCGGACTCCGCTTCAGGCTTCGTCTTAGTGTTCTTAGACGGGTTAAGGAGTTCTTCGTCGGCCATCGATGATCCTCATGTTGTTCCACGCGTTTTCGACCAGGTCGGGGCTGGTGTCAACGTCGCCGCATCGAAAACCCCATCAGCCACACTACCGCGTAGGATTGCGGCAGACAGATCGGCTACGGATATGCCCAAACTTCTGTGGTCGATTGGAACTTGGGCGCCGGCGCGGACGCCGCCCGCACAGGCTTCAGGGTTACAGGTGATCCGGGACTGTCTACCGCGGAACCAAAACCAGCATCAACAAAAAACGACCGCATAAAGGTTCAGGTGTCGCTCGACGCGAGGATATATCCATCCACGACGTTGGCCGAGAAGGCGTCCAGCCGGAGCATCATAGGATGCGGTCGCTTGTACCCCCGCTACGTCAACCGTCCGAGCACCGAAAATGTCACATGCAACGCCAGGCCCAGGCCTCCTGGCTTCGACCGACAGTCAGTCGACCCGGCTCCGAGAACCCTCACTTCGTTCGATGAAACCATCGAAGGACCGAACAGGGAGACGGCCCGAGGGAATGCGCATGAGCGACGCCGTTGGCATCACGAGGATCTTCACCTAATGCCGTTGCTCGTCGATCTCACGTGACCGATCAAAAACGTTGCAGATCCCCGTTCTATTTATCGCCAGGCTCACAGCGTGCTACCCATTGGAATGAGCCCCGCCTGTCGATGAACGCGTTGTCCCCCTGGCGAAGCAATGCACAGGCTTGCAATCCATTCGCGTCGTGCAACAATGACGCGTGCAGGCAGGATGGAACGTTCTCTGGCAGGGCAACCGTATGACAGACAGGGGCGTATTATCGCCGGAGGAGCTCATTTCGCTTCGAGATGATCTGGACTTTGCACATACGCTCATGTGTCTGGCCGTCCGACGCAACCTTCAAGCTTTTTCCTTTGCCGGGATTCGCATTCCCAAGATCCTTCAGACCTGGGGGGGTGAGACGGACATTGCCAAATCGTCCGGCATTGCAACGGAATTGGCGACGTTCCAGGAGCAACTCTACGACCGGATCGTTTCATTGGCTCGAAACAAGCGGATGCTTCATGAAATCTGGGGCTTCAACGAACATGTAACTGCCGTCTGAAGGTTCGAAATCCTGCATCCCAATCCAGGACGCGATATCAACCATCACGCCGTCATATACGGATTGGCCGGTCGCTTGCTCATAGATCGTGCCGAGCGCGTTGAAATCCCAGTTGTTGTAGTGCCAACTGCTTCCGGGTACCTGACTTCCCCTGGGCGGCTTGGCGTCGGTCATAGCCTTCGATTCCGCAAGGGCTGGATGATAGATTCCTGATCGGGCCTGAAGAAGATGGCGGACTGTCGCCTGCCGCTCGGCCGGGGTGAGACCTTGAACGTCATCTATCCCTAGCTCGTCCATCGTCGCGTCGACCCGGATGGAGCCGCGCTCGACCTCGATGCCGATGGGAGACGATCGGCGAAGATCGTTACGGCCGCGCGATCCGACAACAACCACTTTGAACCCGTGAAGGCCGAATACAGTCGAGCATGCGCCTCGAACGAGTTCCAGTTGTTGGTTCGTGTCCGATATTCAGCCACCCATTTGATCAGACCGATAAACTGTGTCTGCGTTCCGCCGCCTTGAATCCCTCTTTCCTTGACGTTGGCGATGCATTCCTCCTCGGGTAGTTCGATCCAGATTAAGGCAGTCAGGCGGTTGAGGACCATGTTCACCAGCTGGCCATAGACTCCTTCCATGATCCAACAATCCTTTTCAGCCGCAGCCACGACCATTTCGTCTCTGAGCGTCCGATCACGGGCAACCCCATATCCGCCGGGCTCCCAATGGATATCGTCGAGGTGCGTGACGGGATGGCGAAGCCGATCCGCGATCCGACGAGCGAGCCATGTCTTGCCAGAGCCGCCGTTTCCCATGATGAGGACCCGCCTGAAATCGGGGGATGTGCCGACAACCGCCATTTCGCACCTCGGATGTTTCCCTGGACCGTTCGCGGAAACTTAAACGGGAAGTTTCTGAAGAGTTCAAATCCAAAATTGACGCATCGGGGTGCGCGCGGCCGTGTTCGCTCGGTTAGAAGTTGCACGGGCCCCTTCTAGCAGCCGCTTTTTTGGCGTCCGATGGTTAGGGAATGTTGCGGAGGTTCCTGATGGTCCATTCCAGGCACTCGGCCGCCCATCGTTCCATCGCCGTGTCGCCGAGCCGCTTGCCCTGCGCAATGAGCGTCCTTTGGCGAAGCACGATGAAATCCACAACACGGGACAAATCCACATCGGAATCATAGGCCCTGCAGAACGTGGCCAAACGGTGTCTCTGGAGATCAGCACCGACCTCTTCATCGCCGAGGTCAACCCACATCCAGGCTGCGTAGCCGAGATCGTGCATCCGAGGTCCAGGCGATGCGCTGTCGAAGTCGATAATTGCCGCTGGCCTTCCTCCCTGAAACACGAAATTGCAAGGCGATAGGTCGTTGTGACACACGACTTCGAGGCCAGCGCCTCGCGCAGCTGGTGACGACAGAAGCCCCTCCGTAGCATCGTGATACCGGCGTATCAACCGTGCGGCGTCGACCAGGACGTCGTCACGGTGCCATGACAGGTTCCGTGGAACGTCGCCTTCGACGTACGAGAAAACGTCGCGGCCGAATTCGTCAATACCCTTTGATTGCGGGGCAGCGTCAAAACCTGATGCAGAAAGGTACTGCAGAAGTTGGTGGACGAACGGTGAGTTGAACGTCGGCGGACGTCTTACGGTATCGCCGACGCGGACGACTCCTTTGGTGACACGGCCACCTTCCAGAGAGATTTCGCTTTCCATTGCTGAGGCCTGACCTCCATAAAACGCCACGGTCTCGTGCGAACACGCCAGCGTTGACAGCTTGGCATAATTCCCCCAAAGGGAGGTGCATTATTTTCCCGACAGGTGTCCTATGTTGCCTTTGCACTGCCTTGGCGAGCGCATCGTGGTTTTCGGTCCTTCCAATGCGGGCAAATCGACCTTGGCGGTTTCCATTTCCAAAAAGCTTGGTCTTCCGGCCGTGCATCTGGATCAATTTCGACATCTTCCCAATACGGATTGGAAGCCCCGCCCCGACGCGGAGTTCGCTGCCCTTCATGATGCGGCAATCCTGGGCGACCGATGGATTATGGACGGTAACTACTCACGCCTGATGCCGCAGCGATTGGCCCGTGCCACTGGCGGTATCCTTATCACCTCAAACCATTGGCTGCGATTTTCCCGATATCTCAAACGCACTCTTATCAACCGTTCTGAACGTGCGGGACATCTGGAAGGTGCCAAGGACAGCATCAGATGGGAGATGATCCAATGGATTCTGGTCAAGACCCGCAGTAGTGGCATAAAATACTCGAAGGCTCTTCATCAATCCGGTCTTCCGACGGTCGAATGCCACACGGGCGCGGCCCTCAACGATCTCTACAGGATTTGGGATTTACCCGCAGGGCATTAGAAGATGCGACATCGCTTGGGCAGCAATCGGTGACCAGTCACTAGTTTCTGGCCACCGTCCGCCTCACCGGATCCGGGGCTGGCTATGCGTGACCTCAGCAAGCGATGACGCTTCCTCCTCGAGCGAACGGCACGCGCTGAGCCATGCCCCCTCATCCACTCCAAGGTTTGTGCGCATCCAGGCCAGTGTCATGCGCTTTGTCGCCTCCAGAGCATCAGGCGCCTCGATCTCGGTTTCCTTTGCGTCGAGCCCAGCGATCCCGCCAAGGCCGTGTCCGGCCCCATGCAATGTCAAAAGCGCCTTCGCTCCCGGTGCATCGTGAAAGGCATCGGCATGCCATTCCGGGCCGCGGCTTGTGAAATGCGGATTGTCCGCATCGCCGCAGACGACAAGGCTGCGGGTCGTCATGGTGGAGAAATCGACGTCGAAGAACGGAAATCGGCTGGCGCTCTCGTCGGTCATGTCCTTTCCGCCTCGTCCGGGGGCTGCGAGCAGGATGCCTGCCAAAATGCGGGGATCGGAAAAGTCCTCGCCATTCAGCTGCGCGCCGAGAAGCAGCCCGACCGTGTGACCTCCAAACGAGTGCCCTACTGCGCCGATCCGCGAATAATCCATTCGGCCCGCGACAGCTGGCGCCTGTTGTTCGATTTCGCTCAACCGGTCGAGGATCACCTTCATCTCCTCGACGCGCTCGCGCCAAAAGAACGGCGCGCCGGGGGCATCTGAAGGTAAGCCAGCGACACGAGAACTTGCATGCGTCGGCTGGATGACAGCGAAGCCACGCTCGGCCCAATATTGGACGAGGGGTGCGTAACCGTCCTTTGACGGGATATAATTGGAAGGCCCAAACCCATGCGAGAGCAGCACGATGGGAAGGCTGTCGCCGGTGGCCGGTGCGGTCAGACGCAGGTCCAGCGGCTGGCGTCCAGGCATCTGCAAACGGAGTGGAGTATAGGCCACCGTGAGAGCGCCCTCAGGGGTCGGAATATGTTTTGCGAGAGCGATCAGGTTATTCATGATCGGGTATCCTTACATTTGTGTCCAGATGGTGCTTCAAGACATCGAGTGGCCGGTCTCACGGAACCAGGTTTGAGCGTCTGCGCCGGCGGGCATTTTCATCGGCGCTTGCGGATCCGTCACGGCCCGCCAGACGGCGTCTGCCACGTCTTCCGGCGTAGTGCATTCCGTGCTCGAGCGCAGCGTCGTCAGGTAATCATGGACGAATTCGCGGTAAGGCTCGGGGATTTCCAATCCCATACGGGCGACGGCGTTCTTTCCGAACCCGGTTGTCGGGGCAGAACCGGGCAGAACGAGCTTGACGCGGACCTTGAAAAGAGCAGCTTCGATAGCGAGACTCTGGGTAAATGCGTTCAGCGCCGCCTTGCTGGCACTGTAGACCGAGAGTGCCGGCAGCGGCTTGAGGGTAACGATGGAGCTGACGTTGACGATCACGCCTGACTGAAGGGTGCGCATTTGAGGAAGGACAGCTTTGGTCATTGCCATTGCGCCAAACACGTTCGTTTCGAACAGCTCCCGGATCTTCGACATCTCGGCGCCTTCGAAAGCATTGAGCATGCCGACACCGGCATTGTTTACGAGAGCATCGATTGGTCCAGCCGCTTCAACCGCCTTAGTGATGCTATCCGCGTTGGTCACGTCGAGCGCCAGGACTTGCACCCTGTCGTTCTGGGGCAGCAGGCCGTTCTGCGGGGTAGGCATGGTGGCGACCACGTCCCAACCCGCCGTCGCAAATCTTTGCGCGGTAGCGAGGCCGAAGCCGGATGAGCAACCTGTGATGAGGATTTTGGGCATAGCGTTGTCTCCTGACGATTGATTTGTCAGAAGATGGACGAAGCGGAACGGACTTGCTATATGCATCTGTCCGAGAATATTTAGCATAAGTCCGAGATATGACCGATCCAATCGCCGAAGTCGTTTCCCTCCTGAAACCAAGTCCGTCGATCTCGAAGCTCGTAACGGGTGGCGGCCAATGGCTGGTTGAGCGCACGGAACTCGGCAGTCCGTTCTACTGCGCAGTCGTCGAGGGCAGTTGCCTGATGACGATCTCCGGCCGGCAGTCGATGGTGCTGACGGCTGGGGACTTTGTGCTGGTTCCCAAGATCTTTTCATTCACAATGAGCAGCCTCGAGCCACCGCCACGGGGGGCGCTTGCCCGGCGTCTGGAGACCAGCCCAGGTGTCTTCCGGCTTGGAGACCCCGAGGCGTCCACCGACATCAAAGCGATGGTCGGGCATTGCGCGTTCGGTACAGACGACAAGGCCCTCCTAGTATCGTTGCTTCCGGAGGTCATCCACGTCCATGGTGAGGCGCGCCTGATGACGCTGGTCAACATGATAAACGATGAAACAAGAGCTGACCGCACCGCACGCGAAATGGTGCTGCACAGGCTTTTGGAAGTGCTGTTGATCGAAGCTTTGCGATCATCTGCAAGTGCTGCGGCTCCTCCTGGTCTGCTTCGCGGTATGGCCGATCCGCTCCTGGCGCCCACCTTGCGCCGCATCCATGCGGATCCCGGCCGCAGCATGACGGTTGAGACGCTCGCTCAGGATGTGGCGATGTCCCGTTCGACTTTCTTTGATCGCTTTCGAAGAGAGGTCGGCGTCGCTCCGATGGAATACGCGACCGGCTGGCGCATGGCACTGGCGAAGGAATTACTTCGCGACGATGTCGCCATGGCCGAGATCGCGCAACGCGTCGGCTATGGGTCCGCAAGCGCCTTCAGTGTCGCATTCAGCCGGCATGTGGGAATGCCGCCTGGCGCCTACTCACGCTTAAATATCTCGGAATAGGACCAGCGCGATTCCCGATTGGGAACGAGCTGTTCCCAAAATGCCGTTGTAGCCCACCCCTCCTCCGAATGTCTTAGACGCGGAAGTTATGGGGCAAGCCGGATCAGGCTTTTCGGACCTGGCCTTGATGACGATGGTCACGGTCAAGGAACGGCTCGACTACGGCGCTCTCCAAGGCGTTGCTATCAGCCTTTGCGAGCGCGACCGTACCATTTCCAAAGAGGTGAGCGCATAGGTCTTTGGATAACGAGGAGGCTTTTGGATGGAGCAATCGCCCGCCGGGAAGGTGGTCGGTCGAAATCGAGAACCATCTTGGACTACGGCGAGTTAGAAGGCACTATTCGGAAAGGCCAAGATGGCTGCGGCACCGGCTGGGTGTCGGCGCGTGCAAATTTGAGCTGTTTGGCGACGTCGACATCCAATTTTGGGTCGACGCAATCTCGACGATACCAGGTTGCTCCCACGATCCGTGCCCAACGCAAATCGAGTTTCCCAGGCCTGTACATCTGGCGCTTGATTTGGCCGGAGTAAGGTTCCCGCCCAAACTCTTCAAGCTTATGGTCCCTGCCCAGCCATGGGCGCTGATAGAACTGCGGAATGTATTGCTTCAATCAATCTCCCGGCGTTCAAATTCACTTCGGAGCATTTGGGTTGAAAGGCTCTCTACCCAAAGCTTCGGCTATCTTGCGCCAATCTCTGCCCCCATGCCCGCGATGCGCAAGCACTCGACGTTGGTTAAATGTGCCATGTCACTCGCGTAGTAATAGCCGAGCTGGTGAAGCTCGGAGAGGAGAAAGGGCTTAAGCCGGAGATCTGAGAGCTTCGTGGACATGGCTGGATCAAAGCAACGTCGCGTGTTCAAATCAACTCGCAAAATTGACTGTTGTCCCGCCTTCAGCCAGCCGGATGATGGCCAAGCCTGTCGTCGAATGGTTTTACATTGTCACCACCGAACTGGGCCTCGGCCGTAATCATCTCGATGAATTCGGCGCTCGACATGACCCGGGTCCCGGATAGCAGGTCGAACTCGCAAATAAATGTGACAGCCCATCGCGCATGATCGATCTGCACTGCGGTATGGAACGATTTCATCTTTCCCTCCTGGTTTCCCAGATTGAAGCACAGTGGCGGCAGATCGTCTAACCGCCGCAAGCCGGGGGTGCAAAAATAAGACTGCAGAAGCTTGACTCGTCCACTATAGGTGACTATCGTCAACATAATGAAACGCAGTGATCGGTGTTAAAATGTCGTTCAAGGAAGCAGCTTTAGATCAGAGCGGTCATAACAGCGATTGCGGAGACATTGCCCGCCAACTGCGCAAGGAAAGGGAGGGTAGGAACTGGTCCCTGTCTGACCTTGCTGCTCAGTCGGGCGTTAGCAAGGGGACGATCAGCAAGATTGAACGGCGAGAGGCAAGCCCGACGGCCGTCGTACTGTCGCGGCTGGCAGCTGCATTCGGATTTACCTTAGCGGGCTTTCTCTTGAAAGCTGAAGATTCCGGCGACCCGGTCACGCGGCGCGCAGAGCAGCCCGAATGGGAGGATCCCGAGACAGGCTACAAGCGTCGTCAGATCTTCGTTAAGGCCGACCATCCTATCGATCTCACTGCTATCGAGTTTCCTCCAAACCGCAAGATCAAGTTTCCTGCGGTTGCATTTGGTGCTCGCAGGCATCTAATTTGGGTCCAAACCGGCGAAATTCTCATCCGGATCGGCGAGGACGCTCATCACCTGACCGCCGGCGATAGCATCGGCATCAATGTCCTCACGGACGTGTCTTTCGAGAACGAGACGGATGCGCCGTGCTTCTATCTTGTGGCAACCGCAAAGTAAACGCGGGGAGTTTTCATGCTTTCCCCCCTGCGCAATTATGTGGCGGCCGGATTGGTCGAACTCAGTTCGCAGAATAACCGTACTGCGATTAACGGCTTCCGGGTGATTGCGCTTCGCCCACCGCAGCACTGTTCCTCGCGTCCAAGACAGATGGAAAGCTCGCGGGCTGTGTGGCCATCCATGATTTCGGTGAGCGGGCGATGCGGAGAAGAAACGCCTTTTCGTCGCCCCTGGCTAAGGAGGCTTCGGACGTGGAAGAGCCCTGGTCGAGAGCGCTGCCACGAGCAGATGGGTTTCAACCCGGCTTGTTCTGAATCCCCGTGGCCGAAATGCCCGCTGCCATTGCCGCTATGAAGACTGGCTTCCGGATGATCGCCCATACTGGGATGACGTCCTTCCTGTTTTCTGTTTCGGAAAAACATTGTGATTAGAGAAAAGCGAAAAAACGCGATGACCCCTATGCCTGTAGAAACCAATGAATCTATAAGCCAGCTCTCGAAGATGTGGGGCAAGCTGGTGGCGGATGTCGGCGGCATGATTGCCGATGAGGCCGGGCTCGCAATCCGCTGGGCCGACTCCCGCTTTGTCTTTTACAATGCGCTTGTTGCGACCGATCCGGTGGAAGGGGATGAGCAGCTAAGGCACTTGCTCGCGCGGTCCTCGCAATACATGGGTACTCAGGAGCAGCCTGGATGCCTTTGGCTCTTTGACGATTTGATATCTCCAAAGGTTAGAGGCAGACTTGAAGATCTGGCACGCGAGGCTGGGCTTGTGAGTGCTTTTACATGTTGGGGCATGGCCGGCGATCTGATCGAACTGGACGAACCACATCATCCTCTATTGCGCTTCGAACGTGTCGCAAGCGCTCAGCATCTTGAAGATTATTCGCGCCTCAATGCCCGCGCCTACGGCATGCAAGAGCAGGACGCAGTTGCGGCGCTCCGCAACTCGCGCCTCTGGCGTGAGGAAATCTTCGCCTATGTCGCCTACGAGGGGTTGAACCCAGTGGCTTGTGCAGGTGCATGCAAGGTAGACGGTCGACTTTTCCTGGTCCTGGTCGCGACGGAAGCCGCGCATCGTCGCCGTGGCTTTGGAGAGGCGATCACGCGAAAGGCTTTGACAGAGGCAAGTCGGGCAACTGGGATTAAGCGGGTCTGCCTGCAGGCAACTTCAGACGGCAAGCCCGTCTATGAAAAAATTGGCCTCCGCGTGAACTCTTCACTCCAGTTGTTCATGCAGGGCCCGTCTTGAGGATGTCTCCATCGATTGGGACAATCTCGGGTCGTGCGACGGCATGACGCTCATTTGCCACCGGTTGGTCGATGCCGTCGGCTGCCCGAAATCATCGCCCCGTCTGCCGGCGCCAGCGTCTTACCGCGAGCACCGCCGTGCCTGTCTGCTCGGCCGCGAGCTGCAGCCGGCGGGAGGCGACCATGGGAAGAGGCCATGGACCTCGCCCGTCCGTTACCGAAGGATGCGCTGATTATTTCGTCGCACGAACCGTATTGATCCACGATCGTCGCGAGATCCGGAGACCCGGTGGCACAGGCAGTCTGCTTTGATGCCTGAAACCAGGCTTGATCGCATCGAAAAATGAAAAAGCCTGCCGCGGAAGGAGGTGCGGCAGGCTTTCGAAAGAAATGAACAACGGCTGGGAGGAGAAATGCCGCTGTTCCGTCAGGCTCCCCTTGGGAGGAGGAGTGGGTCGCCTGAAACACGAAGCTCTGCGGGAGGAGATGCATCGCTTCGATGAGGTAAAAAATACCAGAGGCGGCCTCAACCGCCAGCGCTTATATTGCAGCGCAGCCATGCATATGCTGCAATGCGATATAAGTCTTTGCTCATTTTCCGATCATTATGATGGTCGTCCAGCCTTCTTCTGAAATTTGAGGTTCGTCAGTGCAGGATCTGGCTGAGGAACAGCTT
>Ga0209673_1003147_pt1 | contig 10081 bp, 9 predicted proteins | sample AraplaCol_mMS_r2_2_FD_184274 | JGI IMG/M metagenome (GOLD analysis project Ga0209673, IMG submission 184274) | Arabidopsis root microbial communities from North Carolina, USA - plate scrape MF_Col_mMS_r2 (SPAdes) (version 3) | ecosystem: Host-associated > Plants > Roots > Endosphere | place: USA... | reverse complement strand
AAAAAAAAAAAAAAAGAACAAAAAGTAGACCTATTGTAGCCGAGACTAGCCTTATCATTTGTCTCTAACCAGATAAGTCCTCAACCAATCGTGGAGAAAAATGAATGACGCTAGAGAATGAACTGGGGCTAAAAGTGGACAGATTCGATGAAATTTGCAGGTCGGCTGAGTTGCGGGGAGTCAAAAAGATGGAGACAATCTGGAGAAACCAAACCACAGAATTGACTAACCGCCAGTCAATTCATCTTTCCGCTGGACAAGAGATCCGCTCAAATGCGACTGCAAACAGAGTTGCATTCCCGCTGTGCAACACTCCGCATGCGGGGTGACAATACACATACACCACATACAACTGTAAAATTACATTACAATACATTTAAATAATACGTACTACAACCCGTCCCTGCCTAAAAGAGAAGTACCACATCGGCATGCCGAATGTCACCTTTTTTTGTCCTTGGAAAAAGAGTGTTACATCATCGCCGTCTTCAACTTTCTTATCTCTTCTTGTTTTCCTTTTGTACTTCCTGTTGTTCCTGTTGTTCCTGTTCCTGTTTCTACTGCCGTGAATAAACATCATCATCATCATCATCATCACTCTGCAGTATGCCGGGCAAAACAACCCCAACTCCCCGCATCACCAAGTTTACCAACTGTCGCTTGGTGCGCGGGTCCAGTCTAATCGAACAAGATCTCTGGATTGATTCACTCTCAGGCAAGATTCTGAAAGATCAAGAAGCATTCTATGAATTACACCTTTCTCCTGATGAAATCATTGATCTCGGTGGTCGGATTCTGGCACCTGGTTTGATTGATGTTCAGTTGAATGGTGCTCAAGGCTTTGACTTCTCGGTTCCTTGTGAGACAAAGGAAGAGTATGATGAAGGTTTACGAATGGTGAATCGTGGTTTGGCGAGGACTGGTGTGACATCTTACTTGCCTACTGTTGTTAGTTCTACCGCCGAAGTTTACCACAAGGTTAGTCTTTATCTCTCTCTCTCTCTCTCTCTCTCTCCCTCTCTCCCTCTCTCTCTCTCCCTCTCTCTCTCTCCCTCTCTCTCTCTCCCTCTCTCTCTCTCTGTGTGTGTGTGTGTGTGTCTCTGCAAAGTATCAAAGTATCAAACTAACAAGATCAGGTCCTACCCTCCCTCGGTCCAACAGCTGGATCTCACCAATCCCAAGATGGAGCTGAATCCCTCGGTGCCCACGCTGAAGGTCCCTTCATTAGTCCAGGTCGTAATGGAATTCACAAATCAGAAGTCCTCCGCGCAGCTCAAACCTTCGAAGACCTAATAACCTGCTACGGAAAAGAAAATCTATCAACATCGACCTCAGCCACAAATCCCAGTCCAATCAAAATGATCACCGCCGCACCAGAAGTAGGAAATATGATGGCTCAGATTCCGGAGATTGCAAATCGAGACATCATTTATTCCATCGGTCATTCGGACGCGACGTATGAACAAGCGATTTCTGCTACACATCAAGGTGCAAGGATGATTACTCATCTTTTCAATGCGATGCGACCCTTTTATCATCGGAATCCGGGCATTTTCGGCCTTTTGGGTCAGAGTGAACGTCGTCGTCCTTATTATGGTGTTATTGCCGATGGTGTTCATCTTCACCCTACATCCATCAAGATCGCGTATAATGCCCACCCGGATGGATTGGTACTTGTTACTGATGCGATGAGATTGTGTGGATTACCGGATGGTGTTTATGAGTGGACCAATGGGGAGAGAATCGTTAAGACCGGGGCGAAATTGACTCTTGAAGGATCGGATAAGATTGCAGGTTCGTCGGCGACACTGATTGAATGTGTGAATAATTTCCGGAGATGGTCGAGTGCGTCTACGGCGCAGGCGATTAATGCTGCTACGGCTGTTCCGGCGAAATTGTTGGGGTTGGAGGGGGTGAAGGGGTCGTTGGATAGTGGTGCTGATGCGGATTTGGTGGTTTTGGGTGAAGTGGACGATCCCTATTCTGGGGCGACTTTGACGGTTGATCAGGTTTGGAAGCTTGGGGAGAAGATTTTTGATTCGGAGATGAAGGCTGTTGTTTAATTTCATGTTTTCAAGTTGTCAGTTGTTTGTCAGTATGTGATTTCTATAGTTTGTTTGTTTTCAGTTGCCAGATGCATGCGCATGATATCTACTTTATAGTGGATTGGCGTTAGGGATTATCTTTATGGATTGTGGCATTTATCTATATTTATTTTAGATCTCTATCATTATCAAATAGATTTGATTATTTTAATTTTTGAATGTATTTCCAGTATAAGTGTACCTACAAGTATTGTAGTCAAGTTCTTATCACACCAATTTCTTGCATGGATTAGTTACTACACTAATGCACGCTAGTGAATGCTTACATGTAGTTCAATGATACCAGTGTATTTAATCGGTGTGGTAACTAATTAGTGTATTTAATGGCTGAACACTAGTCTACCTGAATTATCTTAAATCAGACCTGGCTTGAAAATATCACTACACTGTATGAACTACCACTCATAATATCACTGACTTGAACATTCATATATTCATTTAGATATTCCAATTTCAAATCGGCTCCGCCTCGCAGAACCCTAATATCCATAACACTAGCTCGAGCTCAGCCCAGTCCAGCCCAGCTCTTCGCTCGCTGAGATGCTAAACAAAAAAAAATATCCAATTCAAAAACAAAGAAAAACAAAAATACAACTTTTCACGGCATACGGGTCATGAAAGGCAAACCACACCACACTCCCGCCCAGAGAAGTAAGGGGACAAGGCGACGGGCGACGCTTACAGACGAGGCTGGGAACGAGTCCAGCCTGCCTCCTCGGCAATCAATTCAGCGGCACGTTCACCAATAGTCAGGACTGTAAGCATGGGGTTGATTGATGGCATATCGGGGAAAACACCGGCATCAGCGATACGAACGCCCTTCAGGCCGCGGATTTTCAACTTTGGATCAACGACGGCTAGAGGGTCACGGGTGATATCGCCCATTTTGGTCGTACCGGCGGGATGGTAGACGGTGTGAGCTACGCGACGACCGTATTCGGAGAGAGCTTCGTCGGAAGTAACGTTTGGTCCGGGTGCGACTTCACGTTTGATCCAGTCCTTGAAGGGGGATTGTTGGGCAACCTTTCGGGCGACCTTTAGACCTTCGACGATGGTGGCGGCGTCGTAGCCCTCTGGATCGGTGAAGTAGCGGAAGTCCAGGGCGGGTTTGACGGATGGATCGGAGGAGGTCAGGTAGAGACGGCCTCGGGAACGGGGGCGGGGAATGTTGGGGGTCATGCAGAAGGCGTTGATGGGTTCGTCGTAGCCAAGTCGGGTTGTGTTTAGGGTGAAGGGGATTTGGTAGCAGTGCATCATTACGTCTGCGGCTCGGCCGTCGAAACCGGCGGCGTTGGCGGGTTCGCGACGGAGGAAAATACCTGCGTCGGAGTCCATGGTTGTTTGGTTGGGAGGGACGGGTTGGTTCAGTTCCCACATGATGATTGACTCGGGGTGGTCGATCAGGTTCTCACCGACACCGGGGATGTCTTTGATGACGGGGATACCGAGGGCAGAGAGTTGCTCGCGGGGACCCAGGCCGGAAAGCATCATTAGACGAGGGGTGTCTACGGCACCGGCGCAGAGGATGGTCTCCTTCTTGGCGCGGAGAGTATGCTTGACGCCATTTTGAAGAGTGACGTTAACACCGGTGACGGTGTCGCCTTCAACGTTGACCTTGGAGACCCAGGCGTTGGTGAGGATGGTCAGGTTAGGACGCTTCTCCTCGCCGCGCAGGATGGGGTGGATATAAGCAACACTGGCACTGCTTCGGCGGCCATCATCGGGGTTGTAGGAGACGTTGAAGAAACCGACACCCTCGGTCAATTCACCCTTGTTACGGATGTCATCGTTAAAGTTCTCGATGACGGGGATGTCCATAGCACTGGAGCAGGCTTGAATCCAGTCCTTGCAGAGCTGGTTCTGGTGACGGGCGTGCACGGGCTGAATGGTGTTACGCAGACCATCGATCAAACGGGTGAAGGTCTCAAAATCCCAACCCTTGCAACCCTTGGATACCCAGTTGCGGCAGTCATACTCGAAAGGACGGAATGAGATCAGAGTGTTGTGGCTAGAGCAACCACCCAGAACCTTGGCACGGGAGTGACGGATGTGACTATTGCCTACGAGGAGTTAGTTAAGGATTCGCAGTGGGCTTTAGACTAGAAAATCTAGATGGCATGTAGGGTGGAATAGAAGGTTGTTGGGATGGAGTGTCGCAAGGGAGATGTCGTACCCATAGGCTGCTCAACGGTGGGATAATCATAGTCGAGTTCACCGCCGAGAAGGTTGAGCCATTCCTTCAGGTTGAGAACGCGGTCATCCATGAAGTCGCTAGGACCGCCCTCAATCACCAGAGTGCGCTTGTTGGGCAAATACTGAGCCAGTCGTGAGGCAATGACACAACCGGCAGTGCCGCCACCCACGACAATGTAGTCGTAGCTGTTGACATCGATGCCGGGGAGATCGTTAGTGGTGGCCATGATGAGATTTGAAGGATGATGATGATGATAAGAGGTTGGAGAAAGAGGAGAAGAAGGGAAGATCTCTTTCTATATTTTAAATCCAAGAGAGACCGAGAAAGTAAGTGATGGGGCCACGGGTGGTCTGATTTGAAAAGAACCAATCCAATCCTTCTCAATCGAGTGCCTTGATTAGGTGTAGGCTTGGTGGTTCAACCTTTTTTTTTTCTCTCTCGATTGTTGCTGGGGCGAATTGAACGATTGTGAGTGGCGGCGATCGAGTCAAAGTGGATCCTTTTGGAGAGAAAGATCCACTCGGATTTGCCAACGGTGTTCCTCGTGTTTCCGAGAGAGTACTTTGTATCAGGAAGGTTCTAACTCGGGATAGAAGGGATGAAGAGGGGAAGAGGAGATGATGTGTAAGATAAGGGAAATTTAGTCCGGATCAGGAGGGAGAATTCAATCCGGAGGAGACCGAGCGTGATATCTCCAACAAAGCGATGAGAGACACGAGATTGGCTACGTCACTTTCAGCAACAGAACTCTGTGTGAAGTGAGTAATGAAAATAGAGAAAGAGACTATTGTCGATTTCCCGTCTTTAGTGCATTTCTCGCCATCTGTTCCAGTGGGTCTATAATTCAAACTGGCCACGGATGTTCGATACCGCGCTGCCTAGGCGAATTTTGCAGTCGCACATTCCCCGCAATTCCGGCGGTTGGGCCGGCTGACTGGCCGCTTTCGGATAAGCGCCGGTTCCACCGCGTTTCGTCGGGTCAAGTCCGATCAGGCGGTGAGTCTAGTGAGTATCCACTTGATTCCAGCATGATGAATGAGAGTATATGCAGATAAACTACTCCTAATCAACTCACTATCTACTTCCTTCACCCCTCTATCTCTATCCATCCCACGGACTACTCAGTGCAGAGTATACGTACCGCAATCATGGCTCTCACTTTCCCTCCTCGTGAACTATACTACAACGGCCAAACTCATCCCGCCTCCTCCGGCAAAACTTTCCAAACCATCAACCCCGCTACCGCAACCCCGTTGGCAGATATCCAAATCGCCTCACCCGCTGATATCGATGCTGCAATCGCAGCAGGTGAACGTGCATTCCCAGCCTGGTCCCAGACTCCGGCTATTGCTCGTGCTCGAATTCTTCACAAGGCGGCTTCGTTGTTGCGGGAACGAAATGATGAAATTGCTCGTGTTGAGACTTTAGATTCTGGAAAGGCTTTTACTGAGACTAGTACTGTGGATGTTGTTACTGGTGCGGATGTTTTGGAGTATTATGCCAATTTTATTGGTGGTGGGGGTCTGAATGGTGAAACTACTCAGCTTCGTGAGGATGCTTGGGTTTATACCAAGAAGGCGGCTTTAGGTGTTTGTGCCGGTATTGGCGCTTGGAACTATCCTATTCAAATGTACTCCTCTCCTCTTGTCCGGATTTTGGAGAATTTCACTAATCTAATTCATCTAGTGCCCTTTGGAAATCCGCTGCTTGTCTCGCTGCTGGTAACACCATGGTCTACAAGCCAAGTGAATTCACCCCTCTCCACGCTCAAACCCTAGCACAAATCTACACTGAAGCCGGTCTACCCGCCGGTGTTTTCAACGTTGTCAACGGCGCCGGTGATGTAGGCGCTTACTTGACCTCCCACCCCTCCATCGCAAAGGTCTCCTTCACAGGCCAAGTCTCAACAGGTCAAAAGGTTGCTGGTTCCGCTGCCGGTAACATGAAGTACGTCACTATGGAACTGGGTGGTAAGAGCCCTCTTATCGTCTGTCCGGATGCCGATCTTGAGAGTGCCGTCGATGGAGCTATGATGGCCAATTTCTATAGTACTGGACAAGTCTGTACGAATGGAACGCGAGTCTTTGTACCGCGTTCATTGAAGACTCCCTTTGAGAAACGTCTTTTAGAGAAGATTCCTTTTATTCGTGCTGGTCCGTTATTCGACGATCAGACTAATTTCGGTCCGCTTAGTTCCAAGGTTCATCAGGAGAAGGTCGTTTCTTATATTCGTCATGGAATTGAGTCTGATAAGGCGACTTTGCTTTGTGGTGGTACTGGTAAACCTGATCTCCCCAAGGATCTGCAGGATGGTTTCTGGGTGAAACCGACTATTTTCACGGATTGTACTGATGATATGCGGATTGTTAAGGAGGAGATTTTCGGTCCTGTCATGTCTATTCTTTACTATGATACCGTTGATGAGGCTGTTCAGCGGGCTAATGCCACTGAGATGGGTCTTGCTGCGGGTGTCTTCACTAAGGATTTGAATCAGGCTCATCGTGTCATTGATCAGCTTCAGGCTGGTATTACTTGGGTTAATACCTGGGGTGAGAGTCCGGCTGAGATGGCGGTTGGTGGATGGAAGAAGAGTGGTCTTGGTGTTGAGAATGGTCGTCGTGGTATTGAGGCTTGGGTGCAGAATAAGAGTACCCTCGTTGATATGTGTGGTTCTGTGGCGACTGTTTTTGCCAAGTTGTAATTTTAATGATTCATGTTATACTTAAAATAGTTGGTTAGAGGTGCATAAAAATTTTATTGAATGTTACAGCATCCCATCACCTACTAGTACCTAGTGGTGCATACTAGTAGTATGTATATACAAATTATATTGCCAAGACAGACTCGCAGTTAGCTGCAGCACTAACGATATTAGTACAAACTAACCTTTTACGCACACTACATCCCAACATACTACACACTACACACTACATAATACACGGAGAAATCTGATTGAACTGAATTCTTAAACAATCTAGCCATATCCTATGCGCCTCGAATTATGTGATGCTGTTTATCCGCTGGCGCCAAAATGTCAAATTGAATGCATATTCAAAGAAGGATATCATATCCACCATAGCCCATCTATCGAATAACGAGAGAAACAAACGCCGCGAATTATCCGATAACAAAAGAAGACAAAAGAAGACAAAACACCATGCAAGTATTCCTAAGCAATGGCCCGAAAAACAAATGTAGTGAAAGAAGAAAACACGAACAGAATAGAGGAGAGAAGTGAAAACACGGCTCATATTCGCATTCACTCAAGCGGAGTACCGGTGATGTCCACTTCATTCCATTTGATTCTCATAGAGCGGTCATTCGAGCACCCATACGATCAAAAATCAGGTCGTTCTTCAAAGCTCCGTCCAAACCGCCAATAGCGGAGTCGACCATTCGCGATGACATGCTATCCGGGGTCAATTCATCGTCTTCCACAGTCCGGTATAACTCAGTGTTGATGCGCAAATCTTTGGGAACCTTCGTTGGGGTTCGGTCTGGAGTAGGTTGCTGGCGTGGAGAAGTCTTCTTGGTAGAGGTGGGCGCAGGCACATATTCGCGAGGACGGTAAACGAGAGCAGGACCCTGGGTACGAGCATCTGTACCGGACTTCTCAATTGACTCGAAGTAACGAACCGTCTTGACCTTCAACTCAAGGGTAGCGTCACAGTCACAGACGATGAGAGGGTGGGGGTGAAGTTGGAGAGCGGAGAGAGTCCACATGTGATTCACACCTTCTTCCAGACCCTTTTGTACGGCGATGGCCTTGTGAGCGCCTGTAGCGACGATTACGACTTCGCGGGAGTCCATGATTGTTTGAACACCGACTGTCATGGCCATGCGGGGAACTTTGTTCACGTCATTGTCGAAGAAGCGAGAGTTGGCTAGGATGGTGTCGTAAGCTAGAGTCTTGACACGGGTACGACTGGCCAGAGATGATCCTGGTTCGTTGAAGGCGATGTGGCCGTCCGGACCGACGCCGCCGAGGAATAGCTCGATTCCACCATAGCGAGCGATACTGGCGTCGAATGCGGCGCATTCTGCGGTGAGATCCTCGGCGTTTCCGTTTAGGATGTGGATATTTTGAGGTGGGATGTCGACGTGGGAGAAGAAGTGCTTGTACATAAAGCTGTGGTAAGACTCTGGGTGATCACGAGGAAGGCCCACGTATTCATCCTATAGTGATGTTAGTTTGATCAGGTATCGGGGAAGATGGGGTAAGCATACCATATTGAAAGTCACGACATTCTTGAAGGAGATCTCGCCAGCACGGTGGCGCTGGACGAGAATCTTGTAGATAATCTCAGGACTGCTACCAGTAGGAAGACCCAGGACGAACGGATGCGCTTCAGTCGGGTTGAATCCCTTGATGCGGCCTAGTATGAATCTGTCAGTCTCTTATCTGGTCTGATTCTGTGAGGGCAATCTCGCGGTCAACTTACTGACAATGTAGTCGGCGATATAGACCGACGCCTGCTGGGGATCGTCACGAATGATAACACGCCTATAAACTGGTTAGCTCGATGAATCGAGGAAGGAAGTGAAGGAGTGAGAAGTGAAGGCTAGTAAACATACATGGTGAGTAGTTACGTCAGCGGACGTCAGAGGAATAAAGTTGATATGTTTAGTATTTAGGGCTGATAGGAGAATGAAGAGAGTTGAGTTGTGGATGGAAGTGGACAAGGCAAGGTGAAGTTGGAGGATGAAAGGGAAGGAAAGATTCGATTAAAGCGAAGAAAGAAAGAAAAGGATGGACAGCGATGAATCTGGGTCGGTTACGTCGTGAGTGTACAACAGTAACAATTGACTATGTTGAGAGGATCCGCTTTGACTATCACTGCTACGTCTATTCTGCACTTGTCTGCACTGGTGTATGTATTCACTGTATTATTCTCCGCAAATGTCATTGTCACAATCTCCCATGTGGCTGACCGTTGACGTCGATGTGGAGATACTCGCATTGATATACTATGTACATAGTACACTAAGTATGTGTATACACTCATAGTGTATGGTGGTAGAGTACACTGACAGTGTCTCCGGGATCATCGAATCCGCAATTCAGCCATGTGGTAGCCAACAACATGATGAATTCATTATCAACGAATATCACAGAATAGCCTGATTGGTATCATTTCTACCAAAAGCGGGCTGTTGGAACTTGAAAGGTTCCATCCACAAGAAGTTGCATCCGGCGAAATCGGCAAATACGAAGCCGAAGTTGGAAAACTGGGGAGAGAGTGTAACCTTAGCGTCGCAGTCTGGTATTGTCATGTATGGTATGGACCCACGTGACAGCCGGGAATATTACGCTGACTAAGGTTTACAGTCACATCAGATACCAACATCTCAGTAACCAAGCTAAGTATATGTCTGTAGTAACTATAATAATAAAAATATACTCAGTATGATGAATAGTGACCTACTCAATAGATCATCCAGAATATCGGAATCTGGGGAATCTGGGGAACAAACGTGGCTAACCTAGATAATCCATCATAATCAATCTACTGTATGCACATATGTACATAATGTAGTGTACTCCGTAATAGACTTTGCCTGACGGGCGGAGAGTCGGAGAAGACCCGCCAAGGTAATCTCCCCCTTATCTGACACTCCCGATTGCGGCTGAGTTCTTCATCTCTGTCTGCACTCTATCTGTACTGTCTGCACTCTATCTGCACTGTACTCTAACCCACGTACTTACATAGTACACTACACTGTACTACTCTTCTGTTTCTGTTGTGACGGTCACCTGACTGCGACCTCGGAGAGTTCCCCC
>Ga0209673_1003144_pt1 | contig 10085 bp, 10 predicted proteins | sample AraplaCol_mMS_r2_2_FD_184274 | JGI IMG/M metagenome (GOLD analysis project Ga0209673, IMG submission 184274) | Arabidopsis root microbial communities from North Carolina, USA - plate scrape MF_Col_mMS_r2 (SPAdes) (version 3) | ecosystem: Host-associated > Plants > Roots > Endosphere | place... | reverse complement strand
AACCAATTCCTTCTTCGTCGTCACGCTGATCAGCCTCATCTGATTTGCTCCTCACCCACAAATGCTGGGAGCAAATCAGATGAGGCAACGGCCAACAATTGGGGAACATTTCTAGTGAGGCAATGCGCGTCTCATCCTGATCGCCGCGCTATAATCCTGTTTTGGAATAGTGTGGCTGATACGCTCTTGATGCATCTCGTCCGAAATCATTTGGCCAAGCGCCCACCCCCTAACTCGGGCCGGCTCAGTCTCGCTACTCTCAATCGCCTCGACAGCTTTATAAGTGAAAATATCGGCGAGCCGCTCGATCTCGATAGTCTTGCTGCCGTCGCGGGCTGCACAAGGTTTCAATTCGCACGGTGGTTCCAAACGGCGATGGGTATAAGCCCATATCGCTACGTCGTTCGACGCCGGCTAGAGTGCGCGCGAGCGATGATCCACTCTAGGCGAGCCTCACTTGCAGAAATTTCTGCCGCGACAGGATTTACCGACCAAAGCCACATGACGAAATGGATAAAACGCGTTTACGGCGCCACGCCAGCGCAGTTAGCTACTTAGCGCCCGCTAAACGGAAGGGCGGTCCTCGCCGGGTTCCGATCAACACGTCAGATCGGACAGGCTTGCCTAACATCTCGTTGATTGCGCTCCAGCCCGCCAGCGACTTGTAAATCTCTGTCCACCAAGTGCTCTTTCGATCACATGGACGCCGACGGCAGCGCGCGCCGGCCTAATTGTACTGAGCCGCCTTTCGATGGCGAAATCTCTCAATGACGTTGCGGAAGATTGAGCAACCAGCTCCCATCGATCTCTTGCAAGGATCTACAATATCCTCGTTTCCGGCGGCGATAAGGATTTTTTATATCAGACCCAACGCGTGAGGACCCATGGAAAACTCATCGACCACGACAACAACTTCAACACGCGCTCAGTGGCAGACAAGCGTGTCAGCCATCGACTACATGAGCGATGATTTCGCTCGTGTTTACGAAATGACCGGCAACAGGGTGACAGCTCCGATCGCGGTGGAAGCGCTTAGGCAGATTGGCCGTTTGCCGCTCGGCGCGCGCGTCCTCGACATTGCTGCAGGTGCAGGGGCGTTCAGCATTCCGGCTGCCTATCAGGGCCTCTCAGTACTTGCGATTGATATCGCACCTGGCATGGTAAAGCGGCTGTCAGAGCGTCTCGCGCCATTCCCGTTTTCAGCTGCCGAAGTCAGGAATGGTGAAGATCTACTTCTTGCTGATCGCTCTTTCGACCTTGCGTCGTCGATCATGGGCGTCAGCCTCTTCAAGGACTGGCGGAAGGGTCTCCGTGAGATGAGCCGTGTCCTGCGGCCCGAAGGCAAAGCTTGCTTCGCAACATGGAAAACGCCTCCTGGTGGCGGCCCGTTCTTGGTGATGGCAAGGGCGTTAAGGACTGTTTTTCCTGACCGGATGCCGCCAACGCCGCCCGAAGGTTTTCGCGTCTTGTCCGATCCAGCACAACTTATCGACGCCATGCAAGCGGTGGGGTTCGACGACGTCCAACTGACGGAATTCGAGACGTCCTGGCAAGGCTTTGGCGGACAGACCTATTTGAACACTTTGAATGAGCTGCACAGGTATATGGCACCTTACGCGGCGTTGGACGGTGAATGCCGTCTTAAAGTCGATGAAGCTATCCTTAAAATCGTTGAGGAATATACGGTCGACCGTATCGTTAAAATTCCGTCAACCGCGCTCCTGGCCGTGGCGACCAAACGATAGAGCCGTGTTAAATGGTCCGGGGGCTCGAGCGGGATAGGTGCGCGCCAGACAATGCGTTATGACGATCATCATCCTACTCCAGCTGCCTGACGGATCAAAATTTTGCCTACACGAGCGCTACCCACGGCTCCTCAAAGGTTTCCTGGAGATTAGGCTCCTGCTGCCTGCGGAAGGCAGGCAAAGCTTTCTTTGAGAAGACGCTGACGAACGTCGCCAAGCCGGACATTAAGTCCATCGGCGGCTCGGTTCAATCTTAATGGCCCGTCGACTATACGCAGTCGGTCGATACGATCGGCAATGGGAGCGCGGCGTCGAAGGAATCCACGGGATTGCAAACTTCGCGAATAGCTTGGGCATCAACCTTTGCATCGAGGTCTGGAACAGGCTCGAAAACCGCGTCCTTAATACCGCCGCCGAAGGTGTCGCCTTCGTAAAGGTGCGAGCGGGAAACACCATGCCTCTCCGCCTTCGCGGAAACCTGGCGACCATCGCCAGAAGGGCCTTCGATAATTTTGAGCTTTGGGTTCGGCGGTATAACGCCGCCGACCCTCAGTATCGATGATTTCAAACCGGCTCACCGGTGTCGCAAAGCTATCCTTATGCCTGTCCATAGCGACAGAACGAGAGGATTCACCGTACGCGCTCAACACGGCGCTCCCCGGATGCTTACTGCTCGTCTAAGCCCCTCGCGGCCGAAACGAATGGTTCCGAACAGCTGCTAAGATCCGTGCCTTATTGTCACCGCTGCGTCGCCGAAAACGCTCCATTTAGCAACGCAAATCGTTAACGTTCATGGCGTCAGATGCGCTAGGTGTCATGGACGCAGCTGAAGATGGTTTGCCCGATACAACGATTAATTTTTTGGAGTTTTAAGATGCCTCTCATTCCGACGACGAACTCGACAGCGCTGCTGATCTTACAGCAAGCTCAGTCTGCAAGTCAGCCTCCGCAGTCTCGATCGCCTTTGGATGTGTTAGCTGCGCCGGAACAACGAACCTCATCGCAGCCCGAACCTCTGAAGCTCGTCAATCCCGTGCAGTCAAAGCTTTCCGAAGCTATATTCAGCGTCAATAGTGTCGACATCAATAAGCTAAAGCTCAATCTATTTGATCGGGCAGGTGACGCGCTAGGCGTGGATAAGACGAAATACGCCTCCCCTGATGACTTCATCGAGGCGGTACAGGAGGCAGTCAGAAATCTGAAACTGCATGGTGCCTACGACGTCATCAAGAGCGTTGAGACAGATCTAGGACTGGACAAAATGGGAATCTCGCTCGACGACCTTGTTGATAGTGCAACGGATCCTGAAGCCAATAGTCGAGTTACAAAGGCATTGGAGCGGCAGCTGGGAAAGCAAGACGAACAAGGGGATTCGAATCGAGCTGACGGAATGACGATTGACCCCGATGGTATCTATGCACCAGTCCGCTAAATAGACTGAACGGATAAATTTCATATGGCCGCCACCGTGGTGGACGGCGCAATCAATGAGGTTGGGCTTCGTGGACTGCTGGGATACTCAGCTCGCACGGCGATTGTCCGGTTCCCCCAATTGAAATTCATTGAGGTAACATAATCGCCAGCGACAGCTGGCCGTATCATCGTCTTAATTACGAGGAATGAAGGTGATGAAAATCAGCGTACTTGTATGCACGCGTAATCGCGCAGACGCTCTGATCAAGACGTTGGATTCCATCCTAGAGACTGCTTTGAAGAGCATGGATCGGATCTACGAACTTGTAATCGTTGACAACAATTCCATAGACCAAACGGCGTCACGGCTTTCAGATTGGCTGGACAGGGAGTGGCCTACAAACTTCACGGCAACCTCGCTGTTGGAGACGAAGCCAGGACTTGCCACCGCGCGCAACAAGGCGCTTTCGATAGCCAAAGGGGACATCCTCGTTTTCACGGACGATGATTGCGTGCTTTCGGCCAATTACTTCGAGCAACTCGTGGCTTATTTCAGCGGCGAGACGCTGCCCGTAATACGTGGGGGGCGCGTAGAGCTCGGCGATAAGCGAGATCTGCCTTATACTATCAAACTAGATGGCAAGAGAGCCAGACTAGATTCAAATATGAATCCCTCCGGCTTCATCAACGGGTGTAATATGACCATGAACCGTGCAGCGTTTGAAAGGATTGGCCTGTTCGATGAGAGGTTTGGCGCTGGCGCACAATTCAGGTCCGCCGAAGACACGGACTACCTCTGCCGAGCGCTCGTCGCCGGAGTTCTTGTGGAGTATGTCCCCGATATGACCGTCTATCACTTTCACGGCCGGAGGCGACTCGAGGACATCAAAAAGCTATACGCTGGTTATCATTTCGGGAACGGAGCGCTGTATGCCAAGCACCTCAGGGAAAATCCGAAAATCATAAAGTGCTTCTACTGGGATCTGCGTGGCGGCCTGCGAGATATTTTTCTGCAGCGCAGGAAGTCGGTGGTGGGTATGACATTGAAAGAGATCGTGTCGGGAAACACAAGCGGCTTCATCTCGTACTGGCAACGCCACCTGATTTCAGCACTCACGCCGTCGAAATATAACGACAGATTCTCATAAAGTCGATTTCGCTTAAATCGGTTTTAGTAGTGCCGATGATGAGGATTTACTGCGACGAAGTCGCCGCGAATTTGACCTCTTTCATTCATCTGTAGGATGGATCGATCCAAAGGCGCGACGAGTAAGCCCTCATGCAAGTGGAGCATTACAGTGTTTTCGAAAAATGGCTGTTGCCAATTCTTCGCCGAGGCGGAATGATCTGCTGGTTCTAATGAGAGCGACGCCGCACTACTCGAATCCGAAAGTGGCGCCGGCACGTTCTCCCGGTATGGCCGATGCCATGGAAGCCACAAATGTCATGGGCTGTCCGGGGTCGGCGTCGTATCAACAAAAACCTCCACCGACATGCCTGGTCTTAGTTGATTAAAGGCGGCTTGGCCCGGGTCTAGACTTATTCGAACCGGGATCCGTTGAGGCACTTTCGTGAAATTTCCTGTCGCGTTGTCAGGATGAAGGATCGAGAATTCTGCACCTGTCGCCGGGGATATCTCGTCGACTTTTCCGGTGAATCGTTGATCGTTCAAGGCATCGACGGTGAGATAGGCGGGCTGGTCGACTTTCATGCCGGCCGTTTGTCTCTCTTTGTAGTTGGCGATGACCCAACGGGCGTCTGGAACTAGGAAAAAAAGCTGTGTGCCGCTGGTGACGTATTGACCCACCTTCACGCCGATATCGCTCAATCGCCCCGCTTCAGGAGCTTTGATCAGCGTATACGACAGGTTGATTTCGGCCTGAACTTGAGCAGCTCGCGACGCTTCGACTTGTGCAGAGAGCACCTTGCCTTGAACCTCTGCCGACGTCACAGCTTGCTGCGCAATCGCAACAGCGGCGTTTGCCTGCAACAACGCGGCATCGGCAGTTTCAAGTTGCGCCCTTGCGATGTCGGCTTGCGCGATCGGGCCGGCACCTTGATCTGACAATTCACGTGCTCGTCTGTCATCGGCGCGGGCCCGGTCAAGCTGTGCCTGCGCAGATCGCACTTGCGCCGACGCCGCCTCGACGTCCGCTTTCCGTGAAGCCACTGCCTGATCGTTGTTTGCAAGGTTTGCCAGAGCGACATCTACCTGTGCCTTGGCCGCTTCTAACTGCTGTCGGTAGAGGGCGTCATCGATCTGAACGACGAGATCCCCCGCCGTTACGAGTTGATAGTCCTTGACCAAGACCTTCGTCACGTACCCGCTCGCTTGCGGACTGATAACGGTCGTGCGGCCCTTGATATAGGCATCCTCCGTTGCTTGTTCGAACGACGAAAACGGCGGCAGACCCCAGGCTTTCAAGATTGCCAGCGCTCCAGCCAATGTAAGGGCAATGCTGATGGCCGCGCCCGCGACGCCTATCCGCGGCGGCGTCCAATTAGGTGCGGGCGCGCCTTCGCTCCCTTGGCTTGGTGCTGCGCGAGGTTGCATCTCTCGTGTCTCACTGGCTGGCTGGTTCATTACTCCGGTTTCCCGTTCTTAAAGATTACAATGCGATATAAAAGCAGACCGGCGATACATGTCGCGGTCAGGAGAGCGATGATGCTCACAAGCCTGAATGTGTCGTTGAATGCCAGGATGTTGGCTTCTATGGAGGTCTGCTGGGCGAGCGCTTGGATAGCAACGCCTGTGCGTTGCGCAGGATCGGACACTATCGGCAAATAGGCTGCTGCAGCACTCGCCACCTGATTGTCCACGAGGGGGTTCAGCTTGCTGACAAAATTAACAAGGCGGGCGGAATGGTTGTGCTCGTATAGTATTTGTGCCGTCTGAACCAGCGCGTTGCCGACAAGCGACCCCATCGACTGTGTTATCGCAAACATGATCAGGAAGCTTGAGAGCTTTTGGCCCCCCGCCGCTAGGACCCGTGCGACGCCATAAAGAAGGGCAGGGCCGATGAAGAACGTCGTCGCGAATGCGATCAGACCTTGAGTGACGTAAAACTGCGGTGCGCGCGTCAGATGACTGGAATAGGAGTCGAGATAGCTTCCCGTCGCCACCAGCAACAAAGCAGCCATTACCATGGCAGGGAGGCGATCCGGCTTGAACACGATGGCTGCGGCAAGGGGTCCAGCAAAAGCGCAGATGGCGATGACCAGTGACAGATCGAAGAAGTTCTCGTTGACAAGTCCGAAGAGGCGCAGGAAGCCGATCGCTCCCGTCGCCTGCTCGGACAAGACCATGCGCGTCATGATCAGTACGATTGCAAGGCGAACCACGTCGGCTCCAGTCAGCCAACGTATATCGATGAGTGGGGATCGCCGGCGCGCCTCCAAAATCATCGAGATTGCAAAGAGCGGCAGGCACGCCGCCAGAGACCAGCCGATCCAGTCACGGTCCCACCACCAAAGATAAGGACCCATACCGATTGCCGCACCGAAGCAGGCGACGGCAAGGCTGTAAAACGCCATCGAGACAAAGTCGCGGTATTCGAAGACGCGTTGCTTGATGCTCGGTGGCAGTCTGAATGAAAGAACGCAGGCCAGGCATAGAGCCGAGAGGCCGAACTCTAGCAGGTAAAGGCCTTCCCACTTGTTCAGTGCCAAGGCGTCAAGAGGCAGAAGCCGAGCAAGCGGGATGCCGAGCTGCGGGATGCTCACACCCAAAACGATCGCTCTTGGTCTATGTTGCAGCGGAAACGCTTGAAGCATGTAGTAGATGCACAGCGTCGTCAGGGCTGTCGCCGACAGACCGCTGGCGGCGCGCACCATGATCGCACTGCCAAGCTCGCGAACGAAGAGGTGAGCCCCGATGACGACCAATTGGAGCAAAAGAAAAGTGATAGCAAAGGAACGCGCCCCAAACTGCTGACGGTATTTGAAGAGGATGCCGCCCCCGAGGCAGTTCATGATGGCGTAAACCGTCGGGAGCCAGGCGATCTCATACGTCTCCAGACCGAGAGCGCCGCGAAGATAGGGAAGATTTGCCGACAGCAGGGCGTTGGAAAATCCGCATGTCAGACCTATGATGAGGGACGTGATCCCGTAGACGATACGCCGCCCCAATGGATGATGGGCAAAGCCGGGAGAGCCTGGCACCGTCGCACGCAGGTCAGGCGCATAGTGCCACTCCTGTTCTCGAAACAGATCCAGAAAACGGGCTCCGAAAGCAGTTTTATGATTTGCCGCGCCAGGCGGTTCCATGGTGAGCCTATCCTAAAGTCCACGCTGTAATGCAAGCTGCGCCAAACATTCGAGCGCTTTGGCGAAGGGGAATTAGACGTGGACTATGCACTTACTCAATATGGCCAATGGCGCAAAAATGTCCGCGCTATGTAGCGCTCTAATCCGCACATCATTTTGAAATGTCATCACAGGAAGATTGGCCGCATTGCCGTCTTGTCGGGTTGCTCGCCATCCTTTGCCGATGGTGCCTGCCGAGGCGTTTGGGCGCGCCTCGGCAGGCCACACAGTCTCCGCAAAGAGAATTTGCAGCTCGTCTCAAATGTCCAACGCACGAAGGACAGCTTCCAGATTTCGCTCGCCCGCTCTGGTCTGTGCGCCGGCACCAAGCCCCCCTCGAATGAGTTTTTCTGCCGCCGGAAGCTGGAACAGCCCAATCCAGGCATCGTGCTCTCGCTTGAAACCGTCGTGCAAATCTTGCGGGGGTATGGCTTTCTTTGCCGCCGCAATGACCCCCTCGGGCAGGTTTGCGATATTGCGCGCCAGACGATCGACGAAACCGTCGAGTTCGGCGTCAGGAAGGGCGCGATTGATCCACCCGTAGCGCTCGGCTGTCGAAGCATCGATGAGATCGCCACCAAGAATAATTTCCAGAGCGCGCCCTCGCGTCATTCGGCTCGAAAGGTACTGAGTGGCGCCACCGCCAGGAGTAATGCCCATGAGCGCCTCGCACTGAGCAAGTCCGGCCGAGCCCTTTGCGGCAAAGCTCATGTCGGCGGCCGCGACGAATTCGGCGCCGCCGCCGCGGGCCAGTCCTGCGAGCTTGACAATTGTTACTTGCGGTTGCTCTCTCAAGAGCTCGCCAAACGCTTGGAAGGGGTTTAGGCCTTCGGGTGCATCACGTGCGAGTTCGTCAAACGCGTCAGGTTCATCAATCAGTGCCATATCGACGTGGGCGATGAAAAACTCCGGGTCGGCACTTTGAAAAACGATGACGCGTGTGTCGCGATCGTTACGAAGTGAAAGCAGGACTTGACGCATCTCGCTCATCAAAGGAACGTCAAGGACGTTGACCGGCGCGTTGTCGATCGTGATTGACGCAACGCCTTGCGATTTATCAACACGCAGTTTTGTAAAATTTCCGTCTGCCATTCGTGTGCTTCCTCTTTCTTATTGAAGCTTTTGATATCCGGGGCGAACGACTATATGGTATGTAACGAATACCTAGCGTCAATTACGCACCTAAGGCATCCCAGGGATGCTGGAGGATACCAATGGATAAGAATGATCCCATCTATCGCGCCGACTGCCCGAGTCGTGTGATCCTCGATCAGATCGCCGACAAATGGTCTATGATGGTCCTGGCAGTGCTTCATCAACCGCGCCGTTTCAACGAAATCAAACGCCGCTTGAGCGGTGTGACGCAGCGCGTGCTTACCCAGACGTTGCGCAAACTTGAACGAAACGGAATGGTGTCCCGCAGGGTCTTGACTGGCCGCGTTCTAGGTGTGGAATATGCCCTAACACCGCTCGGACAATCACTGCAGGGGCCATTTTCTATCCTCTTCGACTGGACAGTCGAAAACATGGATGTGATCCAGGACTGTCAAAGCAGCTACGACGCGCGTGAAGGAGCGAGTGGCGCATAGCTTTTGCAGTGACGCTGAGGTGAAGACGTGCCGACAGGTCCATGGCGAGACCGCTAGTTCACTCCTGGATCAGAGTTGTGCCGACATCCGCAATGGACGCTGTTGCGCCTTGCAGGCCGTCCATCTCCTGCTTCGCCTCATTGTCTATCATTACAGAAGGAGCTGGCGGCATCTTCAGACGGCGTTTGAAGTTTTGGAATTCTCTGACGAAGTGATCGAACGCGACCCTGATCCGTCTCATTTTCAAAAGACTTTCATGCGTGACGACCCACACACTCAGCGCCTCTATCGGGGCGTCCGGTAATAGCCTGATCAGGCCGGGGTCCTCATCTCCGAGTGTGGTCTGGATCACACCGATGCCTACTCCTTGGCGGATGGCGGCAATCTGGGCGCTATGGCTGTCTGTCTTCATGACAAAGCCGCTCGAGCACGATGTCAGGCCGAGCGAGGCCGCTACACTCCAGTCAGCTCGATTTTGATCGGGTCCGATCAAGTCGTGTTTGCCAAGGTCGCTCAGTGTCTTCGGAATGCCGCGCCGCTGCAGATATTTGGAAGATGCAAACAGGCCGAGAGGAATCGTTGCCGCCTTGCGCGCCACAAGCGCGTTCTGCGCCGGCGTCACGGTCCTGATCGCCAGGTCGACTTCCCGCGTGACGAGGTCGGCGACCGCATCATTCAACACAAGTTCGATCTTAAGATCGGGATATTTCGTTCTCAAGCTGGCAAGCATTTTGGGCATGACTTCGGTTCCCATGATCTCGGGAACGCTCATGCGCACGATGCCTGAGATGCCCTCGCTGGAAGCAGCCTCTCTCTGGAACGAAAGGGATGCGTCAGCCATAGCCTTTGCTGGCTGACGCAGCGCCTCGGCCAAATCCGTGGCCATAAGGCCGCTTGTAGACCTGACGAAAAGAACCGCGCCGAGCGCCTTTTCCAGAGCTTCTATTCGAGAACGGACCGTTGGGTGGGTTACAGCCAATCTGCGCGCTGCAGCAGAAAAACTTCCCGCTTCCAAGACGGCAAGAAAGATACG
>Ga0209673_1003134_pt1 | contig 10101 bp, 10 predicted proteins | sample AraplaCol_mMS_r2_2_FD_184274 | JGI IMG/M metagenome (GOLD analysis project Ga0209673, IMG submission 184274) | Arabidopsis root microbial communities from North Carolina, USA - plate scrape MF_Col_mMS_r2 (SPAdes) (version 3) | ecosystem: Host-associated > Plants > Roots > Endosphere | place... | reverse complement strand
TATCTGACGCAGGATCCGATCGGGTTGATGGGTGGCTTTAATCTCTACCAGTACGCACCCGACCCTGTGACGTGGGTCGACCCATTGGGGCTGACGAAGGGAAAGGGCGGTTGTGACGCGTGCTGCGGGAAGGATCCGTCGTCGGAGGCTCGAGCTTGGCAGGGGGTCAGCCCCGCCAATCCTCACAACATCTACACCGGTGTCGACAGTTATCAGAATGTTGTGCTTCGCAAAGGAACGATCCTGTATTCGCTGCACCCGGGTGGAGCGCCTGGCTACGCGGTGCAGAACCACACGTTGATGAGGGCCAAGGGCAGCGTTTCGGACTATTACGACCTGGTGCAGGTGAGCCAGGATCCGGGCATCGATTCGAAGACGGGTCTGCCGCGCAAACTCCGCACCGAAGTGCGCGCTTATCGGGTCAAGGAAGACATCTGCGTAGCGCGTGGTACGGCGCTTGCGAACCCTCAGTTCGGCCCGGGGGGTGGTACTCAATACTTCGTGTCAAAGTCCGATCTCGGCCACCTCACTGCGGGGAAAATCAGACCCATCTGAAGGAACGATATGAGCAAGAAGTCTGCATGGAAGCGCTTCCACACGTCGGTCGGTTTCCAGTACGACTATCCCGACGCGCTAGCGCTGTCGGACGACGAGGCCGCGGCAGCTGCCGCAGACGTGGCGCGGCAGATTCGCGCGCGTAAGAGCGGGACTGAAGGCGCGCAGGACTGGGTGCTCCTCGCGCTGAAGCTGCCTGAAAGTCTTCAGCAGGTGCTGCTTGACCAACTGGACCGTGGCAACTTGATGACGGGCATCGGGCAGTCGGGATGGCCGACCGACGCGTCGATTGTCGCGAATATGCGGGATCGCTTCGACGGTGACGGTCGGGTCTTTCCGGCCGAGGTGACCTGGACGGTAGTCAATGATCCCCGCCAATGGCGCGAGGACGTGAGCCAGACTGTAGCGGGTCAGGAGCACATGCTGATGGCGTGACGCCTCGCGTCCGACATCCGCTCGCAGGAAGGCAAGGTCGACCGGTGGTGTTGGATATCGATGTCTTGAAGGGTTGTGTTGCCGTTGATGGCGGGGTCGTCTGGCAGTCCGGCGCATCTGGCCCGGCCGCTCTCGAACGGTCTCCGGTCACGTGCTTGGACCTGTCCGCAAAGCTGGTGGTCGACACGCGTGACGGCAAGGCGGCGGCGTTCATTCTGTTCGACGAGGAGGACTTTCCGGAGTCCATCTTGACCACGCTGATGGTGCGGCGCTTCACCAGGAAGACCGGCGTCCAGCCGGAGATGATTGCCAAGTCACGCGCTTTCGCCCGATTCCCTTGGGGCAACATCGAGTTCTACGTTGACCCGAAGGTGGGAGACCTGTCGATCGTGATTCGCGGTCGCTGAAGGAGCATCGCTCTGACCATGATCGCCACTGACGATCTCAAACGTTCCGTTCTCGACATCAGCACCGCTGCATTCCTGCGAACGCACTTCGGCGAGGCGTGGTTTCGGCATGGCGATCCGCGGACGGTGCTTGCATTGAGTCTGGAAGAACTGCTCGCGTTCGCCCGCGTCCACGGAGTTCGTCGCGAGGTGCTCGTGGAGGAATGCTGGACCGGGAACGATCACTTCGTCATCGACGGGCAGCGTGGCCAGTGGCGGGTCGGCTTCGCAGAGCGGGGCGCGGTTCGGCTGATCGGGACTGCGGACTCAGTGCATGCCGCTCGTGACCTGGTGACGCGGGAGCTGTTCGCTCTGTACGAAAGCGCTGCAGATCCATCCCATTGGAGCGGCGGAGTGCTTGCCGGCACGCCCTGGAGTGGTCCCTGAAGCGGGTTGAATGCGCGACCGGGCGTTCACCGGGAGACCGGTGGAAACCTGCCGGTCGACATCGGAAAATGCTGCATGTCCAGGTCTTGCCTGACCGTTCTGATAATTCTGCGAAATTCGTCCGCGCCAGTTCCAACCTCGGGAGTGACTTTCGACCGTTGTGGTGATCGCGGGTGATCCCTAGCCTCCGGGGTGTCGACCTGACCCCTGGTGCCATGGCCTCACCTTTCCGCCTCAAGACCGCCTTGCCTGAAGACACTTTGCGCGTGCACACCTGTGTGTCGCGGGAGGGTCTGAGCGACGCCGGAGACACTGTGCTGACGCTGTTGAGCGAGCGCAAGGACATCCAGGCCTCGGAGCTGCTGGGCAAGCCCGCGACGCTGACGATCGCGCTGCGCGACGATGCGCCGCGTTACCTCAGCGGCTACGTGACGCGCTTCGCGCAGCGCGGCTTCGAGGGCAAGCACTGCGTCTACGAGATGCAGCTCAAGCCGTGGCTGTGGCTGCTGTCGCGCACGTCGGACTGCCGGATCTTCCAGGAGCTGTCGGTCCCCGACATCGTCAAGCAGGTCTTCGAGGACCACCCGGTCGCGCGCTACGAGTTCAAGCTGCTGCGTCCGTACCGGACCTGGAACTACTGCGTCCAGTACCGCGAGACCGACTTCAATTTCGTCGCGCGGCTGCTGGAGCACGAAGGCATCTACTGGTACGTGGAGCACGACGAGACCGGCCACAAGGTGGTGCTGTGCGACTCGGCCAGCGGCCATGACGCCAAGCCGGGCTGCGAGTCGCTGCCGTTCTATGGCTCGGGCGCGCAGGCCACGCCGGCGCTGGAGTACGTGCAGGCCTGGGGCAGCGCGGAATGCGTGAAGCCGGGCAAGGTCGTGATCACGGATTACGACTTCCAGCGGCCGTCGACGTCGCTGGAAACGAATCAGAGCGTGGCGCGCAACTACGACCTGTCCGACGGCGAGATCTTCGACTACCCGGGCGGCTACATCCAGACGGGCGACGGGTCGCAGTACGTGGAGGACCGGCTCGACGAGCTGCAGACGCAGTACCAGACCTACGACGGCACGACCAACGCGCAGGGCGTGAGCACGGGGCATCTGCTGTCGCTGTCGCGCCATCCGCGCGAGAGCGAGAACGCGCAGTACCTGATCACGGGCACGCAGATCAGCCTGAGCCAGGCGGCCAACGAGGCGGGATCGGGTGAGACGGGGCTGCGCTGCAGCTTCAACTGCATCCCGGCGGCGCAGCAGTACCGGCCACCGCGGCGCACCCCGAAGCCGCTGGTGGCGGGGCCGCAGACGGCGATCGTGAGCGGCCCGGCGGGCGAGGAGATCCACACCGACAAGTACGGCCGGGTGAAGGTGCAGTTCCACTGGGACCGGCGCGGCAAGAGCGACGAGCGCAGCTCGTGCTGGGTGAGCGTGGCGCATCCGTGGGCGGGCTCGAACTTCGGCGGCATCCACATCCCGCGCATCGGGCAGGAAGTGATCATCGGGTTCATCGAAGGCGACCCGGACGCGCCCATCATCATGGGGCGGACCTACAACGGCGAGAACCTGCCGCCGTGGGACCTGCCGGCCAACGCGACGCAGAGCGGCTTCCTGACGCGTTCGACCAAGGGTGGCAGCTACGGCAACGCCAACGCGATCCGGTTCGAGGACAAGCACGGCGACGAGCAGCTGTGGATCCACGCGGAGAAGAACCAGGACATCGAGGTCGAGAACGACGAGACGCACTGGGTCGGAAGGGACCGGACGAAGACGATCGACCGGCATGAGACGGTGTTCGTGAAGGGCAACCGCACGGAGACGGTCGATCTGGACGAGACGATCACGGTGCACAAGAACCGCACGGAGCGCGTCGACCTCGACGAGAAGATCTCCATCGGCATGAACCGCACGGAAGACGTCGGCATCAACGAGACGATCAGCATCGGGTCGAACCGGTCGGTGACGATCGGTGGCGCGAAGACGGAAACCATCGCGCTGGCGAAGGCGGAGACGATCGGGCTGGCCAAGGCGCTGACGATCGGCCTGGGGTACCAGACGTCCGTCGGCGCCATGATGAACACGACGGTCGGCGCGTTCCAGACGGAACAGGTCGGCATGTACAAGAAAACGCTGGTGGGCAAGGACTACACCATCAGCAGCGGCGCGGTGTACTCCGTCGATGCCAAGGACGAGATCCACCTGACGGTGGGCAAGGCCAGCCTTACGATGAAGTCCGACGGCACCATCATCCTCAACGGCCACACGCTCAGCGTCGGCACCACCGGCGAGCAGACCTTCAAGGCCGACGGCGAGGTGACGGTCAAGGGCAAGAAGATCCTGGAGAACTGACGTGGAGCGACTCGACTTGCCGACGCACTGCGTCGACGCGGCGGCGCAGGACGCGTCCCCGTTCCATACGCTGTTGAATCAGGGCTCGCAGGCGGCCGTCATGCCGGTGCCGGGACAGGTGATCATCGGCACGCTGCAGGCGGTGCCCGCGCAAGGCGCGACCGGCGCGGCGATGGTCCCCGGGCTGGGGCTCGTGGGCGTGGCGTACAGCCTGGTGCCGCTGTCGGCGGAACACGAAGGCCAGGGGGTCGCGCTGAGCGTGCTTGCCGGCGGCTCCGCGATCGTGCTGGGCTTGCTGTGGAACGGCGAGGCCGCGCGGGAAGCGCAGCCGGCACCCGTTGGCCACGACGAGGCGCCGGAAGGGCTCGTCATCACGGTGGACGGTCATCGCGAGGTGATCGAAGCGGCCGAGGAGCTCGAGCTGCGCTGCGGCGAGGCGTGCATCGTGCTGACGGCCGACGGCCGCATCCAGCTGCGCGGGACCTACATCACCAGCCACGCGAGCGCGACGCAGCGCATCGTGGGTGGGTCGGTGCATGTGAACTGAGGGGCGGGCGTGCAGGTCGAAGTCGGATCCCGCCATCTCGCGACGGAAGTGACCGTTGCGCCGGACGTGACAGGCCGCGAGCATCTCGTGGTCGTCGCGAAGGCGACGTGGAGCATCCCGGAAGCAGGCCAGCGGCCGCGACCGCTTCCTCCTGAGCCGATCGCCATCGTCGACGAGTACCTCGGTGATCCCAGCGAGTCGCCCTTGCGCTATGGCGCGGACCTCGCCAGATTCAAGCCGCGATGCGACGTCATCTTCGATGCGACGGCTCATGCACCGGGCGGTGTGCCGGTGCGTGAGTTGGTGGCCGGGTTCGAGATCGGCCCCCTGCTCAAGCGCGTCCGCGTGGCCGGGCCACGTGTGTGGAGCGGTTCGGGCAACGATGCGAAAGGCTATCAACTTGGAGAGCCGGAGCCATTCCTCCAGGTGCCGATGCACTTTGGACGAGCCTTTGGTGGTGCTCGTTGGTACGAGCGCGATGGGCAACGACTGTGCGAGGCGCTGGATGCCAATCCTGTGGGTCTGGGGTTCGCTGGCGCGGCCACCTTAGACCAGCTTGCCGGAGCATCCGCGCCGCAGTTGACGTCCGTTGAACAGCCGTTGGAGCGACCGACAGTCGATGGATTGCCGGTCGCGTTGAGCGCCGTCGGACGGCATTGGCAGCCGCGCCGTGGCTTTGCCGGCACGTACGACGAAGCTTGGCAGCGAGATGTGTTTCCGCTCCTGCCTGACGATTTCGACGACCGGTTCAATCAATGCGCGCCTTTGGATCAACAGATGCCGTATCCGCTGGGAGGGGAGTCAGTACGTCTCGTGCATCTCGCTCACGGGCGTCCCGATCTGCGCTTTGTCCTGCCCAAGCTGGACATGCAGGTGCGGGTGCTGCGCAGCGATTTCAGCCAGGCCGCACCGGCGGCGCACGTCGACACGCTCTTCTTCGAAATGGAGCGAGGCCGCTTCAGCGTGGTCTGGCGGGCCACGTTGCCCATTAAACGTCGCATCCAGGAGATCAAGCAGGTGGGCATCGGCCCGATCGATCCGGTCTGGTGGGACAAGCAGCGGCTCGGAGGCGGATGCGCAGGCTGCCGTGATGACGTGCCGGCACAGAGCTCGGCGGAGCCGCAAAGCGCGTGATGCGATGACGATGAATCAATCTGTCAAACCAGCTTCGGAAGCGCGATCGGCGCGGCTGTCTCTCGATGTAGTGGCCGCCGGGCTGTGCTGTGCTGTGGGGCAGCGCCTGGACGCGGCTTCTCCGGCCCTGCTCGCCAATCTCGATCATTTCCAGGAAAGCGAGTTCCAGACCAACGCTGGCGATCCGGTGCGGGTGGCGCGGCTGCAGGGGGAAAAGTCTTGGGGCGTCGGGCGCGTGGCGAAGTGGATGGCGCTGGCGGTGCAGGATGCGCTGCAGGCGATGCCGACCGATCGCCGCAAGCGTTTCGTTCCGTCCGAGTGCGCGCTCCTGCTGCTCTGCGACGACGTAGAAGATACGTCAGATACGTGGGGCGCTGAGCTCTTTTCCAGGGTCGGTGAGTTGACCGGCCTGCAATTCAACGCCCGCAGCGCCATCCTTCCGTCGGGGCGCGCCGGATTCGCGGCCTTGTGCTCGCGTGCGCAGCATCTGGTGGACGAGAAGGACGGCGTCCGTCATGTATTGATGGCCGGTGCGAGCAGCCTGCTGAACGCCAAGCGGATCAACCTGCTGCTGCGCCATGAGCGCCTGCAGGTACCGGGCAATCCCGATGGCTTCTTCCCCGGGGAGGCTGCCGCGGCAGTGCTCGTGGAACGTGGGCAGGGCGGTCCGCTGGGTTTGCGGGGCGTGGGCGCCGCGCAGGAGTCAGGCAACTGGGATGGTGCGGTACCCAATCGCGCCGAAGGCTTGACTGCGGCGGTGCGCGCCGCCTGCGGCGCTGCGGACGTGGGCGTCGCCGATCTGGCCATGCGCATCAGCGATGTCAACGGCGAGGCGTTCTACGCGCGCGAGTCCGCAACGGCTTTTACCCGATTGCTAAATGGCGGCCACCAGTTGTCGCATGTCACGCCGGCGAGTGGTCTTGGCGAAGTCGGCGCGGCGCTGGGGCCCGCGGCAATCGCCTACCTCTGGCATCGAGCCCGCCGCGCGGCGCGTCCGCGCGAATGGCCGGTTTCGACTTCTTCTCATCACGTCATGCACCTGGCCGACGATCGCGGCCTGCGCGCGGCGGTGATCCTTGAAATGCGGCCCGCCTGGGCCCGAGCCGACTGACGCCATGGAAACCCACGTCTACGCCAACGACAACGAGATCTGCTCCAAGGCCGCCGATGGCAAGGCGACCATAGGCCCCGATCCCTGCTGGAGTCCGCCGGCGCCCGCCGCAGGCCCCGTCGTGATTCCGTACAGCAACACGGCCTTCGCCACGAAGCTGACCAAGGGCAGCACGACGGTCTTCATCTGCCGCAAGCCTTTGGCACTGCGCGACAAGTCGTTCCTCACGAAGTCCACTGGCAACGAGCCGGCGACGCGCAGTTTCCCGATGGGTGTGGCGACACACACGATCACGGGTGATGCTTACTTTGTGAACTGGAGTTCCGACGTCAAGGTGGAGGGGCTCAACGTGTGCCGTCATCTCGATCCGATGACGCATAACCATTCTTGAGCGCGCGATGGCTTCAGCACCGAATACGCCCACCAGCTACTACCTCGACACCAATGCGGCCAAGACCGCCTGCGCGGAGGACAAGGCGCAGATGGAGAAGAAGTGCGCGCCGGATGACAAGAACAAGGGGCGGGGGAAGGGGCGTCCCGCATCCCGTCTGTCGCACAAGAATGCCGGCAAGGACGGCAGCTGGGTGCTCGATCACTGCGGACCTCTGATGGTTCAGCCGGGGCTGGGGAACTTCAAGGAATGGTTCCAGGAGTTCGGCGACATCAGTTCCTCCTTGAGCGCGATCCGCGAATCTCTGCAGAACTCTGTGATTGCCAAGATCGAGCAGGAGATCCTCGAGTACAGCGGCAAGCAGATCGCCAAACTCGCGGTCCGGCGCGGCCTGACCGGTTGGATTCCGATTGTCGGGTGGGTGCTGACCGCAGTCGATGTCGCCGTCACTGCCTACGACGCAGCCGGCCGCATCGGAGAGATGCGCAAGACGGTCGACGAATTGAAGGGCACAGTCGAACGGCTGAAAGAGGCTGGGGGAAAAATCTCCGGCACGCTCAATCAATACAAGGACAAGCTCACGAACTTCGACAAGCTCAGCGAGGCTGAGCAAAAAAAGGTCGCCAACACGGTGATGGCCGACATCCAGACGGCCTATGCGGCGGCGGATCCCTGTCTGCGAGCGCGCAAGTGCATGCTGGTCCCTTTCAGCAAGGACGGTGCGGCAAAGTGGGCGGGCAAAGGCTGCTGCCCCGGCCAGACCGGTCACCACTTGCTGCCTGACGCGATGTTCCGCGATAGCGGCTCAAAGGCTGCCGCAGCAAAGTCAGCCTGGGCCGCGGACCCGAAGAACCTGGACGCAAAGGGAAAAATCAAGTCGATGCCTCGTGGCAAGATGCCCACGCGCGATTGCTGGGACGGCTATACGGAGGCTGGCTCGCCAACGATCTGCGTCGAGGGCAACAACCAGCACATGGGGTCCCACGGTGCGATGCACGCGCTGACCAAGGCGAAGCTGAAGTTCAAGGGTGCCGCCGGCAAGAAGGACATGCCTTACAACGATGCTCGCGACTTGTTGGTCGACGAGATCGCCAAGATGTATGGCTGCAGCAAGAAGTGTCTGCAAGAGCAGTTGGACTCCTATTACTGCGGCGAGGCCGCGAGCAAGAAGCCTGGCTGTCCAGACTGCAACAATGCAAAGGTTACTCCTCACGATGGCACGGGCGCTCAGCCTGATGCTCAGGATGACGGAGCCGAGGATTGATTTCGCAAGGAGTTGAAGAGATGTTCGATCGTGAGTCTTGGAATCGTTTCATGTCGGGGTATTTCATCCGCGACTGCACCATTGGATTCGAGGACGGCCGCCTGGGTTTCCTCCTCTTCGAAGAGCTGGATGACGACGCGCAGATGGAGGATGGCTTCCAGATTCGTCTGCTGGCGGTCAAGGTGGCCAATCCGATGGAAACCCGCTTTTTCTCCATGTCGGCCAATGGGCTCGGTGTCGGGTCTCAGCTTTCCAGTGCATGGGCACCGCAGGAGTCCGAATTCGTCGCGGTCGGCATCGGCTTGGAGGTCTATGCCTACAAGCCGAAGTCCCACAAGGGACGTGAGGAAGATATCCCCTTCGAAGTCCGCAAGCTGGGGCCGGATGCCTACAGCGATTTCGGCGCTGGTGTCCTGAAGACAGCGCGTGTTGGTGCGACGGTCTACGCCCTCGGCGGACCGTTCCGAGTGTTCGAACGGGTCGGTCCCCAGCGGTGGAAGGAACATGCGGACATTCCGTTGCCGGCCGAAATCGGAAGCAGCGACCGTGAAACTGCACTGGCCGCGATCGGCGATTCGGCTTTCCAGGATCTGGCCGGGCTGTCAGAAGACGATCTCTATGCCGTGGGCAGCGCGGGCGCCGTGTGGCGTCGCAAGGCGGGGCGCTGGACACAGATGCCGTTCCCGGGCAATTTGCGTCTCCATACCGTCGCGGTGGCACCGGACGGCACGACCTACATCACCGACATCCGTGGTTCGGTGTGGAAGGGGCGCGACCAAGAGTGGGAACGGATCGTGCAAGCTGACAACTCGTTGCCTTATCAGGATTCGGTTTGGTTCAACGGACGCCTTTACTGCAGCAATGACTCTGCGGGCTGCTTCGTGCTCGAGGACGGCGTGATGGTGGGTGCTCATCAGGCCAAGCGCGAAACGATGCCGGCGAACACGGCCGTGCACGCCCAGCGTCTGGATGTCTCTCCCGACGGCAAGCAGTTGTTGATCGCGGGCATGTATGGCGCCACGATGTATGACGGGCGGAACTGGAACGTCCTGTTCGACGGCGAACCTGACGCGTGATCGGCATGGCTCCGTCGAGTCCTCAGGATCGCGTCGCGATCCTGCCGCAGATAATTCTTCCGATCGTTCGCCGTCATGCCGACGATGCGGCGTTCTACTGGAGTCAGATTGATGGCGCGCCGTCGTCCGTTCTTCTGCGTGCAGCGGCCGTGTCCGGCTTCCAATCCCAACTCGGCGCCCATCTCGAAGGCCTGATCGAGGCTGGCGAGGAGGGCGTCAAGATCGCTCAGGGTAATCTCGAGCGCTGGCGCAAGCCCGGCGAAGCTTTCGTTGCGATGTTGCTCGCGCTGGAGCATGGAAACGGTGAATCCACGCCCGCGATGGCGAGCGTCATGCGTGGCGTTCGAGCCCACCCCGATGTGCTGGCCCGAGGTGCAATCTCCGCGTTGGCCTGGACGACCGCT
>Ga0209673_1003129_pt1 | contig 10111 bp, 18 predicted proteins | sample AraplaCol_mMS_r2_2_FD_184274 | JGI IMG/M metagenome (GOLD analysis project Ga0209673, IMG submission 184274) | Arabidopsis root microbial communities from North Carolina, USA - plate scrape MF_Col_mMS_r2 (SPAdes) (version 3) | ecosystem: Host-associated > Plants > Roots > Endosphere | place... | reverse complement strand
ACTTCCCAGGCCGCGGCGTCGATGTGATTCTGCTGTTTCGATCTGGTCGAAAATGGCGGTCTGGCCGTGCAGCACGATGCGGCCCGATGCGGCCAATTCGCCGCTTTCGTGAATCACGCGCACGACATTTGCACCGTGCTGGGTTTCGAAAATTGTCCGATACCCATCAGGCATCGCTACTTGGTCCATCGCTTGCGAAGGTCCTTGCATGAAATAGCCTGGAACTTCTATCTTCCAGCGTGCCGGCAGCGCTTGCCTCAAGACCTCGGGTTCGACCGGCGCCTTGAGAAAAATATGGGGATCGCGAATGCGGTCAGCGCATGCCTGAAGCGCTTGCCCCGCATCGGCAAACACGTATCGCCGCAACTGCGCCGGCATGCCGACTTCAACGACAAGGCCGCCATCATAAGGAAGCGGCAACGGCACGCCTCGCGACAGGCTCCAACCTGTAAGCCAGCGCTCGATCAATGCAAGGTCCATATTCTTCAAGCCGGTTTCTCCGATTGACGTCAGGCATTTAGCCTAACATCAATCGCTCGGAGCTGCTTGCCATGCCCGGTTACGGCTCGCCCATAGCAACCGTTGGCAAATTGCCGTACTTCTTTTTGCGCAGTTCGGTGAAATGCCACCACGGTTTAGGTTCGCCACCTGCGAGGAAGTCAGTCACGGACATAAAGACGTCCAGAACGCATGGATCATGACGTGTACCCGTGACGAGGCACAGGGTTTCGTAAAGGTGAAGTGGGTCAGCGTCAACCAATTGGCCAGGCTCACTAAAGCCAAGCACCTCAAAATCTCGCGCCGCGGCTGCACCGATATTAGGAAGATCCGTGAAGTACCGGATTTTTTCGCGAACGACTTTTTGAGGATTCATAACAGCCGAAGTACTAGTGATGGACAGGCGTTGAGATCTTTTTGCCGCGCAGTTCGTATTCAAGCGTGCTGCCCTTGGGCGCGCCAAGCTGGCGCAGCTTGTTTTTGACAAAGGGGATGCCTTTCTCAATGTCGATAAGTTCGATATCGACCCCGACCCATTCGATTGCCTTTTCTTTTGTGAGGGAAGTGCCACCGCCAGTCACTTCGCCAAGATGCGATTCCCGCAACGCGGCATCAAGTGGATCCTCATACTTCTCTCCGCGATCAATAGGCATGATCGGATCGGTGATCTTGGCGAATACAAAGGTCGCCTTGGTTTGAGCAGTGGCTTGTACGGTAGCTGATAAAGCCAGTACTGCAAGCAGAATTCGAATAATTTTCATGATGACGGATCATACAGACAGGTCCATTAAAAAGTAAGTACGCATGTCAAAGCCGCTGCCCCGAGTAAGGCGGCCACTTGCACTGCAGCTGACGATACGAGTTCTGGTTGGTCGTCTTCACGTTAGGCCCAAACGAACTGAACATGTTCTTTTCCTCGTATATCAATGACGTACGACCGCACGTAAACCCGATGGTTATCGGCCATATAAACTTCAGTACGCATTTCTGAAATTGCGCTAGCTTCAACCGCGTGCCGCGAGAGATGTTCAGGAAGCCCTTTGCGGTAATGCTTCAGCGATTCACGGATGCGCGGCGTAAGTGCAAACAACTCCTCCTGGCGTTCAGGTAGCCAGGTAATTACGACCTTTTGCCCTCGGCGTTCGCGCGCAAGCTTGTGCATGTCCTCGAAAACGTAATCGCCATCCACCCAATTCATCCCGCTCATGAAGGAGTGGGTCCAATTGTGTGCCATCGACTTAATGAGCTTGAATTTCATGTCCTGTGACGCTGAAGCCAGACGTGGCGAAAAGTGGCGCGCATCGGCGCGTTGAGTTGAATGAATTGTCGGGAAAAATTACTTCCCTGGAAATGGGTACCATTGTTTAACTTCCGAATCCAGCTCCACCCTAAGCCGAGACTTCACCTCGTCCATATCTTCGCCAAAACTGTACGTCATGTAGCGCCAGTCGGCCGTGCAGCAAAGCAGATAGTAGCCATCGACGCCCTCGGCCATGCAAATCGCAAAATTCTGCATAGGTTCAAGGACGTGACCACCATCGCGAGGCGGCAAATAACCAGCTGGAAGTACAGCATGTGGAAGAAAGCCGTATTCGATCACGGCGAAGTTCTCAATTGTCGATGGGGGCTGCATCATCTGTCCCAACGTGCGAAATTACCGGCGGCTGTAGCGCGCAGCGCAGAAGCCGTCAGGTTGATAGAAAGGTTAGGAGAATTCACTCAAGCACCCAAAATGCGATCACGAATGACGAGAGAGCGAATTCTCGGTCTTGTGTACTTTGCTTCCGGATCGACAGATTCACTGTCGTCTTGATGCCTGAACTCCCCTTGGTCGAAAGCAAAGTAAACCTCTTGCGCAAAACATGGCAGGTCAACGTCGTACTGAGAAAGGCAATAAGCACTAAGCGAATTCATCGCGCAGTCTGCGACTTCGAAACTCAATTTTTCAGAGTCGTATTCGCGCGCAACGCGCCGAGCGAACAAGTCAAAGAAGTCATTTGGTGAAAGTGCCAGTACATTTCGAACGCTTTCAACGTCCTCATGCGGCAACACCGGGATTCCTGCGGCGAACCCGTCGAATGCAAAGTGGATTAACTGATCGAGGCCAGACACCGTGATTCCTAACGTGCGGGTTAAGCGGCGCCGGTACGGCGTCCGCTTGAATTAAGTGTTGGGCCGAAATGTATCACGGCTCAGGCCCCGTAAGAAGAAGGCGACACCGACTTGGGTTCAGACGGAAGTTCCCAAACAAAATACCATTCGCAGGTTTCGCCGTTCTCGTCTTTGAACTCGTGTTTAAGCGTCCAGCCCAATTCAAGCAGCGCCTGGGCGCGCGCATGGCCATGTGCTTTAGCTTCTCGTGGTGTTGGCGTATGCATCGAGTCTAACGTTTCAAAATAACCGGCACGCTTTAGCGTGTCCGAGTTGATTGCATGGTTAGCGCAACTGCGTCACAACCGCCCACTGCAGCGAAACTTCGGGCCTCTCCACCGAAGGCACGTCCAAGTTTCATTGTTGTGGGACCGCAGGATGAGGATACCGTGCAAAGCGCCGCCCCACCGAGCAAAACAGCGCCAAGAACGACGCCTGCAAGCACTCGAATAGCCTTGAGGCCGCTAGGCCGGCTCAGACAAATTGTTGTTAGGGCAAGCGCGGAGAGAAAACACAGAATATTGAACCATTGGTACAGTGGAAATGGAATCGCGTCGGTAATCCAGCCACCAAAATTCAGTAGGCCGCCGATAGCCCACACGGGCAGCGTGACTGAGGCTGTGAAGTAGAGCCACCATTTCCTACGGGGCGAGAGAGCAAAGAACATAGGCGCTAACGTGACAAGTAACTGGCTGCCAGAACGCGCAGCGTGGTGGATGCAGTCCAGTTGACTGCATGGTTGGGCAGAACGATCACTTCGAGTTTGCCTTTGCAATGAGTAGAGGGACAACGCCAAAGATGAATACTACGCCCCCTGCGGCCACGACAAACCAAAGCGAAGCCTGTAAGGCGGAATAAAACCATGCCGGTTGAAGCTCTGGATGGATGTTTGACCCGTACTCGGAATCAAACGCCAGCGAACAAAACGCGACAAAAAGGCCGAACAAAACGCCTACAACGGTCGGACCAAGCAAGGTTTGTTTCGCCAGAGGTGTCATTCTAGGGTGACCCAACGTGATTGAATTAGCCGGCGCGCGTAAGCGCGTCCGTGTTGCATGAAGGGTTGGCCAAATTACGGTCGCCGACTAGGCATGCATGCCCGTTGTGGTTGATCGCGACGCACCATCCACCAACATCAGAGAAGACACAAACGTCGAAGTCTTCCCAGGGGGCGCGATTTTCGAAGAAGTGAACGAATGCGGCCCAGGTGGTGCGCGCAACATAGTCGTAGTTCTCGAAGCAGGCAAGAATCGCAGTATGACCAGGCAAAAGGTCTGGAAAATCCTTAAACGGAGTCTCGACACCATTAACTCGGCAGGCGATCGGCGCCGCGTCAGAAATGGCTGTAGAAAGAAATGGCCGCGTGATCTCACGAAGTCGTGCCATCTGAGTTGTTTTTTCCAGAGGCTCTAGCGGATCGCCTATGTTTGGATGTTCGTCGCTCATTCGTAAAGTTCGATCAAGACCGCCCAACGAATGTAAGGGACTTCCCCCGTCCCACATGCGCAGCCTGGAACTTGCTGCAAGCACCTACGGTCTAAAGATGTGGAAGTCGTCCTCATCATTGGCCCACAAAGGGGGAAGTCATGAACAAGGTTAGCACTTTAGCAGCAAATGGGAATGGCGAAAACATTCCGACCGTGATCGGCATTGATTTAGCTAAAAATGTGTTCGCGCTCCACGCCATCAACCGCTACGGCAAGCCAGTGCTGGTGAAACCGCAGGTTCGACGCGACCAGCTCCTTGACGTTCTAGCGCAGCTTCCTCCGTGCGTCATCGGCATGGAGGCGTGCTCAGGCGCCCACCACTGGGCCCGTGAAATGATCGCGCTCGGACATACGCCTAAGCTGATGGCGCCGAAGTTCGTGATTCCTTATCGAATTCAGGGCAAGCGCGGCAAGAACGATGCGAATGATGCCGCCGCCATATGCGAGGCCGTTACCCGCCCCAATATGCGTTTCGTCCCGATCAAGACGGTTGATGCGCAGTCTATCCTTACCCTGCATCGCGTTCGCCAGGGCTTCGTTGAAGAACGTACCGCCACGATCAACCGCATTCGTGGGCTGATGTCAGAGTTTGGAATTGTGCTGCCGCAGCGGGCTGAGGTAATACGCAAGCAAGCTCAGCTTGCCGCAGAGAAGATGCCAAGCTGGGCGGCCAGCGCCGTGTATGACCTGCTGGCGCACCTGGTGACGCTCGATATGCGAGTTGCTGAATACGACGAGCACTTGAAGCGAATGGCCAACCGAGATGAGCGCTGCAAGCGATTGATGGCATTAACCGGAATTGCGCACATCACTGCAACAGCTTTGGTAGCTTCAATCGGCAATGGTCATGATTTCAAAAACGGCCGCCAGCTCGCGGCATGGCTTGGCCTGGTCCCAGGCCAATACAGCTCCGGTGGAAAGGTTAAGCTCGGACACATAACCAAAGCTGGCGACCGATACTTGCGCACTTTGCTTATTCTTGGGGCGCGAGCGATGCTGGCGAATGCGGTGCGCAAAAATGATCGAATTAGCCGCTGGGCGGTCGCTTTGCAGGCTAGAGCCGGCTATGGCAAAGCCTTGGTCGCAATCGCGGCGAAGAATGCACGCATTGCCTGGGCGCTCTTAGCCAAAGGCGAGGCATTTGAGCCTGCGTGAGGATTAGCAGCAAGTAGCAACGTCAATCGAGTCTGCACACGTTGATGAAGTTTCGGTTTAGACCGAGTGGGGAATGACCTGGTTATTTCCAGGGGATTGCAGTACATCCCGACCAACGATTGAGGATCCCCGCCGCGTCTTGCATCAGGGTCCGGGCTCGTTAAAAGTGCCCAACAAGACCGTTTATAGTTTCGCAGGCCGAACCGTTTCAGCAGCGACAACGACCTGATCGAGGAGCTACTTCGCCTTGAAAAATTGGGAAGCCCTTATAGTTCAAAGTAACTTGCTGCCGGAACGCGCAGCGTGGAGGCAGTCCAGTTGGCTGCAGGGTTATGCATAAGCGGCTTGCCTTAGGCTTGCAGAGAAATCCCGCAGCAGTTCAAAGCAAGGATCTGAGGAATCTGTCTTTTCACGAATTGTTTGAAGCGCTTCCGATAGTTGCTTCATCTCGCTCTTAGTCAATGGGCCGTTTGCGTCAGTAACTTGGTTAAACGCGGAAGTGCCAATAGCGCCAACGGATTTGTTCATCATGAGATGTGAAACGGAGCCCGCCTCATCGGCCAGGGTCAGGCCGATTGATCCTCCATCCATTGCGATGGAGCAGTCAGAAATCTGTGTGAGGTTCTCGAAGCGGTTCATGAGGCAGCATAACGTGACTGCTCAGCGGAGCGCGAAAGCGGGCGAAGCCCGCTGTAGCGCGTCCGCTGGAGCTGATGGTTAGCCATAGATCCTCCAGTCTCGCTCTCGGACGTCAAACGCCATGAAAGGAGAATTCTGACACCCTTCCGGCGAAATGGCTGCCGTGGCACCAACAGCGAGAGCGGCCCCCTCAATGAAGCTGAGTATGGCGTTGTGCTGGATTGGGCCGAGAATTTCGCGAGGGTCAAGATCGAGTTCAATTTCGTCTTCAAGAACGAAATGGCAATTAGCGGCAGCATCGCCAACCCAGATCGAAAGGCAGTGGCTTTTATCTCGGAGCCGAAAGACTTCAGCAACCCCAGGAAAATCCGCATCTTCACCATCGGCTTTATAGGTAAGTGGATGTGTCGAAGCATACCGAATAAACTTCGACCAACCTTCGGCATCAACACCGGCAAGGTATACGTCGCGCAGTGAACCGTCGGGCTCCCACAGCGACGGAATCTGATCAAAGGTCGGTCGGTTCATAGGCTAACGTGCTTGAATTAACCGGCGCGCGTCAGCGCGTCCGGGTTGAATGAATGGTTCGGCAAGACGCACTGGCTCATGGCTGGCGGTTGCAGCAAATAGTGTTAGCCCACAGTGCTTCAAAGACTGTGCGGGAAACTGCTGCAAAGGCACCATATTCCGGTTTTGATGCCTCGACTTCATCAACCGGCCCTTTTGGAAGGAACCCATACTCGTCAGTGTGAAATTCTTCCGTGTAGCGAAGTGGCGTTCCATCAGCCCGAATTTCCAGGTAGCGGCGGACATAGCCGTCGTCTCCAATCTCAAAAAGACCGAGGTAGCTTTCGAGTCCCTCAGAATTTCCTTCTGACGAATAGAGGCGATATTTCATTTTGTGGCCGAACGTTTCAAGCTAACCGGCACGACTAGCGCGCAGCGATTGGCGTGTCCAGCGAACGAAGTGAGCGAGGTTGAGCGCATTGTTGGGCTTAGCACTTGGAACCCCGCCGCGAATAGAAATTGTAACCAATGCCGCCACCAAGCAGGCTTACATAGATCAACGCTAGCAAACCGACGAAGTACGCAGCACCACTAATGAAACCCGACTCGGGCACAAAGTAGACCTGAAGCGGTAGCCACATAAGGAACAACACCGTTGCACCCGAAAAGAACATAGCCCAGGTGCGAGCGCGGCCGAACACAAAACCAAGAACCAAGCCCACAAATAGAACGAAGCCGAAAATAGCGAACCAGATTAGGCCGAGAGAATTTGCCAACCACGTTCGCTCAATCGCGAACATTGCCGCGAGCGGGAAGAACAAGATGGCGGCAATCGCAGCGATGAATTTCATGCAGGGGCCCAACGTCCAAGGTAACTGGCTGCCGCAACGCGCAGCGTGGAGGCAGTCCAGTTGACCGCAAGGTTGGGCCATAGCGTCATTGCTGCACCACCTGAGAAGAGAGGACGATGAAACTCGAAACGCCCTCCGTGGATTCAACTGACCAAGGCCGCTCCGTGTTCACCTGCGCTAGCTTTCGACCTGCAGCATCAATTGATACGGCCAAGATTTCGCATGCGATTGCCCCCGTTCGCGGATAAGAGCTATAAGACCATAGGTGTGCGCTCGTAACAATAGGAAGCTTTTCGACGAACAAATGCGAACGTCCGAATGCATCAACCAGCCGGCACTCAACGAAGCCAGGTTGGTGATCGTCGACGAATCGTTCGATCTGAATAGAGACGGCGGTCACGGTTTTAAGCAGCCCAACGTGGAATTGAGCGGTGCGCTTTAGCGCGTCCGCTCGAATGTAGGGTTGTGCAACGCGCGTGAACTCGCCACGACGGCGTTGCCAATAATGCGTCCGCGCCAGCGCTCACACGAACAGCAGCATACCGCAACTGCTTGCGCTTGCCGCAGAACGCAGCGCTGCCAGCGGCCAAAACGCTGCCGGAAGCCGCACGGCCAGATTTGGCAGCGACCCAAAAGCTAAGCGAAGTGGCGGAGGCAAGCATCACGATCAAATCAAAGCGAGGTACAACGTACAAAGTAACTGGCTGCCGGAACGCGCAGCGTGTAGGCAGTCCAGTTGACTGCGAGGTTAGGGATATTACGGCAGTTCAAGGCACATCCTCGATTCTTCAGATCCCGGCATTGAGAGAAATTCTCGCCACGCGCTAAGAACTTTCCGATACTGGGACAAGGCAAAGCGTCCCACCACAGGCCGTTCCTCGTCTTCGATAAAAATCTCCACCTGCGCGTATTGCGGCCGGAAGCTGACGCACGTGTCGTTCAAACCGTACTCTTCCTCTTGCGAAGTTCCAGTGATTACGGCATCAAGGCGGCGCAGCATATCATCGCAATCGGCAGCCGTATGGGCCATCATTGCAAGTGCAGCACACATATAGCGAGAGTACCGGTCTTCATCATACCCACGCGCGGTCGACATGCGATGCCAAACGTGGCCAATAATGGGAAGATTTCCACCGTAAGCGCACCAGAACTCGATTGTCGTGGACTCCACCATCCCTACACCAAACGTGTGCGATAACCGGCGGCTGTAGCGCGCAGCGCGTAAGCCGTCCGGTTGATTAAGAGGTTAGACATTTTAGTACAGCAAGAAGCAACGAGCTCAGATTCATCGATCGACTGGTGCATTGAATGTAAAGGCAAAAACCCTTTTGCCAATAAAGAGCTGATTCGCGCCGAAGTCCTGATCGTCGGACAAGGAAGGGGCAAATTTGCGATCTGATCCTAAGAAGATCGTGAGGTTTCGGCCGTCTTCGGCAACCACGGCATTGACGCATGTTCGGATCAACACAATACACTTCAGGTCCTGATCGAGCCACAGTCGGATGCCGATGATGCTCTTGGGGGTGTCGCGCAACCAATCATAAAAGCCAAGCCAGTCGCCGAGACCTGCATCAACTAGTTCTTCGCCATTAGTTTGAACTTTTGAGGCGACCAAGTCTTCAATTGAACAGAGCTCGGGCGGGGCTTTATCAGAAAGAGCGATCAGCACCCGCTTGCGCTTGTAGGGAAGAGTTCCAAATGCCATGTCGTGTGGACGTACGGTCTAACGTTGGACGTAACCGGGCGCAGCATCGCGCAGCGATGCGGAGGTCCGGTTGACGGAATTGTTGGGCAATATCGTCATTTGACTTTTTTCCCAATCCGATCCAGTGAGAACTTACCAAGTGCTTGGCTGTACCCAATACTCACTGAGTTAAAGCCGCCGTTAATCTTCTCTTCCGCGAACTTGCCATTTAGGAAGAGGTACCCGTCGCAAACACCGACGCGACCAACCGTAAGCAGCCCTTTATCCAGTTGGTACGCAAGCGGCTCAGACAACGGGAAGAATTTGTCGTCACCATCCTTCACGTCGACAATCACACGCTTCCAATTTCCACCCATGCAAGATTCAGTCGCGACTTCGTTCGTAAAACGAATTGTCGCTTTAGCCTTCACAAGGTGATTTAAGTCCTCAACGGTTAATTGCCACGTCGAACCCGCCACCTGAGCATGAGCTGCCGTAGCTAGGCACAACAAAAACATACATGCATTCAGGTGACTTTTCATAGAGCCCAACGTGGGTGAATTAACCGGCGCGCGTCAGCGCGTCCGTGTTGAATGAATGGTTAGCGCCCATTTACAATCTGACGCAGTTCAGCGCCTTTGCTCGAAGGTGACTCGGACCCAACAAACATGAGATCTTCAATGAACTGCGAATTCTCGTTCCAGAGGCCAATGACAAAGTCGCGATCCGTTTCGTGAGACAGCTTGGAAAGAAATGAAATCAGATCTTCCGAGAACACTTCGCCTAAACTCGGCACCGAAAAATTCAACCCCAAGTTCCAGTCCGGCAGATCTTCATCTTTCAGATCCGGCGTACGCAGCTTCCGATCGTTGACCACCGAAGTCGCAATCGTCTGCGATGAAGCGAAGCTCGAGAACGCCTTGATCAAGGCGGGCTCGCATTGATCAAGGTCGGAACCATCAGCGTAGACGTAGAAATTGAGCATGGGCGCTAACGTGCAGGATAACCGGCGACTGGAGCGCGTAGCGCGTAAGCCGTCCGGTTGATTGGTTTGTTAGACATATTTTTAGTAAAACTAACAAACCAATCAACCGGACGGCTTACGCGCTACGCGCTCCAGTCGCCGGTTATCCTGCACG
>Ga0209673_1003127_pt1 | contig 10116 bp, 6 predicted proteins | sample AraplaCol_mMS_r2_2_FD_184274 | JGI IMG/M metagenome (GOLD analysis project Ga0209673, IMG submission 184274) | Arabidopsis root microbial communities from North Carolina, USA - plate scrape MF_Col_mMS_r2 (SPAdes) (version 3) | ecosystem: Host-associated > Plants > Roots > Endosphere | place: USA... | reverse complement strand
GCTACAGCCTGCAGCTACGGGACAAGGAAGGCTTCGTGGGCGACCAGGCCAGCCAGACCGCCTTCAGGGAACTGCTCGAGCGCTGGCGCAAGCGCCGCCGCAAGACCGGCACCGATCCGCTGGGCAAGGAACACTCGCGCGATCTCAGCAAGAAGCAGCTCGACCGCGTGCTGCAAAAGCCCTCGGACGCGGGCGACCTGATGCACGGCGCCATCGAGGAGTTTGCCGAAGAGCTGGCCTTGGTGATTCAGCGTTTCACGCGCCAGCCCTCATGGAAGAAAGTGGAGCGCATCGTGGTGGGCGGCGGCTTCACCGAAAGCGACGTGGGCGAGCGCGCGATTTTGCAGACCGGCGCCATCCTGGAAGACATGGGCGTGCACGTGCAGCTCGGGCGCCTGTCGCACGAGGTCGACGACGGCGGCCTGATTGGCTGGGTGCACCTCACGCCGCCGGCCATGCTGAAGAAGCACGACGCGATCTTGGCCGTGGACATCGGCGGCACCAACGTGCGATGCGGCATCGTGAAGACCCGCCGCCGCAAGGCGCGCGACCTGTCGCTGGCCAAGGTCGTGCGGCGCGAGAAATGGCGCCATGCGGACGACAGCCCGAACCGCACCGACATGGTCGAACGTATCGCGCTCATGCTGGAGGACATGGTCCGCTACTGCGAGCGCAAGGCCATCCGCCTCGCACCCTTCATCGGCATCGCGTGCCCGGGGCTCATTCGCAAGGACGGCTCGATCGAGCGCGGCACGCAGAACCTGCCCGGCGACTGGGAAAGCCGCGCGTTCCACCTGCCCAGCGCGCTGTGGCGCCGCATGCCGATGATCGGCTCCGGCCCCACGCTGATCCTGATGCACAACGATGCGGTGGTGCAGGGCCTGAGCGAGCTGCCCTTCATGCGCGACGTTTCGCACTGGGGCGTGCTGACCATCGGCACGGGCCTTGGCAACGCGAGCTTCACCAATACCTTCTAGCCCGGCGCCGCTGTAGTGGGGCGAGGCATGGCGCCGCCGAGCGCCTTGTAGACCGCCACCATGCCGACCGCCATGCGGCTCGTGCTTTGCACCCGGTCGCGACGTGCCTGGAGCAAGGCGCGGCGGGCGTCGAGCTCGACGCCGAAATCCGTGAGCCCGTTCGCATAGCGCGCATGTGCCAGCGTGAGCGCGTCTCGGCTGTTGCGCTCGCGCTCGACCAGCTCCGCATGGCGCTGGCGTTCGGCGGTGTAGGCGCTCAGCGCCGAATCGATCTCGTGCCACGCCTTGAGCACCGCCTGCTGGAAGGCCACCGCGGCCTCCTGCTGCTGCAGCTCGCGCAGGGTCACCGTGCTCCGGCGCCGGCCGTTGTCGAAGATCGGCAGGCTGATGGATGGGCCGATATGCCACTGTCGGCTGCCCCATTCGCCAAAGCGCTCACTGCCGGCCGATTCATAGCCGAATCCCGCCCCCAGCGTCACGCGCGGATAAAGGTCAGCCACGGCCACGCCGATGCGGGCCGTCGCGGCGTGCAGCTGCGCTTCTGCCGCGGCAATGTCCGGGCGCCGGCGTGCCACGTCGGAAGGCAGGCCCAGCGCAAGGTCGGGCAGCGGCGTCTCCTGCAGTACTTCAGGCGTTTCGGTTGCGCCGGCGGAGGGCTGAGCGAGTTGGGCGTTCAGCGCACCGGGCGGTGCTCCGGTGAGCAGCGTGATCTGGTTCATGGCCTGGGCCTCCTGCTGCAACAGCATCGGAATGCGTGCGCGCAACTCGGCCAGCTGCGTGCGTTGGCGCGTCGGGTCCAGGTCGGTGACCAGGCCGCCGTCGGCACGCGCCTGCACCAGCTCGAGCGATTCGGCTGCGGCCGCCACGTCGGCGCGCGCCAGCCGCAGCTCGCGCTGCGCAGCGCGCAGTTCGAAGTAGCTGCGCGCCACCTCGGCCTGCACGCTGAGCTGCGCCTGCCGCAACAGGGCGGCCGACGCACCGGCGTCCGCATCGGCGGCCTCGATGCTGCGCCGCACGCGGCCCCACAGGTCGATTTCCCATGACGCATCGAAGCCGGCCTGGTAGAGGTTGTAGGGCTCGCTCAGGGTGCGGATCAACTGGTCTCGGTTGGACACCGACGAACCCAGCGCATCGATCATCCGGGTGGCGGCGCCGGTCTCGCTCTGGCGCTGCCGGTTGACGCTGCCGCTGGCATTGAGCTGCGGAGCCTGCTGCGCCGCCGCCGCGGTGCGTTGGACGCGGCTTTGCGCAAAGCGAAGGGCAGCAGTCTGAAGATCGTGGTTGGCCGCGAGCGCGCGGGCCTGCAACTGGTCAAGCAGCGGGTCGTTGAAGGCTTTCCAGTCGCCGGATGCAACGGCCGTTAGCGCTGCTGTCCGCTCAGTGCCGAGCAGCGCCGGCGAGCCGCCGTGCCACGCAGACCAGTCGGCGGGTGCCTGCGGTTCCGCCGGGCGATGGTCGGGACCCATTGCGCAACCTGCAAGAAGAAGCGCGAGAACTGAACAGGAGAAGAAGAGGGTGCGTGATGCGGACATGCGGTGCTCCCGGTTTCAGACCAGGCGATGGCGAAACAGCCAGGCCGCCAGCGGCAGCGTGACGATGGCAATGATCGACAGCGGAATGAGGTTGTGCCATACCGTGCCCAGGCCCACGCCTTCCAGGTAGACGCGCTGCACCAGGTCGATCGCGAAGCGCAGCGGGTTGGCCATGGTGATCACCTGCAGCGCATGCGGCATGTTGCGCACCGGCGTGGTCAGGCCCGACAGCAGCATCATCGGCATGAGCAGCACGAAGGTGTAGAGCATGGCCTGCTGCATGTTGGCCGACACCGCCGAGATCGAAAGGCCGATGCCCACGCTCGCCACGGTGAAGAAAACCAGCCCAGTAAAGAGCGTGGCCAGCGAGCCCGCCATCGGAATGCGGAACCAGAAAAGGGCCACCAGCAGGATGAGCGTCGACTGCGCAAGGCCGACCAATATGGGCGGCAGCGCCTTGCCGACCATGATCTCGATCGGCGACATCGGCGTGACCAGCAGCTGGTCGAAGGTGCCTTGCTCGCGTTCCCGCGCGACCGAGAGCGCGGTGAGCAGCAGCGTCTGCAGCATGCTGAGCGCCGCAATGAGACCTGGCAGCAGGTTCCAGCGCGTCTGGAGGTTCGGGTTGAACCACGCGCGCGATTCGATGGTGAGCGGATTTTTCGGCGCGCCGGCGCGCGTGCGCAGCTCGGCGTTGTAGCGCTCGACCACCGCGCTCACGTAGCCGGCCGCGGAACCCGCGGTGTTGGAATTGCGCGCATCCAGGATCAGCTGGATGGCGGCGGGCTGGCCCGCACTGAGCTGCTGCTCGAAGTTGGGTGCGATCTGGATCACCAGCAGGGCCTTCTCGGTATCGATCACCTCGCGGATGTCGGCCTGCGTGCGCAGCGTGGCCACGCGGTGGAAGACACCGGTGCTGTCGAGGTGCGCAACCAGCTCGGTCGATGCGCCCGTGCGGCTCTGGTCAATCAGCGCGTAGGGCACGTTCGTGAGATCGTAGGTTGCGGCGTAGCCGAAGATCAGGCTTTGCATGATGGCCGGAACGAAAAGGATCACGCGGCTCGCCGGGTCCTTGAAGATGGCGAGCAGTTCTTTCCTGCAGAGGTTGGCGATGCGCAGCAGAAAGTCGGTCATGGCAACGTCGCTTTCAGTCGAGGCTCTTGCGGGTAACGGCGCGGGCGAGCAGCAGCAGGCCGACCGCGTACGCGAGCAGGATGGCGCAGTTGCGCCAGATCAGCGGCCAGACGTCGCCCGCGAGGAACAGCGTCTTGATCAAGTCCATGAAGTAGGTGGCCGGCAGCACGTGGCCGATCACGCGCACGGCGGTGGGCACGTTGCGCAGGTCGAACAAAAAGCCCGACAGCATCATCGAAGGCATGAAGGTCGCAATGAGCGCCACCTGGCTCGCGAGAAACTGGTTGCGCGTGACAGACGAGATCACCAAACCCAAGCTCACCGCAACGATGAGGTAGAGCATGGAGCTGAGCACCACCGCGAACAGCGAGCCGACCATCGGCACCGCGAACAGGAAGCGCGCAGCCAGGAGGCACAGCGTCAAACCCAGCATGCCGACCGCAAAGTACGGAATGATCTTGGCCAGCAGAATTTCCACCGGCCGCACCGGCGTGACGAACAGCGCCTCGAGCGTGCCGCGCTCCCATTCGCGCGCCATGACCAGCGCGGTGAGAAACGCGCCGACCAGGGTCATGATGAGCACGATGAGGCCGGGGACCAGGTACCAGGTGCTGGTGTTCGCGGCGTTGAACCACATGCGCTGCTCGACGGTCACGCGGCCCGTAAGGGGAGCGTCCGCACCGGTGGTGCCGCCGCCGCGGTCGGCCTGCCGCACGGCCGTTTGCGCGAGGGCGCCGCTCACGTAGGCCTGGATGATGGTCGCACGCCCCGCGTCGGCCCCATGCACGATGAGCTGCACCTGCGCGTTGCCCGCGGCCAGCGCGCGAGAGAAGTCAGAGGGCACGCGCACGACGGCGTCAATCTTGCGTTCGCGCATCAGGGCTTCGGCATCGTGCATCGAACCCAGCAGCACGGGCGCGATGGTCGGCGAAAGCTGCAGGCCCGCAATCGCTTCGTGCGCTGTAGGCGACGGGTCTTCGAGCACCACGCCCACGGGTGCGTTCTTCACGTCGAGCGACATGCCGTAGCCGAAGATCAGGATCAGAACCATCGGCAGAAGGATGCCGATGGCCAGGTTGCTGCGGTCCCGCAGCAGTTGGCGAAACTCCTTGCGCGTGAGGGAGATCAGCCGGGACCAGAACTTGGCGTTCATTGGGCGACCTCCGCGCCGCGATGGCCGATTGCAACTCGGCTGTTGCTCCCTCTCCCTCCGGGGAGAGGGCGGGGGTGAGGGCGTCGGCCTTCGCACAAGCTCAGACCGCGCCACCGCCGCCGGCCCTCACCCCCGCCCTCTCCCCGAGGGGAGAGGGGGCAAGAGGTGGCGCTCATAAGGTGACCCCCACGGCGGACTTGCTGCCGTTTGTGCGCGCCTTTTCGACAATGCCGATGAAGGCCTGCTCCATGTCGATCCGCTTTTCATGGCCCTCGCCATCGAGCGCCTGCGTGCGCACTTCACGCGGGGTGCCGATGGCCAGCACCTTGCCCGCGTCCTGGATCACGATCCGGTCGCAGTATTCGGCCTCTTCCATGAAGTGGGTCGTGATGACGATGGTGGTGCCGCCTTCGGCCAGCGCCGTGATGCGGCGCCAGAACTCGCGGCGGGCCAAGGGATCCGCGCCGCTGGTGGGCTCGTCGAGAAACAGGATATCGGGCTCGTGCAGCAGGCCGGTGGCCATCGCCAATCGCTGTCGGTAGCCGCCGGGCAGTTGGCCGCTGGGCGCATCGAGTTCGCGTTCGAGATCGAACTGCCGCAGCACCGTGTCCATGCGGTCACGCAGCTTGTCTCCACGCAGTCCGTAGGCGCCGCCGAAGAACGAGAGGTTCTCGCGCACCGTGAGATTGCCGTAGAGCGCGAACTTCTGCGAGACATAGCCGATTCGCTGGCGGGCCTGCGCACGCGCATGGCGCAGGTCGACGCCAGCCACGCGCAGCTGCCCGCCGCTCGCGGGCAGCAGGCCGCAGAGCATGCGGAAGGTGGTGGTCTTGCCCGCTCCGTTAGGCCCAAGCAGGCCGAAGATCTCGCCGCGCCGCACCGAGAAGCTGGTGCTCGCCACGGCCACGAAATCGCCGAAGCGGCGCACCAGGTCTTTCACCTCGATGACCACTTCGCCGGGCTCGCCCTCGGCCGATGCAAGGCCCTCTGCTGCTGCCGGCGGCGCAATGTTCACTGCGGCTGGCTGGTGGGAGCGCAGCAGCGTCATGAAGCCATCTTCGAGCCGCGGCGGCACGGGCTCGGCGCGCGCACCGGCGAGCAGCTTCTCCAGCGCCGCGTCGTCCGCACCCTGGCGGCGGATGAAGTGCACCTCGCCGCCTTGCGGCACGGCGTCGACGATGTCCTGCCGCGCATCGAGCAGTCGGGCCTGCATCAGGCGCGGCGCCTCGCCCTCGGGCGGCGCGGCGGCGAAGCACATGCCTTGCGCGTGGCCGCGAATCTCGGCTGGGGTGCCTTCCGCAATCAGCCGACCCTCGCGCAGCACGAACACGTGGCTGCAGCGCTCGGCTTCGTCGAGGTAAGCGGTGCTCACGATGACCGAAAGCTTTTCGTCATCGACCAGCTGCTGCACGATTTGCCAGAGCTCGCGCCGCGAGAGCGGATCGACGCCCACGGTGGGTTCGTCCAGAAGCAGCAGGTCGGGCGAGCGCACGAGCGTGCAGGCCAAGCCCAGCTTCTGCTTCATGCCGCCCGAGAGCTTGCCCGCGGGCCGGCTGGTGAAGCGGCCGAGGTCGGTCATTTCCATCAGCCGCGCATAGCGTTCGCGGCGCTGGCTGGCAGACACGCCGTGCAGGTCGGCATAGAGGTCGAGGTTCTCCTGCACGCTCAAGTCGTCGTAGAGGCCGAAGCGCTGGGGCATGTAGCTGATGCGGTCTTGCACCGCTTGCGGGTCGGCGGACACATCGATGCCCAGCACGCGGAGCTCGCCCTCGTCGGCGCGCATCAGGCCGGCCATGAGCCGCAGCAGCGTGGTCTTGCCCGCGCCATCGGGCCCGACCAGCGCGGTGAGCGTGCCCGCCGGTACTTCGAGCGACAGGTTGTCGAGCGCGCGCACCATCTGCTTCGAGGCCTTGACGGTGAAGCGCTTGTGCAGCGAGCGTCCGCTGACGGCCGGTTCAGTGCGCAGCATTCAACGTCCCTCCAAACATGCGGTCTTGCCCCTTCCCCTTCCGGGGGAAGGTTGGGATGGGGGCGGGGCAGAGCGCTCGATGGACACGCCGCTTGCCCCCAACCCAGCCCTCCCCCGGAAGGGGAGGGAGCAATGCGCAAGATCCGTCATCACGGCTTGCCGTTGGACGACAGCTGCAGCCGCACGGTGGCCGGCATGCCGAGCCGCAGGCGGTCTTCCTTGTCGTCGACCATCACGCGGATTTCGTAGACCAGGCTGCTGCGCAGTTCCTCGGTCTGCACCGTCTTGGGCGTGAACTCGGCCACCGACGAGATATAGCCGACCTTGCCCGTGATGGGCTGGCCGGGCTGGCTGTCGGTGGTCACGCTGGCTTCCTGGCCGGCCCGCACGCGGCCGAGGTCGGGTTCGGCCACGTAGGCGCGCACCCACTTGGGATCGGTGATTGCCAGCGTGAAGGCGGGGCGTTGCGGTGAGGCCATGTCGCCGGGCTCGAGCAGGCGCGCTCGCACCACGGCGTCGATGGGCGACTTGAGCTCGGCTTCTTGCAGCTGATGGTTCATGAGCGCGAGGTCGGCGCGCGCGGATTCGAGCTGGGCCTGCGCCTGCGCGATGTCTTCCTTGCGCGGGCCGGCTACTGCGAGCTGCTGCGCCTTGCGCGCGTTTTGCAGTTGCGCCAGCGCCACCTTGCGGCGGGCCTGGGCACTGTCGAGGTCCTGCTGGCTCACGGCGCGCCCGGCGGTGGTCTGACCGATGGCCTGCAGCCGCGCGAGCTGCTGCTGCGCAAGGTCGGCATCGGCCTGCGCCGCGGCCACTTGAGCGCCGGCCTGCGCCAGTTCTTCGGGTCGGCTGCCAGTCTTCAAGCGCAGCAGGGCTTGCTCCTGCACACCGATGCGCGCCTGCGACTGGGCCACGCGCAGCACGAGCGAGCGCGTGTCGAGCCTGCCCAGCAGCTGGCCCGCACGCACGTGGTCGCCTTCCCGCACTGCGAGTTCGGCCACGCGGTCATTGGCGTTGAAGGCCAGAGAGACCTGGCGCACGTCGACGTTGCCGTAAAGCACGAGCTGGTCGGACGGCGTGGCCGAACGATGGAAGTACCACCAGCCGCCCGCTGCGGCGGCCAGCACCAAGACGGCAGCGGCAATGAGAGGTTTCTTGTTCATTTGGCGGGCTCCTGCCGATTTCCGGATCAGGCTGGATGTTATCAAATTGAAATTTGAATTTGAAGTATTTTTTCATTTCGATTAACCTTAGGCCATGGCTTCCCGCTCTCCCAGCACCCGTTCTTCGGGCGTTCGTCCCTCCGTGCCGCGCCAGGCTGCGGCGCGCATTCCGCGCACCTCGCGCACCGATGGCAGCGCCACGCGACTGCACATCCTCGAAACCGCGGGCCAGCTGTTTGCGGAGCGCGGCTTCGCCGAGAGCACCAGCAAGGAAATCTGCACGCGCGCCGGCACCAACATGGCCGCCGTCAACTACCACTTCGGCAGCAGGGACGGCCTTTACGAGGCCGTGCTGATCGAGGCGCACCGCCAACTCGTGAGCATCGACGAACTGGTCAGCCTGGCCAGCGTGCCGACCGATCCACGGCTCAAGCTGCGGACCTTTCTTACGCACCTGATCGAGATGGGGAGCCAGCCCAAGGCGCCCTGGGGATTCCGCGTGGTGCTGCGCGAGGCGCTTTCGCCTTCGCCGGCCCTGCCGGTGCTGATCCGGCAGGCGGTGTTGCCCAAGGCCAAGCTGATCCGCGGCTTGATCGGCGGCATCATGGATTTGCCGGGCGATCATCCTTCGGTGCAGCGGGCGCTGCTGTTCGCGGTGCTGCCCTGCATCGTGATGACGGTGGCGCCCAGAAACCTGCGCAATGAAGTGCTGCCGGCTCTCAAGGACACCGAAGGCCTGGCGGACGACCTGATGCGCTACGTTTTCGCAGGGCTCGATGCGCTGGCGAAGGAGGCCAAGGCGCAGGCGCCCGCTACAGCTGGAAAGCGACGGTGAGCAGCAGCCCCTCGGCCACGTCGCGCACCAGGCCCGGCCGCCGCGCGCGGTAGGGCTCGCCCGCGGAAGCCGTGGTGTCGATCCACTCGGCCAGCCAGTCGATCTCGCCCGGGCCGTAGAACACCACGGCGGCCTCGTGGTTGAGCAAGAGGCTGCGCAGGTCGAGGTTGATGGAGCCGCACATGGCCAGTTCGTTGTCGACCACCACCGCCTTGGCATGCGCCATGAAGGGCAGCATGCGAAAGCTCGCGCCCGCGCGGGCCAAGTCGCGCATGGCGCGTGCGCGCACGAAATCGGCAAGGCGGTGGTTCGATCGCGCGGGCATCGCGATGGTCACCTGCACGCCGCGCCGCGCTGCCAGCCGAAGCGCATCGCGCAGGCCGTCGCCGGGCACGAAGTAGGGCGTGATCGCGAGCACGCGGTGCTCGGCCCGAAAGCAGGCGTCGATGAGCAGCGCATGGGCCGTGTCCTCGGTCTGGTCAGGGCCGCTCGGCAGGAACTGCGCCATGGCGCCGCCCGTGTTTTCATCGACGTCGTCGGCGGTGATGGCGCGCGCCTTGCGGCCGCGCACCGAACTCCAGTCGTGGTCGAACTGGCGGGCCGCCGCGGCCGCCACGCTGCCGCGCAGGTCGAAAGAAAGATCGCGCCAGCCTTCGGGATGCCTGTCGTTGCCGGTGAAGTATTCGCCCGCCAGGTTGCGCCCGCCGGACCACAGCCAGCCGTCGTCCGCAATGGTGAACTTGCGGTGGTTGCGTAGGTTGCGCGGCCCGATGCGGCGCAGGCTGAAGAACGGGCGGAACACCGCCACCTCGCCGCCCGCGGCGCGCAGCACTTCGAAGTGGCGGCGGGGCAGCGTCAGCGCGCCGAAGCCATCGAGCAGCACGCGCACCTTGATGCCTTCGCGCGCGCGCTGCGCCAGCCGCTCGATGACGGCGCGGCCCAGCGCGTCGTCGCCGATGATGAAGGTGCACACATCGATGCGCTCGCGTGCGCCGTCAATCACCTGCCAAAGGGCCTCGCGCGCGGCTTCGCCGTCGGCATGCATGCGGATCGCGCAGCGGCCCGGCGGCGCGAGGCCAAAGCTCTCGATCAGGTCCGCCGCCCAATGCCCCGGCGGCACCAAGCGCGGCGGCCGCGGCGAACCCGCCGGGCGCAGCTTGCGCTGGCCGAACAAGAGATAGATCGGCAGGATGAAGTAGGGCATGAGCACGAGCCCCATGACCCAGGCAATGGCCGTGGTGGGTGCCCGCTGTTCGCGGCGCGCGCGCGTGGTCAGCACATAGACCAGCAGCGCGAAGGTGACGACGAGGAAATGCTGTGACGGTGAAGGAAGCCAGTCGAAACGGGTGTTCGGCA
>Ga0209673_1003122_pt1 | contig 10126 bp, 9 predicted proteins | sample AraplaCol_mMS_r2_2_FD_184274 | JGI IMG/M metagenome (GOLD analysis project Ga0209673, IMG submission 184274) | Arabidopsis root microbial communities from North Carolina, USA - plate scrape MF_Col_mMS_r2 (SPAdes) (version 3) | ecosystem: Host-associated > Plants > Roots > Endosphere | place: USA... | reverse complement strand
AGGCGCCAGCGATTGCGCGCCGAACGCGTCAGATGTTCCGACGGGTCCTCGAAAAAGGTCGACGCCAGGAACGCGGAGGTCAGATCGGCCCGGGTAAGGCCGATATCCCTCAGCTGCGTGTCGTTCAGATCATGCAGCGCGTTGATCTCCATGCGATTGCGGAACACGCGAAAGAGAGAGGCCAACGGTGCGAGGCCTGCCGCCAGACGCTGGAAAAACGTCGGGGTCGGATTGCCGCAGTCGAGTTCGAGTGTCCGGTCTGTCATGCGCATTGAACTCTCCTTTCTGTACAGTGCCGCACGTCTTTTAGACGCATAAAGGGCGCTGTAACGTTTTAGATCGGCGCGCAACGCAACCCACCCCTCCCGCGAGGTCGTGCGGGAAGGAGCAAGCTGAATTCCGCTTGGACAGGCAGGGTGTCTGTCCTTCACTTTGCTTTGATTTGCATCCCGAAGATGCCAAAGACCTATTGATCAGTCCAACGAATGTTTCTAATGATTATCATCAGCTATCTTTATGGGTGAAACCATGTCCGCACCTCTTGATCTCGACCAACTGCAGACTTTCATCGCCATCGTCGATTCCGGCAGCTTCACCAAGGCGGCCGACAGGGTCTACAAGACCCAATCGGCCGTCTCCATGCAGATGCGCCGCCTCGAAGAGCGCATCGGCAAGCAGCTGTTCATCAAGGATGGGCGCGGCAACCGGCTGACGGTCGAGGGTGAAAAGCTGCTCAACTATGCCCGGCGCATCATCCGCCTCAACAATGAGGCGATCGCCGCCTTCGACGACAACAGGCTGGAGGGGACGCTGCGGATCGGCACGCCGGACGATTATGCCGACCGCTACATGCCCGAAATCATCGGCCGCTTCGCCAAGACGCATCCGAATGTCGAACTCTACATCGTCTGCGAGCCTTCGGTGGATCTCGCCGAGCGCATGCACAAAGGCGAGCTCGACATCGCCCTCGTCACCCACAATCCGCGCGAGCGCATGTCCGATGTGGTGAGAACCGAGCCGCTCTGCTGGGTGGGCTCGGCCAACCATCCGATCCGCGACGACGCGCCGGTGCCGCTTGCCGTCGGCCGGCGCGACTGCCAGTGGCGCCAGCTCGCCTGCTCGGCGCTCGATGCTGTGGGACGCGAGCACCAGATCCTGTTCACCAGTTGGTCCTGCACCGTGGTTGCCGCTGCCGTGCTTGCCGGCATGGCGGTTTCGGTCATGCCGGAATCGGCATTGCGAACAGGCATGAAGGTACTGAGCCATGCCGACGGTTTTCCGGCGCTGCCGCCGGTGCAGATCGGCATCATGAAGCGGCCGGGCGTTTCGCTCTCGCTGATGAACGCGATCACGGCGCATATCACCGCCTGCCTCGACAACATCACCCCTGCCGTCGTCGACGATACCCTCGAGGCCGATGTCAAATCCGCCCAGGCACGCCTTTATCCGCGGCTGAAGGCCGCCAATATGGTGCCGAGCTGGTAAGCCGACTCAAGCAGCAGCAGGCACGGTCGTGGTGAAAAGGGAGGCGCGGATGACGCGCTTCCATTGGTCGAGCATGCGCCGCGCCAACTCCTTGTCGCTGACGGCGGCAAGCCGGATGACGGCGCCGATCAGGTGGCTGAACAGGTAAGTGCGCGCGTACATATCCTCGTCGCAAAGGTCGGGAGTGAGATCGCGCACGGCGTTATGGAAGATACCGGCGACACGGCCGCTATGCTCGATGTTCAGCTGCAGCAGATCCTGATCGGTCTCCGTGCCCATCCAGACGCCGAGATAGACGGGATCGTCATGGTAGAAATCGTAATACCAGTCGATGATGGCGCAAACGCGGTCGAGCGCCTGGTCGAGCGACCTGACGTCGGCAAACATCGCCGCCGTCTTCGCCTGGATCGCCGAAGCGTGCTGGTCGAACAGGGCTTTGACGATCGCCGCCTTCTCGGGAAAATACTGGTAAACCGAACCGATCGGCACTTTGGCGGCGACGGCGAGTTCCGTCATCCGCATGGCGCTGACGCCCTTTTCGGCAATGATCCTGGCGGCCGCGGCAAGGATGAGATCCAGCCTCTGGATGCTGCGTTCCTGCTTCGGCTTCCTGCGCAAGCCGATCCGATCCATGCTTTCCGCGCCCATGTCGTTCCCATATTTATTGTTCGCGGCGGAAGGCATGACATGCAGGGTGTTCATCGGCGGTAAATGGAAATGCTCGCATTTTAACGGTTGAGAAAAGCCCGTGACGATCACGATTCCAGGATGTGATTTTACCCATCGCAACCGGTACCGATACGGTGTCAGCCGCGTGACCGGTCAGTGACGGACGAGGCGCACGCGCTCCTCAGCTCATCGCCATCCATGCGGCGAGCCATACCCACATGGCGGCGAGTATGATGTAACCTGCGGCGAAGATCGGGCTGCGATAGCGCATATCGTTGCTGGTGACGTGAATGGCGGCATGGGCGTAGCGCAGGGCGACGAAGGCCCAGGCGAGGACGACAGAGATGAGATTGTCGGCCTCGGTGATATAGAGAAGAATTGAGCAGGCGTAGAACAGCACGGGCAGTTCGAACTGATTGGCGAGGCAGTTCTTGACGATGAGGCTTTCGGCCGGCTCGCCGCGATTTTCGCGATAATCCGATTTGGCGATGCTGCCGGCGCGGACCATTTTCGCGCGCCGCATGCCGAGCAGCGCATAAAGACCGTAGACCAGGGCCACATGGGCGAGGAGTGGCCAGAAGATTTGATAGCCGGTCATATGTGGCCGTTTCCTTTCCGCTTCTGCTTCCGCTTTCAACGCGAGCATTAGTCGAAAGACGAGCGGGATACCAGCGTCGGCGGCCCGCCATCCAACATTGGCGGGCCGCCGGATTTCGTCACACCTGCGCGGCGCCGCCGTCGGCGAAGAGTTCGATACCGGTGACGAAGCTCGAATCGTCGGAAGCGAGGAAGAGTGCGGCGGCGGCGATCTCTTCGGCGCGGCCGACGCGCCCCATTGGCACCTGGGTTGCGAGATAATCGAGCAAGCCCTGCTGTTGCGCCTCATCTTTGCCGGCGAGTTCGACGAGACCAGTTGTCTTTGTGGGACCGGGGCTCAGCGTATTGATACGAATGCCGCGATCCTTGAGATCAAGGATCCAGTTGCGAGCAAAGCTTCGTAACGCGGCCTTCGAGGCGGCGTAAACGCTGAAGGCGGGAGTGCCGGTCGAGCCCGCCGTCGATCCCGTCAGGATAACCGATGAGCCCGGACCGAGCAGCGGCAAAGCCTTCTGCACGGTGAAAAGAACACCTTTCACATTTCTGTCGAACGTGTCGTCATACTGCTCTTCGGTAATTTCGCCGAGCGGCAGCATCGAACCACCGCCGGCATTGACGAACAGCACATCTATCCGGCCGGCTTCGGCTTTCACGCGTTCATAGAGCCGATCAAGGTCTGCAAGCTCTGCCGAGTCCGCCTGGATGCCGACAACCTTACCCCCTATTTCCGTAACCGCCGCGTCGAGCACGTCCTTGCGCCGGCCGGTCACGAAAAGCTGGGCGCCTTCGGCGGCGAAACGCTTGGCAGTGGCAAGGCCAATGCCCGATGTCGCGCCGGTAATCACTGCGATCTTTCCACTCAATCTCTGTGTCATTGTCGTCTCCTGTTGTTCGACCGAGACTGAGATATGGACGCGAGAAACGTTTCGAAATAGAAAGAAATGAAAGCTATCGTTACAGGAATGAAATGACGAACTTTCCGGATTTCGAAGGCCTGGCCATGTTCGCCAAGGTGGCCGAAGAGCGTTCTTTCGCTCGCGCCGCTAGGACGCTCGGTGTATCGGTGCCTACCGTTTCGCGGGCCGTGAGCCGGCTGGAGGAGAGACTTGGCGCACGGCTTTTCAACCGCACCTCGCGGCAACTGGCGCTGACCGATTTCGGCTTGCGATTGGTCGACAGTGCCTCGCGGCTCTATGCGGAGGCAGAGGCTGCGGAAAATGCAGCGCGCGAGCTGTCCAGCCGACCGCGAGGGCTTATCCGGCTTGCCGCGCCGATGGCCTTCGGCACACGCTGGCTGGCGCCGATCCTGCCCGATTTTTTCGACCTCTATCCCGATATTTCTATCGACCTGCATATGAGCGACGCCGTCGTCGACCTGGTGGGAGACGGATTCGATGCTGCCCTGAGAATTGCCGTTCTGCCGGATTCCTCATTGGTCGCCCGGAGGCTGGCAGCGGTCGCTCCCTTCATTCTCGCTGCACCTGCGTACCTCGATCGATACGGCACGCCGCGACATCCGCGCGAGCTTAAGGCCGATCATTGTCTAGGATACGCCCATCGGCCGCGCCAGGACGTCTGGCGCTTTCGCAATAAGGCAGGCGAAGAGGAAGTTGTCGTGCCGGCCGGTCCCTTGCGCTCCACCAATTCGCAAGCCTTGATTCCAATGGCGTTGCACGGACTTGGGGTTGTAGAGCTGCCGGAATTCATGGCGCACGAATATCTCGCCGATGGCAGGTTGAAAGCGATCCTACCCGACTGGACGCTGCCGAGCGGAGCGCTCTATTTCGTCACGCCCTCTGCCCGAGCTCGACCTGCGAAGGTGGAGGTGCTCTCGGATTTCATGGTGGCGCGGCTTGCAAATCCGACGTGGCGGTGGACAGGCTGATGGCACCCTCAATCTTCACGCGGCGCAAGCCAGCGGCCGATGGCAAGCCGGACAATGAGGATGAAGCAGATGGCGAGGCTTGCGAATTTCAGCCGCGTCATCCACGGCAGCAGCTGCGTTGCAAGCGTTGAGGGCGCACCATTACCGAAGGCGATGAGGCTCGAGATGTTCTCGCCGTAATCGGCGATGCCGTAGATGAACGGCAGCAGATAGATCGCCCTGCCGACAAGCGGATGCACCGATCGGCCAAACCACGCACCGGCAGGACCGAGCTTGAGGAAGGCGAGGAACAGCAGTGCCGTCAGCAGTGCCGGAAAGACCAGCTCCGGCCCGAAATACATAGCGCGCAGCAACCTGGTCGCCGTCTCGTTCTCATCGAGCAGCTTTTGCATGTGGAAGACCGCCGACTCATCGTAACCGGCGAAATAGGTATCGAGCACCGCCTGCCCGGTTTCGTGCTTGAACGGAACGACGAAACCGAAGGTCGTCCAGGCGAGCACGGCAAGGCAGAGGGCTGCGAGCAGCGCGACGATCCAGAGAGGAATCCCGCTGCCCGCCTTCATGATCAGAGGCCGGCGCCCGGATAATTCGGGCTCTCGCGGGTGATCGTCACGTCATGGGCATGGCTTTCGCGAAGACCGGCACCGGAGATGCGCACGAACGTGGCCCGCTCCTGGAAGTCCTTGAGGTCCTTGCCGCCGACATAACCCATGGCCGCCTTGAGGCCGCCGGCGAGCTGGTGGATGACGCCCGAGACCGGCCCCTTGTAAGGCACCTGGCCCTCAATGCCCTCCGGCACGAGCTTCAGCGTGTCGCGCACCTCGGCCTGGAAGTAGCGGTCGGCCGAGCCGCGAGCCATGGCGCCGACGGAGCCCATGCCGCGATAGGCCTTGAAGGAGCGTCCCTGGTAGAGATAGACCTCGCCCGGGCTCTCATCGGTGCCGGCCAGCAGCGAGCCGATCATGACGGCGGAAGCGCCGGCGGCGATCGCCTTGGCCAGATCGCCGGAGAACTTGATGCCGCCATCGGCGATGACGGGCACGTCCTGATCATTCGCGGCCTGCACCGCCGACATGATGGCGGCGAGCTGCGGCACGCCGACGCCGGCGACGATGCGCGTCGTGCAGATCGAACCCGGACCGATACCGACCTTGACCGCATCCGCTCCGGCATCGATCAGCGCCCTGGTGCCGTCATAGGTGGCGACGTTGCCGGCCATGATGCGCACCGAGTTGGAAAGCTTCTTGACCCGGGTGACGGCATCGAGGACGCGTTGCGAATGACCATGGGCGGTGTCGACGACCAGAAGATCGACGCCGGCCTCGATCAGCCGTTCGGCGCGCTCGAAGCCGTCATCGCCGACGCTGATGGCGGCCGCAGCCCGAAGTCTGCCCTGCGCATCCTTGGAAGCGTTCGGGTTCAACTGCGACTTCTCGATATCCTTGACGGTGATGAGGCCGACGCAGCGGCCTTCGGCATCGACCACCAGGAGCTTCTCGATGCGATGCGAATGCAGCAGGCGCTTGGCCTCCTGCTGATCGACGTTTTCCTTGACGGTGACCAGTTTGTCCTTGGTCATCAGTTCATGGATCTTCTGTTCCTGATCGGTAGCGAAGCGGACGTCGCGGTTGGTCAGGATGCCGACGAGGCGGCCGGACTTCTCCACGACGGGGATGCCGGAAATGCTGTAGGATTTCATCAGCCCGAGTGCATCGGCAAGCGTGGCATCGGGGCCGATCGTCACCGGATTGACGACCATGCCGCTTTCAAACTTCTTCACTTGCCGGACTTGCTCGGCCTGCTCGATCGGCGTCAGGTTGCGGTGAATGACGCCGAGGCCGCCGGCCTGGGCCATGGCGATCGCCAGGCGGCTCTCGGTGACCGTATCCATGGCGGATGAGATGATCGGGATGTTGAGTTCGAAATCCCGAGCGATGCGCGTGGAGATATTCGTCTGGCCGGGCATGACCTCGGAATGTCCCGGCTGCAGCAGGACGTCGTCAAAGGTAAGCGCGTCCGCGCCGGTTGCCGTTTCTATGATGCGTGCCATGGCCAAATTCCTTCATTTAAGAAAAATGCAACCCGGCCCGGAAACGAATCGTCCGCCCCGGCGGTGTGCATGAGTTGCTTGGAAGTTGGCGAGGGCTGGTAACACGTCTATGACAGGAAGGAAATAGCAAAAAGCCCGGCGCGTCCGCCGGGCTCGTCATGGGTGCCATGCGTCCAAAGCGCATCGCGATCTTTCAGATTCGCCGCTCGCGCTTCAGATCCTTCTTTTTACGCATTCCCGGGAAAGTCGCTGCGCGTTTTTGCTGGAATTGCTCCAGATCAGATGTCGAACTGGTAGGTCTTCGGCACGAAGCGATAACCGCCATCCTGCCTCTCGACGAAGCCGACCGCCGGGAACGGCATGTGGTAGCCGAGGAAGGCGATCTTGTCGGTCGCGATCATCTCGAAAACCTTGCGGCGCGTGGCCGCCGCCTGCGCCTTGTCCATGTCGAAGCGCACCTCCCAATCCGGCCGCAGCAGCGACAGGATATAGTGATTGGCCGTATCGCCGGTCAGCATCAGGCGCTTGCCCTCGGATTCGACGTGGAACACCATATGCCCCGGCGAGTGGCCGGCCGCCAGCATCGCCGTCATGCCGGGCGCGACGCTATCGCCGTCGTTGATGAAGGTGGTCTTTTCGGCGAGCGGTGCGACATTGGCGAGCACCGCCTTGTGACTGCCTTCGGCCGGCGTGCCCTCGCGTGCCTTGTCCGACCAGAAATCATATTCCGCCTGGCCGACGACATAGCGGGCATTCTTGAAGGCAGCCGTGCCGCTTTCCATCAGGCCGCCGATATGATCGCCGTGCAGATGGGTCAGCGCCACCAGCGTGACGTCGTCGGCCGAATAGCCTGCCGCTTTCAGGCCTTCGGTCAGTTGGCCGGCGCCGCGAGCGCGGCCGGCAACGCCGAAGCCGGTATCGACGAGGATGACATCCGAACCGGTATCGATGAGAGCCGGCGTGTAGAAGCTCATGAACCTGTCGGCCGGCAGGAAGTTTGCGGTCAGCAACGCCTGGACCGTTTCGGGGTTCTGATTGGTGCCGAAGGTTTCATAGGGCTTTTCGACGATGCTGGTGCCGTCACGGACGACGGTGAACTTATAGGAACCGAGCTTGAATTGATTGATCTCGGGCAAAAGCGTTCCATCCATATGATTGCTTTCTCCAGTTGCGGCCGCTTCGGCCCTCTCTTTAAAAATTGCCGGCGCCGCGAGCATGCCAAGGCCTGCGGCAAAAAGGGTGCGCCGCTTTATTCCCGATGAAACATATGTCCATCCTCTTATGACGTGCGATGCGTCGCCGCACGGCCCGCAGTGTCGATCCCGGCCGGATTTCTTGCTCCGGCCAAGTAGACATATGTCAATCTTGACTGCCGACGCTGATGCGCAAGTCGTCTCACGCAGACGTGAAGCAAACGTCTCGTGGACCCGGATTTGGGGATTGGCACGGCTGGGAACTGGGACTAAACAGCACTGGCCTTCCCAGCTCCAATCCGCTGCCCCATCAAGGCTCCCGCCTATGAACCGCATCGTCCCGCTGATCCTCGCCGTCGCCCTCTTCATGGAACAGATGGATTCGACTGTCATTGCGACGGCGCTGCCGGCGATCGCTAGTGATTTGCATGTCGGGCCGATCACGCTGAAGCTGGCGCTGACCTCCTACATGGTGGCGCTTGCCGTGTTCATCCCGGTGAGCGGCTGGATGGCCGACCGGTTCGGCGCCAAGAAGATCTTCCGGCTTGCCATATCAGTCTTCGTCATCGGCTCGATCTTCTGCGCCATCTCCTCCAACCTCGTCGAATTCGTTTTCGCCCGCTTCCTGCAGGGCATGGGCGGCGCGATGATGACCCCGGTCGGTCGCCTGGTGCTGGTGCGCACGACGAAGCGCAGCGATCTGGTCTCGGCCATGGCGCTGCTGACGATCCCGGCGCTCGTCGGCCCGCTCACCGGACCGCCGCTCGGCGGCTTCATCACCACCTATTTCAGCTGGCACTGGATCTTCCTGATCAACGTGCCGGTCGGCATCATCGGCATCTGGCTGGCGACGATCTTCCTGCCGGAAGTGGAGGCGACGGCGCCGCCGAAGCTCGATTTCACCGGTTTCGTGCTCACCTCGCTTTCGGCCGCGGGCGTCGTCTTCGGCCTGTCGGTGGTCAGCCTGCCGGCCCTGCCCCCCGTCATCGGCGTCACCGCCACTCTGATCGGCCTTGCTTGCGGCTTTCTCTATGTGCGCCACGCCAAGCGCCATCCGGCCCCGATCCTCAACCTCAACCTGTTCAAGAACCCGACCTTCCGGGCCTCCACCTTGGGCGGCACGCTGTTTCGCATCTGCGTCGGCGCCATGCCCTTCCTGACGCCGCTGATGCTGCAGCTCGGATTCGGGCTGACGCCGTTCCAATCCGGCCTCATCACCTTTGCGGGAGCCATCGGGGCGATCACCACCAAATTCATGGCGAAGCGCGTCTTCGCCGCCGCCGGCTTCCGCACGACGCTGCTTGCCGCCGCCATGGTGACGACGCTGGTGACTGTCGTCACCGGCCTGTTCACGCCGTCGACACCGCACCTCGTCATCATCGGCGTGCTGCTGCTCGGCGGCTTCTCCCGCTCCTTCATGTTCACCGGCGTCAATGCGCTCGCCTTTGCCGACATCAATGATGCCGAAGCCAGCCAGGCGACCTCGATGAGCTCGGTGATGCAGCAGATCAGCCTGGCGCTCGGCGTCGCGGTCGCCGCCGCGATCCTGGAGAGCTCGATCTATATCAGCGGCGAGGAATTGCAGGTCGCCGACTTCCACCTCGCCTTCTACATCATCGCCGGGCTGACTGTTATTGCGACCATTCCCTTCATCCGGATGGACCGCAATGCCGGCGCGCTCGTTTCCGGCCACCGCTCGAAGAGGATGGCGGTAGCAACCGTTGAAGCCGAGCAGCACGCGGTGAAATAAGGCAGCCTAAAGCGTGTCGCGATCATTCAGATTCGCTTGCCACGCTTTAGATCTTTAGTTTTTCGCATGTCTATAGCGCAAAACCGCTGCACACTTTTGCGCGGCATGCTCTATTCGGGACTTTCGCAGACGGCACAGAGCTTGTTGCCGTCGAGATCGCGCACATAGGCGGCATAGAAATGGGCATGGTAGGAGCGCAGGCCCGGCCCGCCCTCATCGACGGCGCCCGCGGCTATCGCCGCCGCATGGAAGGCATCGACATCCGCCCGGCGCTCGGCCGCAAAGGCCACCATGACGCCATTGCCCGACGTCGCCCGACGGCGATTGAAGGGCGTCACCACCCAGAAGCGGCAGCGCGTATCGCCATCGGCGGCATAGCCGATTTCCTCCTCCGAATCGCGCTGGCGGCGATAGCCGAGCACGGGCAGCACGGCATCATAAAAATGCCCTGCGCGATAAAGGTCGTTGGTTCCGAGCGTGACGTAAAGAAGCATGGG
>Ga0209673_1003118_pt1 | contig 10139 bp, 7 predicted proteins | sample AraplaCol_mMS_r2_2_FD_184274 | JGI IMG/M metagenome (GOLD analysis project Ga0209673, IMG submission 184274) | Arabidopsis root microbial communities from North Carolina, USA - plate scrape MF_Col_mMS_r2 (SPAdes) (version 3) | ecosystem: Host-associated > Plants > Roots > Endosphere | place: USA... | reverse complement strand
GCAAGGCGCTCGGCTCGATCCGCCACTTCATGCTCGAGCACGGCTTCATGGAGGTCGAGACGCCGATGCTGCACCCGATCCCCGGCGGCGCGAATGCCAAGCCCTTCGTCACCCACCACAACGCGCTCGACCAGGAGATGTTCCTGCGCATCGCGCCCGAGCTGTACCTGAAGCGGCTGGTGGTCGGCGGTTTCGAGCGGGTGTTCGAGGTGAACCGCAACTTCCGCAACGAAGGCATCTCGGTGCGCCACAACCCCGAGTTCACGATGATGGAGTTCTATGCGGCCTGGTGGAACCACCATGACGTGATGGACTTCACCGAGCAGGTGCTGCGCCATGCCGCGCGCCAGGCGACCGGCTCGGCCAGCCTCAGCTACGCCGGCAAGCCGGTCGACCTCGACAAGCCGTTCACGCGGCTGACAGTGCGCGATTCGCTGGTGGTGCACGCCGGCCTGAGCGAAGCCGAAGCCGGCGATGCGCAGGTGCTGCGCGCGACGCTGAAGTCGCTTGGCGAGGAAGCGCCGGCGCACTGGAACCTGCCCGAGCTGCAGTTCGGGCTGTTCGAGGCCGCGGTCGAAGAGAAGCTGTGGCACCCGACCTTCATCATCGACTACCCGGTCGAGGTGTCGCCGCTGGCCCGCGCGTCGGACGCCAACCCCGGCACTGCCGAGCGCTTCGAGCTCTTCATGACCGGCCGCGAGTACGCGAACGGCTTCTCGGAGCTGAACGACGCCGAGGACCAGGCGGCCCGCTTCCACGCGCAGGCGGCCAACAAGGAGGCCGGCGACGAAGAGGCGATGTTCTACGACGCCGACTTCATCCGCGCGCTCGAATACGGCATGCCGCCGACCGGCGGTTGCGGCATCGGCATCGACCGGCTGATGATGCTGATCACCGACAGCCCGAGCATCCGCGACGTGATCCTGTTCCCGTCGCTGCGCAAGGAAAGCTGAGATCGACGGCTCCCGGCCTCGCCGAGAGCCGCGCTCGACGCCGCCGGGCGCCTACACTGCCGGATGCCTGGATACCTGATCAAGCACGAGGACATCGCCGTCGACGGCGTGCCCGACCTGCACATTCGCTCGCTGCTGGACCGCCAGCAGTTCTCCGACCCGCAGGGCCTGGCGCTCAGCCAGGGCATCTCGTCGGCCGCGTGGCCGCTGTTCGGGCTGCTGTGGCCGTCCGGCCTGCAACTGGCCGGGCGCATGGCGGCGCGGACGATGGTGGCGGGCGAGCGCATCCTCGAGATCGGCTGCGGCCTCGCGCTCGCGAGCCTGGTGAGCCACCGCCGCGGTGCCGACGTGACGGCCAGCGACTGCCATCCGCTGGCGGCCGAGTTCCTGGCCGAGAACCTGCGCCTGAACCAGCTGCCGCCGATGGCCTACCGGCATGGCCAGTGGTCCGAATCGGCGACCGACCTGCTGCCGCCGGTGCCGCAGGACCAGCAGACCCTCAGCGGCCGCTTCGAGCTGGTGATCGGCAGCGACATCCTCTACGAGCGCGACGATGGCGGGCTGCTCGCCGGCTTCATCGGCCGCCACGTCGCGCAGCGCGCCGAGGTCTGGATCGTCGACCCGAACCGCGGCAACCGCGCCAAGTTCAGCAAGCAGATGGCGGCGATGGGCTTCTCGCTGCAGGAAGAACCGCTGCAGCAGGCGGCCGATGCGACGCACGCAGCGTACAAGGGGCGGCTGCTGGTGTACCGCAACGCCGACTGAGCCTTCGGGGCTCAGCGGTGCTTGAAGGCCGGCTTGCGCTTGTTGACGAAGGCGTCCATGCCTTCCTTCTGGTCCTCGGTCGCGAACAGCGCGTGGAACATCCGGCGCTCGAACTGGATGCCCTCCGACAACGGGCCCTCGTAGGCGCGGTTCACCGCCTCCTTGGCCATCATCACGCTCGGCCCGCCGAATTCGCAGATCGCCTGCGCGGCCGCCAGCGTCACGCTCAGCAGCTCGGCCGCCGGCACCACGCGCGACACCAGCCCGGCGCGCTCGGCCTCGGCGGCGTCCATCATGCGGCCGGTCAGCACCATGTCCATCGCCTTGGCCTTGCCGATCGCGCGCGGCAGCCGCTGCGTGCCGCCGGCGCCGGGGATGATGCCGAGCTTGATCTCCGGCTGGCCGAACTTCGCGCTGTCGGCCGCGATGATGAAGTCGCACATCATCGCGAGCTCGCAGCCGCCGCCCAACGCGAAGCCGCTCACCGCGGCGATCACCGGCTTGCGCACGCTGCGGATGGTCTCCCAGTTGCGCGTGATGTAGTCGCTCTTGTAGACGTCCATGAAGTTCCAGCCCGCCATCGCACCGATGTCGGCCCCCGCCGCGAAGGCCTTCTCGCTGCCGGTGACCACCATGCAGCCGATGGTCTCGTCGGCATCGAAGGCCTTCAGCGCCGCGCCGAGCTCGTTCATCAGCGTGTCGTTCAGCGCGTTCAGCTGCTTCGGCCGGCTCAGCGTGACGACGCCGATGCGCAGCGGACCGCTGCCCTGGACGTCGGTGACGATGCATTCGTAGCTCATCGGAGTCTCCTTCGGTGGATGTTCTGGCAACAGTGTAGGCAGGTCACGCTCACGACGCCGCGAGTTCGGGCTTGCGCTTGATCATCAGGTCGACCCAGGTGTCGGCGTCCTGGTGGATGCGGATGCGCAGCGGCAGGTAGCGCATGCTCGGCGCGATCCACATCTCGGGGATCAGGTCGCCGCCGCGCGGTTGCCGGCGCGGCTTCACGCGGAAGGCCGGCACCTCGCCGAAGTCGGTGTACAGCGTCTCCTCCTCGAGCACGTCGTAGGTCCACGGCTCGACGCGGAACGGCAGCGCCAGCGGGATCTCGACGCTCTCGCCGGTGCGCAGCTTCTGCGGCTGCGTCGTGAACAGCCAGGTCAGCTGCACGAACTGGCTCGCGGTGTCCTGCACGCCCGGCCAGCGGATGCGGCGCTGCCCGTTGGCCAGCACCACCGCATCGGGCAGCAGCTGCATCGACACGCGCTGGTCGTCGCGCAGCATCACGTGGGTCAGCTGGTCGTAGCGGGTCGGGTACAGGCCATCGGCGGTCAGCTGGCCTTCGCTCGTCAGCCGGCGCGATGCCGTGGGCGCGAACGACAGCCCGATGACCACGTCGACGTTCACTTGGTAGCGGTTGCCGTCGCGGATCCATTCGACCTGCGCCTCGCCGTCGACGTGTCCGCGGAAATTGCCGGTCAGCACGTAGCTGAGGCGGGTCGAGCCGGGCCATTCGAACGCGGCCGGCGCGGAGGCCGCGCCGTCGACGGCGACCGGCGACGGCTCGGGCAGCGGTGCCGAGGCGGCCGCGGCAGGCGCCGAGGCGACGGGTTCGGGTTCGGCCGCGGCGACGACCTCGGGGACGGGCTCGGGTACCGGCTCGACCGGTACGGCCGACGCGGCGGGTTCGACCGGCGACGGCAGCGCCGGCGCAGCGGCAGCCGCGCGTGCCACCCGCTTCGGCGGCGGCTTCGGCGCCGGCACGACAGCGACCGGCACCGTCGGCTGCAGCTCGCGCACGTAGGCCACCTGCAGCCGCTGCGGCATCGGCGCCACCGAGAACGCGCCCATCCGGTCGGCGAGCTGGCGCGTCACGCAGCCGTGCACCGCCAGCACGCCCAGCACCAGCGTCAGCAACGCCGCGCGGCGCCGGGGCGTCGCGCGCAAGCGTCCGGTCAGCCGCGCATCCATGCCTGCCGCAGGGACTGCGCGGCGGCGGCGGAAGGCGTGTCGGACACGGGTGCGGGCGACAGCGCGACCGCACCGCTGTCCGGCGCCGCGGCGGCCGCCAGCGGCAGGTGCAGCAGGCGCTGGTCGCGCGACACCAGCAGCGTCGCCGTGCCGTCGTCCGGCAGCAGCCGCAGCAGGTCGTCGAGCCGGCGCAGCCGCCAGTCGTCGACGCCGAGCAGTTCGTCGCCGGCCGCGAGCCCGGCCGCTTCGGCCGCACCGCCGCGCAGCACATGGCTCACCTTGATGCCGGTCAGCGCGCTCTCGGAGACCCGCAGGCCGAGCCGCTGCGCGAGCGTCGGCGCCTGCTGCGTCCAGCGGACGCCGACGCGCTGCAGCAGCTCCTTCAGCGGCAGGTCGCCGGTGCCGTGCACCCAGGCCTGCAGCTCCTTCGCCATCGATCGGCCGCCCACCTCGTGCAGCACCGCCGCGATGTCGTCCTGCGAGATCGGCCCGCCGTCGCTGCGCGCCCACAGCCCGCGCATCACGTCGTCCAGCGAACCCTGGCCGCGCGTGCGCAGCGTCAGGTCGAGCGCCAGCGCGACCAGCGAGCCCTTCGTGTAGTAGCTGATCGTCGCGTTCGGCGTGTTCTCGTCGCCGCGGTAGTACTTGACCCAGGCATCGAAGCTCGCCTGCGCGACGCTCTGCACCTGGCGGCCCGGCGCGGCCAGCACGCCGGTCACCGTCTTGGCCAGCAGCTTCAGGTAGCGCGCCTCGTCGATCAGGCCGGCGCGCAACAGCAGCAGGTCGTCGTAGTACGAGGTGAAGCCCTCGAAGAACCACAGCAGCTCGGTATAGTTCTCCTGCGTGTAGTCGTAGCGGGCGAACTCGGCCGGGCGCAGGCGCTTGACGTTCCAGGTGTGGAAGTATTCATGGCTGATCAGCCCGAGCAGCGTCACGTAGCCGTCGCCCGGCTCGCCCGCGGCCTTCGGATCGGCATCGGCCCGCGCGCGCTGCGGCAGGTCGCGCCGCGCGGCGATCAGCGCGGTGCTGGCCCGGTGCTCCAGCCCGCCGTAGCCGTCGTCCACCGCGTTCAGCATGAACACGTAGCGCTTGAAATGCGGCTTCCTGCGGCCATGCCAGAACGCGATCTCGGCCTCGCAGATGCGGCGTGCATCGGCCAGCAGGCGTTCGCCGTCGAAGTCGGGCAGTGCGCCGGCCACGATGAACTCGTGCGGCACGCCGGCCGCCTTGAACTCGCCGCGCCAGAAGTCGCCCAGCTCCACCGGGTGGTCGACCAGCTCGTCGTAGTCGCCCGCCTGGTACAGGCCCTGGCCTCGCGCATCGGTCTTGACGGCCGGCAGCGCGGTGCCCACGCGCCAGCCCTTCGGCAACCCGCGCATCTCGACGGCATGCGCCTCGGCCTCGCGCCCTTCGACCCGCAGGAAGGTGCTGGTGCCGTTGAAGAAGCCGCGCCGCGCATCGAGGAAGGCGGTGCGCACCGAGGTGTCGAACGCATAGACCAGGTAGCTGACGGTCAGCGCGCCGCGGCCGTCGCAGGGCGCCAGCCAGGTGGCCTTGTCGAGCTGCTGCAGCGCGAGCTCGCGCGAGCCCTGGCGCGCCTGCAACTGCGACAGATGGCGCGCGAACTCGCGCACCAGGTAGCTGCCGGGGATCCAGGCCGGCAGGCTCAGGCGCTGTTGCGCCGCCGGCTGCGGCACGGTGAGCGTGACGCGGAACTGGTGCGCGTGCACATCGGCGATCTCGATGCGGTAGGAAATCATGGGATCAGGTCGCGAGCAGGCGCTCGCGCAGCGGTTTCTGCGGGCGCCATTGTCACCGCAGGGGCCGCCCTGCGCAGTGGAACTACTTGCTGCTGGCGACCAGCTGCTTCTCGATCTGGTCGAGCGGCATCGCGCCGGGGAAGCGCGTGCCGTCGGCGAACACCAGCGCCGGCGTGCCGTTGATGCGGTATTTCTTGCCCATCGCGAGGTTGCGCTCGAACGGCGTCTCGCAGTTGCCCATCGACCGCGGCGGCTGCTCGCTGCGCAGCATCCAGCCGAGCCATGCCTTGCTCGGTTCCTTCGAGCACCAGATGTCGCGCGACTTCTGGGGCGAATCGCCGCCGAGGATCGGGTACAGGAAGGTGTAGACGGTGACGTCCTTGATCTTCTGCAGGTCGGCCTCGAAGCGGCGGCAGTAGCCGCAGTTCGGGTCGGCGAAGACGGCGATGCGGCGCGCGCCGGTGCCGTTCTTCCAGACCATCGCGTCCTTCAGCGGCAAGCTCGCGAAGTCGATCGCGGTCAGCTTGTTGATGCGCGCCTCGGTCAGGTTGGTGCGCGCCTTCGTGTCGATCAGCGAGCCCTCGATCAGGTAGTTGCCCTGCTCGTCGGTGTAGAGGATCTCGGTGCCCATGCGCACTTCGTAGAGGCCGGGGACCGGCGTCTTGCCGACCTCGTCGATCTTCGGCAGGTTGGTCAGGCGCTCGGCGAGGTTCTTGCGGATCTGCGCCTCGTCGGCGTGGACCAGCGGGGCCAGCGCCAACGCGGCGGCGAGGAAGGATCGGGTCAGCGGTGTGCGCAGCATGGCAAGGCCTTCAATCAGGTGTCGAGCGCCCGGGCGGTCAGCCAGCGCTTCAGCGGGGACAGGTGGTTGACCAGAGTCATGCCGCGGTTGCGAAGTTCCCGCACCGCGGCCTGGTCCGTCGAAAACAACCGCCACAGACCGCCGGTCAATTCTCCCATCGCCCGGGTCGGGGCCAGGCGTGAGCGTTCGTAACGGCGCAGCAGCTTGGCGTCGGACAGCTCGCGCCACGGTTCGCGCGCCGCCAGCACCGCCGACAGCGACGCCACGTCGGCCAGCCCGAGGTTCAGGCCCTGCCCGGCCAGCGGGTGCACCACATGCGCCGCATCGCCCAGCAGCACCCAGCCGGGGCCGCACCAGGCGCTGGCGCTCGCCTGCACCAGCGGCCAGCCGGCGCGCGCCGAGGCCAGCGCCAGCCGGCCGCAGGCGCCGCCAGTGGCATCGTTCAATTCCTGCTCGAACGCCGCAGCGTCGAGCGCCAGCAGCGCCTGCGCCCGGGCCTGCGGCAGCGACCAGACCAGCGCATGCGAACAACCCGGCTGCGGCAAATCGAACGGCAGCAACGCGAGGATGTCGGGAGCGCGGAACCACTGGCGCGCGGTGTGGCGGTGCGGCTGGTCGGCCACCAGGCGCGCCGCGATCGCGACCTGCCCGTAGTCGTGGCGCTCGAAGCGCACGCCCAGCGCGGCCCGCGAGGCCGACGCCTTGCCTTCGCACAAGGCGGTCAGCGGCGCCTGCACGTCGGCGTCGGGCGCCAGCAGCTCGACATGCGGCGAGTAGCGCACCGCGGTGGCGAGCGCCTGTTCCAGCGCGGCCACGTCGGTGATGAAGGCCAGCTCGGCCACGTGCTGCTGCCAGGCCGAGAATTCGAGCGCGGCGCCGGCCGCATCGCCTTCGACGCGCATCTCGTGCACTGCGGTCGCCGCGCCGGGCGGCAACGCCTCCCAGACCTTCAGCGCGCCCAGCAGCGCGACCGACGCGCGGTTCAGCGCATAGGCCCGCACGTCCTCGCCGGCATGGGCGACGGCATCGGGCACCAGCGCGACGCGCAGGCCCTGGCGGGCCAGCGACAAGGCGAGCGCCTGGCCGACGATGCCGGCCCCTCGGACACACAGATCGAAGCGTTTCATGAGGTTTCATTGTAGGGATCGGCACCACCCTGGCGCCCTTGAGGGCAGAATCGGTGCCCCCACGCTGCACCCCTGCGGTCGACCGACTGATGAAACCCTGGATCCGCAAACTCCTGCTGGCACTGGCGGTGCTGGTGCTGCTGCTCGGTGCCGTGCTCGCCTGGCTGGTCTCGACCTTCGACCCGAACGCCTACAAGGGCCTCGCGATCGACTGGATGAAAACCCACCGCGCCCGCACGCTGGCGATCGACGGGCCGATCAAGCTGTCGGTGTTCCCGCGCCTCGCGGTGCAGCTGTCGGCCGTCAAGCTGAGCGAAAAAGGCCGCGCCGACGAATTCGCCGCGCTCGACGAGGCCTCGCTGTCGGTCGCGGTGCTGCCGCTGCTGCGCCAGCAGCTGGTGGTCGACCACGTCAGCGCCCGCGGGCTGCGGCTGGTGTACCGCCGCGATGCACAGGGCAAGACCAACATCGACGACCTGATTGCCGGCGACACGCCGCCCGGCGCCCCGGCGTCAACGGCCAGCCAGCCGGCCGGTTCGAGCGCCCCGCTGCGCTTCGACGTCAGCAGCGTGCAGCTCGACGACCTGCGCCTGAGCCTGCGCGACGAGCGCGACCAGCTGTCCGGCGAGGTCACGCTGAATTCGCTGCACACCGGCCGGCTCGCCGACCAGGTGGAATCGCCGGTCAAGCTGCAGGCCGAGTTCGCGATGAAGGCGCCGGCCGTCAAGGGCAAGCTGAGCGGCGAGACCAAGCTGACGCTGCTGCTTGCGCAGCAGGGCGTGAAGCTGCGCGACATGCAGCTCGGCTGGCAGGGCGACGCGTTCGGCGTGCAGGCGATGGACGTCAAGATCCAGGGCGCGCTGGGCTACGACGGGCAGCGCGGCACGCTCGACGCGCAGGACCTCGACCTCGGGCTCGGCGCCACGCTCGGCTCGCTGAAGCTGGCCGGCAGCCGGGTGCAGATCAAGCACTTCGCGTTCGACCCGGCGGCGCGCAACCTGTCGCTGAACGCGCTGCAGGTCAAGCTGGCCGGCACGCAGGGCGGCCAACCGCTGTCGGCCACGCTCGACTGGCCGGAGCTGAACGTCAAGGGCGAGGCGCTGACCGGCAGCGCGCTCAGCGGCAAGCTGTCGCTCGAAGGGCCGACTGCGGTCGACGCCAGCTTCAAGTCGGCCGCGCCGGGCGGCAGCTTCGACATGGTCAAGGTGCCCGGCTTCGAGGCGACCTTCAAGGGCAGCATGAAGGGCGCCGGCGCGGGCAACGCCGGCCAGCGCGAGCTGGCGGGCACGGTGCGCGCCGACCTGCAGTTGCAGCCGGCGAAGGGCGCGTTCGCGCTCGACGCGCTGGCGGCCCAGCTGAAGATCCAGGAGCCGTCGCTGCAGCCGCTGGTGCTGGACATGCGCGGCAAGGCCGATGCGTCGGCGCAGGCGGCGCACTGGTCGCTGGCCGGGCAGATCAATGCCAACCCGTTCCGCAGCGACGGCAACGTCACGCTGGCCGGCACGCCGATCACCGTGAAGGCCTCGGCCAACTTCGAGGCGCTCGACCTGAACCGGCTGCTGCCGCCGTCGTCGACCGCCGCGGCCACGCCGGCCCCCGCCGCCGGCGACAAGCCCGCCGCCGACACCCCGGTCGACCTGTCGCCGCTGCGCGCGCTGCAGGGCGAGTTCAGCCTGCACATCGGCAGCTTCGCGTACCAGACCTACCGCGTCAGCGATGCCGCGCTCGAAGCGTCGCTGCAGGGCGGCATGCTGCGCGTCAGCAAGCTGTACGGCAAGACCTGGGGCGGCGTGCTCGACGCGACCGCGTTCGCCGATGCGCGCGCGAGCCGCATCGCGGTGAAGGCGACCGCCAACGGCGTCAACGTCAACACGCTGCTGAAGGACGTCGCGAAGAAGGACATCCTCGAAGGCACCGGCCGCGTCGTCGCCGACGTCGAGACCGCCGGCCGCAGCGTCAACGAGATGAAGGCGCGGCTGAAGGGCACCGCCGCGCTGCAGCTGCGCGACGGGGCGATCAAGGGCGTGAACCTCGCGAAGAGCCTGCGCCAGGCCAAGGCGGCGTTGTCGATGAAGCAGGACAGCTCGCAGAAGGCCACGCAGACCGAGAAGACCGATTTCTCCGAGCTGACGGCCAGCTTCGTGATCACCGACGGCATCGCGCGCAACGCCGACCTCGATGCGAAGAGCCCGTTCCTGCGGCTCAACGGCTCCGGCGCGCTCGACGTCGGCCGCGGCCGCATCGACTACACCGCGCGCGCGACGGTCGCCAACACCACGAAGGGCCAGGACGGCGCCGACCTCGCCGCGCTGAAGGGCGTCACGGTGCCGGTGCTGCTGACCGGGCCGTTCGATGCGATCGACTGGCGGATCCAGTGGTCGCAAATCGCGGCCCAGGTGATCAAGAGCGAGGTGGCCGGCAAGGCCGAGGAGAAGCTGAAGGAGAGCCTGCGCGGCAAGCTCGGCCTGCCGGCGCCGGCGAGCGGTGCGGCCTCGGGCCCGCAGCCGTCGACCAAGGACCAGTTGAAAGACAAGCTGAAGGGGTTGTTCAAGTGAGCGAGTTGTCGGAGGGAGATGTCGCCGTCACGTTGCGCAGCGTGCACGTCTACCCGGTGAAGAGCTGTGCCGGCGTCGCGCTCGACGAATCGCTGCTGATCGAGACCGGGCTCGAGTTCGACCGCGCGTGGATGGTGGTCGACGCGGCCGGCCGTTTCGTCAGCCAGCGCGAGCTGCCGCGCATGGCGCTGGTCCGCACGACGCTG
>Ga0209673_1003111_pt1 | contig 10159 bp, 9 predicted proteins | sample AraplaCol_mMS_r2_2_FD_184274 | JGI IMG/M metagenome (GOLD analysis project Ga0209673, IMG submission 184274) | Arabidopsis root microbial communities from North Carolina, USA - plate scrape MF_Col_mMS_r2 (SPAdes) (version 3) | ecosystem: Host-associated > Plants > Roots > Endosphere | place: USA... | reverse complement strand
GCCTACTGGCTGCTGCTGCGCGACTGGCACTACCTCGGACTGGTGTTCATCGGCAGTTTTGCGATGGCGGGCTTCTTCACCTACCTGGCGAATTCATCGTTCGTGATGATCGACCACTACGGTCTGTCGCCCGCGATGTACAGCGTGGCCTTCGGCGTTAACGCGGCGGCATTCATCGGCGCGTCGCAGTTCACGGGTTCGCTCGGCGAGCGCTACGGATTGGTGGGCCTCGTCAAGTTTGGCGTGGTGGCCTCCGGCGCGGCCATGATCGCCATGTTCGCGTACTTCGCCGCGGGCGGCGACAGCATGTGGGTGCTGATCGTGCTGTACTTCATCGCCTCGGGTTTCATGGGCCTCGTGATACCGACCACCGGCGTGCTGGCGCTGGAAATGCATGGCACCATTGCCGGCACCGCTTCGGCGCTGCTGGGCACGCTGCAGATGCTGACCGGCGCGCTGGCCATGGCCGTGGTGGGCCTGTTCTCCGACGGACGCCCGTTGCCGATGGTGACTGGCATGGCGGGCGGCGCGCTCATTGCATTGGTGCTGACCTGGCTCACGCTGGGCCGCGTGAGGTCGGAGCCCACCCGAACGACGCAAGGGGCGCAGCAGGCTTGAACACCACTGCACACGCAGGCACCAGGCCCCCGGTGCCAGATGGCACCGGCGCCATGCAGCCGGTCGACGGACTGGAGCCGGCTGCGCGCCGCCGTGCGATGCTGGTCATCATCATGGGCATCATGGTGGCCGTGCTCGATGGCACCATCGTGAATCTGGCGCTGCCGGGCATTGCGCGCGAACTGCAGGCCAGTCCGTCGCATGCGATCTGGGTCGTCAATGCCTACCAGATCGCCACACTGGTCATGCTGCTGCCGCTCGCGTCGCTGGGCGACCTGGTGGGTTACCGGCGCGTCTACCTGGTTGGCATGGCGGTATTCACCGTGTCATCGCTCGGCGCCACCTTTGCCGATTCGCTCGGCACCCTGATCGTCGCGCGCACCTTCCAGGGCCTGGGCGCGGCGGGGATCATGAGCGTGAACGCGGCGTTGGTGCGGCTGACCTTTCCCTCGGCGCTGCTGGGGCGCGGCATGGCCGTCAACTCGATGGTGGTGGCCACCTCGTCGGTGGCGGGCCCCTCAGTGGCGGCGGCCATCCTCTCGGTGGCTTCGTGGCCGTGGCTCTTCGCGATCAACGTGCCGCTCGGGCTGCTGGTCTTCGCGCTGGGCATGAAGGCACTGCCGTTCAACCGCGTGGCACCTGCGGCGGGGCTGCGCTTTTCGCCGTTCGACGTGGCGCTGAACGTGCTGATGTTCTCGCTGGTGTTCCTGGGCGTCGACCGGCTCGGCGTGCGCGAGGGCGGGGCGCCGTCGCCGTCCGCGTGGGCGATCCTTTTGGCCGGCGTGGCCGTGGGCTTCATCTATATCCGGCGGCAACGCAGCCTGGCGGTGCCGCTCTTTCCGATCGACCTGCTGCGCATTCCGGTGTTCGCACTGTCGATGGGCACGTCGGTGGCCGCGTTCTGCGCGCAGATGCTGGCCTATATCGCGCTGCCTTTCCTGCTGCTCGAGGTGTATGGGCGCAGCCACATTGAGGCCGGGCTGCTCATTACCGCCTGGCCGCTGGCCATCGTGGCCATGGCGCCCATTGCGGGCCGGCTGATCGGGCGCTACCCCGACGGGCTGCTCGGTGGCGTCGGGCTGGGCCTCCTGGCGCTCGGCCTGGGATTGCTGGCCGCGCTGCCGGCGCAGCCGGGCAATGCCGACATCGCCTGGCGAATGGCGCTGTGCGGCCTCGGATTCGGGCTGTTCCAGTCCCCCAACAACCACACCATCGTGACCTCGCCGCCTGCGCACCGCAGCGGCGCGGCCAGCGGCATGCTCGGCACCGCCCGGCTCACGGGGCAGACGCTGGGCGCGGTGGTGCTGGCCGGCGTGTTCAGCGTCTGGGCCCCGCACGGCGGTCGCGGGCCGGTGGTGGCGCTGGTGCTGGCAGCCTGCTGCGCGGGCGTGGCGGCGGTTTTCAGCAGCCTGCGGCTGAAGACCACGGGGCCCCACGGCTGAATAGGTTAGGGTACGGCCCCATGACGGAAGTACCTGACACTGTGGTTTGCCCGGGCTGCGATGCGGTTTTCAGCCGTGCGCCGCTGCAGCGGCGCGAAGTGTCGCGCTGCGCCCGCTGCGGCACCGAGCTCTATCGCCACCCGGGCGACCAGCACCGCCGCATCCTGCCGCTCACCGTGGCGTGCCTGATCATGTTCGCCATTGCCAACCTGTTTCCGATCGTCGAGATCGAACTCCAGGGCCTGCGCAGCCAGACCACGCTGGCCGGCGCGGTGCTGGTGCTGAGCACGGAGGGCATGTCGATCGTGGCGCTCCTGGTGCTGGCGACGACGCTTCTTTTTCCGCTGCTGCAGTTGTGCATCCTGGCCTACCTGCTGATTCCGCTCCAGCGCGAACACCGGCCGGCCGGCTTTGCCATCCTGGTGCGCGCCATGCAGATGCTGCGGCCCTGGGGAATGATCGAGGTGTTCCTGCTCGGCGTGCTGGTGGCCATCGTCAAGCTGTCGAGCATGGCCACCGTGGTGGCCGGACCGGCGCTCTGGGCCTTCATGGCATTGACGGTCATGCTGACTGCCGTGCTGTCGTTCAATCCCAATGCCTTCTGGGAAATGACCTTTCGCCCACCTGGCGAACCCGAGGAGGAGACGGCGTGATCGGCCCCTTCCGCCCGCTGGAGGACGACGAAGACGAAGCGCCCGTACCCACGGCCGCCTCGCTCGGCCTCCTGGCCTGCCCGCATTGCGATGCCGTCTGGCGCGACGCGCAGGAGGGAGAACCTTGCGGCCGCTGCGGCACGCATCTGTACACGCGCAAGCCCTACAGCCTGAACCGAACCTGGGCCTTCCTGATCGCGGCCTGCATCATGTACGTACCGGCCAACCTGCTGCCGGTGATGATCACGCGCACGCTGTTCGGCGCGCAGTACGACACCATCCTGAGCGGCGTGATCTATTTCTGGGTGTCGGGCGCCTATGGGCTCGCGGCCATCATCTTCATCGCAAGCTTTTTGGTGCCGCTGTTCAAGCTCACGGTCTTGATTTTGCTTGCCTTGCTGGCGCAGCGCGGCAGCGGATGGCGGCGGCCCGAGCGGGCCAAGCTCTATCACATCATCGAGATCATCGGCCGCTGGTCGATGCTCGACGTGTTCGTGGTGTCGCTTCTTGCCGGGCTGGTGCAGATCCAGGGTTTTGCGGTCATCCACGCGGGCGTGGGCATTGCGGCGTTCGGCTCGGTGGTGGTGCTGACCATGCTGGCCTCGCTGAGCTTCGATCCGCGGCTCTCGTGGGACAGCAGGCAGCAGCAGCAAGCCGAACATGAACGTGAACGCGAGCAGCCGCTGCTCGACAACAGGGAAGAAAAGCCAGCATGAGTGACGAAGAAGCCAGACCCGACGACAAACCGGCCCCGGCGGGCCTGCCTCCGCCGCGCGTGGTGCGGCGGCGCGAATGGCTGCCCTCGCTGATCTGGCTGATTCCCATCGTGGCCGCGCTGGTCGGCGTGATGCTGGTCGTCCGCATCCTGATGGAGCGCGGCCCGGAGATCGTGCTCACCTTTGAAACCGCAGAAGGCCTGGAAGCCAACAAGACGGCGGTCAAGTACAAGGACGTGCAGATCGGCACGGTGCAGAGCCTGCGGCTTGCGCGCGACCGCTCGCACGTGCGCGTGCAGGTGCAGCTCAGCAAGGAGGCCGAGGGCTTCACCGCCGAAGACTCGCGCTTCTGGGTGGTGCGGCCGCGCCTGGACACGTCCGGCATCTCGGGGCTGGGCACCTTGCTGTCGGGTGCCTACATCGGCGCCGATGCCGGCGTGTCGAAGGAAACCGCGAGTGAGTTCAAGGGGCTGGAGGTGCCGCCCATCGTCACGCGCGATGCCTCGGGCCAGCAGTTCTTGCTGCGCGCCACCGACATCGGCTCGCTCGACGTGGGTTCGCCTGTGTATTTCCGGCGCATCAAGGTCGGCCAGGTTGCGGCCTACCAGCTCGACGGCGATGGCCGCGGCGTGACGCTGCGCGTTTTCGTCAACGCGCCGTACGACAAGTTCGTGGGCGTCAACACGCGCTTCTGGCAAGCCAGCGGCATCGATGCGCAGCTGAGCGCGAGCGGCTTCACGCTGCGCACGCAATCGCTCGCCACCATCCTGCTTGGCGGCATCGCCTTCAAGGCGCCGGACGATGCGATGGGCCCGCTCGCCAAGGAGAACACGGCCTTCACGCTGGCCGAAGACGAGACCACGGCCATGAAGGAACCCGATGGTCCGCCGCAGACCCTGTTGATGTACTTCAACCAGTCGCTGCGCGGCCTCTCACCGGGTGCGCCGGTCGACTTCCGCGGCGTGGTGATCGGCGAGGTCAAGTCGATTGGCGTGGAGTTCGACCGTGCCGAGCGCGAGTTCCGCATGCCGGTGCTGGTGCAGGTGTACCCCGACCGGCTGCGCCGCCGCGCGGGCGAAACCGGGGAGGAGTCGCGCGCCACGCAGCAGGAGCGCCTGCGCTTCCTGACCGAAAAGGGCCTGCGCGCCCAGCTGCGCAACGGCAACCTGCTGACCGGCTCCGTCTACGTTGCGCTCGACTTCTTCCCGAAGGCGCCGCTGGCGAAGATCAACCTCGAGAAGAACCCGATCGAGCTGCCCACCGTGGCCAACAGTCTCGACGAGATCCAGTCGCAGGTGCAGGAGATCGCGAGCAAGCTCAACAAGGTGCCGTACGAGCAGATTGCGGGCGACCTGCGCACCACGCTCGCCGCGCTCAACAAGACGCTGGCCAGCACCGAGCAGGCTGTGACCCGCATCAACACCGACGTGACGCCCGAGCTCACCGCCGCCATGAAGGACGTGCGCAAGACCGTCAACAACGCCGAGCGCACGCTGGCCGACGATTCGCCGCTGCAGCAGGACATGCGCCAGACGCTGCGTGAACTCACCCGCGCCGCCGGTTCGGTGCGCGTGCTGACCGACTACCTCGAACGCCATCCCGAGTCGCTTTTGCGCGGCAAACCGGACGACAAGAAATGAAGAAAAAGAGAAAACCGTTCCTGCTTGCTGCAGCTGCTGCAGCTGCTGCAGCTGCGCTGATCGTTCTGGCAGGCTGCGCGAGCAAGCCCGACAACTACTACACGCTGGCCAGCACGGTGCCGGCTGCGGAGGCGGCGCCTTCAACCGTCGGCAGTGCCACGCCGCTCTACATCGAGCTGGCACCGGTGGCCGTGCCCGAGCGGCTCGCAAGGCCGCAGATGGTGGTGGGCCGGCCGACCGGCGGCGTGCAGGTCGACGTGCTCGAGCAGCACCGCTGGGCGGCGTCTTTCGAGAACGAACTGCAGGACGCGCTGGCCAGCGGCATCGCGGCGCGGCTGGGTGCGCTCGACGTCACCAAGGGCGGCCGGCAAGCGTCGCAGCCTGTGTGGCGCATCGCGGTGCAGGTGCGCCAGTTCGATGCGATCGACGGCGGCCGCGTGGACGCGGGCTTCAACTGGACGCTGCGGCGCTCCGACGAAACCCGCACGATGGTGTGCCAGCTGAACGTGGGCGAGCCGGTTGCAAGCGGCATCGATGCGGTGGCGCAGGGGGCGCAGCGCGTGGCGGCGGCAGCGGCGGCAGCCATTGCGCGCAGCGTGGTCGCGGCGCGAACGAACGCGGCAGCGACCGCATGCATGCCCTGATTTCTTTCTCCCTCCCCCTCTGGGGGAGGGCAGGGGTGGGGGCACGGCGGCGGTCGTTGCAAGCATGGGCGACCAATTGGTAGCAGCCCCCATCCCAACCTTCCCCCAGAGGGGGAAGGAGCAAGACCGCAATCGCATAGATCGGAGATCACCATGGCACAGATCGGAAAGGCGCCCTGCGACGAAACGCTGATCCTGCATGGCACCGGGTCACAGGAGGGCGCCTGTCCCGATGCCTCCAAGCCCTGGGTGCTGGCCGCGGCAATCGTGGGCTCGAGCATGGCCTTCATCGACGGCACCGTCGTCAACGTGGCGCTGCCGGCCATCCAGGCCGACCTGCGCGCCACGGCGTTCCAGGCGCAATGGGTGGTCGAGAGCTATGCCCTGCTGCTGGCGGCGCTGCTGCTGGTGGGCGGCGCGCTCGGCGACCATTTCGGCCGGCGTCGCATCTTCGCGATCGGCGTGGGGATCTTCGCCATCGCCTCGGTGGCCTGCGGGCTTTCGGGCAACGTGCAGCAACTGATTGCCGCGCGCGCGGCGCAGGGCATCGGCGGCGCCTTGCTGGTGCCCGGCAGCCTCGCGCTCATCAGCGCCGCATTTCCGGAGAAGGAGCGCGGCAAGGCGATCGGCACCTGGTCGGGCTTCAGCGGCATCACGGCGGCCGCAGGGCCGGTGCTTGGCGGCTTCCTGGTCGATCATTTCTCGTGGGCCTGGGCCTTTCTCATCAACGTGCCGATGGCGCTGCTCGTGATGTGGATCGTGTGGCGCCACGTGCCCGAAAGCCATGGCTCGTCGGCCAGCGGCGGGCTCGACTTTTTCGGCGCGCTGCTGGCCACCGCCGGGCTCGGCGGCATCGTCTATGCGTTCATCGAGGCGCCCACGCAGCACTGGAATTCGCCCGCGGTGCTGGCGGCACTGGCCATCGGCATCGTGGGCAGCGCGGCTTTCATTGCCGCGGAGCGAAAGGCACGCACGCCGATGCTGCCGCTGGCGCTGCTGCGCATCGGCAACTTCAGCGGTGCCAACCTGCTGACCTTGCTGCTCTACGCGGCGCTGGGTGGCGGGTTGTACTTCTTCCCGCTCAACCTGATCCAGGTGCAGGGCTACTCGGCCACGGCGGCTGGCGCCGCGCTGCTGCCGTTCATCCTCATCATGTTCGCGCTCTCGCGCTGGGCCGGCCAGCTGGTCGACCGCTTCGGCCCGCGGCTGCCGCTGGTCATCGGCCCCGCGATTGCCGCGGTGGGCTTTGCACTGTTCGCGGTGCCCGGTGTCGGCGCGAGCTACTGGAGCGGCTTCTTTCCCGCCGTGGTGGTGCTGGGCTTCGGCATGACCGTGACCGTGGCACCGCTCACCACCACCGTGATGAATGCCGTCGGGCCTGAACAGGCGGGCGTTGCCTCGGGCGTCAACAATGCGGTGTCGCGCGCGGCCGCGGTGCTGGCCATCGCGGTGTTCGGCGTGGTCATGGCCTGGGCGTTCGACGACGCTCTGGCGGAGAGCCTGCGCGCCATGGGCGCCTCGGCTCAGGTGTCGTCGTTTCTCGAAGGCGAGCGCAGCAAGCTGGCCGGCGCCGCGCTGCCGCCGGGCGTGGACGCGGCCACGGCAGCGGCCCTGAAGCGCGCCGTCGCCGAATCCTTTGTGGCGGGTTTTCGCTGGGTGATGCTGCTGAGCGCCGGGCTGGCTGTGCTCAGTGCGCTGAGCGCCTGGCTGATGATTGGCGGCGGACCTGCTAAGCAGCGCAGGAACGGCGGCTGAAAAGATGGCGCGTTCTCGGGGAAGGCGCCCATTCTCAGTTCACGTCTGCATCGTTGCCGGTCTTCCGTTTCACCAGCAGGCGCTGCGGGCCTTGTCCCTCGGCACCGAGCTTGTCGAGCGGATTGCGTAGACGGCATCGGTCGATCGACAGGCAGCCGCAGCCGATGCAGTCGTCCAGCGTGTCGCGCAGCTTCTTGAGCTGCGCCATGCGGTCGTCGAGGTCGGCGCGCCAGTTGGCGGAAAGCCGTGCCCAGTCGGCACGGCTGGGCGCCGCGTGGGCGGGCAAGTTGGAGAGCGCCGCGGCAATGTCGGCGAGCGCAATGCCCACCCGCTGGGAAACCCGGATGAAGGCCACGCGACGCAGCGTCTCTCGCGCGTAGCGCCGCTGGTTGCCCGCTGTCCGCGTGCTGGCGATGAGCCCCTGCGACTCATAGAAGTGAAGCGTCGATACCGTCACGCCGCTGCGGCGCGCGACTTCGCCGACGCTCAGCACGGGAGCGATGCCGGCTTGTTCCAGAGCGTTGTTCATGAATACCTCTTGACCTCAACTTTACTTGAGGTTTGAGAATGCTTTCCGACGGGCAGTTAGTGCCCGCGATCTCAAGGAAAAAAGCATGACCAATCAAACCCCCAACGTTTCGACACCCGTTTTTCGCGTCGACAAGTTCATCGTTCCGGCCGAGGTGCTGCCCGCTTTCGTCGCGCAGATGCAGCGCATTCAGCAAACCTTGCGCAGCCTGCCGGGATGCGTGCGCAACCAGGTGCTCACCCAGACCGGCGGGCCGGGCGAGTTCAACGTGTTGACCGTGGTCGAATGGGCCAGTGAACAGGCCGTGGCCACGGCCACGAGCTTCGTGCAGAAGAAGTTCGCAGAGGAGGGGTTCGATCCGGCCGACTTCGTGCGGCGCAATGGCGTGCGCGCTGACTTGGGGTTCTACCGCGCCGCGTGAGGGATTGGCCGGCGGCTCACTGCCGCGGCATTAGTTCGTAGAAGTCGAGTGGTTTTCCGCGTCGGTGCTGCCGGTGGTCTTCGAGGGTTGACAGGCACCGCTCGCAGCCTCGATATTGAATCCTGAGATTCATCATCGAAGACACAGGAGATTCCCATGCAGAAGATCTACTCTTGCCTCTGGTTCGACGGCAACGGCGAAGACGCGATGAAGTTCTACACCGCCATCTTCCCTGACTCGCGCGTGACCGCCAAGCAGTTCTGGGGCGATGAGAACCCCAGCCTGAAGGGCTCGCTGCTCACCGCAACCTTCGAGCTTGAAGGGCAGGAGTTCATGGTGCTCAACGGTGGGCCGCAGTACAAGTTCACGCCGGCCATTTCGATGTGCGTGAAATGCGAGACCCAGGCCGAGGTCGACGACTACTGGGACAAGCTGCTCGAAGGCGGCGGCCAGCCGGTGCAATGCGGCTGGCTCACCGATCGCTTCGGCGTGTCGTGGCAGGTCGTGCCTATGCCCGTAATCCGGATGTTCCAGGACAAGGACCCGGCCAAGGCCGCCCGCGCCATGCAGGCGATGATGAAGATGATCAAGCTCGACATCGCCGGGGTGAAGAAAGCTTTCGACGGCGAGTGACCCGCCGCCGCGGCCGCTACACCATCCGCCGGATCGCCTTCTTGCGCCACACCAGCCGGTAGTAGGCGGTCTGCAGCAGCAGCATCGCCCCGAAGGTCACGGGGTAGGCATACCAGATGCCGTTGAGCCCGATGCGGTGGCTCATGAACCAGGCCACGGGCACCTCGATGCCAATCAGGCAAAGAATAGAGATGGCCGTGGGCACCAGCACCGACCCGCTGGCCCGCATGATCCCCGAGATGGCCGAGGCCATGCCGAAGATGACGAGGCTCCACAGCATGATGTGCAGCAGGGTCTGCGCGATCTCGATCACCGGCGCGCTGGTGATGAAAAAGCCCATCAAGTGGCGCGAGAACAGGTAGCCCAGCAGCACCAGGCCGCCGGTCAGCAACAGGTTCATCAGCAGGGCTGTCTTGGCGATGGCGCCCAGCCGGTCCGCGCGGCCCGCGCCGATGGCCTGCGCGCCAAGGATCGATGCCGTGATGGCAATCGAGATGGCCGGGAACTGCACATAGGCCACCACCTGGTTCACCGCACCGTAGGCCGCGGTGGCGCTGGAGCCGTAGCTGTTGACCAGCGAGAGCAGCACCACCTCGGCCAGGGCGACCACGATCATCTGCACGCCCGTGGGCACGCCGACCTTGAGCACCGCCTTCAAAAGCTTGGGGTCGATGCGCAGGTGGCGAATGAATTCCGCATCGGGCGCAAGCGGGCTGCCGCGCCGGCGAAGGCGCCAACCGAGCCACAGCGTCGAGGCCACGAAGCCCACCACCGTGGCCCATGCGCCGCTCGCAACGCCCAGCTGCGGCAGGCCGCCCCAGCCGCGGATGAGCGCCGGCGTGACGAAAAGGCCGGCCGCGGTCGAAAAGATCAACGTGAGCAGCGGCGTGATCGTGTCGCCGACCCCACGCAGCATGGCGGTAGAAAGCAGGAACACGAACAGCCCCGGCATCGCAATCAGCATGATGCGGGCATAGCGGGTGGAGTCGGCCAGCACGTCGGGCGGCGTGCCCAGGAAGGCGAGCAGCGGCGTGGTGAAGGCGCCGCCGAACACGGCCACCGCCAGCCCCAGCAGCATGCCGACCGACAGCGTGGTCCCGGCGATGGC
>Ga0209673_1003103_pt1 | contig 10174 bp, 5 predicted proteins | sample AraplaCol_mMS_r2_2_FD_184274 | JGI IMG/M metagenome (GOLD analysis project Ga0209673, IMG submission 184274) | Arabidopsis root microbial communities from North Carolina, USA - plate scrape MF_Col_mMS_r2 (SPAdes) (version 3) | ecosystem: Host-associated > Plants > Roots > Endosphere | place: USA... | reverse complement strand
GTCATTGATACTCCCCCACTCGCTGTTACGCTGCGAGCTGCTGCCTGAATGCCACGTCCACGTAGTAGTTGGTGCTGTTGTATGTGCTCGTCGGGAACAGCCCGCTGGAGCCATATGCATAAAGGCCGTTGCCACCGCTCAGCGCCGACGACATGGCCTGCAGATTGCCGTTGGTCGTGGTGTCACTGAAGTAGTTGCCCGTTACCGAATAATTGCCGTTCGTGCTGTAGGAGACGACGTATGTCGTGCCTGCATCGATTGCGACCTGCTGCGAAAGATTGACAGACTGCCAGCCGCTTGCGCTCTCGTTGGTGAAGGTTGCGCTCGCCAGCAACGTGCCGTTTGCCGTCCAGAGATAGCCTGTATGGGGTCCGGTATTATCCGCGCTCTTGTAGAAACGAATGCCGGTGATCCAGCCAGCTGCATCCGACTGGAACTTCATGCCGAGATTGACCGGGCTGTTATCATTAACCGATGCGATGGCAGGCGTTGTACCGGCGGCAAAGACATTCTGCTCGCTGCCTTCGTTGATCACGTTGAGCGAGACATTGGCGGTCGACAAAGCGCCTTGAGTATCCTTGATCGTGTAGTCAAAGCTCGCAGCACCGGTATAGCCGGCCAGAGGTGTGAATGTGATCGCTCCGGATTGGCTGTCAAAAGCCACCGTACCGTTGATCGCGTTGCCGACGCTCGCAACCGAAATCTGATCGCCATCGGGGTCGTTGTCGTTGGCAAGCAGGGTGGATGCCTGGATGACGACCGGGGCTCCGACACCCGTCGAAATTCCGCTGTCGTTCGCCGCAACCGGCAATTACTGGGTCGACGACTGTTGATAAAGGACGTCGACCCAGTAATTAGCCGAACTGTAGGAGGCTGATGGAAACAGGCTTCCGATACCGTAGGCGTAGACACCATTTCCGCCGCTCGTCGAACTGGAGGGCGCTGTCAACACGCCGTTGCTATGGTCGGTCGTGAAGTAGTTGGGCGTCACCGCATAGAAGCCGTTCGAATGATAGCTTGCGACATAGGTCACACCAGCAGAAATGCTCACCGGCTGCGAGAAGGTCACCGTTTGCCAGCCACTTGACGTTTCATTGGTAAACGTCGCCGTTGCAAGAAGTTGACCGGTGCTGCTCCAGAGCGAGCCGACATGTGTGCCGATGTCCTGAGCGCTCCTATAGTAGCGCAAGCCTGTGATTTCGCCGCGCGCAGATGCCACGAACTTGACGCCCAATTCAACAGAGGAGGGATCATTCGCAGCGGGACCACTTGGTGTTTCCGATGTGGCGAACAGACCCGCACCGGGCGCTTGAGCTCCGACATTGAGGGAGACCGTGGCGGTTGATGTTCCGCCGCGACCGTCGGAAATCGAGTAGCTGAAGCTTGCAGCGCCAACATAGCCTGTCGTCGGTGTGAAGATGACGGAGTTCGTTTGGCTGTCAAACGTCACCGTGCCATTCGTTGCACCATTTGCCCCTGTGATCGTCAGGCCATCGCCGTCAGGATCGGTATCATTGGCGAGCAGGCTTGCTGCCGCGATTGACAGCACTGTGTTCGAATAGGTGGTGAACCCGTTATCGTTTGCTGCAACTGGAGCATTGTTGACTGTCGATTGATTGAAGACGACGTCCACCCAGTAGTTTGATTCCTGGTAGCTGGAGGTTGGGAACGTCGTATTCGTTCCATAGGAGTAGACACCGTTGCCGCCGCTGGCAGCGCTCGACAACCCGGTCAGCGCACCGCTGGTATGATCAGCCGAGAAATAGTTGGCGGTCGCGACATAGCTACCCGTCGTATGATAGGAAGCGATGTAGGTCGTTCCGGCAGTAATCTGGATTGGTGAGGAGAATTTGGCTGTCTGCCAACCGCTCGCGGACTCACCTGTAAACGTGACCGTGGCGATCAGCGTCCCGTTCGAAGCCCATATTGAACCGGTATGGGCGCCAGTATCGCCTGCCGCCTTGTAGAAGCGAATGCCGGTGAGGGTGCCGCTTGTCGAGGCAGTAAACTTCATGCCCAGTTCGATTGGAGCATTATCGTTGTAGCTGGTATTGCCAGGGCCCTCGCCGGCCTGGAACAGCGATTGGCCGACTGGACCTTCCTCGACGGTCAGGCTGACATTGCCTTGATCGGTGCCCCCGCGGCCGTCGGACAGCGTGTAGCTGAAGCTTGCCGGCCCTGTGTAGTCCGCATTGGGAGTGAAGATGATGGTGCCGTTCTGGCTATTCAGGGAAACCGATCCGTTCAGAGCATTGCCGACAGCTGAGATGGTAAGCGCGTCACCGTTCGGATCGACATCGTTGGCGACGAGGGAAGCAATGGAAATCGTCAGTGTGCCATTGCGTGAGATCGAGAAGCCGCTGTCATCGGTGGCAACGGGCACGCTGTTCGGCCCGGCATCGAAGACGACATCGACCCAGTAGTTGGCCCCGCCCGAGTTGTTGCCGGGGAAGGTACTGGCAGAACCATATGCATAAATGCCGCCACCATCGACTGCCTTCAGCGCGCCGTTGCTGTAGGTCGATCCCGTGGTGAAATAGTTCTCGGTGAGGGAATAGTAACCGTTGCTATGGTAGGAGGCGATATAGGTTGTTCCCGCCGAGATATGGATCGGCGAGGAGAACATGACGGTTTGCCAGCCCGAGAGAGATTCCCCTGTCGATACGCCGGTTGCAAGCAGCGTGCCGTTCGCATCCCATAGGCTGACCGTGTGCTCTCCAACGTTATAAAAGCCCTTGTAGAAACGAATTCCCTCGATGGAGCCGCCCGTCGTGGACTGAAAGCGGACTCCGAGTTCTACACCGTCGCGGTCGATCGCAGTCTCGAGCGCAGGCTTGGAAGCCAGCGTCCAGAGGCTATTGGTGTCGGGCAGGATGATGCTGACCTGCTTGCCAGCCGACGGTGTTTCCAGGTTGACACTGTCGTCCACGGCACGTGACATGATCGTATAGGTGCCGCTGGCCTGGACGACCCAGTTGTAGCTCCAGTTCTCGCGGCCGGTTGCCTTGAACCAATGCTGTCCGCCATCGGTCGAAACCTCGATGCCGGCGATGATGCCCCCGCCAAAGTCCTGGGCAATGCCGGTGATGGTGACATGCTGTCCTTCGACGAAACTGGCGCCGATGATCGGCGACGTAATCGTCGAGGTCGGCTTGATGTTGTCAGTGGATTGCGTGGCGAGGATAAGGCTCGCATCCAGCGTGGTTGGTTGGATCCCCATGTCTGCAAACATGTTGACCATGGCCTGCTGGACGTTGGGGTCGGTTGGCGTCTCTGCGCCCTCATGTTGATCATTCAGTCCCCACGACCAGAAAACGGTGCCTGCGCCGAACACCAAAGCTCCACTTTCGGCTCTGTACATCGTCAGGCTATGGGTTGCGACGGCATCGCCGATGGTTGTGCCGTAATCCCGGAGGTAGGTGTTAACCGCGACCGAGGAAAGCGACAGATTGATCAGGCCATCAGGTCGGAACCCATTTTCGACATCGGAATCCCATTCGTAGCCGAGCAGGTTCTGTACGAGATTGTATGTTTCTCCGGGCTGCAGATTGGCAACATCAGTGTTTCGCCAGAAGCGAAGGTTCGAATAATCGTAAGGTATCGTAATGGTATCTGCGCGATAGCTGTCGACCGTGAACATGGTTCCGGTGAGCGAATTTTCTGGCTCCTGTCCGGGGTCAGCGTAGCGGGGATCGCGCCACGTCCCTGTGCCGGTATCGCTTGGATCCGTGCTGGTTCCCCAGGTTTCCTTATAGCACACCATCGTCCGGTACGCCTGGCCGTTGCCGTCGATGCTGCTTTCCCAACGGACCTTCCAATAGCACTCGTTGCCACTCCAGAATGCGAGGTTAACACCGCTATCGCGCGCAGCCTCGACGTTGGCGCGCTGGTCAGCAGACCAATACTCATCATGACCGACCGAGAGATAGGCCTGGTGGTTAAGCAGCAGGTTGCCATTCCTGCTGGCGTCGACACCCGAGATGTAGGATACGTCGTAGCCGTTCTGCTCCAGCCACTGGATTGCTGAATGCTCGGCACCGAAAATGTAGTCCCAGGCTCCGCCAGCCGGGCTGGTAGTGGTGATGATCGGTCGGTTGTAGCTGATTGCCGATGCACGCCCAATTGCCGTGAGACCGCAACTGCAGTTCGGAGGCAGGTAGCCGATCATGTTTGCCGGATCGACTGGTACCTGTCCGTAGTAGAGGCTCGCCCCACCCCAGGCATTGTAGGCCTGCCAGGTCGTATCGGATGTCTGGAAGACGATGTCACTCGTTGAGGCGTCGTCACGCACGACAAACGGAATGATGCTTGCGTCCTCGACACCGTCTTCGCGGACCAGTTTGGCAATATAGACGCCGGAAACGGCGTCCGCCGGGATCTCCCAGCTTGCCGAAACCGACCAGTTGCCGCAGTCGATCAGGCCAAGAGACATGTCGACGATCGGATGCGGCTGGATTTGTGCTGTCGTCAGTGACTTGTCGATCGAAGCGACTTTGCGCGCACCATCTCCGCCGTAATAGCCGAGGCGATAGATATCGATGCGGTAGTGGGTCGAGTCAGTCGCTATCTTGAAGTCGACGGTCTGGCCGATATTGGTACTGATTTCGGTTGCGAAGCCCTGGATGGTCCCGTTGCCGTCACCGTCGAGACCCCATTCGCTTCTGGGGTTGCCCTGTTTCAGGTTTTCGAGGGCGATGATGTTCAGCGGAGGAGTGGCCGCCACTGCCGCTGTGACCGCCACAACCGTCGTCGTCGAAGCCGTTGCGGCGAGGGTCGCCGGCGCATTCGAAGTCGCCGCTGCTGACGCAGATGACGTATCCTCAGCCGTTCCCACACTTGCGACCGAGAACCTCAGAACCGGAACACTCGACGTAACGCTCGCGTCCGAGACCGGAAGCACAACCTCAGGAGCAGCGGACAGAGCCGGCTCCAGCGACGTGGTGGTGATGGAAGTGGAAGGATCTGGTGGCAGCACGGTGCGTGGTTTTGTCGTCGTCTGTGGGTCGGACGTCGAAGAGCTTGTTGTCGTGGCGGTGGTGAGCGCCAAGCTCGCGCCGCCGGTCGGCTCAACTGTGGAGGTGGCGCCTGAAGCCGGTGACGTTTGCGCCGCGGCTGGATCATTGGTCAAAGGAGACGCAGTGGTCGTCCCCGTGAGCGAGGTCACAGATCCGACCGCACTCAAATCCGCAATTGCACTGTCGCTGGCTGAAGAACCCACTGTTGCGGTCACGAAAAGAGCGCTGCCGGTGGCTGCTGCGCTGTAAACACTTGAGGTGCCACCGTACGCGCTCAAATAGTCGCGGTCCTTGATGTTGATCCTCAGCATGACAGACGCCCTCACTTAAACTGCGGCACACGTTCAGGTAATTATCCTGTCATGTTTGCGGCGAGAGAGAACGACAGTAATCTGCGGTAAGTAGTAACACTGGGCATACACCGATAGGATTATCGATAAGCTATTGAACGGCTTTTATTTACTTTGGCTCTGTTCGACGGGAAAATAATCCTTAAAGCAAGGCTGGTCCGAGTGTCGTTCGCACGGAAGATGGCGGCGTGGGCCCCGTATCTTTGAGGCTACGATGACCGGAGAGCCGAGGAGCCGCTGTCGATGACAAAGACTTCTACGCAAACACCTTGCTCTAAATTCGACGATAGCGCCGGATCAAGGAATCGCCCCACTATATGACGGCATGGAAACTGTAACCGGCAACTCGGTCAAATAATGTCTCGAGCCGCTTTTTTGAGGAAGTCAGCATAGGTCGCGCGCAGCCCATCGCGCAGTGTTGTTCGCGCGCTCCATCCCAGGTTGCGCAGCCGGTCAACATTCAACAGCTTTCGAGGAGTACCATCTGGTTTGGAAGAATCGAATACGATTGTGCCCTTGAACTCGACGATATCCATCACAGCCTCGGCCAACTCCCGAATGGTGATATCCTCGCCAGTTCCAACGTTAAATAGGCTTGGTTCGATCCCTTCCTGCTCCATCAAGAAGACACAGGCGTCTGCCATGTCATCGCCATACAAGAATTCACGCATTGGGCGCCCGGAACCCCATACCTCGTAGCTGCGATCACCGCGGAGTTTCGCCTCGTGCGCCTTACGTATCAACGCGGGCAGCACGTGACTGTTGTTCAGGTCATAATTGTCATCGATGCCATAAAGGTTCGTCGGCATCACAGACATATATTGGGTTCCGAATTGCCGGTTGTAGCTTTCGCAGAGCTTTACGCCGGCGATCTTGGCAATCGCATACGGCTCGTTGGTCTGTTCAAGCGCGCCGGTCAGCAGGTATTCCTCTTTTATCGGCTGAGGGCAGTCCCGCGGATAGATACAGCTAGAACCAAGGAAGAGCATGCGCGCGACCCCAGCTTGCCAAGCGGCATGGATCACATTCGCCTCTATCATCAGGTTCTGGTAGAGGAATTCCGCACGGTAGACATTGTTGGCATGAATACCGCCGACCTTTGCGGCGGCCAGGAAAACATAGTCCGGTCGCTCCGTGGTCAGGAAGTCGGTGACCTTTGACTGTTGCGTCAAATCGAGATCCGCATGAGTGCGCGTCAGTATATTCGAATAGCCTGCCGATTTAAGTCGGCGCACGATGGCCGATCCCACCATGCCACGATGACCGGCCACATAAATTTTGGCGCTCTTATCCATGAAGCTATTCGTGATGCTGGAAGGTATGGAAGCCATGCTTTCGAACCACCTCGTCACGCTCGGCGGCCTTGAGATCCTCACGCATCATTTCCGATACGAGCTCTTCAAACGTTATCTTGGATGCCCATCCCAATTTCCGCTTCGCTTTGGACGCATCCCCCAGAAGGGTCTCCACTTCCGCTGGACGGAAGTAACGTGGATCAACCGCGACAACGCAATTGCCTCGTGCATCGAACCCCTTCTCGTCGACACCTGTTCCAGACCAGCGAATGGTCATGCCGATTTCCCGAGCGGCAGCTTCTACAAACTCGCGCACGCTGTATTGGATGCCGGTGGCAATAACGAAATCTTCCGGTTGTTCCTGCTGCAGCATTAGCCACTGCATTTCAACATAGTCTTTCGCGTGCCCCCAATCGCGTTTGGAATCCATGTTACCCAGATAAAGGCAGTCCTGAAGGCCGAGCTTAATGCGCGCCAAGGCACGTGTAATCTTGCGGGTGACAAAGGTTTCACCTCGCACTGGGCTCTCATGATTGAAGAGAATGCCGTTGCAAGCATACATTCCGTAGGATTCACGATAGTTGACGGTGATCCAGTAAGCATAGAGCTTCGCAACAGCGTAGGGGCTGCGCGGATAAAATGGCGTCGTTTCCCTTTGGGGCGTTTCCTGGACAAGTCCATACAGTTCGGACGTGCTTGCTTGATAAAAGCGCGTCGTTTTTTCCATTCCAAGAATACGGATTGCCTCAAGAATTCTCAGAGCGCCGAGCGCATCCGAGTTCGCAGTATACTCCGGTTCCTCGAACGAAACGGCAACATGGGATTGTGCCGCAAGGTTGTAAATCTCATCCGGCTGCACTTGTTGAACGATGCGGATCAGGCTGGTGGCATCCGTCAGATCACCGTGATGCAGTATGAATTTGCGATCCTCGACATGGGGATCCACGTACAGGTGGTCGATCCGATCTGTATTGAAGAGAGACGTACGCCGTTTGATTCCGTGAACCTCATATCCTTTGCTAAGCAAAAGTTCGGCAAGGTAGGAACCATCTTGTCCGGTTATACCTGTAATGAGTGCTCTTTTGACGGCTCTTCCTCTGCCTGTACGCGTTGCAAGCGATTTATCTTGGCGCGAGCCATCCATCGTACCCACTCCTCTTATACTAGCTAGGCGCCCACCCGATACTTTTTTGGGTTCAGATAGGGTGGCGGCCGTGTTTCCTGGTTCTGACGGTCGCACTAGCACGGCATCGTTGAGTACACATTTTTCCCCCGTCCCCGCCAACGCCCTATTTCGGGCATCATCCTAATGGGGTGGCGTGTGTCCTGCCTCAGCCTGAGGTTCTGGCGGGCCTAAGCCTATCACCGGTTTGAAACGCTCGATATCTTTCGCTAATCTGTCGGCACTCGCGGATGACGACCGACGCAGACAGCAAGTCGGTGAATGTTAGGAAGTTTCATGAAATTCGGCACCAGCGGTCTTCGTGGCCTTGTAACCGATCTTCAGGGCCATGCATCGGCTCTTTACGCAACCGCTTTTGCAAGACACCTGCTGGATGCCGGATTGGCAAAGGTGGGAGACCGCATTTTTGTCGCTGGCGACTATCGTCCCTCAAGCCCCGATATTGCTGCCACCTGCATCGGAGCGCTGGCACGCGCCGGCCTGCAACCGATCGATTGCGGCGCGATCCCGACGCCGGCGCTGGCGCTTTATGCCATGTCGAAGGGCTGCGCCTCCTTGATGGTCACCGGCTCGCATATCCCGGCAGATCGCAACGGCATCAAATTCTATCGACCGGATGGCGAGATCGACAAGGTGGACGAGCTTGCTATCACCCGTATCGCTGCCGAGATCGGAGACACGATCGTTGACCTGACCCCTGGCACCGCTCAGAGCGAAGAACACCAGGCCGTTGAGCTTTTCCTGTCGCGCAACCGCGCGCTTCTACCGGCTGGCGCACTTTCCGGCCTGAAAATCGGCCTCTACCAGCACAGCACCGTTGCCCGCGATGGCCTGATTGACGTCATCGCCGGTTATGGTGCGCAAGTCGTGGCACTCGGACGATCCGACCATTTCATCCCGGTCGATACAGAGGCCGTGTCGGGGCAGACGATCGAATTGCTCCGCGGCTGGGCTAGAGAGCATGATCTCGACGCCATCGTTTCAGCCGATGGTGACGGCGACCGGCCGCTGGTGGCCAATGAGGTGGGGACCCCGGTGCGCGGTGACCTCCTCGGGCTCATCGTCGCGCGCTTCCTTGAAGCAAGGGTCGTCGTCACACCGGTGACCTCCAATTCCGGCATCGAGGCGGCCGGCAGCTACCGCGTCACCCGTACCAAAGTCGGGTCCCCCTTTGTCATCGAAGGCATGAATGAGGCGACTGCCGCGGGCGAAACGGCGGTGATGGGTTTCGAGGCCAATGGTGGCGTGCTGACGCAGTCGGATTTCGCCGTGGCGAATGGAGCGCTCACCGCTCTTCCGACGCGCGACAGCTTTTTGCCGGTTCTGGCGACGTTGTTTCTCGCCAAGCAACAGGACAAGCCGCTTTCCGCGATCGTCGCCGATTTTCAACTGCCGGTGACGGCCGCCGACCGGCTCGAAAATTTTGCCGTCGAGAGGAGCGCTGCAGTCATGGCGCATCTGCGTGCTTCTCCTGCAAACCTGGCGGCGTTCGTTAAGCCGCTTGGCGCCGTTGGCTCGGTTAGCGATATCGATGGCCTGCGCGTTACGCTGGCCGATCGCACTATCATCCACTTTCGCCCTTCCGGGAATGCGCCGGAAATGCGTTGCTATGTTGAAGCCGAGGATGAGGTAGCTGCTTCGTCGTTGCTTGAGAAGGGCCTTTCCCTCGTCCGCGACTGGACAAACACATTGACCCGATTGCCTATTGAAGGTTGCACTTTATAACCACGGTCCGTCAGTACCCGGAGATTTCTTATGACCAAGAAGATCATTCCAGTCATCATGGCCGGCGGCAAGGGCACCCGCCTGTGGCCATTGTCGCGATCGAACGCGCCGAAGCAGTTCATCCAGCTCGTCGATGAAAAGACGTTGTTCCAGCAAACCCTCGAGCGCGTTTCCGACGCCGCCGTCTACGAGGCGCCTGTCGTCATCACCAATCAGGATTTTCGATTCACGGTGGCCGAGCAAGCCCGCGAAGTCGATGTTGATCTGTCCGCCGTCATCCTCGAGCCGGTGGCTCGCAATACGGCCGCTGCCATCGCCGCCGCTGCTTTCCACTTGAAGAAGAAATTCGGTGAGGAGGCGATCCTCCACCTTCTGGCCTCCGACCACGTGATCGATGCGGGCAAGGATTGGAGCGAGGCGATCGCGACAGCGCGCCAGACCGCCGCATCGGGCAAGATCGTCACGTTCGGTATCAAGCCGACCGAGCCTGCAACCGGTTACGGCTATATCGAACAGGGCGATGCGCTTTCGTCCGGCGCGCACAAGGTGACGCGCTTTGTCGAGAAGCCGCAACTTGCTGCCGCAGAAGAGATGCTGACCGCTGGC
>Ga0209673_1003100_pt1 | contig 10175 bp, 5 predicted proteins | sample AraplaCol_mMS_r2_2_FD_184274 | JGI IMG/M metagenome (GOLD analysis project Ga0209673, IMG submission 184274) | Arabidopsis root microbial communities from North Carolina, USA - plate scrape MF_Col_mMS_r2 (SPAdes) (version 3) | ecosystem: Host-associated > Plants > Roots > Endosphere | place: USA... | reverse complement strand
TACCGATGACTTTGCTTCCTCTGAAGCGGCCAACATGCCAAGTCGATCTGGGAAAGAAGCATCGCATACCACAATTCCCTCGATTCGTGCTGTTTCCGAAGAGGACACGAAGCCACCAACTCCTCCGAAGGATCTTTTAGTTAAAGAGCCTGAATCGGCTGATTTGCCACCAGTGCCGATGAAGGATCTGGTGCCCGAGGCCGGCAATCCCCTTCAAGAGCCAGAGCATGATGAATCTCGAAATCAACTAGCGCCTCCACAAAACGGCCATACTCCACGTCAACCATCAGTCTCAACGCTTGGAGAGGAGGAATGTCAGACTACAGCACGATATTCAGAAAAAGAAAGCAGTCCTCCCTCTCCTATTCAAGCAGCAGTTAGAGATTTTGATGACCCTCTCCCAGAAGAATCCATCTACGGGCAAGCGATTCCACCAGCTCAGATCTCTAGAGCTTCAATACCGCCAGCTGAATTGGCGTTTCCTGGATTTACTCCTCATCCAGCAATATCCCCGAGCTCGCAAGAAATTCTGGAGTCCAAACGCAGGTCGATCAGTGGATTACCACCTTCTGCGCCTGGTGTACAGAGCCCGCTCAGAAATGAAGTGAGATACTCTCCTGGAACCCGAAGCAGCATGATGAGCTTTGGCAGTTTTGGTCGCCCAAGTACCAACCATAGTCGAGGAACTCGTCCAAACACACCAGGGAACGACTTGTCGCAGCAAACTCACTCTGGCTCGGCCACTCAGAATGGAGATTCAAAGATGGACAAGTTAAAGAGCTTCGGGCGTCGACGCAGAGCCTCGGTGGGTAACATCCTGACTGGTATTCAAGTCGACCTCCAAGGAGCCCTCCAAAATGATCAAGATAAACCCCAAAAGAAACGCGGTTTCAGTCGGATTAGCGGGTTCTTTGGTCGTCAGCAAGAGTCTCAACAGTCCACCAGCCAATTCGAGCAGTCTAGAAAGACAATCCAAGCTCCTTCTACCATCAAAGCTCTGCCTACGCCTCCCTCGGGAGCTCATAAGGATGGTTCTACGGAGCCAAATGGACACAAGGCCTCACGCTCCTCTATGGATAAGGCCCTCCCAGTACTGCCAGCTCCCGAGAATGGTAGCGAGACAGCACGTTCATCACTAGATCGCCCGCGTGCCTCCATATCTGGACCACCAACTAACTCCGGGGGCAGTCGCTTCTATTCCCAACTTATGGCCGGTGGAACTCAAGATTCTCCCGCACAACATACTCGGTCTCAAAGCCAGCCCCTGATGATCAGCCATCCTCTATCTCCGGTGGCCCCATCCGAATTCGAGCATAGCAGCTCCGATTCATCTGCTTCTTTGAATGAATTGACAAAAGGAGAATCACCAAAGGAGTCACCACCTGTGCCGCCGAAGTCTCCAGTATCCGAAGAACAGATCAAGACCGAGGAAAACACATCTAACCACAAGGCTGACGCGCCAAAATCCGCGCAAGACAGTCCTACACAGCCAATTCTTGCCCCGGGTCTCAGCGTGGTACAAGGGAACCCCGAATCCACCACTCAAATTGCGGGAAGCGATGAGCCCAAGAACATCGTATTTTCCAATATCCATGCTCATCCTCATCGCGAGGGCGAGGCTCGTACTCTGAACGAGAGAGCAGAGCCTGTCGAATTACCTCTTACGCGAGACGACTCGAGCGAGGAGATTGTCATGTCTCCTACGGCGTATCCAGGACAAGAGTGGACGCCAATGCATTATTATCAATGATATCGCGTTATGTTTCAGCAAAAATCCTTTGTTACAATACTCGATACCCCTTTCAGTTCTTACTGTCCTTAGCACGCCTTTGTACTACATCTTGCACTTGTCTTTCTTCTGTGCGGGCATAGCTTTTGTACATTACCATCTCTCAGTTGTGATACACCCATGGCTCACATATCTGGCCATCTATCTGAATTGTCCTTGTGAATCCTTACAATATCAATTGGATACTCTCATTCATGGCATCAATTATACAGATCTGATTTCTAAAATCAGTCTCAAAACAGGATAACCTCTGCAATACACCAGCCGTCAACAACACAACTACACTACTTAGAGTGCACAACACCCCAATCAATCCACTGAACATTTCCAAAAACACCCTCCTGATCCTGAAACACTTTTTTCGGTTCACTAAAAGCCTGCCACCCTTCTGTACCCAACAAAGTCGTAACACCCCCCTCAATTCTCCCAGTCTTATTAAACCCTGGTCCATAACTCTTATACTCCGCCTGAAGAGTAACACCCTCCTCATACCTTGCAACACCATCAACAATCCAATCAATATACCCACTCGATCCAATCGTACCATCCTCATAGCACCGAGCAAAGATAGACCGATGCAGCGAATTCCACGGTCTCCCCAACGCACACGCCCCTTTAATTTCCGGTGCAATGGAGGAATTCGCCGCTTTGAGAGTGGAATCAGCAATGTAAATCCCATACTTATTTTCGAAAGTCGTATTCGTTCCCTTCCACGCTGTAATTCCACCACCACATCCACGAAGTTGTAATTCAGAAGATTGAATCCAAGCCGTTCCAAATCCATACAGGAAATCCGTTTGACCGGCTAAAATGCTCTTATAGAAATAGGCGTTTCCGAGTTTTCCAATGTACACCTTTTTTTTTACATTTAAGTAATTAGCTTCAGTTATCGTTCTTCAAAAATGAATGGAATAATGAACGTACCGTATCTTGATAAGAGTAAAATCCGCAATAGTAGAAACCACCATTCGCTCGACTGAAACTTATAGCATGAGCCGGCCCATCCGAGTATTCTGCCCATGTATTTCGAAAGTCGATGTTATATGCCCTGAAATCACGATTGCCAAAGGGTGTATCTTCGGGAACAGCGAACCCCGTTGGTCCAGAACCAGTGATACTTGCATTCAGCGTCGGTGCAACAACTAACACACTTGAATAGACATTGTCAACGGATTTACCGGTAGAGTCCTTATTCGCGGCGGCCCATTTCAGGGTGACTCTATTCCGGGAGGGATCTTTCGGTGAGGAAGTTGAGCCTAGGAGGGTTATTGGTCCTTGGCGGGTGATGTTTACTTGTTCCTCGTAGATACCGGGTAAAAGGAGGATTGTGGCGGTTGTGTTGTCATTTGGTAGGGAGGTAATTGCGTCCTGGAGAGTGGTGAAGTCTGCTTTATTGGACTTGCCGACTATGAGAGTTCCGTGGGGACAATGGCTTCGACTTGTTTGGCATTTCTCGCGGGTGTTTAGGGTTGATGGGAGGGTTGCGGCTGTTATGTGGGTTGATTGGAAGAGGAGTGGGAGCAAGGGGAGGAGTGAGAGACCAAGCATTTTGAAGCTGATCTGCTCTATCTTGAGTGACTGGGTAAAGTAGGACTGAGATCTATGACTGTGGTTTATGACTGGACTTTATAGAAGATCAGATCAGATAGACCTATTATGCGGGCATGATCCCAGAGTTCATCTTCAACACGGCACCCGGAAAATCTTCTCGTCATTCTTAGATGAGGCTAGATCGATATTGGCATAAGGCCCGGAGATAGATTAGTATTAACATTGACAAGGGCAAGATTATCGTTTGAACTTCGAATGATCTCCGCAAATGACCCCGCGAAACGGAGTAGCAAGAAGCTTAGTGCTTCCCCCGCATGGTGGAAGATCTTGTCGCGAAATTGCTGATTCGATTGGAGACGGAGAATTAAGCGTCCACCTGTAGGAAGCGAGTGGGGGGTAGGGATGGTAGTTGCCAGTGCAATGCAGATATGGGCTACTAGGAAGTAGAAGAGTGTCCCAGGTAGAGTAGGACTGGTCGAGGAATAACATTCCAATCTTTGATATATGCCAGTCAATCCAGATGCTTTCGTTTGCCTAAGTGTTGTCCCGCTATGCAGCAATGATCTGATTCAAGAACCATGGAAAGGGAACTTGGGCAATCTTATCGTCGGCCTTCGCAAAGCTTTTAGGCATTGTTTTGTAATGTTTTTGGATTGGCATAAACAGCCCAGTGGTTGTCATCTCACTGGCCGTTTCACCAACGCCCAAAGATTCAGTGGCATAGCCTCCTGTCTGAGAGTTGCTGGCAGTAGACACTATCGGGGTATTCGGCATTCCTTCTGGGTCTTCGACTTCCTCATCTTGCTTCAATTGGCGGGTAATCAAGACAATACGCATATGCAAAGTCCATATGGCAGCGCCAATCATTTGAAAGAATTGATCACGTTTGAAGAGATGAGATGAAGTGTTGATGTTTCGTGACATACAAAGTGCTTAGTCATGCTATTTGAAAGAATGACTGCCTCATACAGGCACCATCAACATGAAAAGATGAAAAGGATCTACATTCTTCGGAAGAATGACTTGTCCGAAGTATGCTACTACAATTGCTGAAGAGGGTTACAATTACAAGAGGAACAAATCATTAGAATCCCTTGGTGATTGACTAAGTACCACTATTAACGACATACATACACGTAGAGAAAGAAAACTTGACTCTAGCAAATCCAAAAGAGATCAAGGGGTAAATGGAACACACAAAAGTCTATAATACGGGGTCGAAAGGAAATAAAAAAAAGACGGGATCCGGCCTTTTTAAAATTCCCACGGTATGCATGTCCAGTATAGATGGCAAGCAAAAGAATTGCGTGGTATGATGTATCAAGGGGGGAGACAAAGATAAGAGTTGAAGGAAATTAATTTGAATCTCGGACCAGTATCGAGATCAGAAAAAGAAAGAGGCTAGATTAAGCAAAGCGGTATTTTCCCCAAAATGGAAAGGCGCTTACTCGTCCTCCTCGATCTCCTCGGCGCGGGCACCCAGGGTGTAGCGGGACTTGCCGTCGGAGGACTTCTCGTGCTCGATAGCCAGCTTGGACAGGTGAGCAATCATGTTCTCGATCTGGGTGTCGGCCTTGGAGCGGGTCTTGCGGCCAAGGTTGTCCAGAGCGGGGATGATGGTCAAGATGTAGTAGACGACAGCAATGATAACGGTAACACCAATGGAGTAGGCCCAGATGACAACAACGGTGACAATGTCGACATCATTGTTGACGGAGAAGTTAGGACCAGCGGGGTCGGAGGGGTGAGTGTCCTTCCAGTCAGGAGCCAACCAGCCGAAGACACAGAAGAGGGTTGCCAAAACATCGACGATGAAGATGGCAATGACCAGCTGCCACGAGGGCCAGGTCTTACCACCACGGGTGACGAAGATCAACCAGTTCTCAGTCAGAGCAATCTCAAGGAAGAGAATCTCCTGGGGAGAACCGAAGTTCTGGATGATACCACCGTTCTCGAGGAAGAGAGTACCACGGATGATCCAGGTAGCGGCAGCGAGCAGAACACCCAGGACAACGGAGATGACCCAGATCTTAGGCAGCTGCCACTCGACGGGACGGGCCTCGAAGTGAGCGTTATCGTAGGCGACGGCAATGGTGGCAAGATCGGCGAAAAGAGCGATGAAGACAATCAGGGAGGAGTCAACGGTCTCGTCAATAATGATCATGGAGGTAACCAGGTAGATCTCAAGGTGAAGACACAGGGCAATACGGTACTGGATGTAGGCCTTCATACGCTGGAAGATTTGACGGGCCAGCTTGATAGCATCGACAATGGTGGACAGACCGGGGGCAAGGAAGACAATATCAGCGGCAGCCTGGGCAGCCTCAGTGGAACCCTCGACAGCGATACCACAGTCAGCCTTCTTCAGGGAGGGGGCGTCGTTGACACCGTCACCAGTCATAGCAGTCAAGTGACCACGCTGCTGGAGCATCTCGACGACCTGGTACTTGTGCTCGGGGAAAACCTCAGCGAAACCGTCGGCCTTCTCAACAAGCTCGTGCTGGGCAGAACCGGCGAGACCACCGTGGATCAAACGCTCAGAGTCGTAGACCTTGGTACCAAGGGCAAGCATCTTGCAGGTCTCCTTGGCGATAGCGATAGCGTCACCAGTAAGCATCTTGACGGACAGACCGAGAACCTGGGCCTCAGCGATGGTGTGGGCAGTATCCTCACGGGGAGGGTCGAACATGGGGTACATGCCCAGCAGTTGCCAGGGCTCACCCTCCTTCATAACAGCAACACCAAGGGAACGGAAACCACGACGAGCGAACTCGGTGGCCTTGTCACGGTAGAGTTGGGCCTCCTCCTGGGAGCACTCGGACATGTTCAGGATAGCCTTGGGGGCACCCTTAGCACAGATGTAGCGGACACCATCGCAAGTACAGATGGTAGTGATACGCTTGGAGACAGGGTCGAAAGGAGTGTACTTCTCGGTGATCCAGTTGCGGGCAAGGATCTCACGAGCCTTGGGGTAACGGCGGAGAGTAAGGATGGTGACCTTGTCAATGGGGTCCAGGTTCTTAACGTTGTGGGAAGAAGCGATAGCAGCAACGGCCATCATCCAGTTGACATCAACACCCTCAGCGACGTAGGGCTCACGGATGGACAGCTGGTTGGCAGTCAGAGTACCAGTCTTGTCGGAGCAGAGAATATCGACACCGGCAAGGGACTCAATGGCGGTAAGCTTCTGGACAATGGCCTTCTGCTCAGCAAGGTAGGCGGCACCGACAGCGAGGGTGGTGGTGGTGACGACGGGCAGACCGACGGGAACACCAATGATCAGAAGAATCAGGGTGTAGTGAAGCAGGTTGTTGTCAGAGTCCTCGGGGGTAGCGATCTTCAGGTGACGGAAGAAACCACCAATCCAGGCAGCGAGAATCCAGAACATGACAAGGACCAGCAGGGAGGTACCAATGTTGTCCATGACAGCCTTGAAGTGACCCTGATCCTGGGCACCCTGAACGAGAGCAGCGGTCTTACCGACGAAAGACTGGCGGGCGGTGGCAGTGACGATACCGAAGGCCTTTCCGCGCTTGCAACCGGTGGTGTAGTAGCACATGTCGGCCATGTACTTGTCGACAGCAAGAGACTCACCAGTGATGGCAGACTGATCGCAAGCAATCAGGGAGACACCCTGGTGGGTCTCGGCATCCTCGTCGTCATCGTCACCCTTCTCCTTGAGGGTGTCGTCGTTGGCGGTAGCGAGGTACTCCTTGTAGGTCTCGAAGTTCTCGGGCTTCTCGTAGTCACAGATCAGACGGACATCAGCGGGGACGACAGTGCCCTCCTCGATGACGACGATGTCACCAGCAACAAGCTCACGGGCGAGGATCTCCTCCTCCTGACCGTTACGGACAACGATAGCACGCATAGCAATATCACCCTTCAGCGAAGCAACAACATCGGCGGCCTGCTTCTCCTGGTACCAACCGACAAGGGCGTTAAGAAGAAGAATACCACAGATGACACCAAGATCGATCCAGTCACGCAGACCAGCGGCGAGCAGAACAGCAAGTTCCATAACTATAGAGAAAAAATACACGCGTTAGCTATGCCATTGGAACGCGTCAAAGGTCCAATTCTGCGATTGTTGTGTGCTACTTACCATACAGAATAGGACCACGGAAGTAACCGATGAACTGAATGAAGATGTTGGTCTTCTCAGTAACCAGCTCGTTCCAGCCACACTTCTTACGGCGAGGCTCAATATCAGAGGAGCTCAGACCGGAACGCAGGTCGGTCTCGAGCCACTCATCGGGGCATTGCCAGCCCTCCTCAACGGAGTCGCCCTTCTTGCCCCAGAACTTCCACCAGGGCTTCTTGCCCTCAGCAGCGCTCAGAGCACCAGCAGAAGAGGTAGAACCACGACGACCATCACGGGCAGTAGAGATGTAGCGGTTCAGCGCAGAGTACTCATCAAGAGCACCGGCATCACCACCCTCAGTAGTCTCCTTAGTGTGGCGTTCGCCATTCTCGACGTCGACAGCATAGGAGATCCTCCGCTCGCTCGAGCTCGTTTGATTTGTCGCCATTGTTGCAGTTGTTGCGGCTCACAAGCCTGGGAAGACCAACACTTCAATGGCAAGGTACCGAACGAGACGGAATAATCCTATAAAAAAGAAAGGAAAAAAGAGAGAAAGGAGAGAAGGTGGGTTGGGCGAGGGAATGGGACTTTATAATACGGGGGGTTCCTCTTTGCGTGGGAGGGAACGACGAAAGAGAGAACGGGAGTGGGTGGGAGTGGATCACCTCTCTTTCTCTTGTGTGAGGGAAATACAAAAAGAGCGTAATGAAAAAAAAAATTAGTTTTAAAAAAAAAAAAAATTGAAAAAGGTCGGACTGTCCCAAAAGGAGAGGATGGGAAAAAGAGAAAACAGAAAAAAAAAATCTGAACGAGCGAAAGGGGAAAGGCTAAGTAACTTCTGGGTCCAACTTGTTGTTGATTTCCACAGGAGGTCCTGGCCTGGCGCGTATGTACCTGGTTGCTGGGCAAGTATTTCTTTATTTTTTGGGGGAAATTATCAGTGTAATTTACGGTATCACAAATACACCGGCACTGTTCTGCCGAGTTGCTATCGGTAGGAAATGGACGAGCTTGCCGAGTGCGGCCCCAACTGGCTCGGCTTGATTATGCGCGATTTTACGATTGCTACGGAGTACTATCATGGTAATTTGGTTTGATTGATCAGTATACTGTGTACTGTGTCAGTTTGCTGATTAGCACTCAATAGAACATACAGATATACAGACCAGACTACATACAGTACATACATATCCTTACTGCGTCCAAGACAATAACACAAAATATAGCATTGGCGCATGATTTGCGCGAGGTATGTCGGAGGTTTCGAGGAATCCAAACAATGGGAGATAGAGATCGCTCCCTTGCAGGAGGAGCATCTTACTCTATTTGTTTAGTACAGTACAATACGCAGCAGCACAGCACAAGCAACAGCAGACCAACAGCAGGTGCATTATCATAACCACACAACGGATCCTATTCTGAAAGGCTTGTTCATAAGTTACTACTCACTATGTACAAGATAAATCTCTGCTCCGTGCTACCCGATTGCCCTGAACCAGTTGGACAGGGGGTACCGCAAGCGGCGTGCATACCAAAATACATCCATACTACCATACGCTGTATGTATGGAGACAGCATTCATCCAGATAATGTAAATGTACCACTGAAACCATTAGGTCATTTCTTTCTCCCGCCCATATCGCCACGCCCCTTTCCCCCCAAACTCTGCCTTATTTCCACCCCCCTCGCCCCAGCTGCCCTTTTTTTTTCCAACTTGCCTCGTGGGGAAGTCATTTAAATTGCTCCTTTCTGACTGGTTTTCAATCCCGGCCTGTCTCCATCCACTACCGTCGTCTAGTGTCGGCATGCATCGAATCATGGGCCCGTCTCAGCGACTATGACTTCATCGTTGTGCTGATCGCGACGCGACCCTCAGAATGGCCCCCATCGCTCGGCGACTGCTTTGCTGGGTTAGTCCAGTCCAGTCAGTCTAGAGGAGTGCACTGCTAACTACAGTCATTATGTATGCACATAGATAGTGCTGTGGTAGAGCTACATTGCTCAATTGACCCAGTTAATATGTACAATTATTATTCCCACTATTAAGGGTCTACATCTCCATACACTATCTCTCCGCTACGGGGGAGGGTACTCGATATCATCAATGCTACTCTACAGTAAAAGCTGGAAGAATAGAAACTTCTCAAAAGCTTCGGGATACCCAATGCGTAGAAGACGTCACGATCAACTGAACTGCACTTCCGCGATTGGGCGATCCTGTCACCTTTGATGCACCCCGAGGATTTTCGTGCAGGAGGCTGGGACCAGCCTGTCTTGATATCTCGTTTGTCCAGTCCGATGCTGTATATACAGGGTTAGGGAGGCCAGAGAGGTCAATGGGGACTAGGCTAGCGACAAACTCCGATTATAGTACAAAGTACTTCATCTTTTACTAAGGTACTTCATAGGAACGCCTCTAACAAACAAGCAAGGCTAATGATCGCTCGCTTTCGTACTCCGTATACATAACACTCCTAGCCATTCCCGGCGCTTTCCGCGGTTCTAAGGGTACAGCCAATTGAAGGCTTAAGATCAGTAATTGAATTTGATTGATTTTTCCTCCTAACAACCCTGCTGTAATATGTACTCCGTACGGAGTACTGTAGGCACTTTTCCCCTGGTCTCGCCTGAATCGGTCGGTCGGTCAAAAACGTCTCGTCTCGTCTCGCCCGTGTGCAATTTTTGAAGAAAGAGGGGCCCCGAGGGGCCCCGATCATCTCCCAAACCATTCTTGCTTGCTCCAGACTTCTC
>Ga0209673_1003098_pt1 | contig 10191 bp, 10 predicted proteins | sample AraplaCol_mMS_r2_2_FD_184274 | JGI IMG/M metagenome (GOLD analysis project Ga0209673, IMG submission 184274) | Arabidopsis root microbial communities from North Carolina, USA - plate scrape MF_Col_mMS_r2 (SPAdes) (version 3) | ecosystem: Host-associated > Plants > Roots > Endosphere | place... | reverse complement strand
GCGGCCGTCACGGCCTGCCCGAACGCCTTGCCGAGGATCGGCCCCTGCGTCGCGAACATCACCGAGGTCTGCTTCGCCGGCAGGTCCGGCGCGAAGTGCTTCGCCATGCCTTCCTCGCTGAGGCGCAGGAAGCCCGACGCGTCGCTGACGAGGTGCGCCAGGCCCGGTGCCGGCGCGTAGCCCTTGCCGACGTCGGCGGTCGACTGGCCGGCGTCCGGTGCGAACGCGCTGACGTAGACCAGCGCGGCCACCTTGCCGTCGTTGCCGGCTTCGGTGATCACCGTGCCGCCCCACGAATGGCCGACCAGCACGACCTTGCCGGGCTGGGCGTCGATGGCGCGCTTCGCGGCCGCCACGTCGTCTTCCAGCGAGCTCAGCGGGTTCTGCACCGCGGTGACGCTGATGCCCTTGGCCTGCAGCAGCGGGATGACCTTGGCCCAGTCGGAGCCGTCGGCGAAGGCGCCGTGGACGATGACGACGGACGGCTTCGAGGCGTCCTTCGCATCGGCGGCCTGTGCGCCGGCGGTCAGCCCGACCAGCAGCGTGGCGCCGACGATGGCGGTGAGGGAGCGGAGTTTCTTCATGGGGATGTCACCTGGGGTTGAAAAGAGGGGAGAGGGAAATCGGATCAAGCCTTCGCGGCGACATCGATCACCGCCTGCGCGAACGCACGCGGCGCTTCCTGCGGCAGGTTGTGACCGATGCCGCCAGTGACGTTGCGGTGTTCGTACGGGCCGCTGAACTTGCCGGCGTACGCCGACGGCTCCGGGTGCGGCGCGCCGTTGGCATCGCCTTCCAGCGTGATCGCCGGCACCGCGATGCGCGGCGCGCCGGCCAGCTTTGCCTCGATCTCGTCGTACTTCGATTCGCCGGCCGCGAGGCCGAGGCGCCAGCGGTAGTTGTGCACCGCGATCGCGACGTGGTCGGGGTTGTCCAGCGCCTTCGCCGAGCGGTCGAAGGTCGCGTCGTCGAAATGCCATTGCGGCGACGCCGTCTGCCAGATCAGCTTCGCGAACGCATGGCGGTTCGCGTCGTAGCCGCGACGGCCGCGCTCGGTCGTCAGGTAGAACTGGTACCACCACTGCAGCTCGGCGGCCGGCGGCAGCGGCTGCTGGCCGGCCTGCACGTTGCTCACCAGGTAGCCGCTGACCGACACCAGCGCCTTCGTGCGCTGCGGCCACAGCGCCGCGACGATGCAGGCGGTGCGCGCGCCCCAGTCGCAGCCGGCCATCACCGCCTTGTCGATCTTCAGCGCATCCATCAAGGCGATCACGTCCTGCGCGATCGCGCCCTGCTGGCCGTTGCGCGGCGTGTCGGCCGACAGGAAGCGCGTCGTGCCGTAGCCGCGCAGGAACGGCACGATCACGCGCCAGCCGGCCGCGGCCAGCAGCGGCGCCACGTCGACATAGGTGTGGATGTCGTAGGGCCAGCCGTGGAACAGCATGACCACCGGGCCATTGGCCGGGCCGGCTTCCGCATAGCCGACGCTCAGCACGCCGGCGTCGACCTGCTTCAGCGGGTCGAACGAGGTGGCGCTGCCGGGCGCCGCCTGCGCGGCGGAGGCCGGCGCGATCAGGCCCAGTTGCGCGGCGCCGAAGGTGGCCGCGGCGGCGCCGAACAGGTGGCGGCGTTGGAGATCGATCTTCTCGGACATGGCGAACCTCTTGTGTTGATGACGGGTCAAGGACAGGCCTCATTGAGCCGGCCCGACGTATCCGCGGTGTGTCATGAACGCGGCCGTTTTGTCCCGCGCCGTGTCGTCGCCCGCTCCGGACAAAGAGCGATACAAACCGGATTCCCTACACTCGCGGCCATGGCACGCAAGGACCACGCTTCCGAAACCCCCGCGACGCAGCTGCTGCGCAAGCACGGCATCGCGTTCACCGAGCACCTGTACGACTACGTCGAGCACGGCGGCACCACCGAATCGGCCCGCCAGCTCGGCGTCGACGAGCACCAGGTCGTCAAGACGCTGGTGATGGAGGACGAGACCGCCGCGCCGCTGATCGTGCTGATGCACGGCGACCGGCAGGTCAGCACGAAGAACCTCGCGCGGCAGATCGGCGCGAAGAAGGTCACGCCGTGCAAGCCCGAGGTGGCGCAGCGCCACAGCGGCTTCCTGGTCGGCGGCACCTCGCCGTTCGGTACCCGCAAGGCGATGCCGGTGTATGTGGAGGCCAGCATCCTCGAGCTGCCCGGCCTGTACATCAACGGCGGGCGCCGCGGCTACCTGGTCGGCATCGCGCCCGCGGTGCTGACCGGCCTGCTCGGCGCGAAGCCGGTGCAGTGCGCGGGTGCAGAATGAGCGCCCAGCCGCAATCGCCACTGCCACCGCACGCCAGGACCCCATGGAGACTCTCTACACCGTTGCCGCCGTGATCGCGGCCTACCTGATCGGCTCGCTGTCGTTCGCCGTGATCGTCAGCCGGGCCATGGGCCTGAACGATCCGCGCAGCTACGGCTCGGGCAACCCGGGGGCGACCAACGTGCTGCGCTCGGGCAACAAGACCGCCGCGATCCTGACGCTGCTGCTCGACGCGCTGAAGGGCTACGTGCCGGTGCTGCTGGTGGTGCTGTTCGGCGCGCGCTTCGGGCTGCGCGAGGGCACCGTCGCGCTGGTCGGCCTCGCGGCCTTCGTCGGCCACCTGTGGCCGGTGTTCTTCCGTTTCCGGGGCGGCAAGGGCGTGGCCACCGCGGCCGGCGTGCTGCTGGCGTTCAACCCGTGGCTGGGCGCGGCGACGCTGCTGACCTGGATCATCATCGCGGGCTTCTTCCGTTACTCGTCGCTCGCGGCGCTGGTGGCCGCGGTGTTCGCGCCGTTCTACCAGCTGCTGATCTGGGATGGCGGCCCGCTGGCCGGCGCGATCGTCGCGATGAGCCTGCTGCTGGTCTGGCGCCACCTGCCCAACATCCAGAAGCTGATCGCCGGCACCGAGAGCAAGCTCGGCAGCAAGAAGAAGGCGCCGGGCAAGGCCGAGCCCGCCGACCACGCGGCCCGGCACGCCGCGAAACACGCCCACAAGCACTCCCACAAGCATTCCGACCACGGAGCCAAGTCATGACCCACGCCGTGCGGCGTTTCCACGTCGAGGACCGCTATTCCGACATGGCCATCCACCATGGCACGGTCTACCTCGCCGGCCAGGTGCCCGACGACACCACGCAGGACATCCGCGGCCAGACCCGGCAGGTGCTCGCGATGGTCGACCGGCTGCTGGCCGAGGCGCACACCGACAACGCGCACATCCTGATGGCGCAGATCTTCCTGGCCGACATGGCCGATTTCGCCGGCATGAACGAGGTCTGGGACGACTGGGTCGCTCCCGGCGACGCGCCGCCGCGCGCGACGGTGCAGGCGAAGCTCGCGAACCCGGCCTACCGCATCGAGATCGTCGTCACCGCGGCGCTGAAGGCCTGATTCCCCGCGCTGCCGGGCGAAAGCCGGACCGGCGCAGGGGTTTGTCGGCCCGGGGGCTTGTAGATGCGAACAGTTCGCATTTAAACTGAGCCCATGCACACCTCCACCCTCATGTCCTCCGCCGCGCAGGCCTTGCCCGCGGCGCCCGCCCGTTCCCTTCGTGCGCAGCCGGCTGGCGGCAGCGCTGCGGGGCCGGTCCGCTGCATCAGCAGCGCGCAGATCCTCGACGGCGAGACGGTCGTCGAGATCGAACACGACGGCATGCGCTACCGCCTGCGACAAACCTCGCTCGGCAAGCTGATCCTGACGAAATAGGGGTCGTTCGTCCTCAAGTCGGTGCGACCGGGCGCCGATAGCCTCCTGATCCCGTTGCGGCCGTCCGGGCTGCGCGGGCGACTCAGGAGACAACCAACATGAATTTCGTCAACCGGATGAAGATCGGGACGCGGCTGGGCCTGGGTTTCGGCGTCGTGATCCTGTTGCTGGTGCTGATCACCGGCGTGTCGGTGTGGCGCATTCGCGCCATCAATGCGGCCACGGCCGAGATCGTCACCGAGGGCTACGGTCAGATCGCGCTGGCCAACGAGATCGACCGTGCCGTCAACAAGCAGGCCAACCACCTGCGCAGCGCGGTGCTGGCCGTCGGCGACGAGGCCGAGGTCAAGGGCTACATCACGAAGGTCAGCGAAGCCACGCGCGAGATCTCGCAGCTGCGCGAGAAGCTGGCTGCGACCGGGGCCTCGCCGAAGGGCGACGAGCTGCTGAAGGCCTTGCAGGAAAGCGGCGACGCCTACGTCAAGAAGCGCCAGAAGGTCGTCACGCTGCTGCAGGCCAACCTGCCCGATGCCGCGCGCAACTTCCTGCTGAAGGAAGTGCGGCCGCTGCAGGACGCCTACCTTGCCGCGTCGCTCGACATGGTGCGCTTCCAGGAATCGCAGATGCAGGCAGACGCGCAGCAGGCACAGGCTTCCGGCCGCGCCGGGATCGTCACGACGCTGGTGCTGGCCGGCGTGGCCGCGTTGTGCGCCGTCGCGATCAGCCTGGTCATCAGCCGCTCGATCACCGGCGCGCTGCGGCGCGCGGTGCAGGTGGCCGAGACGGTGGCGGCCGGCGACCTGACCTCGCGCATCGAGGTGCACGGCACCGACGAGACCAGCCAGCTGCTGGGCGCGCTGCAGGTGATGAACGACAGCCTGGTGCGGGTGGTGGGCGCGGTGCGCGCCGGCTCGGACAGCATCGCGACCGGTTCGAGCGAGATCGCCGGCGGCAATGCCGACCTGTCGCAGCGCACCGAGGAGCAGGCCTCGAACCTGCAGCGCACGGCCGCGTCGATGGAGCAGATCACCGCGACGGTGCGGGCGAATGCCGACACCGCGCGCCAGGCCACGCAGCTCGCGAGCTCGGCCCGCCAGGTGGCGGTGCAGGGCGGCGACGTGGTCGGCCGGGTGGTGACGACGATGGAAGAGATCAGCGCGAGCTCGCGCAAGATCAGCGACATCATCGGCGTGATCGACGGCATCGCGTTCCAGACCAACATCCTGGCGCTGAACGCCGCCGTGGAAGCGGCGCGCGCCGGCGAGCAGGGGCGCGGCTTCGCGGTGGTGGCGGCCGAGGTGCGCTCGCTGGCGCAGCGCTCGGCCCAGGCGGCCAAGGAGATCAAGGCGCTGATCGGTGCGAGCGTCGAGAAGGTGGCGGCCGGCACGCAGCTGGTGGGCAACGCCGGCGTGACGATGACGGACGTGGTCGCGCAGGTGAAGCGGGTGGCCGAGCTGATCGACGAGATCAGCAACGCGACCGGCGAACAGACGGCCGGCATCGGGCTGGTCAGCGATTCGGTGATGCAGATCGAGCAGGTGACGCAGCAGAACGCGGCGCTGGTCGAGCAGTCGGCCGCGGCGGCGGACAGCCTGCAGCAGCAGGCGGCGCGGCTGGTCGACGCGGTGCGGCAGTTCAAGCTGAAAGACGACGGGTTGCTGGTGGGTGCGGTTGCTGCCTGAGTTCTCGTGCCTCGCGCGCCCGCCGCCACCCCGCACCGCGCGCGAACCGCGTGTGTTCGCGGCGGCAACCGCTTGTTGTTGATGGGGTGGGTGGTTTGAGTGCCGGTGGCCGTCAGGCCACCGGAAGGCCGAGCAACGCGGGGTCGCCTCGGCCCAGGCGGAACAGCACCGGCTCGTCCGTCGTCAGGTCGACCACCGTGGTCGGCTCGCGCGGGCAGGCGCCGGCATCGACCACCGCCTGCACCCGGCCGGCGAAACGCTCGCGGATCTCGTCGGGGTCGTTCAGCGGTTCGGTCTCGCCCGGTGCGATCAGCGTCGTCGACAGCAGCGGCTCGCCGAAGATGTCGAGCAGCTGCTGCAGCATCTTGTGGTCGGGCACGCGCAGGCCGATGGTGCGGCGCGACGGGTGCGAGACGCGCCGCGGCACTTCCTTGGTCGCTTCGAGGATGAAGGTGAACGGGCCCGGCGTCGCGTGCTTCATCAGCCGGTACTGCCGGTTGTCGACACGGGCGTAGCTGGCCAGTTCCGACAGGTCGCGGCACAGCAGCGTCAGGTGGTGCTTGTCGTCGACGCCGCGGATGCGCCGCAGGTTCTCGGCCGCGTTCTTGTCGTCGAGGTGGCACACCAGCGCATAGCTCGAATCGGTGGGCACCGCGGCGATGCCTCCGCCGTGCAGGATCTGCGCGGCCTGCTTCAGCAGGCGCTGCTGCGGGTTGTCGGGATGGACTTCGAAGAGTTGCGGCATGGGCCGCGATGCTAATCCGCGATCGTGTCGGCCGCTACTGTCGATGTCGCGGGGTGCGACGCGGTCTTTCGCATGTTCAGCCACGCGCTCGCGGCACCGCACACCGCGATCACGCCCATGCCGACCCAGGCCCAGCCGTCGGGCACGTAGCGGAACACCACCCAGCTGACCGCCGCCGCGACGCCGATCTGCAGGTAGATGAACGGCATCAGCGTGGCCGTCGGCGCGAGGCCCAGCGCGAGGATCAGGAACAGGTGGCCGACGGTGCCGAGCGCGCCGATCGCCAGCAGCAGCGCGAGCTGCCGCGGCGGCGCGGCCAGCAGCGTGCCGTCGGTGTCGATCGCACTGAAGAACAGCAGCGGCGTCAGCACCAGCGCGCCGGTCAGGCCGGTGTAGAAGTGCGTGGTGTACGGGCTCTCCAGCGCCGACAGTTTGCTGGTCAGCACCTGGAAGCTGGCGTAGGTCAGCGCGCCGGCCAGCGGGAACAGCACCGCCCAGCCGAACAGGCCGCTGCCGGGGCGGATCACGATGACGGCGCCGGCGAACGCGGCGCACACCAGCGCCCAGCGCGGCGCCGACACGCGCTCGTGCAGCACCCAGGCGGCCAGCAGCGTCACCACCACCGGCGTCAGCATGTTGATCGCGGTGAACTCGGCCACCGGCATGCGCTGCACGCCGAAGAAGCTCAGCGCGCTGGTGGCCAGCAGCAGCGCGCCGCGCGCCAGCTGGAAGCGCGGGTGCTCGGTGCGAAAACCCGCGGTCTTCGAGCGCACAAGGAAACGCAGGGCCGTTCCCAAGTTTCCTTGTCCCCCTCGGGGGGCCTGACGCGAAGCGGCAGGTTCGGGGGTCAACATCAGCCACAGGCCCATCGACACCGCCTGGAACGCGTAGCGCGCCCACAGGATCAGCAGCACCGGCAGGAAGGCGCCGAGGTACTTGATCGTGGTGTCCATCGTCGCGAAGCACAGCGCGGCCAGCGCGATCAGCGCGATGCCCCGGGCAGGGCGGTGTCCCTTCACGACAGCAGGCTCACGACGGCAACAGCACCCGCTCGGCCAGCGCTTCCCACACCGGCGACAGCTGCCCCGGCAACGGCGGCAGCGTGCCCAGGTCGACGTGGCTCTCGTCCGGACTGTGGAAATCGGAGCCGCGAGACGCCAGCAGCTCGAACTCGAGCGCCATGTCGGCGTACTTGATGAAGTCGGCGCCCGAGTGGCTGCCGGTGATGACCTCGACCGCACGACCGCCGTGCGCCTTGAATTCGGTGAAGAGCGCGTACTCCTCGTTCGCAGTGAACTTGTAGCGCCCGGGGTGCGCGATCACCGCAATGCCCTGTGCCTCGCGGATCCAGCGCACCGCGTCGCCGAGCTTCGCCCAGCGGTGCGGCACGAAGCCCGGCTTGCCTTCGACGAGGAACTTGCGGAACACCTCGTGCGTGTCCTGGCAGACGCCGCTCTCGACCAGGTGCCGAGCGAAGTGGGTGCGCGAGATCAACTCCGGGTTGCCGACGTATTTCAGCGCGCCTTCGTAGGCCCCGGCGATGCCGACCTGCGCCAGGCCGGCCGCCATCTCGCGGGCGCGTTCCTCGCGGCCGCCGCGGGTTGCAGCCAGGCCGGCGGCGAGCTGCGCATCGCCGGCATCGAAGCCGAGCCCGACGATGTGCACTGTCAGGCCGGCAAAGGTCACCGAGATCTCGGCGCCGGTCAGGTAGGGCAGGCCCAGCGCCAGCGCCGCCGCCCGGGCGCGCTGCAGGCCGCCGATCTCGTCGTGGTCGGTCAGCGCCCACAGCTCGACGCCGTTGGCCTTCGCACGCGCCGCGAGCTCCTCGGGCTGCAGCGTGCCGTCCGACACGACGGAATGGCAGTGCAGGTCGGCGTTGGTCCAGACAGCAGGTTGGCTCACCCGCCGATTGTAAGGATCAGCCCCGGCAGCGGCGTTGAAGGGGTTACGGCACGACGCGCAGCACGCGGCCGGGGTTGTTGTCGGTCAGCAGATAAAGCAAGCCGTCCGGCCCCTGGCGCACGTCGCGGATGCGCTCGTGCAAGTCGGTCAGCAGCCGCTCTTCCTTGACGACCTTGTCGCCGTCGAGCTGCAGCCGCACCAGCATCTGGCCGGCCAGCGCGCCGACGAACAGGCTGCCCTTCCAGCCGGCGTAGCGATCGCTGGTCAGGAAGGCCATGCCGCTCGGCGCGATCGACGGCACCCAGTACGTCAGCGGCTGCTCCATCCCGGCCTTGGCCTTGCCTTCGCCGATCGCAGCGCAGCTGCCGTACTCGCAGCCGTAGGTGATCACCGGCCAGCCGTAGTTCTTGCCGGCCATGTCGAGGTTGACCTCGTCGCCGCCCTGCGGCCCGTGCTCGTGCGTCCACAGCGCACCGGTCCACGGGTTCAGCGCGGCCCCTTGCATGTTGCGGTGGCCGATGCTCCACAGTTCGGGCCGCGCGCCGGCCGCCCTGGCGAACGGGTTGTCGGCCGGCACGCCGCCGTCGGCGTCGATGCGCACCACCTTGCCGAGGTGGTTGCCGAGGTTCTGCGCATCGTCGCGTCGCAGGTAGCGGTCGCCGAGCGTGACGAACAGCCGGCCGCTGCGGTCGAACACCAGCCGCGAGCCGAAATGCGCGGTGCTTTTCACCTTCGGCAGCTGCCGGAAGATCACGCTGACCTCGGTCAGCCGCTCGCCCTGCAGCCGGCCGCGCGCGACCGCGGTGCCGTTCTTGTCGGCCTCGCTGCGGCTGCCGGCTTCGGCATAGCTCCAGTAGACGAGCCCGTTGCTCGCGAACTTCGGGTCGAGCGCGACATCGAGCAACCCGCCCTGGCTGCGCGCATCGACCGCCGGCAGGCCTTGCAGCGGCTCGCCGAGCCGGCCGTCGGCGGCGACGATGCGCAGGCGGCCCGGCCGCTCGGTGACCAGCATGCGGCCATCCGGCAGGAAGGCCAGGCCCCACGGGTTCTCCAGCCCGGTGGCGACCGGCACGACCTCGATCGCGTGCGCGGCGCTGGCCGCCATGCTCATCGCCACCGACATCGCGACGACCAGCGCCGCCCGCCTCATCGCGTTCATCCCGCCCCTTCCACGACCATCTGCACCCGCTGCTGGCCGTTGTACTCGTCGACGCGCAGCTGGTACGCCAGCCGCACCCGCGCGCCGACGGGCTCGGTGTGGCCGAACCAGATCGCGTCGCGCAGCGCGCCGGCATGCCGCACCGACAGCTTCAGGTGCTTTTCTGCGACGAGCCGCTGCGACACCACCTCGACCTCGTCGCAGAACAGCGGCGGCTCGAAGGCCTGGCCCCAGACCTGCGCATCGAGCGAGCGCACCGTCTCGGCATTGAAGTACTCGGCCGGCAGCGGCCCGTCGGTCAGCAGCGTGCGCGACAGCGTCGCCGCATCGAGCCATTCGTGCGCGACCTGCTGCAGCGCGCCGTCGAAGGTGTCGAAATCCTCCTCGGCCAGCGTGCAGCCGGCCGCCATCGCATGCCCGCCGAAGCGCTTGAGCACGCCGGGGTGGCGCTTGGTGACGAGGTCGAGCGCGTCGCGCAGGTGGAAGCCGGGGATCGAGCGGCCCGAGCCCTTCAGCAGCCCGTCCTGGCCGAGCGCGAACACGAAGGTCGGCCGGTGCAGCCGGTCCTTCAGCCGACCGGCGACGATGCCGACCACGCCTTCGTGGAACTCCGGGTCGTAGAGGGACAGCGCGGGCGGCGCATCGCCTTCGGGCATCAGCGTCTCGAGCATGGCCTCGGCCTGCTCGCGCATGCCGGCCTCGACCTCGCGGCGTTCGCGGTTGATGGTGTCCAGCGTCTGCGCGAGCTGCGCGGCGCGCGCCGGGTCGTCGGTCAGCAGGCATTCGATGCCGAGCGACATGTCCGACAGCCGGCCGGCCGCATTGATGCGCGGGCCGAGCGCGAAGCCGAAGTCGAAGCCGCTGGCACGCGATGCATCGCGCCCGGCAGCGCTGAACAGCGCGGCGATGCCCGCATGCATGCGGCCGCTGCGGATGCGCCGCAGGCCCTGGGCGACCAGCCGGCGGTTGT
>Ga0209673_1003096_pt1 | contig 10195 bp, 9 predicted proteins | sample AraplaCol_mMS_r2_2_FD_184274 | JGI IMG/M metagenome (GOLD analysis project Ga0209673, IMG submission 184274) | Arabidopsis root microbial communities from North Carolina, USA - plate scrape MF_Col_mMS_r2 (SPAdes) (version 3) | ecosystem: Host-associated > Plants > Roots > Endosphere | place: USA... | reverse complement strand
CCTGCAGTTGCGCGTCGATCAGGCCCTGGCCTTCGTCGGCCAGGAACTGCTTGAACGCCGCGCTGACCTGCGGCAGCCGGCGGGCCGCCAGGTGCATCGCGTACCAGTCGCGCTGCAGCGGGTTGCCGGCCATCGGCAGCAGTTGCAGCAGCCCGGCTTCGAGCTCCAGCGCGCAAGTGTGCAGCGACAGGAAGGCCACGCCGAGGCCGGCCGCGCACATGTGCTTCAGCGCCTCGTTGCTCGACAGCTCGGAGCCGATGCGCAGCGGCACGCCGGCTTCCTTGTAGAGCCGCTCCAGCGTCGTGCGCGTGCCGGAGCCGCGCTCGCGGGCCAGCAGGTTGGCGTCGACCAGGTCGGCCAGGGCCGGCTTGCGCCGTGCCATCAGCGGGTGCGTCGGCGACGCGAGGAAGCCCATCGGGTGCTTCGCGAAGGCCACCGCCGTCGTCTTCAGTTCGGCGGGCGGGCGGCCCATGATCGCGAGGTCGACCTCTTGCGCCGCCAGCATGCGCACGATCTCGTCGCGGTTGCCGACCTGCAGCTTCATCTTGACGTCCGGGTGCTGCCCGGCGAAGGCCACCAGCAGCGGCGGCAGCAGGTACTCCGCGGTGCTGACCGCGCCGACCCGCAGCGTGCCCGAGAACAGGCCCTGCTGCGCCGCCATCTCGTCGCCGGCCTCGCGCCACAGCTCGAGGATGCGCGCCGCATAGCCGGCCATCAGCTCGCCCGCCGCCGTCAGACGCACGCCGCGGCCGGCCCGCTCCAGCAGCGGCGCGCCGGCGCTCTCTTCCAGCAGCTTCAGCTGGATCGACACCGCCGGCTGCGTCAGGTGCAGCTCGCCCGCCGCCCGCGACACGCTGCCCAGGCGCGACACCGCATGAAAGGCGGCGAGCTGTCGGAAGGTGGCGTTCTTCAGCATCAGTCGAAGCTTATGGGTTCGCGAAAAGAATTCACTTTTTTCAATGCGTGGCGGTTTCTACAGTCGACTCATCGACAAGGAAGCAGACCAGCAAGGAGAGTGCCCATGGGTGCCATGACCGACGCCACGCAGATCACCGACGCGAAGAAGCGCTATTCGGCCGGCGTGCTGAAGTACGCGCAGATGGGCTACTGGAACGCCGACTACGAGCCGAAGGCGGCCGACATCCTGGCGCTGTTCCGCATCACGCCGCAAGACGGGGTCGACCCGATCGAGGCCGCCGCCGCGGTGGCCGGCGAGTCGAGCACCGCCACCTGGACGGTGGTCTGGACCGACCGGCTGACCGCCTGCGACATGTACCGCGCGAAGGCCTACCGGGTGGCGCCGGTGCCGAACCAGCCCGGCCAGTACTTCTGCCACGTGGCCTACGACCTGAGCCTGTTCGAAGAAGGCTCGATCACCAACGTCGCCGCATCGATCATCGGCAACGTGTTCAGCTTCAAGCCGCTGAAGGCCGCGCGGCTCGAGGACATGCAGTTCCCGGTCGCCTACGTGAAGACCTTCAGCGGTCCGCCGACCGGCATCGTGGTCGAGCGCGAGCGGCTCGACAAGTTCGGCCGGCCGCTGCTGGGCGCCACCACCAAGCCCAAGCTCGGGCTGTCCGGCCGCAACTACGGCCGCGTGGTCTACGAAGGCCTGCGCGGCGGGCTCGACTTCATGAAGGACGACGAGAACATCAACTCGCAGCCGTTCATGCACTGGCGCGACCGCTTCCTGTTCGTGATGGACGCGGTCAACAAGGCCAGTGCCGCCACCGGCGAAGTCAAGGGCAGCTACCTGAACGTGACCGCCGGCACGATGGAGGAGATGTACCGCCGCGCCGACTTCGCGAAGTCGCTCGGCTCGGTGATCGTGATGATCGACCTGGTGGTGGGCTACACCGCGATCCAGTCGATGAGCCACTGGTGCCGGCAGAACGACATGATCCTGCACCTGCACCGCGCGGGGCACGGCACCTACACCCGGCAGAAGAACCACGGCGTCAGCTTCCGCGTGATCGCGAAGTGGATGCGGCTGGCGGGCGTCGACCACATTCATGCCGGCACCGCGGTCGGCAAGCTCGAAGGCGATCCGCTGACGGTGCAGGGCTACTACAACGTCTGCCGCGACACGCACACGGTGGTCGACCTGCCGCGCGGCATCTTCTTCGCGCAGGACTGGGGCGCGCTGAAGAAGGTGATGCCAGTCGCCTCCGGCGGCATCCACGCCGGGCAGATGCACCAGCTGCTCGACCTGTTCGGCGACGACGTCGTGCTGCAGTTCGGCGGCGGCACCATCGGCCACCCGCAGGGCATCCAGGCCGGCGCCACCGCCAACCGCGTCGCGCTCGAGGCGATGGTGCTGGCGCGCAACGAGGGCCGCGACATCGGCCAGGAAGGCCCGTCCATCCTGGCCGATGCGGCCCGGTGGTGCGGCCCGCTGCGCGCCGCGCTCGATACCTGGGGCGAGGTCAGCTTCAACTACACGCCGACCGACAGTTCCGACTACGTCCCGACCCTGGCAGTTGCCTGATCGCAGGAGACCTCGCATGCGAATCACCCAAGGCAGCTTCTCGTTCCTGCCCGACCTGAGCGACGCGCAGATCGCCGCCCAGGTCGAGTACGCGCTCGGCCGGGGCTGGGCCATCGGCATCGAGACCACCGACGACCCGCATCCGCGCAACACCTTCTGGGAGATGTTCGGCAACCCGATGTTCGACGTGTCCGATGCGGCCGGCGTGATGCTGGAGCTGCGCCAGTGCCGAAAGACCTTCCCCGACCACTACATCCGGCTGACCGCATTCGATTCGACGCACGGCACCGAATCGGTGGTGCTGTCGTTCATCGTCCACCGGCCGGCGCTGGAGCCGGGCTTCCGGCTGGTCCGCACCGAAGTCGCGGGACGAAGCTTGCAGTACAGCCTCGAAAGCTATGCCGTGCAGCGCGCGCCGGAAGGCGAGCGGTACGGAATGCGCCAGGAGTGACCGCGCCGTGGACGAAGACCGCGACAGTCTGTGCCAGCCGCCCGGCGAGATGCCGCAGGCATCGGCCGTGCGCGCGCTGCTCGACCAGCTCGACGCCGAGCTGGTCGGCCTCGCGCCGGTGAAGGGCCGCCTGCGCGACATCGCCGCGCTGCTGCTGATCGACCAGCTGCGCGCCGAGCAGGGGCTGCAGTCGCAGCCGCCGTCGCTGCACATGTGCTTCACCGGCAATCCGGGCACCGGCAAGACCACCGTCGCGCTGCGCATGGCCGAGCTGCTGCGCCAGCTCGGCTGCGTGCGCAAGGGCCACCTGGTGGCGGTGACGCGCGACGACCTGGTCGGCCAGTTCATCGGCCACACCGCCCCGAAGACCCGCGAGGTGCTGAAGAAGGCGATGGGCGGCGTGCTCTTCATCGACGAGGCCTACTACCTCTACAAGCCGGAGAACGAGCGCGACTACGGCCAGGAGTCGATCGAGATCCTGCTGCAGGTGATGGAGAACCACCGCGACGACCTGGTGGTGATCCTCGCCGGCTACAAGGACCGCATGGACGGCTTCTTCGCCAGCAACCCCGGCATGGCCTCGCGCATCGCGCACCACATCGACTTCCCGGACTACGGCGAGGCCGAGCTGATGCGCATCGCGCAGTTGATGCTGGCCCGCTTGAACTACCGCTTCGATGCCGGTGCCGAACCGGCCTTCGCCCGCTACCTGAGCTTGCGCCGGCAGCAGCCGCACTTCGCGAACGCGCGCTCGATCCGCAATGCGCTCGACCGCATCCGGCTGCGCCAGGCGACGCGGCTGTTCGCGGCCGACCGCCGGCTGACGCGCGAGCAGCTGTGCACGCTGCAGGCCGAAGACGTGTTCGCGAGCCGGGTGTTCGCCGCCACCCCCGCCGAGGCGCACTGAGATGAGCATCGAAGCCTTGATCCTCGATGTCGACGGCACGCTGGCCGACACCGAAGAAGCGCACCGCATCGCGTTCAACCGCGTGTTCGAGCAGCACCGGCTCGGCTGGTGCTGGAGCCGCGCCGAGTACCGGCAGCTGCTGGAGATCGCCGGCGGCAAGGAGCGCCTCGCCGCCTACATCGATTCGCTGCCAGTCGGCCCGGCCCAACGGCAGCGCCTGCTGGGGCGCGTGCCCGAGCTGCATGCCGACAAGACGCGCTGCTATGGCGAGGTGGTCGGCGACGGCGGCGTGGCGCTGCGCGACGGCGTCGAGCGCCTGCTGAACGAGGCGGTGGCCGAAGGCTGCCGGCTCGCGATCGCGAGCACCACCACCGCGGCCAACATCCATGCGCTGCTCGGCGCGACGCTGGGCCCGCGCGGGCTCGACCTGTTCGCGGTGATCGCCTGCGGCGACCAGGTGCGCGCGAAGAAGCCGTCGCCCGACATCTACCGGCTCGCGCTCGACACGCTGGGGCTGCCGCCCGAGCAGGCGCTGGCGGTCGAGGACTCGGCGCACGGCCTGCGCGCCGCGACGGCCGCCGGCCTGTGGACGCTGGTGACGCCGACCTTCTGGACGCAGGGCGGAGACTTCCGCGCCGCCGGCCTGGTGCTGCCGCGCCTGGGCGGCCCCGACCAGCCGTTGCCCGGCGAGCCCGGCGGCGTGCTGCGCCGGCGCGCCTGGCTCGGCTTCGACGAACTGGTTCGCATCGCACGCGGCTGACGCCGCAGGAGACCGCCATGCTCAGCAAGGGACGATCGACGCTGACCCAGTTCCTGATCGAGGAACGACGCCGCCATCCGGACGCCACCGGCGAGCTGAATGCACTGGTCACCGAGCTGTCGCTGGCCTGCAAGACCATCGCGCGCAAGGTGGCGTACGGCGCGCTCGGCGGCGTGCTGGACGGCCTGCTGAACCGCGGCGCGCCGGCGTCGCCGCGCGGCCGCTACCTGCTGCTGTTCGAGCCGCTCGACGATGCGGCGAACGTCGAGGTCAACGTCGCGGTCGGCAGCATCTTCTCGGTGCTGCGCGCCGTGACGCCGGAGCAGGACGCGCAGCCGCACGACTTCCTGCAGCCCGGCACGCGGCAGGTCTGCGCCGGCTACGCGATCTACGGCCCGTCGACGATGCTGGTGCTGACGCTGGGCCGCGGCACGCACGCGTTCACGCTCGATCCGCTGCTCGGGGAATGGGTGCTGAGCCATCCCGAGCTGCGCATTCCGGAGAAGACCTGCGAGTTCGCGATCAACGCGTCGAACAGCCGCTTCTGGGAGCCGGCGGTCAAGCGCTACGTCGACGAATGCCTTGCCGGTCGGGCCGGCACGCGCGGGGCCGACTTCAGCATGCGCTGGATCGCGTCGCTGGTGGCCGAGACGCACCGCATCCTGATGCGCGGCGGCGTCTTCCTGTACCCGCGCTGCCCCCGCGACGGCCAGGGCCCGTCGCGTGCCGGCCCGCTGCGCCTGCTGCAGGACGCGAACCCGATCGCGTTCCTGGTCGAGCAGGCCGGCGGCGGCGCGAGCACCGGTCGCACGCGCCTGATGGAGGTGCTGCCCGAGTCGCTGCAGCAGCGCATCGGCTTCGTGTTCGGTTCGCGCCATGAGGTGGCCCGCATCGAGACCTACCACCGCGACGAACCGGCGGTGATCTACGACTCGCCGCTGTTCGGCAAGCGTGGCCTGTTCGCCGCCACCGCCTGAGGGACTGCGATGTCTGCGCTGCATCCCATCATCGCGATCACCGGCTCGTCGGGGGCCGGCACCACCTCGGTCACCCGCACCTTCGAGAACATCTTCCGCCGTGAGGGCGTGGCGGCGGCCATCGTCGAGGGCGACAGCTTCCACCGCTACGACCGCGAGGCGATGAAGGCGGCGATGGCCGAGGCCGAGCAGAACCACCGGCCGCATTTCAGTCACTTCGGCGACGACGCGAACCTGTTCGCCGAACTGCAGGAGCTGTTCCGCAGCTATGCCGAGACCGGCAGCGGGCGAAGCCGCAAGTACCTGCACAACGCCGAGGAGGCCGCGCCGTGGCGGCAGCCGCCCGGCACCTTCACCGCGTGGGCGCCGTTGCCGCCGAGCAGCCTGCTGTTCTACGAAGGGCTGCATGGCGGCGTGACGACCGGCACCGTCGACGTGGCGCGCTTCACCGACCTGCTGATCGGGGTGGTGCCGGTGATCAACCTGGAGTGGATCCAGAAGATCCACCGCGACCGCAGCACGCGCGGCTACTCGACCGAGGCGGTGACCGACGTGATCCTGCGGCGCATGCACGAGTACGTGGAGTACATCTGCCCGCAGTTCACGCGCACGCACATCAATTTCCAGCGCGTGCCGGTGGTCGACACCTCGGACCCGTTCATCGCGCGCACCATTCCGACGGCCGACGAAAGCCTGGTGGTGATCCGCTTCGCGAACCCGCGTGGCATCGATTTTCCGTACCTGCTGTCGATGCTGCACGACTCGTTCATGTCGCGCGCCAACACGCTGGTGGTGCCGGGCGGGAAGATGGAACTGGCGATGCAGCTGATCTTCACGCCGATGATCCTGCGGCTGGTGGCGCAGCAGAAGAACCTGCTGGCGGCGTGAGGGCGAACGGGCGGAGGGAGCGAGCCCGTTCGGACTGCGCTTGTCGAAGTCCTGGTGGCGGAGCGTGGGAGGCTCCGTCACGCTGCGGCACCAACCCTTCGACGACGGGCCTTCGACAAGCTCAGTCCCTGCTCAGGGCGAACGGGTTGGTGGTTGCGAATCGGCGAGGGGCGAGCGTGCGGTGGCAAGGAATCCGTTCAAACGGGTTGGTGGTGGCGAATCGGCGAGGGCGAACCCGCGGTGGCAAAGAATCCGTTCGGACTGAGCCTGTCGAAGTCCTGGTGGCGGAGCACAGAAGTCTCCGTCGCGCTGGGGCACCACCACTCAGTCCCCGCCCAGGCCGATCGGGCCTTGCCCCCAGCAAGGAAAGCACCGACGCCCGGCAACGTCTCGCGGGCTACGATGGCCGGGCCCATGCGCACCGCCTTGTATCCCGACCTCGCACCGTACCGCGTGCACGAACTGCGCGTGCCGGGCGGGCATCGGCTGCATGCCGACGAGAGCGGTGCCCCCGACGGCATCGCCGCACTCGTGCTGCATGGCGGCCCCGGGTCCGGCAGCTCGCCACTGCTGCGCCGCTTCCTCGACCCGGCGCGCTACCGCATCGTCAGCCCCGACCAGCGCGGTGCCGGCAAGAGCCAGCCGCGCGGCAGCACCGTCGGCAACACCACCGCCCACCTGATCGCCGACCTGGAAGCCTGGCGCAACACGCTCGGCATCGCCCGCTGGCTGGTGGTCGGCGGCTCGTGGGGCGCCACGCTCGCGCTCGCCTACGCCGCGGAACATCCCCACGCGGTGGCCGCACTGCAACTGCGCGCGACCTTCCTCGCGCGCGAGCAGGACATCGCCGGCTTCTTCCAGCCCGCCGACGGCGAGCACGCCGCGGCCTGGTCGCAGTTCGCCGCGGTCGCGCCGGCGGCGCAACGGCACGCGCTGCTGCCCTTCCTCGCCCAGGGCCTGCTGGGCGATGCCGACACCGCCCGCCGCATCGCGCTCGCGTGGTGGCGCTGGGAACAGACCCTCGCCACCGGCACCGCCCCATCGACCGAACCCGGCGCCGCCGCGCTCGACGCGCAGGTCGACCGCTACCGCGTGCAAAGCCACTACCTGCTGCACCATTGCTGGCTCGATGCACCACCGCTGCTGGAGCGCTGCGACCGCATCCCGCCGGTGCCGACGCTGCTGCTGCACGGCCGCGCAGACCGCATCTGCCGGCCCGAGGCCTCGATCGCGCTGCACCACCGCTTGCCGCACAGCCGGCTCCAGCTGATCGACGGCGCCGGCCACGACCCGACCCATCCGGCGATGGTGCACGCCACCGTCAGCACACTGGACCGCTACGCGAACAACGGCGATTTCTGCGCCGGACGGGCCGAGCGCCGGGCCGCTCCCAAGCCGGCCCGCGTCCCCTCGGGGGACCGGCCGACGTACCCGTCGGACGAGGGGTCGTCATGACATTGCGACTCAAGATCCACCTGATCGTCGGCCTGCTGACGCTGCTGTTCCTCGTCGTGATGCTGGGCCTGCAGCTGCGCAGCATGCGCGAATCGGTCAACGAGGAGGTGGTGGCGGCCAACCGCGTCGCGTCGCAGTTCATGAACCGCACGGTGTGGCGCTATGCGGCACAGGGCACGCCGGCGGTGCTCGGCTTCCTGCAGGGCATGGGCCGCGTGCGGTCCAACGACATCACGCTGCTCGACAAGCAGGGCACCGTGCTCTACACCTCGCCGAGCTCGCCGTACAAGCCGGGCCGCGATGCGCCCGACTGGTTCGATGCGCTGGTCGCGCCGCCGCCGGCAGTGCAGTCGCTGGAGCTGCCCGACGGCCGGCTGACGGTGCAGGCGAACGCCTCGCGCGCGGTGCTCGACGCATGGGACGAGGCCATCGTGCTGGTGTTCGGCGCGGTCGTGACGCTGGTGGTGCTGAACGGGCTGGTGTACTGGCTCGTCGGCCACACGGTGCGCCCGTTCGGCCGCATCGTCGCGGCGCTGAACCAGCTGGAGGCCGGCCGCTTCGACGTCGTGCTGCCGCCGCTGCCGGGCGCCGAGGCCGGCACCATCGGCAAGGCCTTCAACCGCATGGTCGGCATGCTGCAGGGCCACATCGAGACCGAACGCCGCGCGGTGCGCGCCGAGCTGCAGCTGTCCGAAAGCCGCGAACTGACGCGCTGGGTCGACCACCAGATCGAGCAGGAGCGCCACCTGATCGCGCGCGAGCTGCACGACGAGCTGGGCCAGTCGGTGACGGCGATGCGCAGCATGGCGCTGTCGATCGCGCAACGCATGCGAGCGCTCGACCCGCAGGCCGAGCAGGCGGCGCGCCTGATCGCCGAAGAGGCCTCGCGACTGTACGACGCGATGCACGGCATCATCCCGCGGCTGACGCCGCTGGTGCTCGACACCTTCGGCCTGGCCGACGCGCTGGCCGACCTGGCCGAGCGCACCCGCCGCAGCCACCCCGGCGCACGGATCGAACTGCAGGCCGACCTGGCCGGCGTGCCGCTCGGCAGCGAAGCGGCGCTCGCGCTGTACCGGGCCGCGCAGGAGGGGCTGACCAATGCGCTGCGCCACGGCCAGGCGCAGCGGGTCGACGTGCGGATGCAGGCGGTGGCCGACGGCGTCGTGCTCGAACTGGTCGACGATGGCGCCGGGCTGGCCGCCGACTGGGCCGACAAGAAGGGCCACCACGGCCTGCGCTGGCTGGCCGAGCGCGTGCAAGGCCTGGGCGGCAGCTTCGAGCTGCTGCCGCATTCCCCCCGCGGCGTGCGCCTGAGCGTGCGCCTGCCGGGGCCTGTTCCCCGAACCGAGGCGGTCCCCGAATGATCCGAGTGATGCTCGTCGACGACCACGCGCTGGTGCGCATGGGCTTCCGCATGCTGCTGGCCGATGCCGGCATCGAGGTGGTGGCCGAGGCCGACACCGGCGAACAGGCCTGCGCCGACTACCCGAAGCTGAAGCCGGACGTGGTGGTGATGGATCTGTCGATGCCCGGCATGGGCGGCCTGGAAGCGGTGCGGCGCCTGCTCGCGCAGGACCCGAAGGCGCGCGTGCTGGCGCTGTCGGCGCATGAGGACACGGCCCACCCTCGGCGGGTGATGCAGGCCGGCGCGCTCGGCTACCTGACCAAGCGCGGTGCGCCCGAGGCGCTGATCGCGGCGGTCAGCGCGGTGGCGGCGCACCGGCCCTATGTCGATCCGCAGACTGCCCAGGTGCTGGCGCTGGCCCAGGTGAAGGGGGATGCGAACCCGGCCGAGATGCTGAGCGAGCGAGAGTTTTCGGTCTTCATCCAGCTGGCGCGCGGCCTCGGCGTGGCGCAGATCGCCGCCAACCTGAACCTGTCGCCCAGCACGGTGGGCACGCACCTCTACCACGTCAAGCAGAAGCTGGGCGCGAGCAACCAGTCGGAGCTGACGCTGGTCGCGCTGCGCTGGGGGCTGATCGAGGCCTGAGGCCTCAGACGCGGCGGTCGAGTTCGAGCACCGGCCAGCCCGCCGCCAGCGCGTGCGCGCGCAGCCGCTCGTCCGGGCACACCGCCACCGGATGCGAGACCGCCTGCATCAGGGGCAGGTCGCCGATCGAGTCGGAATAGAACCAGGAGCCCTCGAAGCTGCCCAGGTCGCGTGCGAACCCGTCCAGCCACCGGGCGACGCGGCTGAGCTTGTGCTGCCGGTAGCAGGGCTCCCCGTCGATCTCGCCGGTGAACGGCGCATCCGCGGCGCCGCCGA
>Ga0209673_1003088_pt1 | contig 10216 bp, 13 predicted proteins | sample AraplaCol_mMS_r2_2_FD_184274 | JGI IMG/M metagenome (GOLD analysis project Ga0209673, IMG submission 184274) | Arabidopsis root microbial communities from North Carolina, USA - plate scrape MF_Col_mMS_r2 (SPAdes) (version 3) | ecosystem: Host-associated > Plants > Roots > Endosphere | place... | reverse complement strand
GCCGACCACCTTGCCCGCGCCCGGCACACCGGTCAGCGTCAACATCAACAGCGCCGCCAAGACCTCCGCGACGCTCACCATCGCCAGCGGCTCGGGCAGCTTCGGCATGACCGGCATCACGCCGGGCTCGGTCAGCTTCACGCTCACGGGCCAGCTGCGCGCCCAGTACCTCGCCAACCCCATCGTCAATTGGGGCGCAGCCGCCACCTACCTGGTCAGCGACGACGGCGCCGGCGCGCTGGTGGCGCACCTGGGCGATGCGCTGGTGGCGGTGGGCACCGTCAACTATGCGGCGGGCACCTTCGTGCTCAACGCCAACACGGTCCTGCCGCTGCCGGTCGCCCTGCAGTTGACCGCCTTCGACAACGTCTACCTGGCCGATTCGTCGAACGGCCCCTGGCACACGATCGTAGTTGCCAACGCCTGACCGGAGCACTCATGAGCGACATCTATCTCAACACCGGCGGCTCCTCTTACATGCGCGTGCCTTTCGTGCAGGTGGCCGCCAGCACCATCCTCTCGCTGAACCTGGGCGGCGTCACCTCGGCTGCCGCCCAGTTCACCAACACCACGCCGGCCGCCGACAGCCTGTCCGGCACGATGGACCACCTGCACCTGAAGACCAACGTCGCCAATGCGTTCTCGATCTCGGGTGCGCGCTTCAGCCGCGGCGGCAAGGACTACGTGGTCAAGGCCTCGGGCGAGGTGCAGCAGGACATCTCTCCCGTCACCGGCAACGGCACAACCGTCGGCACCATGTCGCTGGGCCAGGGCGAGGTTGTGCTCGACGCCTGGGCTGCTGGCGCCTCGCCGGCCGTCACCAACTGGCGCGCGCTCGCCGCGGCGCCCATCAACGGCAGCGACACGCCGTTCGCCACCTACGCCATCACCTTCCGGGTGCCGACCGCGCCGCTGCGCACCGGCAGCCTGACCGTGCTCGGCACCATGCAGGACGGCACCACGTTCAATGTCGGCGCCGACGGCGACGGCATCATCAACACGACCCGCATCAAGGGCCGCGTGAACTACACCACGGGCGTGGTCATGCTGGTGGGCGTGACGCCCTCGGCGCCGGCGGGGCAGTCGGCCGTCGACGTGTCTTTCCTCGGCATCCCGGGCCTGACCACGGCCTACATCGACCTGATCCGGCAGGAGACCGTGCGCCTGAACGCCGTTGCGTTCACCTACCTGCCGCTGGACGCGGCGCTGCTCGGCATCGACCCGGTGCGCCTGCCTTCCGACGGCCGCGTGCCCATCTTCCGCTCGGGCGGCTTCTATGTCCTGAGCAACAAGCAGACCACCGCGCCGGCCACGGCCGTCAACGGCGGTACCGTCAACGTCGGCCGCACCCGCCTGTCACGCGTGCGCGTGATCGGCAACGACAACGCGACCATCCAGACGGGCTACACGGTCGACAAAGAGGCCGGCATCGTCACCTGGGTGGACGTGACGGGCTACTCGCAGCCGGTGCGCGTGGCGAACTACATCGAAGACATGTCGCAAATCCGCGATGCGCAGATCAATGGCGACATCACCGGCCTCAAGGCGCTGACGCACGATTTCCCGGTCGGCTCCTACATCTCCAGCGCCATGATGCTCGGCGACCTGCGCGCGCGGGTGAAGCCGGTGTTCGACCAGGCCACGTGGGACGGCATCACCTGGTCGGACACCGTGGTCGGCAACCCCGCGCCGGCCACCTACAACGACACCGGCTACCCGATTGTGGTCACGAACCGCGGCGCGCGCACCGAGCGTTTCGCGCTGGTGTTCAAGACCACGCAGAGCGTCGACGTGATCGGCGAGCACGTGGGCAACCTGGGCACCTACAGCATCAACGCGCTCATCGCGCCGATCAACCCGTACACGAACACGCCCTACTTCAGCGTACCCATCGCCGGATGGGGCACCGGCTGGTCGATCGGCAATGTCTTGTTCGTGCCGACGGTGGGCGCGCTGCCGACGCTCTGGATCGCCCGCACGGTGAAGCAAGGCCCGGCGGCAGGCCTCGACTATTCCTTCGAATTGCTCGCCCGCGGCGACATCGACAACCCCCTCTGAAAGTAGCGCATGACCTCTCCCGTAGACACTTCCGTCAAGCACTTCAGCAGCGCGATGGTCAACGCGCCCGTCGTCAACGGCGTCGTGGGCGCCGGCATCGCGTGGCTGGACGCGCTGCTGCTGACCGGCTTTGACACCAAGACCCTCACCTCCTTGGTCGTGGCGGGCGGCGTGGCGACTGCAACGTTCACGGGCTCTCACAGCGCGATCACGGATTCCGTGATCCTGGTGGCCGGCGTGACGGGTGGACCGACCGGCTTTGCCAACCTGAACGGCGAGCAAAAAGTCACGGGCCGCCCGCTGACCACCACCCTGACCTTCGCCACGGCCGTGCCCGATGGGACGTACACCGGCACGATCACCATCAAGATGGCCCCGGCCGGCTGGACCAAGGTCTTTACCGGCACCAACAAGGCGGTCTACAAGAGCAGCGACCCGGCGGGCAGCGGCATGCTGCTGCGTGTGGACGACACCAATGCGCAGGTGATGCGCATCACCGGCTACGAAGCGATGACCGATGTCGACACGGGCACCGGAGCGTTTCCGCTGGCGGGGCAGATTAGCGGAGGCGGCTATTGGCCCAAGAGCAACGTGGCTTCTTCCGCGCCCGTCGCATGGGCTTTCGCAGCAGACTCTCGTCTTTTCTATCACTCGATCCAGACGGGCTACAGCCAGACGGTCGCGCAGCAGATTTCCTCGATTCGCGGCTTTGGAGACCCTATCGCGCTGCGCCCATCAGGGGACGTGTATTCATGCATCTTGACGGTTAGCAACTCTGTCACGGTGTCGAGCGTTGTGGGTTGTTTGGGCAACAACCTCGACGCGGTCACCTACTCGCCTCGTGCGTATTCGGGTCTTGGGAGCGCGGTTGCGCACTCGGCCTATAACTGGGGCTTCGGCAACGGCGCGGGGGCCTATGTCAGTGGTGTGACGGCAACCATCCATGGTGCCTTCCCCAACCCTGTGGACGGAGCGCTGTATCTCGCTAAGAAGATCACGGCTCAATCAGGTACTGTGAACCCGCGCGCCGAGCTCCCTGGCTTGTATGTTGGCCTTCAAAGTGGTCTGTGGGACTTTTTCAAGCTGGGCGACCGGACGCCCGGAACAGGCGCGTTGGTTGGTCGCAACCTGATGGCGTGGACCTGTGCAAGTTCGTCGGCAACAACAGCGTCTTCGACTTCCGCGAACACGGGCATTGCGTTCATCGATGTGACCGGACCTTGGCGCTGATATGGCAGTGCATCGCTACTGGCGGGTCAACAGTTTGGAGGCGTACGCTGCGGGCGCGCTTGCGCTCAGCGAATTGCAGTTGTTCAGTGAGACGACGCGCGTCGACTCGACGGCCACACTGAGCAGCAGCGTCGCACCGGCAACGGGCTCGCTGGCAAACCTGAAAGATGACAACCTGAGCACCGACGCCACCTGGCCGAGCGCCAAAGGGCTGGTGCTCGCATGGGACTTCGGCGCGGGCGGCGAGGTGGACGTGACGAACATCCTGCTCGGTGCGGCCGACGGCCGAACGATGTTCCCGCTGACGGCCAACCTGCAGTGGTCCGACGACGGAACCGCGTGGGTGGATCGCTACTCGATTCCGTTCATCGGCATCAAGTGGCCGGGGCCGCGTGCAAAGACCGCCAACACCACGCGCACGATCTCCGGCAAGTTGCGGTTTGACAAGAACTGGAGCGATCAGAGCATCGCCGGCGAGACGGTGTATTCGACCGGCTCCAGCGTTTTTCATGGCATCGCCAACGGGTTCCGGCTCCAGTTGGGTCCGGGGTCTGTGACGGATGTGCGGGTGCGATTCGATGCAATGCCCAGCATGACCGATGTGGACATCACGGCAGTCATCAACTTGCAGGGCGAGCCTTCCGTCGTGTTCCGCACGTCATACTGGGGCAACGCCAACGACACCTATGGATACACGGCCGGTGTGGGTGCGGGCAACGTGTATATCGGAAGGGGGTCGAACAGTTCGACCGGGTCTTATACGCAGATCGCGGTGGCGGCGCACGGCCTGACCGGCAGTGGCGACCTGACTTTGCGAGTGACGATGACCGGGTCCGCTTACAAGGTCTACGTCAACGGTGTGCTGAAGCTGTCGGGCACGGACACCACCTACAGCGCTGCCGGTGAAGTAGGCGTGCGGTCGTACAACGCCACGTCGTTCTTCAACTCGCTTCAGGTTCGGGACGCCGAGGAAACGCACCCGTTGATCGTGTTGGAGGCAGCCGCCGCGCGGTGGCCGCAATCGATCGCGATCGCATCGCTCGCGGCGATGCCTGCGTATCCAGGCGCGAGTTCGCGTGCAGAGCGCTTGCGTGATCGCCCGAACTACCTTTTTGATCCCAAAGCCCGCGCGCGGCTTCGCGGCACGACGAAAGACAAGGGCACGCCCAACGTGCCGGTGGCCGAGCGCGTGAGGCTGTACCGCGAACGCGACGGCATGATGCTGCGCGAAGTGTGGAGCACGCCGGGCACGGGTGCCTATTCGTTCGACTACATCGAAGAGACGGAGACCTACACCGTCATCAGCTACGACCACAACGGCAGCTTCCGCGCTGTGGTCGCGGACGGCCTGACCCTTGCCAACGGTGGCGTGGAGTTGATCGCATGAGCTTCACTCCTACTCAAGCCTTCAAGGACGCGCGGCTCGTGGGCGGGATCGCGGCACTCATCGATACCGATCCTCTCAACGCGGCCTACGCCAACCTGTTTGACGGCTCGGGCGTGGCGCTGGTGACGATGGTCTTCTCGCGGCCCGCAGTCACCTTCATCGACCACGCGCTTGTGTTCGCGCAGGGCGCCAGCGCCGGCGACATGATCCTCGCGCAGGGCAACGCCGCAGCCTTCGATCTCTACAACGGCGCGGGCACGCTGCTCGGCTCGGGCGATGTCTCCGACGCGGCCGGCGCTGGCGCGCTCAAGATCAGCGGCACCACGGGTACGCTGCTGTACGCCGGCGCGCGGGCCATCCTCGCTGAACTGAAAGTGGTGTGATGTGGCGGCTGTCGATCTTCTCTTCGTCGCGGCACCGCTCACCACCGGCGACCTGGTCTTCGGCGACGATGGCAGCAATCCCATCTCCGATGCGATCGTCTCCGGCCAGATCGACGCCGGCATGCCCGATGTCGTCGGCCGCGTGGCGCTCGGCTTCAGTATCGGCGGTGCCATCGACGCCGGCATGCCGGACGTGCTCGGCGAGGTCCGGTACTTCACCGACACGCAGCGCCCGCTCGTTTCGCGGCTCGGCGTGCGGTTTCAGGAGGCCGTGCCGATCGAGGCCGGCACCAGCATCCGGCAGCAGGACGGCAAGCCTCTCGCGTCCGCCGCGGCGGTGCGCTTCGCCGATGCCGCGCCGCTGGCAGTGGGCGCCGCGGTGCGGTTCCAAGACGGCCAGCGGGTGCGCCGCGACATCGGCGTGCGGTTCCAGGACGGCGCGCCCGCGGGCGCAACCGTGGGTATCCGCTATCAGGAAGCGCTGCGCCAGCGCGTCGGCACCAAGGCCCGGTTCCAGGATGCGCTGCGCGCCGGCGCGGTGTCGGGCATCCGGTTCCAGGAAGGCATCCGCGTGCGCCGCGCAGCCGTCGCGCGATTCCAGGACGCGAAACCCTTCTTCGTCGGCCTCACGGCCTTCGAGAGCTACGGCAAGCCGATCAGCATTGGCCGCACTACGCGCTACCAAGATGCCATCAAGCCGCCGCCTGGCGTCTCCAGCACCACGCCGCCGCAGCCTGAGGACCCGTGCTATGTCCCCGATGGCGATCTGCTGTTCGAGGCGCCCTGGAGCGCGGACACCGATCTTGTTTTTGTTTGCGAGCGGCATGACGGGCCTGGGCCTGGCGAGACCGTCGTCGTTCCCGTTCGAAGGATTTACACCGTGATCAATTCGGCCATGCTTCGGCGTGTGGACGGCAGCGTGCTGATCCCGACCACGTCCATGTCCCTGACCATCGACGCAGATTCGTGGACCTGGGGTTTCTCGGCGCGCGTGCCTGGCGCAGCGCTGCCGGACCTTGAGCCAGTCGACGGCGTGCCCGTCGAACTCGAAGCCACCATCAACGGGGTCCCATACCGCGCGATCGTCGAGGGCATAAGCCGTGAGCGGGTGTTCGCCCGTTCTGACCTGACCGTTACCGGGCGCGGCAAGGCGGCGGTGCTCGACACCCCGTACTCGGCCGTCCTGACCTTCGGCAACCCGACCGCCGACCGCACCGTGCAGCAGCTGGCGAACGACGTGCTGTCGCTCAATGGCGTGAGCCTCGGATGGGACGTGGATACCGGATGGCAGCCTGACGATTGGCTCGTGCCCGCCGGCGCCTGGTCATTCCAGGGAAGCCACATGGCGGCCCTCAATGCCATCGCGGCGGCGTCCGGCGGCTATGTGCAGCCGCACCACACTGGCAAGGCCCTGAGCGTGCTGCGCCGCTACCCGGCCAAGCCTTGGGAGTGGGGCGATGTGACGCCCGACTATGAGCTGCCCTCCGACGTGGTGCAGAAGGAAAGCGTCGTGTGGACAGACAAGGCCATCTACAACCGCGTCTTCGTGCGCGGCATGAAGACGCCGTACATCGGCCAGGCCACGCGGGCCGGCACCGCAGGCGACCTCGAGGCGCCGATGGTGACCGATCAGCTCATGACCCACACCATCGGCGCCCGCCAGCGCGCGCTGCCCGTGCTCGCCGACGTGGGCCGGCAGGCTGCGGTGTCGCTGCGCCTCCCTGTGCTCGCCGAGACCGGAATCATTCCCCCGGGCAAGTTCGTTCGCTACATCGACGGGGGCACGACTCGCATCGGGCTCGTGCGCAGCGTGTCGGCCGACGTTCAGCGAGCCGACAAGAAATTGACCATCTGGCAAACCATCGGAGTCGAAACCCATGTCAGCGTTTAACCCTTGGAAGGCCCTGCAGGGCTTGCTGTCCGGCCCGCCCCTGCAGGCCGGCGTCGTGCTGGCGATCGACGATGGCCTTGTCACGGTCGAACTGCCCGGAGGCGGGCTCATCACGGCCACCGGCCCCGCCACGGTCGGCCAGACCGTCTTCGTGCGCGGCGGCGTGATCGAGGGCGAAGCGATCGACGCCGGTCCCATCGACATCATCGAGATCTAAAGAAAGCGCGGAGGCAATACATGGACATGGGTGACATCGCCGGCAACCCGATTGCCCAACTGGCATTCCTCATTCTCTCGGCCGCCGGCGGCTATCAGGTGTGGCGCCAGCGACAGCCGACCGAAGCGAAGGAACGAGCCGACAGCTCGGGGCAGATTGCAGCGCTGGCGACCTGGCAGGCGCTGCTCGAGGGAGAACGCGCCGCACGCGTCAAGGCCGAAGAGCGTGCGGACAAGTTCGCGGCAGAGCGCAACGAAGCGCTGCAGGAGGTGTGGGAAATGAAGGGGCAGCTCAAGGCAATGAACGAGACCCTGGCCGCGCAGACCACCGAGCTGGGCTCTCTGCGCGATCAGGTCCGCCAACTCAAGGAGCAGATTCATGGACAGTGATACGGATAGCGCGCCGCTCGAGGATCTGCCGCGGGTCCGGCCGCCTCGCCAGTGGCGTCGTCTCATCGAGACGCTGTGCGTCATCGGGAGCCTATTCCTCGGCGGCTTCGGCTCGGGGTACTTCTGGGCTGCGCGCAACGCTGATGCACAGCTGCTGCGTCAGCGCGCCGATCACCTGAGTGAGATCGACCGATTGCAACTGGCCTACGGGCAGCGGATCGACCGAGCCGCCGGCGCCGTTGCTGACGCGGCCGTCGCCACGACGAATGCCGCGGTGGCAACCACCACCGCGGCTGAGGCCGTTGGCGAGGCGGCCGATCAGGTGGGAACCGCAGCGAAGACGGCAACGTCGGCGGCAATCACTGCCAAGGCAGTCGCCAAGGCCACGGGTGCCCCCGCGCCGGCGGCCGTGGTCAACAACGAGATCCGCAAGGCGAATCAAAAGCTACAGGGGCCGCGGCAATGAAATCCGCGCTTGTGATCGCAGTGCTGGGCGTCCTGCTCGGCTGCGCTGCTACTTCCGTCGCGGTGCCGCCGCGCGAGCAGCGCAACTGCCCGCCGCTGCCGGAACTTCCCCCGGTGCCCACGAGCGAACAGCGCGCTGTTCACTACGCCACCGTCATTCGTCTCTACGTCCAATGCGCAGGCCAACCATGAACAACCGCACCGCGTTCCTCGACATGCTCTCCGTTTCGGAAGGCACCAGCACCAGCCCGGCCACACGGAACAAGGGCTACGACGTGATCGTGACGGGCGTCGACGGCAAGCCCGAGATATTCACCGACTACAGCACGCATCCCTTCGCGCGAGGCCGGCCGCCGAAGATCATCAACAGCAGCGGCCTCAGGTCGACTGCCTCGGGCCGCTACCAGCACCTGGTGAAGCATTGGCCGCACTATCAGGCGCTGTTGCATCTGCCAGACTTCGGTCCCCAGTCGCAAGACATGTGGGCCATCCATCTCATCCGCGAGCGCGGCGCGCTGCCAATGATCGATGCCGGCGAATTCGACCAGGCCGTCGACGCCGTGCGCAATCTGTGGGCCAGCCTGCCTGGCGCCGGCTACGGCCAGCCCGAGCACTCGCTCGCCCGACTGCGCCGCGCATACCTCGACGCCGGCGGCGAGGTGGCGTGATGTACGTCTACGTCGCCACTGCCATCGCAGCGCTGCTGATTGGGTTCGGCGGCGGCTGGAAAACGCAGGCCTGGCGGCACGACGCCGCCGAGCTGGAGCGCACGCGCATCGAGTCGCGCGACCGTCTCAAAAAGATCGAACGGGGCGATGAAGCCGCAGTTGCGCACGAACAGTTCAAGGCCAAGGAGGAAATCCGCTATGTCTATCGCACGCAGATGGTCGACCGAATTGTCGAGCGGCCTGTGTATCGCAATCAGTGCTTCGACGATGACGGGCTGCGCCTCATCAATGACGCAATCGCAGGACGTGACGCCCCAGGCCAGCCTGCGCCAGCCGTGCCCGGATCTGCAGCCGCTGCCCGATAGCACCGGGAAGACGCTACTGCGCTGGGCGCTGGTCACCGTCAAGGAGTACCGGACCTGTCAGGACCGGCACCAGCGCCTGGTGGATGGCGCGCCGCCAGCGAAGTAGGGCGGTCAGCTGCAGCCGCGCGCCGCGCACTGCCGGCGCGCTTCATCGACCTCGGCCTGCAGCTCCCGTGCCCGCGTCTCGCAGCGCACGGCGGCGGCATTCGCCTCTGTGGCGATCGACTGTGCGTAGGTGGCGCCGGCCAGGTTGTTTCGTGCCCGCGCCGTGTTGGCCAGGATCTCGCGCTGCTGTGCGTCGCAGGCCCGCTGATGGCGATCGAGCTGAGTGGTCTTGTCGCGCAGCGTGTAGCCGGCCTGGGTCTTCAGCCGGTCGGCCTCGGCCTCCTTGAGCTGCTGATCAAGCGATGGCCTGCCGGCTGGCGCCGCGGGCTCGCTGGGCGGGGCTGCGGCGGGCTTCGGCGCCTCGACCAAGGGCTTGATTGCGGTCTGCGCCTGCGCGCGCTCACAGGGCGTTTCCTGGAAGCTGGTCGAGCCATTGGCGCCGACGCATTTGTAGAGCGCCCACGAGGGCTGCGCGGCGATCAGGAACAGGGCGGCCAGTATGTGGCGCATGGTTTCTCTCCTCGTTTTCGAACCCGCATGGTAGTGCCACGCGATCACTTGGGCCACGCCGGCAGCAAGCCTTCTTCCTCATCGTCATTCACATCGAAGCCCGTGCTGCATCGCGGGCTCATGCGCTCAAGCGCCGCAAAGCCCATTTCCAGCTCCGTGACGCACCACCACGTCTGCCGCGTCTGGATGGGCTTGCTCTTCGCGCCGCGGGCGCTGATCTCGAAGCCGTCGATCATGACGCCGCCTTCCTTGATCGTCAGCACGCGCGCGTACTGCAGGACCGGCAGAAGGTCCTTCTCAAGATTCTTGATGGCCAGGAGCCGCGCCTGCATCGTGTTGCCGTAGTGCTCGCGGTTGGCCTTCCGGAAATCGAGCACGCCCGGCACGCCTGCCTGATCCGTCACGCGGGCTCGGGACATCCAATTGCCATGCCATCGCAGCAGGACTACGTGGCACAACATGTCGACCTCCCGGCACCATCACACAGGCCCATAGACCGCGCGGATGTGCTCGCCGGCATTGCCGTCGCACGGATCGCCGTAGCGGTC
>Ga0209673_1003087_pt1 | contig 10216 bp, 11 predicted proteins | sample AraplaCol_mMS_r2_2_FD_184274 | JGI IMG/M metagenome (GOLD analysis project Ga0209673, IMG submission 184274) | Arabidopsis root microbial communities from North Carolina, USA - plate scrape MF_Col_mMS_r2 (SPAdes) (version 3) | ecosystem: Host-associated > Plants > Roots > Endosphere | place... | reverse complement strand
CCGAGCGCGCGCACCTGACGCTGCTTCCGCTGCTGGTGCGCGCGGTGGTGCTGGCGGTGCCGCGCTTCCCGCAGGTCAATGCCCGCTTCGACGACGAAAAGGGCGTGCTCACGCGGCACGGTGCGGTGCACGTCGGCATTGCCACTCAGACGCCGGCCGGACTCATGGTGCCGGTGCTGCGCCACGCGGAAGCCCGCGATCTCTGGTCCAGCGCCACCGAGATCGCACGCCTGGCCGATGCCGCGCGCGCGGGCCGGGCCACGCGCGACGAGATGAGCGGCTCCACCATCACCGTCACCAGCCTTGGCGCACTGGGCGGCATTGCTTCCACGCCGATCATCAACGCGCCAGAGGTCGCGATCGTCGGTGTCAACCGCATCGTGCAGCGCCCGGTGATGCAGGGCGGCGCAGTCGTTGCGCGCCGCATGATGAACCTGTCCTCCTCCTTCGACCACCGCGTGGTGGACGGGCAGCTCGCGGCCGAATTCATTCAGGCCGTGCGGGCTTCGCTCGAATGCCCCGCGCTGCTTCTTGTCGAGTGAGAGGGGCGACCGTTCCCCCGGATTGCGGAACTCAATTCTTTCTCTCCCTGCGGGCCCAGTTCGAGCACCACGCGCATGAACTCAGCCTGGTAGCAGGGCAGCATCAGCGCCGCCGTGAGCGCATGCACGTCATCGCCGCGCGCAATACATTCATCGCACGCAGCAATGCTGCGGTAGAGGCCGATCGCCTGCGCGACTCGGCTGTCGGTGGTGCTGCACTCATGGGTCATCGCCGGCTCCTTGTGGCGCGCCGTGGATGGCCCGCCAGGCAACTCTATGCACTCCGGAGCGCAGCGGTGAGTAACAAGATCGTCGTGAATTGAGGCACGGCACCGGGTGCCGCGACAATCGGAGGCTCCTTGCAATGAATGCCCCCATGCCTTCCGATCAGTTCACCGATCCCGCCGAACCGGCGCCTCACGATTCCAACGCGCAGAGCGCAGCCAAGGCAGCCCGCCTGCGCGCGGAAGCCGACAAGCTCGAAGCCTACTGCGTGGTGGTTCGCGCCGCTTCGGCCGCGGCCGATCACGCGGCGTTCGTGGAGGTCAGCCGCGCGGCGTCCGAGGCGCTGCGCGCCAGGTTCGGCGGCGGTTCGATCACTTCGGTGTTCGCGTGGCTGACCGGGCGCGAGGGACGCGCCGCGCTGGAAAGCGTTCTTGCCGGCGAGGTGCCGCTGGCCGGGCCGCTGTCCATCGAGCAGGTGGTTGAAGCAGTGGAATTGGCAAAGAAGGCGGAGCTCCTGCGCGCAAAGCGCTGAAGGCGCACCGCCCTTCGCCGCGAAGCGGCTCAGCCCGCCATGGCGCGGCATGCGGCCGCGCAGTCCCGGCAGGCCTTGGCGCAGGTTTGGCAGTGCTCGTGCTTGTGCTTGGCGCATTCTTCACCGCAGGCTTGGCAGATGTCGGCGCACAGGGCGCAGATGGCCTTGGCAAATTCGCTGCCGCGTCCCATGGCGGCAGCGGCAAATTGGCACGCGGCCGCGCAGTCCATGTCGAGCGCGATGCACCTGGCCATCATCTTGACGTCGGCTTCCTTCAGGCAAGAAGCGGCGCAGTGGTTGCACGCAGTGGCGCAGCCGTTGCAAGCCTCGATGCAGGCGGCGTAGGTTTCATGTGGCATTGATTTCTCCTAGAGGTGGATGCCGGGGTCCGGCGAAACAAGGACGACGCGCGGTCGCCCCGCGGATGCAGCACGCGGAAATGCGTGCCGAATGGATGATTCGTGGTTCAACGCGCCAGCGCTGTCCGTGCCGATGCCGGCGGCCGGTGACAAGAAGCGGCCAGCCGGGCGGCGAAGTCGCGTGCGCCGGCAGCGTCAGGCCTGGGGTGGCCGATCGAGGCGCAGTGGCGAGAAGCTGGGCGACAGGCGCAAAGGCTCTGCCAGGTCAGCCTCGGGAAGCGGATGGGCCGCCACGGAGGGCGCTTCGGATGTGAGGCCCACCGCGTGGCAGGCTCCGCAGGTTCCGCACTTGTGAACGCTGCTTGCGTCCGGTCCATCGTGATCGCTCACGACCTTGCCTGCCTGCGCACTGTCGTGCGCATGGTCGTGCGGGCCAGTGTGCTGCGCATGATCTGCCAAGCCGGCAACGGACGGATGGGCCGGTTCGCAAAACAGCATGGACGCCGCGGCGTACCCCTGGAACGGTACGGCCAACAGAACAGCCCACAGGAAGAATGCGCGAAGGCGAGACATGCGGCGGTGGCTATCGAGACTGAGGATCGTGAAGCGGAAAAGCGCGATGCTCGCTCGCCGCCCATTCGCACATGTAGGAAAGGAGCGCGTCGGCGCGTGAGATTTGACTCGTCATCGGACGCTGCCTCCGGCTTTTCTCCTACGCAGCGGCACGATGCGGCGAGGAGCATTCGGCTGCAGGCGAATAGAGACCATGGGAGACCATGCAGACGAGAGGCAAATGATCAGCCACCGATACATCGCAGCCAACGGCATCGACTTTCACCTGGCGACCAGCGGACCCGGCGACGGCCCGCCGGTGGTCTTGCTGCACGGCTTTCCGGAGTTCTGGTACGGCTGGCGGCACCAGATGGAGCCGCTTGCAAGCGCTGGATGGCAGGTGATCGTGCCCGACCAGCGCGGCTATGGCGAGTCCGGCAAGCCTTCGGGCATCGCCGCCTATGCGCTCGACACGCTGGCCGACGACGTGTGCGAAATCTGCAGCCAGCTGGGTCATGAGCGCTTCGCAGTCGTCGGCCACGACTGGGGCGGCATCGTTGCATGGCACCTTGCCGCACGGGAGCCGGCGCGGCTGAGCCGGCTTGCGATCCTCAATGCGCCGCATCCGGCAACCTTGGCAAGCTATGCGTTCATGCATCCGACGCAGGCCATGCGCAGCGCCTACGTCGGCTTCTTTCAGATGCCTTGGTTGCCCGAGATGGCCCTGCGCGCCAACGACCACGCGCTGCTGGCCATGGCCCTCACAGGCAGCAGCCCGGCCGGGACTTTCGACGACGCAGCCCTTGCTCAATACCGCAAGGCATGGTCGCGGGAAGGTGCCCTCCGCGCCATGCTCAATTGGTACCGCGCGATGCCCTTGGCAAGGCCGCTGCAACGGCGCATCGAAATTCCCGTCAAGGTGCTCTGGGGCGATGCCGATCCGGCGCTCTCCAGCGGCCTCGCCGAAGCGGGCGCGGCCTTCTGCAGCCATTGCGAAGTGGTCCACCTGCCGCGCGCCACGCACTGGCTGCACCACGAGCTGCCGGAAGAAGTGAACGCATTGCTGACCGGGTTCCTTAATGCGGCCGAATCCGCGATCAGCGAATTGCCGAGCTGAGCGAGCGGGCCGCCTCAAGGTGCGAGCGCAGCGTCGGAAGCGTCTTGTCCGCCCAAGCCCGCAACTCGGGGTCGCGGGCCTCGCGGCTCGCGCGTTCGAACAGCGCGATGTCCGCCTGGTGGTCTTCGATGCCGATGAGACCGATGTACATCCGATCGAATTCGTCCCCCGTGGCTGAAGCCAGGCGACCCAGCCTGGCGTACTTGCCGCGCGGCAATACGCCGGGGAGCCTCATTCCCCTGTCGCGAACCAGCTCCCTGAGTTCATTGTGGGCGCGCGTGTGGTGGTCGACGAGCATCTGTGCATAGCCTCGCACCTGAGGGCTGGCTGCGCGGTACATGGCCATTCGAGAGGCTTGGATTTCGTACCGGCTATTTCCCGCCGCCGCGGTGATGAACTGCGGGTCTTCAAAGCCGCCCGTGCGCGCCGCCGTCGTGCCGGACCGCGCCAAGGGCGCTGGCGGAGCGGCGCACCCCGCGGCCAGTGCCGCCACGCCAACGAGCGTGGCCGCGCGCAGAAGGGTCTCTATCTTTTTCATGGTTCTCCTTGCCGGCCCGCAAGCGGACCATCGCCTGGGCGACACGCAACAAAATCTAAGCCGGGCACGCCGTGTGCCCTGTCGGACGGCAGCTGCACCTGTGGCCTGATAACCACTTGCGCTGCCAACGCTTGGCTCGTTGCAAAGGGCGGCGGCTCATCAATGAGCGCATGTGTAAAGTAACAGGCCGTGAATCGATGTCCGGGAGCAAAGGCTGATGGCAATGAACGCACGTGCACCGCAACATCAAAGGGCGCTGGTGCTGTTGGCGCCAGGCTGGGACGACGGCAACCGCGAGCAGTACGACCAGATATGCGGGGTGCTCGGCGACAAAGGGTGGGCGACCCGCTGCGTCGATTTTCCGGGCCATGAAAACAGCAATGCCTCGCGGCAGAAGATGAACCGCGACCAGAACCTCAAGGAACTCGTGGCCGCGTACGACAGCCTCGTGGGCGAGCGGCCTGTCGGCCAAAGAGCCGTGGCCTTCATCGGCATCAGCTATGGCGGCTACCTTGGCACGCTCCTGAGCGCCCAGAGGCCGCTTCAGTGGATGGTGCTGCGTTCGCCCGCGCTGTACCGCGACGAAGACTGGCTCGTGCCGAAGCAGGAGCTGGACAAGGATGACCTCGACCACTATCGCCGCAGCATTCGGGGGCCGGACGAAAACTCGGCGCTGGCCGCATGCGCAGCGTTCGAAGGCGACGTTCTGCTGATCGAATCCGAAGACGACGAGACCGTGCCGCACCCGGCGGTCAAGAGCTACAGGTCGGCATTCAAGAACGCGCAATCGCTGACTTACCGCCTGCTGAAAGGGGCGGACCACGAACTTTCAAACGAGCCGGCGCGAAGCCGGTTCCGCGATGAATTGATGAGCTGGATGAACGAGGTCGCCGGCACCCCGGCAGCCGCCGAAAACGGCGAGGCGCACGACGCTGCCTGAGCCCTGTCGGCCCGGCCACACGCCTTGATGTCTCAAGGCTTGCGGCGCTTCAAAAATCCCGGTGCGTTCTCGCCCTTGCCGGGCTGCGCTTCGTCGTCGGCGGCGTCGTCCGCGGGGGGCAACTCATCCAGCTCGAGGTCCTTTGCGCGTATCTCGGCTTCGAGCGGCAGCCCCGACGCCGGCTGGCGCGTCACCGGATCCGCTGGTGTGGGCGCTTGTTTGCGGTTCATGTCTGGTGCTCCTGTCTGGTTCGCCAGAGGCAATGCTCCGCCGCGGGGACGCGGAGGCACATCGGACGTAATGAGCACGCGGTGCAGGTGATGTCCTGCGCGGGTGGGCTCGACGCGAAGACGGAATCTACCTACAGCACCGTGGCGCGCATGCCGAGTCCGGCATGCATCGCGCTCTGCACCATGAAATCGTTTTCCGTTCAGCCGTCCGTTCAGCCGTTTCATTCACCTCCACTCTCTTGTCGAAGGAGCCTACCCATGTTTTCTCACAACAAGCGACTGCAATACACCGTGCGCGTCAGCGAGACCAACCCCGGTCTCGCGAACCTCATGCTCGAACAGTTCGGCGGCCCACAGGGCGAACTGGCCGCGGCGTGCCGCTATTTCACGCAGGCCGTGGGCGAAGACGACCCGGGCCGCAAGGACATGCTGTTCGACATTGCCACGGAGGAACTGAGCCACCTGGAAGTCATCGGCACCATCGTGGCCATGCTCAACAAGGGCGCCAAGGGGCGCCTTGCCGAAGGCGCCGATGCGGAGGCCGAAGCCTTTCGAAGCATCACCGGCGCGGGCAACGACAGCCACCTGACGCAGGTGCTCTATGGCGGCGGCCCGGCCCTCGTCAACTCGGCCGGCGTGCCCTGGACGGCCGCCTACATCGACACCATCGGCGAGCCCACGGCCGACCTGCGCTCCAACATCGCGGCCGAGGCGCGCGCCAAGATCATCTACGAGCGGCTGATCAACCTCACGGACGATCCGGGCGTGAAAGAGGCGCTGGGCTTTCTCATGACGCGCGAGATCGCGCACCAGAAGTCGTTCGAGAAGGCGCTCTACGCCATCCAGCCGAACTTCCCGCCGGGCAAGCTGCCCGGCATGCCCGAGTTCGCGAAGGTCTACTTCGACATGTCCAAGGGGGGCGAGGTGCGCGGCCCCTGGAACCAAGGCGAGAAATGGGAATACGTCGACGAGCCCGAGCAGCAGATGGCAGTGGACGGCGGCTCCGGCGAACCCTCGGTGCAACTCAGCGCCGAAGACCAGGCCGCCGTGGAGGCCGTGGCCGTCAGGACGGCGTCCGACCCGGCCAGCAATCCACCGACCGGCGCCGAGCTGGGCATGTCGGACGACGACGTTCTCGACGACCTGGCGGCGGACCTCGGCAAGCCGAGGGGATAGCCCGGAAGGCCCACAGCCGGCCGACAAAGCGACCCCCATCGTGCAGCCCGAGCAGCACAACCTGGCCGACGCGGTCGTCATCGGGGGCGGGCCGGCGGGGCTTCTCGCGGCCATCTACCTTGCGCGCTTTCGCCGCTCGGTGGTGCTGATCGATGCGGGCCAGAGCCGCATCGAAAAGATTCCGCGCTCGCACAATTACCCCGGCTTTGCCGGTGGCGTTTCGGGCGCGAAGGTGCGCGACATGCTGCGGGCCCAAATGTGCAGCTACCCGGTTCGCGTCATCCAAACTTTTGTCGAGCGGGCGAAGCGCGCCACGGACGCCTCCTTCCACCTGGACACGCGCGAAGGAAGCATCGCGGGCCGGCGACTGCTGCTCGCCACCGGCGTGACCGACATTCCACCCGCCATGCCACGGGTGCGCGCCGCGCTGGAGGCCGGCGTGCTGCGCTACTGCCCGGTATGCGACGCCTACGAAGTGATCGGCAAGGCCGTGGGTGTGTACGCCGACGGCTCGGCCGGCGTCGCTGAGGCGATCTACCTGCGGCATTTCAGCGCAGACATCACGCTGTTCATGGCGCAGGGTGGACATCAACTGTCTGAGCAGGAGCGCCGACGGTTGTCGGACGCGGGCATCCGTTGGAACGGCGCACCGGTCGACGCGATCCGCAAGGCGGGGGACCGCATCGAGGTGATGCACGCGGGCACCCGCACGTTCTGCGACACCCTCTATTGCGCACTTGGCGTGGCGGTGCATTCGCAGATCGCAAAGGCCCTGGGTGCGTCGCTCGATGAAACGGGCTACGTCGAGATCGATGCCCATCACGCGACGAGCGTCCCTGGCCTGTATGCCGCGGGCGATGTGTCGGTGGGGCTCAATCAGATTGCGGTGGCCATGGGCGGCGCGGCCATTGCGGCTTCGGCCATCCACCTTGCGCTGGGTCCCGACTGGCCCGCTCGCACGGACGGTTGACGTGATGTGGGTGCCGTCCGACGAGCCCTGTGGGCCTGTGCTTGCGCGGCGCCGCAACGCGGTGCCGATGCTGGCGCCTTGACCGCTTTTTTTTCGAGGCCCGTGGCCGCAACGAAACGAAGGAGCAACCGATGCTGGCAATGAACTACCGCGGTCCCTATCGGATCCGCACGGTGCACAAGGTCGAACCCGAGATCGAGCACCCCGGCGACGCCATCGTGCGCGTGACGCGCTCGTGCATCTGCGGCTCCGACCTGCACCTGTACCACGGCATGGTGCCGGACACACGCATCGGCTCGACCTTCGGCCACGAGTTCACGGGCGTGGTCGAGTCGGTCGGCTCGGCGGTGCAGCATCTGAAACCTGGCGACCACGTGCTGGTGCCTTTCAACATCTTCTGCGGCAGCTGCTACTTCTGCCAGAAGGAGCTCTACGGCAACTGCCACTCGACCAACCCCGAAGCCACCGCGGTGGGCGGCATCTACGGCTATTCGCACACGGCCGGCGGCTATGACGGCGGCCAGGCCGAATACGTGCGCGTGCCCATGGCCGACGTGGGGCCGACGGTGATTCCTGCGGGCATGGACCTGGACGATGCGGTGCTCCTCACCGACGCACTGCCTACCGGCTACCAGGCGGCCGAGATGGGCGGCATCCGCGAGGGCGACACCGTGGTGATCTTCGGCGCGGGGCCGGTCGGCATCTTCGCGGCCAAGTCGGCCTGGCTGCTCGGCGCTGGCCGCGTGATCGTGGTGGACCACGTCGACTATCGGCTGGAGTTCGTGCGCTCGTATGCGCAGTGCGAGGTCATCGATTTCAAGCACGTGGGCGACATGGCGATCCACATCAAGAACATGACCCACGGCCTTGGCGCCGACGTGTGCATCGATTGCGTGGGCTGCGAGGCGGCGGGCAACTTCGCGCAGACGCTGCTGGGCATCAAGCTCAAGCTGCAGGGCGGCGCGGCCACGGTGCTGCACTGGTGCATCAACTCGGTCAGGAAGGGCGGCACCGTGTCGATCGTCGGTGTCTACGGACCCACCTTCAATGCCGTGCCCATCGGCAACGCAGTCAACAAGGGGCTCACGCTGCGCATGAACCAGGCTAGCGTGAAGCGGCACCTGCCACGCCTCATCGAACACATCCAGGCTGGGCGCATCGAACCGCGACGCGTGATCACGCACCGCATCGACTTGCGCGACGTGGCAGACGCATATCACATCTTCTCGAGCAAGCTCGACCACTGCATCAAGACCGTGCTGGTGCCGCCGGGTGTGGCGCAAGAAGCCACCACCGCCGCCGCAAGCCACTGAACACGAAAGCGCCCCATGGACACGCCAGCCACCTCGAACCTGCGTTCACCCTCTCCGAGCCACGCGCACATCATCGGATGGGGCGCCGACATCGATCGCGCCATGCGCCCCGCGTATCCCAAGGAGCGCACGCCGCCGCGCCTGCCCCATCCGGTTGAGCCGCCGCAGCAGCAGCGCGCCGATGTGGAAGTGCTGCACTCGACCGAACGCCCCGGCATCACGCCCATCTTCGGCACCACGCTGCCGCCCGCGGGCCTGAGCGGCCGCCTGCGGCGACTGGCCTTCCGGCATTCGGAGAACGACCTGCGGCACTGGCTCATGCTGCTGCTGGCCGACCGCGTGCAGATGGGCGAGGGCCTGATCGACGACTTGTCGCGTGGCCACGTGCCCAACCTGTACGCCGAGATGGGCGGCCGCGCCGAGCTCAAGCACAACCCGCTGGGCGCGGCGCGGAAGGCCGCCATCGGCATTGCGGCGGTGGCCTTGGTGGCGATGGCGCTCAAGAAGCGCCGCGGGGGCGGTCGGCGCCTGCGCGGATGAGCTCGCAAAGTCCGCCGAAATCTCCTGCGCGTTCGCAGCATGCAGCCGCCAAGGCTCGGCATGGCCGGGCCGTCGTCATCCCGTCCGCCGTGGACCGGGTGCTTCACGAGGTGTTCGGCCATGAGCGGCTGCGGCCTGGGCAGCGCCGTGTGATCGACCGTGTGGTGGCGGGTGAATCGACGCTCGCCGTCATGCCCACGGGCGCCGGAAAATCGCTCTGCTACCAGGTGCCCGCGGTGCTGGCGCCCGGGCAGACCGTGGTGGTCTCGCCGTTGATTGCGCTCATGAAGGACCAGTGCGAAAAGCTCGACGCCAACGGCGTGCGCGCCGTGCAGCTGAACAGCCAGTGCACCGCCGAGGAGATCGAGGCCGCGGAGAAGGCCATTGCCGACGGCACCGCGCGCGTGGTCTTCAGCACGCCGGAGCGATTGGCCGACGCGGCCTTCCTGCGGCTGCTGCAGCGGCGGCCCACGTCGCTGCTCGTGGTGGACGAGGCGCATTGCATCTCGCAGTGGGGGCACGACTTTCGGCCGGCGTTTCTGGAGATCGGCGCCGCGGTTCGCGCCTTGCGCAACCCGGTGGTGCTGGCGCTCACGGCCACTGCCAACGACGAGGTGGCCGAAGAGATCATGCAGAAGCTCGGCATTCCGCATGCCGGCCTGGTCGACACCGGTGCCTTTCGGCCCAGCCTGCACTACGCCGTCGAACCGTCGATGAGCGAAGAAGACAAATTGCGGCGCGCGCTCGCGCTGGTTGCGGGCCTGCAGGGAAGCGGCATCGTCTATACCGCGACAGTGAAGGCGGCCGAGGGGCTCTTTGCCGAACTGGCGGGCACCGGCGAATCCGTCGGCCTGTACCACGGCAAGCTGCGCGCGGGTGAGCGGCACGAGGCACAAGACGCCTTCATGGCCGGAAGGTTGCGCGTGATGGTCGCCACCAACGCGTTCGGCATGGGCATCGACAAGCCCGACATCCGCTTCGTGCTGCACTATCAGATGCCGTCCAGCCTGGACGCCTACTACCAGGAGACGGGCCGTGCCGGGCGTGACGGCGAGCGCGCGGATTGCGTGCTGCTCTATCTGCGGCGGGACAAGGCCGTGCAGCAGTTCTTCCTGGCCGGCTGGCTGCCCGAGGCGGCCGAGTTGCGTGCGCTGCAGCAGGTCTTGTCGAGTGCGCCGCGCG
>Ga0209673_1003084_pt1 | contig 10229 bp, 5 predicted proteins | sample AraplaCol_mMS_r2_2_FD_184274 | JGI IMG/M metagenome (GOLD analysis project Ga0209673, IMG submission 184274) | Arabidopsis root microbial communities from North Carolina, USA - plate scrape MF_Col_mMS_r2 (SPAdes) (version 3) | ecosystem: Host-associated > Plants > Roots > Endosphere | place: USA... | reverse complement strand
GCGCGATGCGGCGACGCCGTTTGCCTCGGCGCGCATCGCCAGCGCCGCGAGCGTGGAGACGGCCACCACCGGTCGATCCAACGCGAGCGCGATGCCCTGCGCCAGCGCGATCCCGAGACGCACACCGGTGAACGCACCGGGGCCCCGTCCCACCGCGATCGCGTCGAGCTGCGAGCGCTTCACGCCCGCATCGGCGAGCAGCTCCTCGGCCCACGGCAACGCGAGTTCCGCATGGCGACGCGGCGCCAGCTCGAACCGCTCGCGCACCTGGCCGTCGATGGACAGCGCGACGGAGAGGGCTTCGGTGGAGGTTTCGAAGGCGAGGAGGTTCATGGATTCGGGATTCGGGATTCGGGATTCGGGGCGGGAAGAGCCTATCGCTTTTTGCCGGCATCCCCGCGAAGGCGGCCATGGCAGCGATGGAACCTACTGCGCGAAACCATCCGACGACGAAGCATTGCCGCCAAAGAACGCCGCCACATCCTCCACGCGACGCGTCTTCGGCAGCGGCGGCAGCGAGTTGAGGAAAACGCTGCCGTAGGTCTTGCTGGTCAGGCGCGGGTCGCACAGCACCAGCACGCCGCGATCGTTCTCGTTGCGGATGAGGCGGCCGGCACCCTGCTTCAGCGCGATCACCGCCTGCGGCAGTTGTTCGTCGCGGAACGGATTGCCGCCGTTGCGGCGGATCGCATCGAGCCGCGCTTCGAACACCGGATCGTCCGGCGCCGCGAACGGCAGCTTGTCGATCACCACCACGCTCAGCGCGTCGCCTGCGACGTCCACGCCTTCACGGAAACTCGCCGCGCCCAGCAACACGCCGTTGCCCGATGCGCGGAAGCGCTCCAGCAGCACCGCACGCGGCGCCTCGCCCTGCACGAACAGCGGCCACGGGCCATCCTTCAGCAGTTCGGCCGCTTCGCGCAGCGCGCGGTGCGAGGCGAACAGCACGAACGCGCGGCCGTTGGACGCTTCCAGCACCGGGCGGACCTTGTCGATCATGCTCTCGTTGTAGTGCCGCACGATCGGCTCGGGCAGTCCGCGCGGCAGATAGCACAACGCCTGCGTTTCCCAGTCGAACGGACTGGGGACGAGCAACGTGTGCGGCGGATCCTCGCCCTTCAGGTACAGGCCGAGCTTGATCGCGAAGTGTTCGAAGCGTCCGCCGACGGCGAGCGTGGCGGACGTGAAAATCCATGCCGCCTGCGAACGCGCGCGATGCTGCGCAAGGGGACCTGCGACATCCAGCGGCGTGCGGCTCAGGCGGAAACCGCGCGCGGTGAGTTCGTACCAGAGCACGCTCTCGTCGGCGCGCTTGCGCGAGGATTTCGCTTCGCCCTCGCCTTCGGCGCTTTCACCGTCGTCGATACCTTCGGCATCATCGGCGTCATCGGCCGGCACGTCCTCGCCATCGCGCCAGCGCTGGAGCCGCCCTTCGAACTCCACCGCGCGCGCGGCGCAGGCATCGAACCCCGGAGACGCGGACGCGTACGGCACCACCGCCGAATGGAACGCGCGCAATGCCGCGTCCAGGCCATCGAACGCCTGTTCGACGCCGGCATCTTCCGCGGCGCGACGACGCGTTCCGCGCACGGGCAATTCGTCCATCGCGGCGCGCAGCGCACGCACGGCCTGCTCCAGGCCGCGCGCCGGATCCTGCACGGCGGCGAGCGCGGACGGCACCTGCTTGCATTCGGTGAGCGCATCGCGCGCCAGTTCGACCAGCGGCCGCGCACTCAGCGCCTCGCCGAAGAACTGCGCCGCGAGTTCGGGCAACTGATGCGCCTCGTCCACGACGAACGCCTGCGCGCCCGGCAGGATTTCGCCGAAACCTTCCTGTTTCAGCGCAAGATCGGCGAGCAGCAGATGGTGGTTCACCACCACGAGGTCGGCCGCCTGCGCACGCTGCCGCGCCTGCACGACGAAGCAGTCGTTGAAGAACGGGCACTCGCTGCCAAGGCAGTTTTCCGCGGTGCTGGTGACCATCGGCAGCAGCGGCGAATCTTCCGGCAGCGCGTCGAGTTCGGCCATGTCGCCCATGCGCGTGCGGCCCGACCACGCGACGATGCGCTGGAACTGCGCGGCCATTTCGCGCGAGGAAAAACGCGGCTCGCCCTGCGCCTGCTTCATGCGGTAGTGGCACAGGTAGTTCGCGCGACCTTTCAGCAACGCCGTCTTCAGCCCGACGCCGAGCGCATCGCGCACGCGCGGCAGGTCGCGGTGGTAGAGCTGGTCCTGCAGCGCACGCGTGCCGGTGGAGACGATGGTCTTCTTGCCCGACAGCAACGCCGGCACGAGGTAGGCGAAGGTCTTCCCGGTGCCGGTGCCGGCTTCGGCAAGCAGCGTGCCGCGGCGATCCATCGCATCGGCGACGGCCGCCGCCAGGTCCAGCTGCGCCGGACGCGAGGAGAACGACGGGATGTTCTTCGCCAGCTCGCCACCTTCCGACAACGCTTCGCGGCTCGCCTGCGCGAGACGGCTCGGCACGCGCGCATCGGCGCTCGCGCCCTCGCGCGCCTCGTCGAGCGACACGTCGTCGAGGGTCGTTTCGGTTGGCGATGGCGCCGCGGCTTGCATGTTCTCGACGGGTTCCTGTGATGGCGCAGCGCGGGTCCGCGCTTCCGGCCATCCCACGTGGCCGCTTCCCTCACGACACCTGCCGATCACGGGAATCCGCGGCGAATCCGCGGGCACCGGACCATTCTAGCCGGCGCGGCGTGACCCCGCCGGTTGCGCGATCAGTAGCGTGCCGGCGCGGCGACCGTGCAGGCGTCGCGTTCGCGACGCGCGTCGGCGACGGTCTGGCCCGGCGCTTCCACCGGCTGGACCTGGCGCACCTGGGCGATGGTTTCCCAGTGACGGCGGCACAGCGGGCCGACCTTCGAACCACGTTCGATGCCGAGCTTCGCGAACCGCTCGGCGCCGGCGGGATCCTTCACCAGCAGCGCCGCCTCGGCGCGTTCCTGCAGCAGCGCCGGATCGTCCGGGTTGAGCTGCAGCGCCTGGTCGAGCGCCTCGATCGCCTGCGCATACTGGCCGGCCTTTTCCAGGCGTTCGGCGTCCTGGCGCAGGTCGTCTACCTGCGGATCGCGGATCGGCTGCACGTCCAGCTCGGTGCTGGCCGCGCCACCGGCGGCGCGGATCGCGGCGACCGCGGCGACGCCGTCGATGCTCGGGGCCGGCGGGGCCGGCGGGGTGTGGGTGCACGCGGCCAGGACGGCGAGCGCGAGTGCGGACAAGGCGATGCGGGGGATGGGGGAACGCTTCATTACGGGGTCTCTTGAGGCGGCGCCTGCTCGCGCGGGGCCTCTTCTTCCTTCTTTCCGATGCCGAACCAGTCGCGCCAGCCGCCGCTTTCCTCCGCGACGGGCTCGGGCTGCGGGCACGGCGCGTATTGCGGCGCGAAACCGGCGACGAAGGCGAAACGACGAGCGTTGGGGCAATCGGCGTCGGTGGTGTTGGACGCGATCGTCCACTGCCAGTCGATGCCCTTGTTGCCCACTTCGAGCGGCGCGGTCGGCAGGCGCGAGAAGATCGCCGACCACACGCGCATCGCGCCGGTCGCGCCGTACAGGCCGGTTTCCTTGTTCTGGTCGTTGCCGACCCAGATCACCGCGAGGTGGTCGCCCGTCCAGCCGGCGAACCAGCTGTCGCGGCCGTCGTTCGATGTGCCGGTCTTGCCGGCCGGCGACAGGCGGCCCAGGCCGTCGCGCACCAGCTGCGTGCCGGTACCGTTCGACACCGCCTGCTGCAGCGCGATGGTGATCAGGCGCGCGGCGATCGCGTCGCCTTCCTGCGCCGGCGCGGGCGCCTTGTCGTAGCGGTTGAGCGCCTTGCCGTTCGCGTCGAGCACGCCGCGCACCGCGTGCAGCGGCTGGATTTCGCCGCCCGAGGCGAGGAACTGGTACAGCTGCGCCATCGCATACGGGCTCTGGTCCACCGCGCCGAGGATCAGCGCCGGATTCGGCGCGGCCTCGATGCCGGCCAGCGTGCGGATCAGGCCGGCGATGCGCTCCGGGTCGACCTGCATGCCCACGCGCACGGTGGCCTGGTTGTAGGACATCGCCAGCGCATCCACCAGGCGCACGGTGCCATGGCTGCGGCCGTCGGAATTGCCGGGATTCCAGTTCTTGTTCTTGCCCAGCGAGACGGTGACCGGCGAATCGTCGACCCAGCTGGCCAACGAATACCTGCCCGGCTGCGCGAGCGCCAGCAGGTATACGAACGGCTTGAGCAGCGAGCCGACCGGACGCTGCGCTTCCACCGCGCGATTGAAACCGTGCTCGGCGACGCTGCGGCTGCCGACCACCGCGACGACGTTGCCGTTGTGCACGTCGGTGACCACCAGGCCCGTCTGCAGCGGCGGACGGCGCTTGTTGTCCAGGCCCTTGAGCGTGCGCGCGACCGCGCCTTCGGCCATCGCCTGCGCCGACGGCGACATGCCGCTCATCACGCTCAGGCCCGCGCCTGCGAGCGCGTCGGCCGGATAGTCGCGCGCCAGCTGGCGGCGGATCAGGTCGACGTAGGCCGGGAAGCGGTTCGCGGCGATGTTGCCCGGATCCGTGGTCACGCCCAGCGGCGCCTTCAGCGCGCGCTGGTATTCGGCGTCGTCGATGAGCTGGGTTTCGTGCATTTCGCCGAGCACGAAATTGCGGCGTTCCAGCGCGCGTTCGGGATTGCGGCGCGGGTCGTAATACGACGGGCCGCGGACGATGCCGATCAGCAGCGCGATCTGCTCGGTGCTGAGGTCGGCCAGATCGCGGCCGAACCAGAATTCCGAACCCGCCGCAACGCCGTGTATCGCCTGCGCGCCGCGCTGGCCGAGGTAGACCTGGTTGAAATAGGCCTCCAGGATCGTGCCCTTGTCGTAGCGCGCTTCCATCAGCAGCGCGTAGAGGATTTCCTTGCCCTTGCGGCTGATCGTGCGTTCGCGGCCGATGCCGAGCAGGCCGCTGCGCGCGAGCTGCTGCGTCAGCGTGCTCGCGCCCTGCGTGGTGCCGGTGGCGGTCTTGAAGGCGGCGCGCGCCATGCCGCTGACGTCGATACCGTGATGGCTGTTGAAGTCGCGGTCTTCCACGGCCTGGAGGCCGGTGACGAGCAGTTCGGGCACTTCGCGCAAGCGCACCAGGCGGCGCTCTTCGTTCTGCTGGCCGTACAGCGTGGCGATGCGCGCCGGATCCAGGCGCACGGATTTCAGCGCGCGCTTCTTCGTCGCATCGCGCAACGAGGCGACCTTGCTGCCGGAGAGCACGACGTCGATGCGCTGCGCCGGCACCGGGCCGTCGACGTCCTGGAAGCCGCGGCTGGCGATGGCCCAGCGTCCGCCGTTGCGGGAATACGTACCCGGACGCGTGCCGTCGCCTTCGTGGTAGGCGGCCGCATCCAGTTCGGTCTTGAGCGTGGCCGCGTCCAGCGTCAGCCCCGGCGCCAGTTCGAGCGGGCGGGCGTAGACGCGGGTCGGGATCTGCCACTTCAGCTGGCCGAAGCGCTCGCCGACTTCATGGTTCAGGTAGAGCGTGTAGGGGATCAGGAAACCCAGCCCCAGGCCCACCGCCGCAAGTACCCAGATGACCAGTCGCCGGCGCCACTGCGGGGTCGGGGTCTGGTCGGTATCGTCGTTGTCGTCTTCGTCGTACTGGATTCGGGCCACGGCATGGGACAATGGCGGGGCTGCGCCCTCGTGCCCGCGAGTCTAGCGCAGCCCGCCGGCCGCCCCGCGAAGGGAACGCGGGTGCGCAGTTCGCATTAGGGAATTCCTTCAGCATGACGATGATCCGATGGGCCTGAGCTGGACCGAACTGCGGTTCTTCTACGACCGGGGAACCGGCCTGTTCCGCCGAGGACTCGCCAGCCTGCGCACGCGCGGGATGCGCGCGTCGTGGGAGCGGGTGCTCAAGCAGTTCCACACCGTGCCGATGGAGCAGCGCCTCGCGCTCTACCTGCCGCAGGCCGAACCGTTCGCGCCGTTCGCCGTGCCGCATTCGGACCGCCCGGTGGCGAGCATCGTCATCCCCGTCTACAACCAGTTCGCGCACACGCTCGCGTGCCTGCGCGCGATCGCGGCGCATCCGCCGGCGGCGGCCATCGAGATCATCGTCTCCGACGACGGTTCCTCGGACGAAACCGGCCCTGCCCTCGCCCAGGTCGATGGCCTGCGCTACCACCGCCGCGCGCAGAACGGTGGCTTCATCGCCGCGTGCAACGACGGCGCGGCACAGGCACGCGGCGACTTCCTGGTCTTCCTCAACAACGACACGATCCCGCAGCCGGGCTGGCTGGACACGCTGCTTGCCACGTTCGAAAGCGAGGCGGACGTCGGCCTGGTCGGCGCGCAGCTGGTGTATCCGGACGGGCGCCTGCAGGAAGCCGGCGGCATCGTGTTTTCCGACGGTTCCGCGCACAACTACGGCCGTTTCGAAAGTCCGAACGATCCGCGTTATGGATACGTCCGCGACGCCGACTACTGCTCCGGCGCCGCGCTGGCGATCCGGCGCACGTCGTTCGATCGCGTCGGCGGGTTCGACTCACGCTACGCGCCCGCCTATTTCGAAGACACCGACCTGGGCTTCGCGGTCCGCGCATCCGGCGAGCGTGTGCTGTACCAGCCGCAGTCGCGCGTGGTCCACATGGAGGGCGTCACCGCAGGCGTCGACCTGAGCAAGGGCGTGAAGGCCTACCAGGTGCGCAACCGCCATGTCTTCGCCGGGAAGTGGCGCGAGGTCCTGCAACTTCAGCCATCGCCGCAGACGTCGCCGTATCTCGCCGCCGAGGCACGGGCGCAGCGGCGGGTGCTGGTCATCGACAGCGCGACGCCGCGCCCCGACCGCGATGCGGCATCGTTGCGACTGGTCAATCTCATGGGCTTGCTTCGCGACGAGCAAGCGCACGTCGTGTTCTATCCGGGCGACGGCAGCCACGCAGGCGATGCAACGCACCGGTTGCAGGCACTCGGGGTGGAAGCGTGGCATGCGCCATTCGCGGCGACTCCGGCGCAGTGGATGCGCCAACACGGGCGCACGTTCGACACCGTCATGGTCAGCCGCCACTACGTACTGCGGGAGTGGCTCCCGCTGGTTCGTCAGTTCGCGCCGCAGGCGAAGCTCGTGCTCGACACCGTGGACCTGCATTACCTGCGCGAACGACGCGGCGCCGAACTTGCCAATGACTCCGCGCTCAAGCGGGCGTCGGAACGTACCCGTGCGCTGGAACTGGACATGATCGCGCGCAGCGATGCCACCCTGGTCGTGAGCGACGTGGAACGCACGCTGCTGGCACAGGACGCGCCGGGTGCGCGCGTGGAGATCGTCTCGCTCCTGCACCACATCAGCGGACAAGGCCTGCCGTTCGAACAGCGCCACGACCTGGTGTTCGTCGGCGGTTTCCGTCATCCGCCGAATGTCGATGCGGTGAAGTGGTTCGTGTCCGAGGTCTTCCCGCTCGTCCGTGCGCGACTGCCCGACGTGCGCTTCCACTGCATCGGCAGCGACACGCCGGCGGAAATCGCGGCGCTGGCCGGACAGCCGGGCGTGGTCGTGCACGGGCACGTGCCGGATATCGACCCGTACATGGACGGCGCGCGCATCGCCGTCGCGCCGCTGCGCTACGGCGCAGGCGTGAAGGGCAAGGTCAACCTGAGCATGGCGCATGGCCAGCCGGTCGTCGCGACCGGATGCGCGGTCGAAGGCATGCACCTGCGCGATGGCGAGGACGTGCTGGTCGGCGACGATCCGCAATCCTTCGCCGACGCCGTCGTGCGGCTCTACACCGATGCGGAAACCTGGCAGCGGCTTTCGCGTAACGGCGTGGCCAACGTGCAGCAGCACTTCTCGCTCGACGCCGCACGCGACGTCGTGCGTCGCGTTCTGCTGGAACGCAAATAGCGCCCTTCAGTTCGCCGCGGATGCGGCGCGCAGCCTGTCGGCGAACTCGCCCAGGCCGACGGCTTGCGGATCGAGTTCGCGGGCGGCGCTGAGCGCGGCCTGCGCGGCGCCGAGTTCGCCCGCGCCCAGGCGCTCGTCGCCGACGGCGATCCAGCGCTGCGCGAGCCGCCGGCGCGCATCGCGCAGGACGGCGCTTTCGCCTTCAAGCGCGGCACGCGCGTCGAGGCATTCACGCGCGCGACGCAGGCGATTGCCACGCAGTTCGTCCTCGAAACACTGGCGCGCGGCCGGGAGCAGGCGGGCCATCGCGCCGCGCACGCGCGGATCCTGCGGCGCCAGCGCCTGCGCGGCCCGCAGCTTGTCGTAGGCGCTTTCGCCCGGCGGCGTGAGCAGGTCGCCGCGCGCTTCGGCCTGCGAGGCGTCGGAGAGCAACTGATCGATGCGACGCGTGCGCTGCGCAGTCGGCTCACGCTGCCCGTAACGCTGCTGCGTCTGCCGCGCCTGCTGCAAGCGCTGTTCGGCCTGCGCGACGCCCGGCGCCTGCAACGAGATCGCCCGCGCGTCGCGCAACGCGGCCTCGGCGTCGTCGAAACGGAAGTCGGCGGCGTAACGCTCGCTGCGTTGCGCGTAGGTGTTCGCGACATGCATCAGGCCGCGCTCGGCGGCGGCATCGTCGGGCATCGCGGCCAGCGCGGCGAGGTAGTTGTTCAAGGCATCGTCCAGATGCCCGCGACGCAGGGATTCGTCGGCGCGATTGCGATGCTGTTCGCCCGCACGCGCCAGTTGCGCTAGCGCATCGGGAAGATCGACATGCCCCGGATCGGCCGCCTGCACGCGGCGGATCCGCGAGGAAGCCTCGGCCAGTTCGCCACGCGACAGCGAAGTGCGCGCGAGCTGGAGCAGGTCGGCGAGCGTATCCTCGCGTCCTTCCAGCGCTTCCACGCGCGAGGGCTGCACGGCGAGCACGCGCTGGTAGAGCGGCAGCGCGGCGTGGTCGTTGCCGTCCAGTTGGCCGGCCAGTCGCGCCGCGGCGGCCTGCGCCAGCAACGTGTCGACGCCGGCTTCGGCGCCTTCGCGGGCGCGCAGGCGCTGTTCCACCGCATCGACCTTGGCGCGCGGCACGGCCATGTCGCGGGCCAATGCGATGAGCGAATGCGCCTGCTTGTAATCGCGCGCGGCCATGGCCTTGTCCGCGCGCGCGAGCGCGGCATCGCCGACTTTCGCCAGGCCCTCGCGCGCCTGCGCACGATCCGGATCGCGCGCGAGTGCGGCCGCGTACAGCTCGCGGGCACCGCGCCCGTCGGGCGATGTCAGGCGGCCTTCGGCCAGCGCGCGCGCGGCATCGGCCTGCAACTGCTGGGCGCGCGTTTCCGGCCAGAGCAGGTCCGACAGCGGCTGGCGCAGCACAAACAGGCCGGCGCCCAGCGCAGCCAGTGCGAGCATCGCGACGAGCCAGGACCACGATCGCGACGGCCTGGCCATCGCCGCGATCGGATCGCGCCGGCCTTTTCGCGGCCCCGAACGGAAGTCGTCGACCTCCCAGCCGCACATCTCCTCGCTCGGACTCGCGCCCATCGTCGGTTCGACGCGCCCACGCGAAGGCCCCGCATCGTTGAGCGGGCCGTGCCAGGGGTCCGGGTTGGGGTCACGGGGCGTCTTGGAACTCACGGCGCAAGGATAACGCCGGGAAAGTCGTTGGTTCGTCGCGCTTTGGAGGTGCGTTCATCAAACGCGACCGACCGGACACCGCGGTGGGACGCGTTCAGCGGCGCTGCGCATGCTCCACGCCCGGAAGCGCGGACAGCTTGCCCAGCAGCGTGGACAACTGGCCGTAATCGCCCACGCGCAGGCGCAGGAGCAGCCGGACCCGCGCACCGTTGCGCTCGGTGTCGCTGCGGATGCTGACCACATGCGCATTGCCTTGCGCGATGAGGTTGGTCACTTCCTTCAGCAGCCACTTGCGATCCAGCGCCAGTACTTCGACATCGACTTCATAGCCGGCACCGGCGCGCCCCCACTCCACCGGCAGCACGCGCTGCGGCTGACTGGCGGCCAGGCGCTCGAACGAGGCGCAGTCCGGGCGATGCACACTCACGCCGCGGCCGCGCGTGAGATAGCCGACGATCGGCTCGCCCGGCAGCGGCTGGCAGCACCGCGCGAGCTGCACCAGCAGGTTGCCCACGCCTTCGACGGTGAAATCGGTGCTCCGGCGCGGCGTGCGGCGCGGCGGCGACGGCGTGGTGACGACAGTGGTCGATGCGGGCGCCGCGGCGGCGGCCAGGGCGGCTTCGCGGGCGCGTTCGTGTTCCAGAAGCGCGCGGCCGATCTGGTGCGGGCCGATGTCGCCCAACG
>Ga0209673_1003077_pt1 | contig 10250 bp, 9 predicted proteins | sample AraplaCol_mMS_r2_2_FD_184274 | JGI IMG/M metagenome (GOLD analysis project Ga0209673, IMG submission 184274) | Arabidopsis root microbial communities from North Carolina, USA - plate scrape MF_Col_mMS_r2 (SPAdes) (version 3) | ecosystem: Host-associated > Plants > Roots > Endosphere | place: USA... | reverse complement strand
CCCTGAACTCAACAAGGATCTGGAACTGGCGCTGTTTGCCGCCAAGATCGGCGCCTATGCGCAGGGCTTCGCGGTGATGGCGGAAGCATCGCGCGAGTTCAACTGGTCGCTGCCGATGCCGACGATTGCCAGGATTTGGCGCGCCGGCTGCATCATCCGCTCGCAGTTCCTCGACGAGATCACCTCGGCCTTCACCAAGGCGCCGGATGCTGCCAACCTGATCGTCACGCCTGCCTTCTCCGACATGGTCAAGGAATCGATCCCGGCGCTACGCCGCGTCGTCGGTGCCGCGATTGCCGCCGGCTTGCCGATTCCGGCGCTGACCTCGGCGCTGACCTATTTCGACGCCTATCGCCAGGGCAGGGGAACGGCAAACCTCATCCAGGCGCAGCGCGACTTCTTCGGCGCCCACGGTTTCGACCGCCTGGACGGCAAGGATTTTCACCACGGCCCCTGGGGCAGCGGTGCGTCGACCTTCTGAGGTCGCTGAGAAGAGATCGAGGAAAAGCCCGGCCGTCGCGCCGGGCTTTTTCGTCATTGTGCCCTCAAATTCTCCATCTACGATCCGCTGGGGTGGCGCTCCCTGCGCAGGCCCGATCGGATAGTCTGCAAGGCATCCAATTGCGGCGATCGGGCTAGATCGGTTGACCGACGTCGATGCGGTTCCCGTCGGGATCTTCAAACACGAATGCCCGCAATCCGTAGTTCTTGTGCTGAAGGCTTTTGATGATTCTTAACCCGTATTGCCGGCAAACCGTGTGCAGGGCATCGACATCGTCCACCATCAGGTGCGCAACATTGAAGTCCGCAGCCTTGTGGCTCGGCTGCAAGGTGAGATGCAGCTCCCCGCGATCACGCTTCAGGATCATGAAGCCGACAGGATTTCCGTTCTCGAATATTTTCTGGGAGCCGAGGACATTGGCATAAAAATCGTAGGCTTTGGTCATGTCCTTGACTGGCAGCATGGCGGCAATTCGTCCGAAACGAACACCGTGATCGGCGATATTATTCATCGCAGAACCTCTGGTTGCGAAGACGCTCACACCCTTCGGACGGTGCCGGCAGAGATTTCACGCTTCGATGTTTCGATCAGCAGGACGGTGCCCACGCCTCTCCGTCTATAGCCTCGGAAAATCCTCTGCGGAAGAGGGGCAACCGATTCGCGCGAGATTCGCGTGGGTCTACGACACTTCGTTTCAATAGGATAAGACGTTATTTATACGCGACAACGCGCCCGAGGAATTGACCGTGATGCTTATCCGAGACGAAACGCCGGAGGATTTCGACGCGATCCATGATCTGACCTCGACCGCCTTCAAGCCGATGTCTTACAGCGACGGGACGGAAGCGGAGATTGTTCGAAGACTTCGTGAAAACGGTGATCTGACAATATCGCTGGTCGCAGAGCAGCACGGCGAGATCCTGGGGCATGTCGCGTTTTCCCCGGTCACGATCGACGGCGCGCATGATGGCTGGTTCGGGCTGGGGCCGATATCGGTCAAACCGGAGAGACAACGGCAAGGCATCGGTAAGGCGATGATTGCAAGAGGTCTCGAACTGCTGAACGAGATGGGTGCCAGCGGATGCGCGTTGATCGGCAATCCCGACATCTATAGCCGTGTCGGTTTCAGCAGCGACGGGCAACTGAAGTATCTCGACCTCGATACGCGGCTCGTGCAGCGGATTGTTTTTCGCGGATCCCGGCCAAGCGGGACGTTGCAATTCGCCCCGGCATTTGAAAGCTAGGATATTCCGTTCAACGGCCGAAACTTCAAAACCAAGCTGACAGAGAAGGCGGCGAGATGTCCGAAACGGGCGCGATGACCATCCGAACCGAGCGTCTCAGGCTCCGCATGCCAGATATCGACGATTTCGCCGCCTATGCGCAGTTGATGGCGTCGCCGCGATCGGTCGGAATGGGCGGCCCTTTCGATCTGCGCGCGGCGTGGGGGATGTTCTGTCACGACGTCGCTCTCTGGCAGCTTTTCGGCCACGGAGCGCTGACGATGGAGCTCAGCGAAACTGGCGAATGCGTCGGTCAGGTAGGGATCAATCACGGGCCGCTCTTTCCAGAGAAGGAGCTCGGCTGGTTCGTCTATGCGGAATATGAGCGCAAGGGCTATGCTACCGAAGCGGCCTTGGCGCTGCGCGACTGGGCCTTTGCGACACTCAAGCTGCCATCGCTTGTCAGCTATATCGCTCCCGGCAATGCCGCATCCGTTGCGGTTGCGGAACGGCTGGGAGCGCGTCTCGATCCCGCAGCACCCCGAACCGATCCCGCCGATCTCGTTTACCGGCACCTCCCTTCCTGAAATGCGGAAGTGGTCTTGGGAACTGCATTGGTTGCGGACGTCTCAGTCCCTACATGTTGATCTGTTAGGATGTCGGGCTCCGCAAGAGATGGGGATATCGGATGACAGGCGCGAAGCGGGAACACTGGGACGAGGTCTACCGCACGAAAGCTGCCGACAGCGTCAGTTGGTATCAGCCGACGCCCGGGCCTTCCTTGCGAGCGCTTGACGAGCTGCAACTGCCGGTCACGGCCTCGCTGATCGATGTGGGCGGCGGCGCATCGAACCTTGTCGACCGTCTTATTGAGCGCGGGTGGTCCGACCTCACCGTCGTCGACATCGCCGCGCCGGCGCTCGAGGTCGCCAAGGCGCGGCTACGGGATGAAGCCGGCCGGATCGCCTGGGTGGTTGCTGACGTCACTTCATGGCAACCCGACCGGCATTACGATGTGTGGCACGACCGCGCCGTCTTTCACTTCCTCACCGAGCCCGAGCAGCGGCTGGCCTATCGGCATGCGCTCGAAACCGGCACGGCGCCGGACAGCGCCGTGATCATCGCCACCTTCGCGCCGGACGGGCCGGAACGGTGCAGCGGCCTGCCGGTCCAGCGCTACGACGCGGTAGCGCTTGCGAGTGAATTCTCGTCCACCTTCGCGCTTCAGCGCGACTGGCGCGAGGAGCACACGACACCCGCTGGTGGCCGGCAGTCGTTCCAGTGGTGCGTCTTTCGCAGGCGCTGAGCCCTCGGAGAGGGCGGCCGAGAGGCACGACCCTGATGATCGCGTCTACTGCTGCCTCGTTTCCCGAGAGAGGCAGTCGAGGATGAAATCCGCCCGGTCTGCGACCGCGATTTTCGGCAGTATGATGATGTCGTAGCCGAGCGTCGGATAGATCGCGGCCAACCATATTCGTCGACAGCCTCGTCGAAGCCATGGCGCCGCTCGGGATCGGTCGTGTAGATTTCGGGCCATGGCGGGGTCAGAAAAACCGTCTGGTGATAGCGGTGGGCTACGCTCAATTTTTCCAGGATAGGTTCTCCGGTGAGGTGCTGAAGCGCTGCCGCCGCATCGACCAGCCCGCGATCGAAAAACATCCAGCCGGTCTGCTCACACGCCGCTGCATGGTCGGCGATCGCCATCTCGATCGCGCGGCGCGCAAAGGCCACCATGTCGACCCAGGACAGGGCTGCGCCGTCGCCTTCAAGTTCTTGCTTGACGATGCGCCGGCCGGGCTCTTCGACGACGGCATGACCGCGGGCAACAAGCTCCTGAAGCAGCGTCGATTTCCCGCCGCCGGAACATCCCGACATCAAGACCGACCTGTTCATGTTCGAGCTCCCGCCTAGGCGACGCGTCCGGCGCGCGCCAGGCCGTGGTCGACGAGCCTGTCGATGATTTCGGCGTATCCGACGCCGCTTGCCGCCAAAGCTTTGGAATACATGCTGATATTGGTGAAGCCGGGGATGGTGTTGATTTCATTGACCAGGAACTGCATGTCATCAGTCAGGAAGAAGTCGATGCGGGCCATGCCGTCGCAACCGACGGCCCGGAAGGCTCTTGCGGCCGCGTCGTGCATGGCAGCCTCGACTTCCTCAGGCAGTTCGGCCGGCACTTTCAGCGCCGCACCTTTCTCGTCGATATATTTGGCATCGTAACTATAGAAGCCGTGGCTTTCCGCCGGCACGATCTCGCCCGGCCGGGAGACGAAGAGTTCTCCTGCCGCATCCTCCAGCACGCTGAATTCGATCTCGCGGCCGCGCACGAATTCTTCGGCGAGCAGCGTGCGATCGTGGCGGAACGCCTCAGTAAGGGCGGGCGCGAATTCCTGGCTGGCATGGACCTTGGCGACACCGACCGACGATCCCTGCCGCGCCGGCTTGATGAAGAGCGGCAGGCCGAGTTCACCTTCGAGGGCTGCCAGCGAAGGGGCAGCACCCTGATGGATCGTCACCGCACGCGCTACCGGCAGGCCCGCCGCCCTCAGCAGGCGCTTGGCGATGTCCTTATCGAGTGCTGCGGCGGAGCCGAGAATGCCGCAGCCGGCGAGCGGAACGCGGGCCACCTCCGCTACCCCCTGCACCGAGCCGTCTTCGCCGTGGGGTCCGTGCAACACGGGAAACAGGATGTCGATCCTTGCCAGTTCATGCGGCGCGCCGTGGGCCGGGATCGCCAGCATCCGGCCCCGTCCGCCCGGCACGAGGCAGATTCCCGTGCCTGATGAAGGTGTCGCCAATATGCCGTCTTCGAAACTGCTCAGCAGCCATTGTCCCGCGCGGGTGATGAAGATGGGGACGGCATCGTATTTTTCGGGCTTGAGCGCGCCCATGACATTGGTTGCCGAGAGCACGGAAACCTCATGCTCGGCCGAGCGTCCGCCGAAGAGCACGGCAATGCGCAGCCTGTGTGGGGAAGGGGTCATGAAAGCCTCCGAAACGATCTGGTGTTGAAAAGGTCAGGCGTCGACCGATATGCCGCGATTGGCGAAGAAGCGGTCGAAGACGGCAAGCGGCAGCGTCACATCGGCCTGGCTCGCCGCGTCGTGGCCGGACGGGTTGTGGAATCGGATTGCCCCCTGCGAGGCCGCCGTCACCAGCACCAGATGCCCGCCCTTCGACGGCGGCTCGCGCTCCGGCCAGCGGATGCCCGAGTTCACCGAGGCGATGAAGAACCGGCGCTTCGACAGAAGCTCGGGAATGGCTGATGTCTCGACGCCGGTCATCGTCTCCGCGCTAAGTGCGAAACGGTCGGTGGCGAAGCGGACGAAGGGCGCGTAGATCAGCCCTTTGATCGAGGCATCGATTTCGTTGACGACATAACCGCCATAGGCGGTGCAGGCGCGGGCAAGCTCGAGTGTCGGATGGATCTCGCCGCGTGCGGCAAGAATCATCTTCAGGCAGGCCATGCCGCAGACATTGACTGCCCAGCGCGCATATTCCTCGATCGTTGCGGCCCCCGATTGATGCCAGAGCGGGTCGCCGAGCAGGGCCTGTTGTCCCTCGGCAAGCACCGGCAACGTCATGCCGGGTGTTTCCCATTGGCTGAAATAGGGCACGCCGCTTTGCTGCATCCTGTCGATATCCCCCTGGTTCGTCTCATGAGATGGCCGGCAATCTTGGCTTTTTTCGAACCGATGCCCGCTTGCGAATCCAAGGCTAAGGTGCAGCTTTCTTCAGGTCCACTTAATTAAAGTAAGTATATAGGTTAGAAATTATGGCCAAATGATCGGCCGGGGAAACAGGCCGGATTTCTTCCGATTGCGCACACTTCGCGAGCTTTCGCGCCGCGAGACGATGGCGGCGGTCGCCGACGCACTGGGTATTTCCTCATCGGCCGTTTCTCAGCAGATCGCCCAACTGGAGGACGAAGTGGGAATCCCGCTCGTCGAGCGGCGCGGGCGAGGGGTGATGCTGACACCGGCCGGCCAGAGGCTCGTCCTGCATGCCGACCGGATATTCGCCGTCGTCGAGGAAGCCAAAACTGATATTGCCGAGCTGCAGAACATCGTCGCCGGCGACTTGAGGATCGCCGCCCAACCCTCCGCGGCGTCCTCCTTCATCCCGGCCGCGATGCGCGAGCTCGCGATCCACCATCCTCATCTCAACATCGTCATGACGACGATGGGACCTGCCGAAGGCGTGGCCGCGCTCCGGGCCTGGCAGGCCGACATCGTCGTTGCCGACGACATATCCTTCGATCCGCATACGCTGGAGGGCACGGCCGACACGTTGTTCCTCTGCCGCGACCAGCTCTTCGTGCTGCTGCCCGCTGGCCACAGGTTGGAGAGCGAGCCCGTCATCGAACTTGCCCAGCTGAGGGATGAACATTGGGCGCTCGACGTCGCCTCCAGCGCCTATTCCATGACCATCCGCAAGGCTTGCCGCGACATTGGTTTCGAGCCCGTCATCAATGGCTTCAGCGACAGTTTCGAAGTCGTGTTCGCGCTTGTCGAAGCCGGATGCTCGATTTCGGTGATGCCCGGACTGGCGCTTCGAGATTTTCGCGAAGGCCTGACCGTCAAGCCGCTGGCGCCAGCCGCCTACCGCGGCATCCATGCGATTAGCCGGCGCGGCGAGGTGCGCAACCCGAAGGTCGCGGCGGTGCTCGATCAACTGGTAAAGAGCGCGCCGCGGGATTTGAACAGATCCTGATTTTCGCGCGAATGCACTCTTGGCAGAAGCGATCATATCGGGCACTCTTGGTTGATGGTTATGGCAACTCAAGCAGCAGACGTTCGCGCACGCGACGCACGACTTACCACCACGGCCTCCTGATCGGAGCCGGGTTAACACGTCGTTTGCTTTCTCCTTATTTGCCTTGAGTCACCGTCCATGGACACCAGATCGTTTCCAAAGCCACATCGCGCTTTTTTCGTCCGGAGCGTCGCGCGGACGTTCTGCGTCGCAACTCCGCACGCGTTTCGACTTAGCCGCGGCTGCCGGACGTCACCGGAGCACCGGCAGCCGTAGCTGCTCCTGAACCAAAGAACGCCTCCACTTTTCAGGACACGCCGCCGCCAGAGCCGGTCGGCGCCAGGAGTGATGCATGCCTTATGATCCCAGGACGATCGAACCGAAGTGGCAGGCCTATTGGGCCGATCACCATATTTTTCGCGCGGAAATCGATCCCGCCAGGCCGAAATTCTACGCGCTCGACATGTTTCCGTATCCTTCGGGCGCGGGCCTGCATGTTGGCCATCCCCTTGGCTACACTGCCACTGATATAATGTGCCGCTACAAACGCATGCGCGGCTTCAACGTCCTGCATCCGATGGGATGGGACAGTTTCGGCCTGCCGGCGGAGCGCCACGCCATGCGGACCGGTGTGCATCCCGATGTCACGACGAAGCGCAATATCGAGACGTTTCGCGGACAGGTGCAAAGGTTGGGTTTCTCCTATGACTGGAGCCGCGAGTTCGCCACCACCGATCCTGCCTACTTGCGCTGGACACAGTGGATATTCCTGAAGCTGTTCGAGAAGGGCCTCGCCTATCAAGCCGAGGTCGCAGTCAACTGGTGCCCGGCACAGAACGCCGTGCTCGCCGACGAGGAGGTCAAGGACGGGTGTTACGTCGAGACCGGCGATCCCGTCATCCGCCGCAGGATGCGCCAGTGGATGCTGCGCATCACGGCTTATGCTGACCGACTGCTGGAGGGACTGGATGGCCTCGATTGGCCCGAAAGCCTGAAAACCATGCAGCGCAACTGGATCGGGCGTTCTGAAGGGGCCGAAATCCGTTTTTCGCTCGAGCATGGCACGGAGGGCATTACCGTCTTCACGACGCGCCCCGAAACCCTATTCGGAGCAAGCTATATCGTGCTCCCACCGGAGCATCCCGCTGTCGCCACCACCGTCACGCCCGAAGCAAGAGAGGCGGTTGCCGCCTATATTGCCGAGGCCGAGGCATTGGAGGAAACGACGCGTACCGATGCTGGACGCGAGAAGACCGGCGTCTTCACCGGCGCCTATGCCGTCAATCCCGCAACCGGCGCCCGGCTACCGATCTGGGTGGCCGATTACGTCCTGGCGGGCTACGGCACCGGCGCCTTGATGGCGGTGCCGGCCCATGACGCGCGGGACTACACCTTTGCCTGCGCGCACGGCCTGCCGATCATTCGCGTGATCGACAGTGCGGACGACATCGAAAAGGCGGCCTTTGAGGGCGAGGGGAGGATGGTTAATTCCGACTTCCTGAATGGTCTGGCCGCGCCGGAGGCCAGGAAAGCCATGATTGCTTGGCTGCAGGCGAGTGGCGCAGGCTGGCCTAAAGTCACCTATCGCCTACGCGATTGGCTGTTTTCCCGCCAGCGCTACTGGGGCGAGCCGATACCGGTGCTGCATCTGGCGGATGGCTCGGTGATGCCGCTGCCCGAGGAATGCCTGCCGCTGCTGCCGCCTGAGCTGGACGACTACGCCCCGACGCCGGACGGCGAACCGCCGCTTGCCCGTGCGCATGCCTGGGTCGAAACGATCGTGCCGGCCACCGAGATTCCGGCACGGCGGGAGACTAACACGATGCCGCAATGGGCGGGCTCCTGCTGGTATTTTCTCAGATTCCTCGATCCCGGCAACGCCCGCGAGCCCGTCGGGCGCGAGGCCGAGCGCTATTGGATGCCGGTTGATCTCTACGTCGGCGGTGCCGAGCATGCGGTCCTGCATCTGCTCTATGCCCGCTTCTGGCACAAGGTTCTCTACGATATCAGGGTCGTTTCGACGGAAGAGCCGTTCCAGCGTCTGTTCAACCAGGGCATGATCCTTGCTCATTCCTACCGCGATGCGGCGGGCCGGTATTACGCGCCGTCTTCCGTCGTCGAAGAGCAGGGCAGATGGTTCGCTGGGCCGGTCGAAGTGCAGCGCGCCGTCGAGAAGATGTCGAAGTCGCGGTTGAACGTCGTCAATCCCGACGATGTCGTCGATCAGTTCGGGGCCGACGCCTTGCGGTTGTACGAAATGTTCATGGGGCCTCTGGATGCGGCAAAACCCTGGCAGACCGCTGGCGTGATCGGTGTGCGCCGGTTTCTAGAGCGCGCCTGGCGTATTGTTTGCGACGAGAGCGACGGACTCTCCTCAGCGGTGCAGGAGGCGGCCCCGAGCCCGCAGCTTCTGTGCTTGCGCCACCAGACGGTGAAGACCGTGACGGCGGATATCGACGCAATGCGGTTCAACACCGCGGTTTCCCGGCTGATGGAACTGGCCAATGCACTGACGGTAGAAGCCGCGCGTCCGCGCGAAGTGGTGGAGACATTCGTGTTGCTACTGGCACCCTTTGCGCCTCACATCGCGGAGGAGTTATGGAGCAAGCTTGGTCACCGGGAAACACTGACATGGGTTTCCTGGCCGACCTTCGACCCTGCGATGATCGATATGGAAACCCGCAAATATGTGGTGCAGATCAACGGCAAGGTTCGCCACCGCTTCGAAGCTGCAGCCGACCTCGGCGAGGCGCTGCTGGCGGCGGCGCGATCGGAACCCGCTGTCATGGCCTTGCTCGACGGCAGAATGGTGGTCAAGGAAGTTCTGGTCCCGGGGCGACTGGTGAATTTCGTCGTCGCAGACCTGTGATGATCCAAAGCTGATCGTCGGATTTGAGCCCGACGGTCCGTTCCCTCAACCGACCGCCTACCTGCCGCTCTCCGGCCAAGTCGGCTGGCTGACGCTCTGCAGCAGTTCCGGTTCGACGCCGTCGATGCGGGCGATGACGGCTTTGGCCATTTCGCGGCCGGCCTGGCGCACGTCTTCCTGGGCGGTGATGATCTCGGGGCGGATCCAGTTCAGGATCGGTACCGATTGCTTGGAGACCATGTCGAGATCGCGGCCGAGCGCCTTGCCGGCGGCTTCGATGCCGGCATTGACGGCGATTGCCGCGCTACCGGCCGAACAGACGATGCCGTCGGGGGCGTTGGCCGAGCGCATCATCACCTCGACGATGTCGCGGATGTCGGCGAGCGGGGCGTCGGTGTTGACGCGCAGCGGCACTTCCTCGGCGCCGTAATCATGCAGGCCGGTCTGGAAGCCGATGCGGATATGGGCGTAGTAGGTGAGCTTGCTCGGCGGCTGCAGCAAGGCAATGCGGCGCCGGCCGCGCTTGACGAGCTTTTCCACCGCCTGATGCGCGAAGGCCTCGTTGTCGAAATCGTGGAACGGGTGCGTGAGACCCGCATCGGTGCGCCCATGCGTGGCGAAGGGCATGCCGCGCTCGCTCAGCAGCCGCACGCGCGGATCATCCGGCTCGATGCGGGAGATGATGACGCCGTCCGCCGAGCCGGTATCAAGGATATAGCGCACCGGCAGCATCGGGTCCTTGCTGTGGGAATGCGGCGTGATGACGATATGATAGGGCGTGCCGGATAGCACCTCGGAGATGCCGAAGACCATCTGGCTCGAGAAGCCCATGATCTCCTCGTCGATGCTGAGAACGAGGGCAATGACGTTGGTCTTGCCGGTGCGCAGGCGCACACCTGCT
>Ga0209673_1003073_pt1 | contig 10255 bp, 7 predicted proteins | sample AraplaCol_mMS_r2_2_FD_184274 | JGI IMG/M metagenome (GOLD analysis project Ga0209673, IMG submission 184274) | Arabidopsis root microbial communities from North Carolina, USA - plate scrape MF_Col_mMS_r2 (SPAdes) (version 3) | ecosystem: Host-associated > Plants > Roots > Endosphere | place: USA... | reverse complement strand
TTACCCAGTGGTAAGTATATTGATGCTAAACATTCCCAGTCTCACCTACAGTTAGACATTATTATCTGTCAATATATCAATATATCAATATCATATCTATTACCATTCAAACTTCCATGACCGTAGATTCTCCCCTGATTTTAAGTCTCGCTTCCCTACCCGTTTTGACAACACTAATGGTGTCAAAATAGGCGCAACCGACGCAACGCGCGAACTCTCGCGCTGACCCTCGCCCGCATCAACAACCCCGAGGGCGCCGCTGCTGAGCGCGCAGCGGAGGACCTAGAGGCTGCACGGCGCGCCGCAAACCCTTGCCGTGGATTGCTCCCCTGTGCTGGTCGGTGGCTTCGGCGGTTGCTGTGGGACGGCTTCCCCAAGAGTTAGTATAAGTGGCCTGAGATAACCACGAGTTAGGCAGGCATATATACTAACATCGAGATATGTCATTAGAAGCCGCATCCTCGGATGCTGGCTCCAGCCGAGGATAGGGTGGTGGTGGTGGTGGTGGTGGTTTTTTTTTTTTGTTTGTTGAGATTCCTCTGTTTCCCCCACCTGCCCCGGGTATGACCGGATGGTGGATTCGCTCTGAACCTCTTCTCACACAGGCCGTCATCCCCTGTGCTCTCCCACCTGCCGCTGGATGGTGGATTCGCCCTAAACTTCTTCTCGCGCAGGCCGCCACACCCTGTCGCTGATGACTCTCGTTTTGTTTTTGTTTTTTTTAACATGACAAGCCCCCGCCATCCGCGGCTAGGTCTAGGCAGAGCGCGTATCAAGTCTTCCTGCTGGGACCCGGCCGTGGATGACGGGGGCTTGTTGTGTTTGGCAGAAGACGTCACGTGACCCAACACATGTCTCCTCTCAATCACCACTTTCTCTTCTTCATTATACTCATTATTCTATATTTCCACATAATCCGATCCTAACGCACTGCTAATTCATAGATGTTGCTTTATACTCGTTTGGCTTGTTGCTGTTGAGGTGTCGGGGCGAACATGGATGACTTCCAAGTCACCCATGACGTTTGCTGTTCTAAAGGTATCGAATTACATCCAATGTCCAATTATCTTGCAGCTACTAACTAAATACGCGATCAACAAATTTCAGCATCGCGTGAGTTTAGCGGCTTGTTTTTCTCATAACGTCTCGACATTTTTTGATCGAACATGATTTTGATAACCTTCAGTACTAATCGATGCAGAATGTCGCATTCGATATGTCATTTGCTTTTGATTGTTGATTTAAGTGAACAAAGGTCTATACAAGCGCTTAGTGCAAGTGGTGATCCAGTATATATTGGGGATTTCCCCGATCAGTAATAATAATAAGCGACTCAAACACCAGTGGCTTGAGCCTCATATGTAGAATGGGGATCATCCGGCTTTGATCCGTGAGCCACTAGACCCTCTATACTATCAGGATCTGTCCACCAATGAATGCCAGCCCAGTCACTGCCACTGCAGGTACTGTCCGATCCGCCAACGTCCTGAATGGCATGTCTAACACAATCATCTTGAAGTTCCATAGTGTCGAACGAAAATGCAGGACCATATCCTTGAATGTATGGCTTCCACTGGAAGGAAGAAACGGCACAATTACGTGCCTTCAGCCTGCCATGGAAGTCATTAGCGAGGCTTGCGAAGTCTTGATCATCTGATGTCCAGGCAAAGACATCCCAGATGATATAGAGATAATTGGCTGGACCAGTGACGTATTTGCACTTAGCCTCTGCTGTCTGTGTCGCAAGGAATGTTGGCTCGGCGGCAATAGTTGTTGTTCCACCTTCGATAGTCTTGGCGGGGAAAAGTTCGACATCAGAATTAGGGAGAGTCGAGGTCACAGCCGGTTGATAAGCCTCGGTCGGGTCTCCTATTCCAACGGTTTTTGTGGCCGGGCCTACCCCGTAGTCGGTCGTTATTACAACCCCCTCGGCATACATGGTACTTCGACTCATTGGGTCAACTTCGGTAAAATCAGAGACTGTTTGGGGCGGAGCAATGGTAGGTGTTGTAAACGAAATAGTGCTGATTGCTTGACAACTACCTGGTAGGACTGTAGCGGTGCCTTGAACAAGTGGCATTGCTGCCCATTGAACTAGATCGTCTTTCTGGCATTTGCACCAACCGGGTCCATGGTCGTCAGAGGGGCCAGGGTTGGAACAAATCTGTGGATCGGCAGGACCCTCGGGTTGATGAACGAGAGCCGTCTTAGGGAGAGTTTTGAGATCAGCGCACTTGGGCCCGCTGGTTGGAAGTGAGTACAAATTGGCAGTTGAGTCAGATGCAGGCCCTCCAACACAGTTACAGAAGGTTTGGGTTGTGTGTGCTCCTATATACTCCTGTGTATAACAGCTAACAGACACAGACGAAGTCGGTGTAGTCTGGGGGCCAGAAGTAGCAGCTGGGGTTGAAGACATGCGCATGAAGCTTGTCATCGGGAAGGTATTGATGTCGCTGCAATCTTTGTCGGTCGGCTTCATGATCTGATGCGACAAAGTATGCTGGGCTGTCGTAGATTGACAGCTGCACAGTGAGGTACTTGTATCAACAACCCAAAGACTACACATTGCGGAGCTTGTGGAAGTGGAACTCGTCGTCGGGGTACTTTCGATTATAGTGCCACTCCCTTCATGAACAGTCAAACAGAGATTGAACTGCGAGGCCGGAGTGGTGGTGGTAGAAGGAGTTGGAGATGCTGATGACGATGAAGAAGTCGTTGGAGTTGTCGAAATAGTACCAGTTCCCTCATGAACTGTCAAACAGAGATTGAATTGTGAGACCGGGGTGGTTGTGGCTGAAGAGACTGAAGATGTTGAGGAAACTGTCGGGGTAGTTGAGATAGTGCCGGAGCCCTCATGAACCGTGAGACAGAGATTGAACTGTGAGGTGGGGGTGGACGTGGTGGTGCTTGAACTAGTAGAACTAGATGTAGTACTGGTAGTCGATTTCTGTTGGGTTGTAGACGATTCGGAATTTTCCTCATCATCGTCATCGTCATCCTCACCATCATTATCGTCCTCGGGGTCTTCGGGGTCCGGATCGGGTGAAGGTGGTGTGGGACCACCAGCTGGAGGATTCCCAGAAGGTAACCACCCTCCACCGAGACCCCAGCTACTGTCATGAGGGCATAGAATCGGGACTATACAGCCGCTGCTGCTTGACCCACCAGTGTTGTCACCACCAGTTCCACAGATGTCGCTCAACGCTTTGGAGCAACCCCAAGCGAGAGTGGGTTTCGAGCCCTCAGAGGTAGTGACTGAAGTACCGGTAAAAACAACACTGCTGGTTTCATGGTCTTTGGTAACTGGGATGGTCTAGAAGAGTTAGTGTTCTGTGGCTGATACCATGAGGAATAACTTACTGTTGTTTGAGCTAGCCCAACCGCAGCAGCTCCTGTGCTACTGCTTGTACCAGTAATGGAGTGAGGTGATGAGAGACTCTTGAGTTCGGGAGTTGAGAAGCTAGAAGATGATGAAGATGTTTGAGAGTCCAAGCTTTCTGAGGCACTAGTTGAGCTAGAATATCCTGAATTGTCTCCCGTACTGGAAGAAATAGATCCCTGGGAGGTTAAGCGCGGCTTGGGTGTTGATGTTGATTTGGACTGTGTGTCAGATGAAACAGTGTTTGATTCTCCTGTATCATCAGTGCCAGAACCTTTCGAACTACCAGGGGCACCAGAGGAGTTCGGAGCGCCGGAGCTATTAGGAGTACCAGAGGTATTTTGAGCGTCGGAGCTTTTTAGGACGCCGGAGTTGTTGGGAGCACCGGAGTTGTTCGAAGTGGCAGATTTTTTTGGAACGCCGAAATCTTGAGGATGATAGGTATTGGATATTTGAGGATGAGGGGAGAAAGTAGGAGAAGGTTTACTATCTCGAACCCAGAGAACGCTTGTTACTGCTTCATCGTGTGCTAATCTTCTATACTGAAGATCACCGGAATTTCCAATCACAGGAGCTGGGTATGAACATTAATTCCGGAATCTCATTATAAAGCAACGCTGGATCACCAACCGCTATCCTCATTACTTGAAGAGAGATTAGAACTCTCAGAATGGTGTACGAAGGTGAGCAATGCTGCAACCGCTCCCCAGAGAAGCTTCATGTCGAATATTGTTAAGCAAAATCCGTTGAATGCAGATATCCACGGCAATTGCTTGATTTGTACTACGACTACTTGATGCATTCGGGAGTAATATATCTACTCTTGCTGTCCGAAATACGCTCAGATAGCTCAGGGGTATCTTTGGGGCCATTTACGGGTGGAGCGGACGGCTTGGAGAGTCGGGGGCTGTGGGGTTTATTCATCACTGAGTACTAAATTTTTGTGGATAGTTTTTGGAGCCTTGCGGGGGCGAAAAATGAAGAGTTTAGAGCTGTTAGATATCTTCATCGCGTAGTATTCATTTTTTGTGGATAGTCCGTGGAGCCTCGGGGGCGAAAAATGAAGAGTCAGGAGCTGTTGTTGCATACATAGAACAGTTGTTGCAATATGGTGGGGCTGGGGCTGATATAAAAGTTAAATTGCGCCACATGCAGCCTCACAGCATTAAGCTTTTGGGCCCCACAGTAGCTTCCCGTACCTTACATGCCGAATGCCTACTATATATGTACTACCCTTTCATACACTGAAACGCATTAAATGTCGGAACTTTCACAGCGTTATGTAATATTCAAAAGTAATCTAGAAGCTTGGGGACATCCTCAAGCCCAACCACTCCTCAAATATGCGCACAGTGTAAACACATCATTACGCTGAACAGCCATTTCGCTTTTAGCTCCAATTTCAGCATTCTTCAGGAGTCAGATAACTTGAGTCCATGAAATACGTGGGGGCCATGGATTGCAACCGATCGTCCCAATTTCGATTAAAAAAATTCAGGATTGTTTCCCTCTGTACTGATGACCCCTAATGGCCTCTAACGGCCCCAATGGCCCCCAATGGACTATCAATGGGACCGCCCCATTGATGGCCCTGAACAGCAGAAATGACTAGTATGAGATATTATTTCTCAGGGGTAGGCTTATATCCATTGCCCTCTATAAATAGGTCTATATAACGAAGTATCAAGTATATTTAAACTGACGGGGCCAGGAAAGCCAATACTTCTTATTCTGTTCTACAGAACCGACTCACCCACCTGGCTCTGCAACTCTTCTTCTGCCGAAGAAGAGCCAATTTTAAATTCTTTTTTTTCCCTTTTAAAAAAAGAAAGGATATTTGATTGCCACATCTTCGATATTCCGTCAGCTGCTCGCAGCGCAACCACCATCATGTTCTCGCAGCCCTTTATATCCTTTTTCCTGTTGATAGCACTGGTTGTCAACCTGATATTGGCGAGCTCGCTCAACATCCAACAAGATACCGGGGCTCTAAAATCTAAGTTGTATTCGTATGGCTCTGTTTGCGATTTCGACGATAGTCCTTCCGACGACGAATTTCTCAACATGGTTCAACAAGCCTACTCTGATATGACGGAACTCTACAAGGATGTCAAAAAGATTGATCAGAAGCCAACTGCAATGATTGGCCTCGCCATTGGAAATCAGGTCTATTTCTCCTCCTCAGTAAGAAGTGGAAAAGGCAAACCTATTGTGTACGAATTGGCTGCTCATAGAGGTGGCAATGGTAATTTCAATGAGTTGAGTGAGATGCCTGATCAGTACAAACGGGTCACAGATGCCCTTTCAGCTTGCTCGAAGGATGGAAATTCGAACAGTCAACATAAGAGCAACGGAATGTGTGGTGAAATCACGTCCACAATGACATGGATGATCGATCATCCCGATGACGACATTGCGAATGAAAAGGCTAGGGTCGCTGCATGGTGGAAAAATGGCTATTTGGATCCTTGCTCTGGGGATGAAGGTACTCCAGTGTGGGGATGCAGTAAATGGACTAAAGAGATGAAGTATGAGGTTGTGGACGACAACCCCGACAGAGAGCCTGGATTCTCGGATCCTTCAAGCACAAAGCAAGTTAGTTTGGACAAGTGTACGGTTATTGCGCCCAAGGGTAAAAACAATAAGGGGGGTAAGAGGGACGAGGAGTTCTCATAAATTTCGAAGAATTATTTGAGGGAACGAAGACGGTCATTGGCTTCAATGTTAGAAAGTGACTTGAGGAACCCAGTTACTGAATAGCATGTAAATAATTCCAATCTAATTGAAAATTTCCTTGAAAAAAAGCATGATATTCTTAGCATATATAGCAGCTTGTTTTACCGTGGATGCTTACCACCTTCTCTAACAGTCCGGAGGTGAGAAACTAGACATAAGCCAGTGAGATTCGGACAGGAGGAACTCATTCATGACCTGAGGGTGAGATTTGAGATTTGATGCTATGTCCATGTTGCAATTTACAGAAGAAAACTAAACTTTCTTATCAAAGTTCAGTACCTGAACTGGCTAACTATGGAAGAGAACTAGTCCTCAGGTAACAGGTAGCTCCTTCAAAAATATTTCTCACACGATAAAGTGGGGTTTAGGGCCAATATAGGAACTGACGGGCGATAATTGTGCCCCAGTCTTGCTTAGCCGAGAGTAGTGATGGATGTCTTAAGACAGTCAAATTACCGCGCAGCATCCTGGCCCCGACTCCGAGACAAGCAAAATGGGGAGTCTCCTTTTATCGGACTCTTTGATATCCAACTCGTAACGTATTCTTCAAGCGCCCTACTGGTTGTCCATAGTCCAGCAGGCAGTGCGTCAGGGCTGATAGCGATATCCATGTCCAGGCCTAAATCCTTGCATAAAGATCGGGCGGCAATAGTATCTTCCTCAGCAATGTGTCCTCTTGAATTCATGGCGAAGTCGCGAATTATAATTTTCTTCAGCAACGGTGTTGAATATCGTGCCGAAGGGAGAAATCCCTGAATGGCCCGGGCGACTGCATCAAGCTCCCATTCGTAAGTTTCGCCCGGGCTGCCGTCCTCGACAACCGAAATATCACGCGCTACACAATGAAGATGCTCCCGAATGGCGAGGCTTTGAAGTGTAGGGGGCAATAGCGTGTCTAAATTCGGTGCGTCATCATGAACCCACCCAAAAAGCATGGCTGCCGGCAGTTCTGCAGTCTCAAGGCGGGAGAAATTTTTTAAGAACCCCCGAAATGGCATTAAGCCTTGCTCAATGTCACCGAAGGTTTCTTCACACCATTGTGAGCCTAGATTAATCGGGCAAAGCTCAATACTTATTGAAAGGTTTTTAACTGTCTCTTTTATGCTGAAAAGACCTTCAAGTAGCGCGCCTTTCGTTTGCTTTCGTAAAGGAGGACGGGGTGACTCAAGGTCCCAGCCTGCTGCTTTATCTTGGGAAGGGTAAACCAAGCCCAAATGAAGGCTTTGTATTGATGAAAGGAGCGACGACAGGTCTCTGACCTCATCTTCATCGATGTAAGATTCCATAATAACAAGTCTTTCAAGTCTGGCCAGATGGCCAATCTTGCTCAAATCAACACCTTGGAAGCTCTGGAGCCATATCTCTAGTGACTCCAACGAGGGCAGATAAAACCAGCCTGCAAATTGGTCCGGATCGCAACTCGGAAAAGCCTCGGGATATATACAGTCTGACGGGTTGCCCTGAGACACCCGACTGCACGGGACATTCAGACCGTATTCAACAAGAGAGAGTTCGGTGAATTTTGACAGTGTATTTGGGGGCGCCGAAAGGAGAGCATGTCGAATCATGAGGCCTGGGAATCCGGACTGCCAGACGAAGGTATAATCCAGTCGTAAAGATCGGAGATTGTGAAGTTGAGAGACAGTAATGGCTACAAATGCATATGGATCACCTTGATCTAACGCCTGTATCCATCTCTCTGGCTCAGGAAACTGTGCTCGGCTGACAATTTGCTTCGCGGCATGTACCTCATCCTGAAACGAAGTGGAGAGAAGTTCCCAGTTTCCATCGACTGCAGGAGGGTACCATTTCTCAAGTTGATCCTTCGCTGGATATTCCAGGTGAGAAGAAATCATGCGAACATGGTGAATATGCATGGCTAGATCCGGCCGTTCATTAAGTATGCGGAATAAGGATAGAACTCGCTTCAGAGGAGGTTTGGTCCAGTCAAGATCAACTTGACGATACAGAGATTCCTCGGAAGAAATCTGAAGCGACCGAGATGTAGCGCCAACAGACGCAATATCGGATGGTTCAAGTTGATCAAGAATCTGCTTCAGACATTCTTGCGGGAGTTTTTCGAGAGAGCTATTGCTACGGGTCAGTGAGAAGCCTTGGACAGCAGACCTCAAAACACACCTTAACGCAGATCGCACACGATTCATGATGGGCGCGAAAATGAAATTTTGCACAAGTGCTTGCAAGAGGAACAAGAGTATTTAAGCTTATACTTTAAAATTGTTCAAGTTATTTAGAAAGCTGAATAACAAAGTTGGGGGCGAAAGGGGCCACTGGGGGCCACTTTGGTAGTGGGGGCCAAGGCGATGTCCCTGACCCACCATCCAAAGGGGAAGCGATCAGTCACGGAAGCTCAAGATTTAGTAATTTTGGGCTAAGGGAGAACAGACGTAATCGGATGGCGATAGATACTCTTTTTGTTTTCTTAGGGAAAGACAAACAATGTATAATACTGACACCAAGTGTTGGGCTTCCGCGGAAGAGCCATCTCCAACACAGCACCAATAGTGTTGTTCTCGGGAATACTTAGGCAGAGAGTTATATAGAAGAGGTACAAGCAATGTATTCTTTATCCTATTCTATAAAAAGATGAAGAACCATCCCTTTCAAGTCGCAAGTTGTCGTGCTAGCACAGATCACACCGTTCTTCATCCCCGCAAGTACAAGTACTATGTACTCCCTAGTAGGCCTCGTAAGACCTTGAAAGATATTATCTCTTACTCTGAAGCGAAAGCCTGTATTTATTTATCTTGTCCTACCAGAACTCCCTTCACCCACTTGACAAAGCCTGAAAGATCATAATTTGAATTTCATCATGAGTTCCACGGAAGACTTCAGCTCCCAAAAGCCAGGCGAGACAAATGAGGACTTGCCCTTAGTCACCTCACTCCAGGACTTAATAATTATAGAGTCAATTGACTGAGACGGGAAATTGAGAAAAAAAAGCTCTCTACTACATTACTTCAGGTTATGAAGTATTCTATGGCGAAAGATCAAAAGACAAACGAGAAACGACCATAGCAGAATTTAACCCGATTTTCCATCGAGTCAAAGACAAAGTACTTAAACCCTCCAATCCTCTAAGAAATCAGTATTACTCTCGCGCCATCCACGCTGGACGACAGTGTGGCATATGTCAAGCGAACCGGATTCGACTGGTATGAGGAGGGTAACGAGGAAGGCGTGGGCTATAACATCCCCAAAGCCCTGCTCGATCAGAAACCATATCATTGAGAAATTATTGAAAACGCCACATCCGCATATTGTCCACTACTATGGCTGTCGAGAAGCACGGGGTTACATTACCACGATAGTTCTCGAGCGCTTGGACACAACGCTGACGCAGTACATTTCGAGGCCGGAATTTGAGTCACTCGACAAGACTTTGGAATCCGCTGTCGAATATATCCGTGGACTTAGGCTTGCACATAATGATATCAATCCTGGTGATATCGTGGTCAGAGATGGCATGGCCGTTCTCATCGATTTTGATTCTTGTCAGCCTGTCGGAATGAGACTCCAATCTTTGGGAAGTGACGGGTGGTATGAGGGATTCTTTACCACGTCTGCACAAAGCCACGATATGTACCTACATAGGAGCTTCCTCAGACATAGGTACGCTCTGAGGAAGCTCCGAGAGTGGATTCAGAATCCTTCATAAGTTATATCTTCTGATAAGGTAGTCCTCTCATGAACAAATGGGTCACTTAAAGAGAGGAAAATCTGATTCATCACGATTCTCCGTCAATCATGCAGGCAATCCCGTGCCGTAGTGTATAATAATTTTTATATCTATTTATTGAATCTTTTCTCCGATATCAGTGCAATCTGGATCCGGGCAGATGGTGGTAAAGCATATTTTAATGAACTTTGTTCCACGAATTCTAGTACAGACGACCATAGGGTGTGGAGAGCACAGTCTATACCCAATTAGCTACCATACTAGCTTCTCCTATTGATCTTTATTAGATTATAGTCCTAACTCATTTCATAGCTGATACATACGACCATAGGGTGTGGAGAACAGGGCTTCCCGTCCGCTCAGCCGTACTTAAGCCACACGCCGGCAGGTTAGTAGTATGGTGGGTGACCACATGCGAATCCCTGCTGTTGTATGTTTTT
>Ga0209673_1003072_pt1 | contig 10259 bp, 1 predicted proteins | sample AraplaCol_mMS_r2_2_FD_184274 | JGI IMG/M metagenome (GOLD analysis project Ga0209673, IMG submission 184274) | Arabidopsis root microbial communities from North Carolina, USA - plate scrape MF_Col_mMS_r2 (SPAdes) (version 3) | ecosystem: Host-associated > Plants > Roots > Endosphere | place: USA... | reverse complement strand
TAAAAAATATTTTTTTTTTTTTAGATAAATAATTCAATATTCAATAATCGATATATATACTAATTTATTAGATTTATAAACAAAAATAATCGGAAAATTCCAAATATTTGAAAACAGCTGAATTAGATTTTTACAGAAAAGATTTTCAATCTAATATTTCTATTTGTAGAATTTTTTATTTAATAAAAAATATATATTGATATTGACTGAAAAAATATTTTCTGTATTGATTTTATAAAAAATAGATTAATTCAGAAAAAAATTAGATAGTAATAATTTTCGAAATATATCTGGATAAAAATATATAATTTTCTGGATATTTGGATCTGTATATTGAAACAATTTATTATTTATAATTAGTTTATTTTTTTTTGATTATTTATATAATAAAAAATATAGATTTATATAGTTTTTTTGATAAAATTTTTACAGTTTATTTAATATTTATAAAATTAAAAATAAAATTATCCGGAAAAATAGAATTATAATTAAAAATAATATCGATTATATAAATTCAATAACAATTTTGTAATTTTATTTTGAAAATTATTCAATTAATCTATAGATTCTGATATTTGAAAAAAAAAAATTTCAGTACAAATTAATAATCCAGAAAATCTAGAATCTATATTTTCAGATAATTTTATTATATTTCTAAAACTATAAATATATATACTATAGTTGTAATATACAGAATTCAATTATCTGATATATAAATTTGAAAAACTGTTTTAAAATATTCAGATATATTATACAGTATCTATTTCAATATTTTCGAAAAAATAAAAATATATAAAATTCTACTATTCAATAATATATAAATAATTACAGTATTTTTCAGTAGTCCAATTACAGTACAGTAGAACAACAACAAATTTTCTATAGTTAACAATAAAATCTGGATTCAAAATCCGGAAATATATAGATCCAGAAAATCCAGAAATTCTGGAACAGCAGAAATTTTTTTTAGATAATTAATAAACATTTTAATATTGTTAAATTTTTCCAGTTTTTCGATTTTTTTCTGACTGTATTTAATTAATTAAATTATATTTTTTATATTCGGTATTTATAATATATATATCTATATTATTTATAGTAGAAATATACAATATTTATATAAAATTGTTTTGATTGAAGATTTTCTAAAACTGTAGATATAGTATTTAGATTTATAGAATTATTATTATCTGTAATTGATTTATAATTAATATAATCAATAATTGTTGTACTATATTTATAGACAATAAACTGTTTAACAATTCTATTTAGTATAATTGATTATTTATATTTTTTTTTCTATTTTTATTATAAATTTGTTTTTATATCTATAAAAAAATTCAATAAAATATTTTTTATAATTATAATATTTTTACAATCAATAATAGTATTCTATTTATTGATAATATATTCTGTAAACAATTAATTATTTTTCTGTAATATCTGAATAATTTTTTTTATTTTTTAGTTTTTTCTAAATATCTGTTAAATTTTTGTATCAATCAGTATTTAAAATTTTTTTAAATTATAATTAAATTTTCAAAAACTAGATTTTATTGTTTTTTATATATAATCTATATATTATTGATATATTTGATAAATATTTTACAGATATATATAATTTTATTTTTGTTTTTCAATATAATTATTGCAAAATATTCGATCTCGATAAAAAACTGTTTATAATTATACAGAAACTGATATATAATATTATAAAAAACTGTATTACTATAATTACAAATAGATTTAATTTTTTTTAACAAAAATTTTTGGATTTTATTCTATATTAATCAATTTAATAAATATAAAATCAGAGATTTCTATTCTGATATAGTTATTTTTATAGTAGTTAGATTTATATTTTCAATAAACTATATAAACTATTCTATTATCTGAATATATCCAATTATATAATCTCTAAAATTATTGAAAAATATTTGATAATTTTGGATTATATCGAAAAAAAAAACAATAGAATCTATTCAGTATCAGAGCTAAAAAAACAGAAAATTTGGATATTTTATTAAAATATTATAAACAATCAGTAGTATCTAATATAAATAATTTTTAAATTGGAAATACAATATTGACCGGAAATATTTGAATCTGATCGATTATATATTTTTTTTATCTATTTTCAGATTGATATTATTTATTTTATTTTCTGATACCGATAATAGAAAATCCCGATTTTTTTTCTATTTTTAGTCGAAAAAATATATTTATATTATATTATTCTAAATATTTCGACCAATTATATCTATTGATATTATTGTCGATTATTATATTACTAATATAAACTGATACAATTATATAATTTATTTAAAATTCGGAATATTAAATCGATCCGATTTTATATTTGTATCTGTTATATTCCGATAATATTGTTTCTGATACAATATAGATATTAATAAAAATAATAATAACAATATCTGTTTATAGATTTTTTCAATCAGAATCTCGATATTTTGATAAAAGATAGAACAGATTTTTTTGTTTGTAGTTACGGCAATAAAAATTTTTTCGGACCAACTGTAGAAAATTGATTTTAGTAGAATATACTACTATATAAAATCCAAAAAATAAAATTGTATATTTTGATATTATATTCGATTAACAGTATTATATACAAATAGATAAATATATATCTGTTCAATTATATATAGATATTCTAAATACCAGAATATCTGTACAACAGCTGTAATCTACTAAGATAGTAGTTCCGGAATCTCAATAAATTATTTATATTTTATTTTCTATTTTTGTTGTAAATTTGTTTTTATATTTATAAAAAAAATTAAATTAAATTATTTTCTATAATTATAATATTTTTATAATCAGTAAAAATATTCTATTTATTAATAATATATTCTATAAATAAATAATTATTTTTTTATAATATCCGGATAAATTTTTTTTAATTTTTTTTAATTTTTTTAAACTTTTTTTATTTTTATTAAATTTTTGTATTAATTAATATTTAAAATTTTTCTAAATTACAATCAGATTTTCAAAAACTAGATTTTATTGTTTTCTGTATATAATCTATATATTATTGAGATCCCGGAACTACTATCTTGGTAGATTACAACTACTGTATAGATATTCTGAATATCAGAATATTTGTACATGATCGAACAGATATATATTTATCTATTTGTATATAATACCGCTAGTCGAGTACAATATCAAAAATATACAATTTTATCTCTTAGATTTTATATAGTAGTATATTTTACTGAGATCAATTTTCTACAATTGATCCGAAAAGAATTTTATCGCTGCAATTACGAACAAAAAAATCTGTTCTGTTTTTTACCAGAACAATAAAATTCTGATTGAGAAAATCTATAAACAGATATTGCTGTTATTTCTTTTGTCAATATCTATATTGTATCAGAAACAATATTATTGGAATATAATAGATACAATTGTAGAACTGGATCGATTTGATATTTCGAATTTTGAATAAATCGCGTAATTATATCAATTATATCAGCAGTATAATAATCAATAACAATATCAACAGATATAATTGATCGAAATATTTAGAATAATATAATATAAATATATTTTTCCGACTAAAAATAGAAAAACAGTCGGAATTCTCTATTACTGGTATTAGAAAATAAAACAGATAATATCGGTCTGGAAATAAATAAAAAAAAAAAATATAGCCGACCGGATCCAAATATTTCCGGTCAATATTGTATTTCAAATCTGAGAAATTATTTGTACAAAATATTTTTAACTGTTTACAATATCTCAACAAAATATCCAAATTCTCTGTTTTTTCAGTTCTGATACTGAACAGATTTTATTATTTTTTTTTCCGATATAATCCAAAATTACTGAATATTTTTTGATAATTCTGAAAATTATACAATCAGATATATTCAGATAATAAAACAGTCTATACAGTTTATCGAAAATATAAATCTGGCTACTGTAAAAATAACTGTATCAGAATAAAAATCTTCGATTTTGTATTTGCCAAACTGATTGATATAGAACAAGATCAAAAAATTTTTGTTGAAAAAAATCAAATCTATTTGTAATTATAATAGTACTATTTTTTATAATACTGTATATCAGTTTCTGTATAACTATAAATAATTTTTTACCGAAACCGAATATTTCGCAACAGCTATATTGAAAAATAAAAATAAAATTATATATATCTGTAGAATATTTGTCAAATATATCAATAATATATAGATTATATACAAAAAATAACAAAATCTAGTTTTTGAAAATCTGATTGTAATTTAAAAAAATTTTAAATACTGGCTGATACAAAAATTTGACAAATATTTGGAGAAAACTAAAAAATAAAACAGATTTATCTGGATATTATAGAAAAATAATCAATTGTTCGCGGAATATACTATCAATAAACAGAATACTGCTACCGATTATAAAAATATTACAATTACAGAAAATATTTTTATTCAATTTTTTTTTATAGATATAAAAACAAATTTACAATAGAAATAGAAAAAAAAATATAAATAATTAATTATACTAAATAGAATTGTTAAACAATTTATTATCTATAAATACAGTACAACAGTTACCGATTATATTAATTGTAAATCAACTACAGATAATAATAATTCTATAAATCTAAATACTATATCTACAGTTTTAGAAAATTTCCAATCGAAACAATTTTGTATAAATATTGTATATTTTTGCTGTAAACAATATAGATATATATATTGTAAATACCGGATACAAAAAATACAGTTTAATCAATTGAATACAATCAGAAAAAAATCGGAAAACTAGAAAAATTTAACAATATTGAAATATTTGCTAGTTGTCTAAAAAAGATTTCTACTGTTCCAGAATTTTGGAATTCTCTGGATCTGTATATCTCCGGATCTCAAATCCAGATTTTGCTGTTGACTATAGAAAATTTGTTATTGTTCTATTTTACTACAATTGAACTGTCGAAGAATACTGTAATTGTTTGTATATTGTTGGACAATAGAATTTTATATATTTTTATTTTTTCGAAAATATTGAAACAGATACTGTATAATATATCCAAATATTTCGGAACAGTTTTCCAAATTTATATATCAGACAGTCGAATTCTGTATACTACAGCTATAGTATATATATCTATAGTTCTAGAAATATAGTAAAATTATCTGAAAATATAGATTCTAGATTTTCCGAATTATCAGTTTATACTGGAAAAATTTTTTTTTAAATATCAGAATCTGTAGATCGATTGAACAATTTCCAAAATAAAATTATAAAATTATTATCGAATTTATATAATCGATATTATTTCTAGTTACAATTCTATTTTTCCGGATAATTTTGTTTGTAATTTTATAAATATTAAATAAACTGTAAAAATTTTGTCAAAAAAACTATATAAATCTATATTTTTTGTTGTACAAACAATCGAAAAAAAAAATAAATCAGTTATAAATAATAAATTGTTTCAATATACAAATCCGAATATCCAGAAAATTATATATTTTTATCCGAATATATTTCGAGAATTGTTACTATTTAATTTTTCTCCGGATCGATCTATTTTTTATAAAATCAATACAGAAAATATTTTTTCAATCAATATCAATATATATTTTTTATCAGATAAAAAATTCTACAAATAGAAATACCAGATTGAAAATCTATTCTAAAAAAATCTAATTTAACTGTTTTTAAATATTTAAAATTTTCCGGTTATTTTTGTTTATAAATCAGATAAATTATAGTATATATATATCGATTATCGAATATTAAATCGATTATCCGAAAAAAATAGATATTCTCTACCGAAAATTCAGAAATTATTGGATTATATAGATATATCCAAAATATTATCAAAAATTGATTTTATATTGAAATATTAATAAATCTGTATAGATCAGAATTCAATTTCCAAAACTGTATTCAATACTATTTGGAATAAATATAAATAGTTTGCAATACTGTTCGGATTATACAATATTTCTGCAATTTTTCAGACAATTATAAATAAAATATTCCGATTCTATTTGGATCAGTTTATAATAGTATATCTGAACAATATATTTATCTATTTCTAGAATTTTGATAAATATCGAGAATATTTATAAATAGTATTAGATATACTACGGAAAAATCAATTAATTGTTTAATTATATAAATATTCGATTGCTATATATAAATTAGAATTCTATAGTTATATTATTAATAACAGAGAAATATATTCTGTTTCCGCCAAAATCGATATTGTAAAATTATAGCTAAAACCGACTAATATATATAAAATTTGTTAGTTTATAGATTTTGTAATTTACTATCGATATTTTATTTATAATTTTGTATATATTTATATACTGTTATATAATTTGTTTAAAAAATCGAATAGAATATTACAGTATCAAAAATTTTGTTCAATTAATTAAATAGTTGTATATAAAAATATTTTCTGTATTTTAAAAAAAAAATTTATCAAAATTCCGGTTTTTATCTAGACAGATTGTTCTAAACTGTTTACTATCGAAACAGATATATCTGAATAAACTATCGGAATAGTATTGTTATAAAAAAAAAATAAATAACTATATTCAGTTATATTCAATAAAAAAAATTTTTAGAATATCGAACTGAATTATTCTATATATAAAAAAAAATTTCTGACTATTAAAAAAATATTGTATAAATAGAATTAGTATATTGAAAACAATATCCAAATTACTATTGTAACCGATTACAAAAAACTGAAATATTTATAAATAATAAAAATTTATAGTAAACAATTGATACAGTAGATCTATAAATTTCAAAAATATAATCTGATTATTCAGTACTGTAAAAGATCGAATACAATAATCTCTGATATATTAAACTATAGATCTGATTTTGTCAAAAACAGTTCTGCAGATATATCGAAATTCTAATCGGTATAGAATATTGTTTTTGCTACTATATAGACAGTTTCTGATTTTTTACAAATTGTAATAAAAATTTCCGAAAAAAATTAATTGACAGTTACTGAATTTTTTTTTTTTGAAAAAAAAATATCAGTTGACAAATTTATTGTCCGGATAATATTTTAATTTACTGCGAATTTGAATTTTCAGATAAAATCGAATACTGAAACAAAAAATTGTTAACTAATTTTTATCTACAATAATAGAATTTTTATTCTGTTTTTAGAAACTGTTTTCTGTAGAGATTTTTTGTATTATTTATACAGAAAATATAGATATCTGGATTTTCCAAATTTATTGAATATTATCTGACTGTATATATAGTAGTTACAATTGAGATAAAATATAGAATAAACAGTATATTTATATCCGATTTGCCAAATATTGTAGAATTTCCGAAAATTATTCGAAAAAAAAACAGTACAATATATAGTTATTACAGATATACAATTTTTTCAGCAATAGAATATAGATTTTATCGGACAGTTACTAACTATATTGAATAACAATAGATAGATTTTTACAATTATCGACTATATTACTGATTGATCTGTTACCGAAACTGTAGAAAAAACAGATAAAAAAACTGTCGACTGTTTTCTATATAAATATTTGTTTATAAATTATAGTATATCAATTGAATTAATCTCAGATCGAGATATTAATTTTATATTGAAAACTATCGATTACTATTTCAAATATTTGAATACAAAATATTGTACAACAATATTTTTTTATCTATAAATCAATAGAAAAATTAAAAATTTTAATAGTTTAATCGATAATATTTTTACAAAACTGTTAATAAATAAATCTATTAAATTATAGAATTTATATTTAAATACAGCAATATTTACTGTACAGATTCGGTAATATATAAATACAGAATATAGTTTTTACTATCTGATATATAGAATATATTTTTGTATATCAGATAATAACAATTCGGTAATATTCAGTCCGATTATAGACTGGACCGAAAAACTGGAAATTCTGTTGAATATATAAATCAAAATCAATAAATTATTGTTTAACTATATAATCAGAATAAATTGTATATATAACAGTCTAATTACAAAAACTAGTTTCCAGAAAAATATCTGAATATTAATATAGAACAAAAATAGAAAAAAATTTGAATATAAATAATTTGGACTGTACCGGATTCTGGAATTCTATCTATTTGGAATATATATTTTAGAAAAATCAAACAGCTATATATTATAAAATTTTATTAATAGATCTAGATTTCTGAAAACAAAAATAAAAAATCTGGAACAGTTATAGATATTTTCTGCAATACAGAATATATTGAAATAATTAGAGATCAGTTTAAAATATTCCGAAAAAATTAGAAAAATTTTTGATATAGATAATTTACTATTTCGATATTCGGATTTATCTATATTTATCCAGACAGAATAGAATAAATTTAGATACAACAATATATATTACAAACAGATAAAAAAAAAACAATTGCAAAATATATTATTGAAAAAAATTGAATAGAAACAGACTGAAATAAATTACTATCTAAAATTTCCGGAAATAATACTGAATATAAATTCGAATATAAAAATATATTGAATAGAGAAAATATTTTTTTGAAAAATATTCAAAATAGTCAGAATACTGATATCTACAAATATATATTATTTGAAAAATTAATTGCTGTTATAGTTTTTTCAGCTACAAAATAAAAAATTACAACTGAAAAAAAACTATATACTATAACCGATCAATTGTAGAAAAAATACTATTGAAACAAAAAAATATAAAAATTCAATAACAAAAAAATATCTCTGGAAATACTGAAAATTCCGAAAAAAAAACAAAAATTCCAATTTTATATAAAAAAATTGAAAAACAGATTGTTAGAGATCGATTTTTTTGTAGATAAATCAAATTGACTATATTATTTCAAAAACTGATACAGTCGGTTATTTTCGAATTTCAGTTACTGAATTATTTCAGAAATATAATCTCGAATATTATAATAGAATTTCCAAAAATTGTTTCTACAATCGGAAAAATAGATATTGAAACAATTATTTATAAAAAATAACTGTAGATATAGATTCGAGAAAAAAATCAGTTTCTGAAAACTAAAACCGACTGAAACAGAACAAACAGAAAAAATAGTTACAGAACAATAGTAAACAGTAACAGAAAACAATTTCTGTTGAAATATTTTTTTAGAAATATTAGAACAACCGAAACTATATAAAACAGAATATTCAGAATTTATCTGGTAAAAAATATCCAAAACAAAATCGGAATAATTACTATTCTCGAAATCTATAAACAATCAGTACCGGAATTGATAGAAAACTAAACAGAATTTACAGAATAAACAATTACGGTTGTTGTTCTGAAAATTACAGTTGATATATAATTCTTCAAAAACAAATCCAGATAACAATATTATAAAACAGTAGAAACAGAAAATTTTCTGGCAGAAACTATATTTACAATAAATATAGTCAGATAGAACTACAATATTAGTATATTGAATATAAACTGAATAAAACTGAATAGAACCAGAACAAAATTTCGGATCGGTATATCAGTCGATATTGCGGAAAACCGGCTGAATATATATATTCTAATCTATTTTGGTATCTGTCAAAAACAGAATAGAATTATTGTTGGTATTCAAATCAGCTAAAACTGGATTGCGAAAATTAGCCGAATATATTAGAACAGAATAGAAAAAAATTTATATTGTTTTTTTTTACTGTTATTTTTTACAGATTCAGATATTGTTTTATATATAGAAATATACAGAACCGAAAAAATCTTGCGAAAAATATTTTTGAATACAGACAAAAACAGTAGACTGAATAAATAATATTTTCTGATAGAAAAAATAACTGTAAATTGAACAGAGATATAGAGATATTTAAAAAAAAAAAATATATTGTTGTTACTGTTTTCGGTTATATAGAAATAGTTGATTAGTATAAAATTACAGACCGGTATCGATAAATTTATAACTAGAAATATATTTATACAGATAATTATATTGAACAGAAATAAAAATTTTAGATTTGGATTCTAATACAGAAAATCAATTAGTTATTCTGAAAAAGAAACAGAAAAAAAATTTATCTATAATTGATATATTTGAATAAATCGGAATTGATAAAATAGAAAATAAATAATAATAATAATAGAGAAAATAAAACTGATAGAAAAAACAGTATATAAATAGTTGAAATAGATAAAAAAAAAAAATTATAACAAAAAAAATATAAATAGATAAAAATATACAGTTCTATTGTATTTTTTTTATCTGTATTATTACTGTATTTT
>Ga0209673_1003068_pt1 | contig 10274 bp, 5 predicted proteins | sample AraplaCol_mMS_r2_2_FD_184274 | JGI IMG/M metagenome (GOLD analysis project Ga0209673, IMG submission 184274) | Arabidopsis root microbial communities from North Carolina, USA - plate scrape MF_Col_mMS_r2 (SPAdes) (version 3) | ecosystem: Host-associated > Plants > Roots > Endosphere | place: USA... | reverse complement strand
GGGGGGGGGGGGCGGGGGGGGGGGGGGGGGGGCACCTAAGCAAGGCAAAGTCGATCAGGGCAGAGCCGAAGAAACCTTGGAATCACAACGGGTGATCTTCAATTGCGAAGAGGGTCTCTGTCGGGGCATTGTCGTCCGCGGATTTTTGTCCGTTAATTCCTGGTGGAGTTTGGAGTCGGAGTGGGATTGGGAGGGAGATTGGATTGAGTGGAGAAGGAGAGAAAGAGAAATTGAGATTGGATGAGAGGGAAATATTCTGGAATTCTGGAAAACTGCCCGGATGGACGAGGTGCATTGCATGAACTGGAGATGGGAAGATGGGGATGGAGTGGCTGAGTGGAAGTTGTGGTGACCCATGGATGATAGCCATTTATATAGTTCCCGATCCATGGGACTAAAAGTATACAAATGTAAACAACATCTGCTCTACATGATTACTTCTCACACATGAATATACAATGCAAACAATGGGATCTTCTACATTTACTATCATACGATTACTGACTCCACAACTGAAATTATTCAAACATTGAAGATGCTCCGCCCCGGTGGAATTGGGTGGACTTTTGGTGGTGCCCGACCTTCGCCCGGCTGAGTGGGACTGTTCAACACAACACAACACTGCAAATATACATACTCTGTACCATAACCCAATAAAGATGGATAGGAAGAGACTAAGATGAATAACTGTAGATATAATATTGTAAATACCATTGATTTATACATAATCTATACAATCAATATAATATTACATGTAGCAAATACTGCTGCTTGAGTATAAAGATAGTATCTTTTACTGTAATTGTCAAGTGGGGGGAAGCAATGGGGCACTTTGCGTCATGCGAAACTCGCTTTTTCTTTTCGTTTCAACTTCTCCTCCTTCGAAACTTCTTTCTCTCTCATTTTTTCCCCTCATCCCCCACCTCATCTTCATCTCTCCTCGTATCGAATTGATCATTCCGCCCCTTGTCCACCCCCCTCCTGTTAATCTTAAGTCTGTTCGATTACCGACAGTAGCTCCATCTCCTTGCCGGCCCCATCGCTTCGGCGTTGCTGATGCTAGTTGGGGGGACTACTTATACTTCATAATAAGAAGCATACCCAGTGAGTACTTCATGGATCTACATGGGAATTCACGGTCATCAAGGAGTCAAGTCTTTTCCTAATGCCGATTCTACAGCCTCCTCCTGCTCCGGCGTCGACCCAGTCGACCCAGTCGACTCCGGTCGCCTTTCAGCGCCCAGTCCCACGTCCGCGTTTCTGGACCACCCCAATCCCGCGACAAACCACCATGGGATATCATCGCAATCTATCACCGACCGGCGGTAAAAGCCACCTGACGGGCCCGCGAGCATCTACTGGAATGGTTCAAATGCCGTCTGCATCTTCTTACGAACCTTACGATACTTCCAGGCGCCATCTGGATTATTATGATGATTACTATTACCCCTCTGACGTGGGCTATGGTACCCACCGCTACCAGCCAAGACATCGATCAACGGTTGATATCCATCCCACCTCCCAGCAGACATATAGAGATTCTGGCCATGGCCATGCAAAAAGACGTACCGAGTACGCCATTCAGCCGCAGAGTCCAAGCCAGCCTCGGCATCGCAGTCGAAGCAACACGACATCTGCAACGGATCTACATAGCAATCCCACGCTGCGGGTTGCCGTTCCCTCGGGCTCCCACCTTCGCCCAGCTGCCCCCGCAGGTCGGGTGGCCAGCCCGCTTCTTACAGAATCTGGGCATCATTATGTTCAAGCGCCTTCTCACCACGGTCATCACCGTCGGGTGTATAGCAATGTTGACTATGCAAGTGACACGGGTCGACTTGACCCCCGCGACAGCGGTAGACATCGTTCCCATCACTCACATCGAGTTCACCCCCCGCCCGGGTACCGCCGGTACCCAGCTTACGATGGGCTGAAGAAAGGTGATGACATTGATAAATATGATGCATACTCCTATACCACTCCGCGAGAACAATTCGACCGCGACTACCCTGTCAAGCCCCGTCATCCCACCGCCAGGTCCTCTGTGGATCGCCCTCTGAGCATGAATGTGATGGAGGAGCATCCTCAATATATGCCTCGCAAGGAGCGTCAGCATGGCCCTCCCCCAACCTCTTGGGGATTTGATAAGATTGAACGCGAAGGGCGAACTCACAGAGATACCTCGAGGACCCGAGAGACCTCACGAACCCGAGATTCCTCTCGGACAAGGGGTTCTGGCCATGACCGTGCCCTGGTTCCCAGACAATACGAATCGGATGATGGGTATGAATCGCTGAACGATCCATATCGCCGATCCCGTCATGCCCGATCGCACCGTGATCAGGAGCGTTATTCTCGGGATGGCCGGTCACCACGTCCACATAATGGTAGTGGTGAGATGGCTCTGGCCACAGCTGGACTAGGTACGGCCGCTCTGGGTGCTGGTTACTCTGATATGTCGGATTACGATCATCGGTCAAGGAACCATCCAAGACGCTCACATGACCCCGAGCGCGACTACGAAGCTACAAAGCATTCATCTCGGGACAGTGCTAGAGACCTCAATGGAGCAGATCGATCAAGTCCCGATAGCAAGAAGCAACTCTACCTCGAACCTGGAGATCACCAGCGCCGCCGAGACCGCAGGCGCTCCGAACGTCACTCAGAGAGTGATACGGAGGGATACACTGATGATGATGATCTCCGAAAATATCGACATGAGCCTTCTGCGACCCCTCGTCGCCATCACAGCAGTACGGATACGAGCAGCGCTGATGAACGATCATCTCGGCGCCACCACCAACGGGACCGCTCTCATCGTCGGTCCTCTCGGTCGCAGCGCAGGCTGGAAGACCCTCGCACAAGTGACTCTCGTCAATCTCCTTCTGACAGCAGAGATGATTTGCGCAAACCCATTGCTGTTGATCCGCCTGCTCAAAAGGAACCCGAATCCGCTACCCCCAAGAGTATCCTGAAGCCTCCCCGTGAGAGCTTCCCCGAGGAACCTAATCCCATTAGGGAGGGAGTGGCTCCTCTGAAGGATGCCAATAAGAAGGGAATTCCACCCGATGCACGGTGGACAAAGATCGATCGAAGATTGGTCAACCCCGAGGCGCTGGATGTCGGCAACGAGCGATATGAGGAACGGTCGGACTATGTCATCGTACTGCGAGTTTTGTCAAAGGATGAGGTCCAGATGTACGCTGTGAAGACACAAGAGATTCGAGGTAAGTTTCTGCCAATGGCTCCTGGGAATTTAATGTATGAGCAGTCACTTACTGAGTCCCGCATAGACGCCCGTCACAAGGAACACATCGAGGAGAAGCGTCGTCGAATGGAGGAGAACCACCGACGTGGTCGTCATGGCGAAGAATCATCCAGCGATGATGAAGACGAAGAAGAGGGTGAGCCATTGAAAATCGAGGCTCCACCTGTTGAAGAACAGAAGCCCACTCTTCCAGTGCGACCTCATCCCTCGCACTTGCAGATGCCAACTCATGAGTCAGAGAGAATGCGGACCAGCCCTTCCGCTGCGCCAGCGTAGAGGGAATCTGTCCACTTCAACCTTCTCTCATTTGATGAACTTAACGACATTCTCCTACACGAGTGCAGAGAATCTTCACAACCTCTCAACCACAACATCTCCAAAAGATCATGTAATCTCAAGCCTGCGAACCTCGACATTTCTTGTTTCCTAATGATCTCAGTCCTGTGTACCCTTCAGCGTTGACTTGTGTCACTTGTATCATAGACAGCCAGCCCCGTATTTACAATTTGCATAGCCTAGAATATCCCGGAAAAACAAAAGCAAAAGTGAAAATAAAAGAAAATAAAACATCCCTGACACACTTCATCATCCTCATTTAGTCGAGTGACACATAATTCTCATCCACTCATTCAATTTGCTTTTTCCCAACAACCCATTCAGCAGTCTGAGAAAAAAAAATAGAGGAATCAAAATGTTTCCCCCTGGGACGCCTAGCTGGACTAGAATAGGAAACTGGAAACTCAGTGGGATGGAAATGTTTCTCGAGCTGTCATTTCAGCTTTTGTGTGACGACCAGCTTAATTCGAACTCATCTGCAGCTGTAGTAACTGCATGAAATCATTTCACTTTTTTTCTTCTTCACCCGGGTGAACTTGATACAGAGCAGAGCTGAGATGGTATGATAGTGATTTGTCTCGTATTCTGATACATGAGTCATATCATGTATTTGATCAGTTTCATTTAGAAAGATTCTCTGTGATTCAGTTGGGATACTCAATGAGGAAAATCAAGCATCACAGTAGTACGTCAGGAAGTATTCCTCTCGGAAAGAAAGAAAGAAAATAAAAGGAAATATAACATTGTCTGGTTTGCTGAAGAGGTACAAGCATTTTCTTAGGCATGACACAGAGTATACATGGCATCTTATGCTGAATATGAAATGTATTTGCTCGAGAGAACTCGTCCGCCATTCCAATCATAGACAGTCTGCATTCTCAGAAGACTGCTTTAGATCGGACAGTGTGTAATAACATGCGTGATTGATATCTATTTCCGATGTTGATCGCATATGTATACATACGCATTCTAATATTTTCCTCTTACGCCCTCTTTTCTCATTAAATCAGAAAGTAGTCTAATATTGCTTCAAAATCGGATAATTAGATGACGGTCTAAAAAAGCCCCGGTCTTCTTTCCATGCACTTAAGCAGTTAAATTTGCAATTAGATGTCATGAAAAGTAGCAGATCACCCACACATTCAGCAATCAGCAACTATTAACATCCAGGGTATTTGAATGGAAATCAAATCGAGGCTTTGCTATGCAACATGATTTATTCGACTATTTTCAAAACTTCCAACCACCTGGGGGGGGGGAAGACACCGAAAGAGAAACGAAAAATAGAGACAAGAAGGGAAACACTCGCACGAGGTACTTCACATCTGCAGACCCAATCCATCAGCGCCACAATTTGTGCAGCGCAACATCGCAATTCCAAAAGCGAGCAAACATTCCCACTTGTCTTGGACGCTTACGCGGTACTTTTCGTGGAGGATTGTGATTATTTTGTTGGTTTGGGGGCCGAGACTACTGCGTGGTAAAGGGGTTCATCAGTTTAACTGGTCGTAATCTAAATTACTAAATTACTAGTACACCCCTGATCCATTATCCATTACATAGTACTGCAGTCCTGTTATTCGTTATTGGTGTTCGAGTTCCGTCTAATCTGGAATTGAGAGGCGTCATGAATGGCATCTTCCAGTTTCTCTTTTCCCTTGTGTTATAATGATATGGAATATAGTATTAGGATTGAATATAAGATGTGGTGATTGACGACGCAGTAGTCGCCCGATTCATTTCTTTTGTGTTCGTTGATTATTCGCTCCTCAGTGGAGAGGTAAAGGTGCATGTATGGCGTAACAAATTGTTTCTTTGGTCTATTCAGATGTAACGTGCAGCACCTCTGACTAGTATCACCCTCGGGTCAAAGAATTGAGGCAGTTCAGCTGAAGGCTAGTAGTTCCAGAATCCACAGACTATACAGCGTAGTATTTCTAGACAAGAACAAAGACTATCAATGACAAGTCTATGTATGGATCGGGTATTCTACTGTCAATTTGACACCACTTCATAGTGTAGAGTGATTGTTAGCGTATTGGAAGGAATACTCTCCCTCTGTCCTCTGAACCCCAGGCCAAATTACGCGCGAGAAACTTAACATACGCAAATTTACTGTAGTACGTTTTAGACTAGCTACGGCGTCCAATGAAGCGTAGAAAATAGATCATTTCTGACTCTGCGGGTCTTGCTCGTACTTGAAGCCACTCAGAAAAACAGAATTATGTCCAGTACCATCTTTTCTTCCATCCCCTAGTTGGCAATAGAATACGCATTCTTCGGAGATCGTCGGCTTGTCTGCGGATATCTGGGCTGGTATTTGATTCGCATCGGGAAATTCCGAGCTACTCAGATAGATATGTACATACTAGATAAGGGTAACTTACCTTTTAGGAATTCAGGACGAGGGGGGCGTTATGGAGGGAGATTTGTTGGATTGGATTGGATGATTGAGTGATACTTGGGTAGTATCATGCGGAAGAGGAGGTGGGAGGGGCGTCGAACAAAGAAACGAAGATGAGGTTCATCCAATGAAATCATGGAAAGGCTTTTGCAGTGATTTCACCCTCTTTATAATTATCAAATAATATACTACCACGGAATACATCAATACATAATACCACGCATCCTCTATAAGAGGAAGAAGGTCATGAGGGGAAAGAAAGAGACGTTCTACCTCAAAACCTGCTTCTTTCAAGTTTTCAGGTATCTTGGTGTTTGGTACATTTTTGAATGCATATCTGACTAGATTTTCAAGTTCTATTGGGAGAATACATGTCATGACTAGATGGATGTGTGAAAAGTAAAGTTGAGAATGGAGCTACTTTGTGTTTGATTACGTAGTGCTATGTACATGAGTATTGCAGGTTAAACTAATGCAGCATGTAGACCGTGCCAATACAGCAAGATGTATAAGGTTAATTATCTAGAGGTAGGGGTTTTATCTTCAAGTTTGAGACCAAAATGTGAATAAAGTCACCCTGGCATGAATTGTACATTTTAATATGGGCATGGCATGGCGTCTTCACTGGCAACGTCGTCTGTGAACGCCATAAAGATTTGTTTACCTTCAGTTTATTATGCACTAGAAAATACCTCGTTTCATCGAGTAAGAGTATTGGTACCTCTCTGGTCTGCAATAATTACATAGTTACTAGTAAATGATATATCAAGATAACTAGGGCAAAACCTTTAATCGCGAACGTGTCAAGTCCCTAAACGGGCAATGCGAAAATGTTACTAGTAGCAGCCTCCTATTCCCTCCCTCACGTCTCGTGCTCATTTAAGTTAGCAAACATACCCAAAGATGAGAAACCTGCTACTGTAAAATGAGGTCTGTGGAGAAACGCGTCACGGTGTCATGCGGTCTATTTCCACCATTGATTGTGCTGCCATGACAGCTACCATCTATCCAATTGCCAGACGGATGTGAATACCAATATTGTTTTCAAGGCAAGGGAGTGGTCGGAAGGCGGGCACACGAGATCAATCTTGATATCAGAGGCTTGATTTTGATATTGAGGAGAGGCAGAGCAACCGTGCCAAGATTTATCGACATTAAGGTCTCCGCATTGGGTGATATTTCCGTGAAAGGATCAGACCTTGATTGATCGAGAGCCATTCAAAGACGTACTCAGACAAATTACTCTGTATTTACAGGTCTGTTAGTGCTATCCGGTGTCATGGTAAAGGGTCAGCCAGAGTCTGACCTCGGGGAGACACTGGAGATCAATGCAAGTTTTACATCACCCGCCGGGATTCTCACTGGTGCGAGTTATAGCCATAATTATCCGGATTGACATGTCTCCCGTCTGTCAAATCCTGTTTTGCGATTCATTCATACCTGGTCTTATGTAGAAAAGTACAGTACAGGATTGGCTCAAGGGGCGGGATCGGCTCATCAAGCTCAACAAAACTGGTTCAAGACCTCTTTGTCTGGAGCTGATACCAGACTTGTCGATGATCGACGGCGGGGTTGGAATCGTGTGGACTGGTTCTGCTCCATCCTACGCATCCCCCTACTGTAGGTAAGTCTCAGTCAATCACGACAGCATCTGGAAGTGGTATTGATGGGCTATTCATCTCCAATTTTGTGCTGGGATACGTCAGGCTCATCGGCTGCGACGTTTCAAGTGCCGACGCTACTATCAAGAACATCATGAAGCAGAGAAAAGAGACAGCGGGCGTTTATCTATTTTGGGCGTTTGTTTATTCAATGCGTCATGACTGACCGTGCCGAGGACTACAATCGCTAGAGAGGGTTTAGCAGTGAGACTATGCACAGGACCGTATTGTAAGGCGTGCTGTTTAGTATTACATCGTACTAGCCTCGGCAGGACCAGGCATTCACTAAGTACGACGAGAGTGTCACTACGGAGTACGTGGTAGCACTTCGAGTTATGCTAGTGTGGAATGCAGTGGAGAGTCGTTTTGTCTCTCAGGCCAATGTGGAAATCACCGAGTACAGTATACCGTAGGAACAGTACAGAGACGAATCGATTCGGGTCCATCGCAATCGCCCTTCACTTCGATCAAACTGTTCAAACTTCTTCCTCTTGCACACCCCACTAGCCTGCATGTGCCTATCGTGCAGCGACAGAATCCTGAAACATCTGAGGGCCACGCGACACGCTACTGCTGCCCGCTGCAGGTTAACGCCCGTGGGAACGATGGCTCACAAACTCGGTGGCTTGAGAAATATCGGTGTAAATGTTAATACTTGCGGTCTGGCAACCTTCCTACGCCCTTTTTCTTTTTCTTTTTTCTTTTCAAGACGGTAGTGATGTGATGGTCACGATAGAGTGGGATCGCCCAATCAAGCATGATCTCTCCAAAGCCACTGACTTAGCCAACCTTCGGGCCAAAGTGGATAGATTCACGATGGACTCTGTACCATCCGATCGCGTCTCTCGGCACTCACCTCCGCCGTCGAGCTCGTGGGCCACATTTCGGATTCGGATGGTGGGGCCGTGTGGAAACACCCGATTTCTTTGATGTTTGGCGTGGACAGAGATGATCAGGGGCAAGATTGGAAGCATGTAAAGCAGGGCTGAAGCAAGACTCTGTCCGAAGTAGCAGTTCCAAGGTTGGTAAAAGGCCAAGGAAGGTGGCTGGCCACTGAGGATGAAGTCTTGCGCGTTCATTCGGGCAGATCCGCCTAATGAGCATATCGAAAGGGAAATAGAGTAGCAAACACACTAAATGGAAAGAAGAAAAAGAAAAGAAAAAAGGATTGAGCAAACGAGAGTAACCTTGACTTGCCCACTTCAGCTTAGACTCGTCCTATTCGGCGCAAGCTTTTGAATGTGATTGAGGGAAGACTTCGGGCTGGACCTCGAACCAACGTCCGTTATTCTTTAGCGCGAAGGGAATGGTCAGGCATTCCCCTGGCCCCTGCGTAGACTAAATTCCGAGTCCATTGAAACCCCAATCTGAATACAGTAAGAAAAAGAAAAGAAAATAAAAGGCTCGACCGTTGAGCGCCTTTTCCGGGGGCAGATCCTCCCGAGGCCCGGGGGTGGTGAGATATTTCCGTGCTCAACGACAAGGGTATGACAACTTTATTTCGAGTCGATGCAAGTCCGGGCACTATGAAGTTTACTTTGTGAATTTCTAAGTTCGGCCGAGGAGATTCAACCATACTGTACAATTTCCCGCTTTGAATGAACCGAGGGGAAATTACAAAACGATGGCGCTGGGTGGGAAGTGTCGATCTCTAAACGAGAGGTGACGCGACATCCAAAAGCACCAACATGACATTAGATTGGCACGGCACCAATTGGTCTAGTTTTAGTCCGTATGCTTAGTAGTACTAACAGTAGCTACTACTACGGACTAACTATATAGTATGCATTTGTAGAGTCGCTCTATACTTACTCCATGATCCATCGGCTTTTCGAACCATGATCACTAAATTAGTACTTCGTACCTTTTGCTATGGAGTAGTACTAGGAACGATGCACCGCGGGGCTTTCCCTTCAATGCGGCGCATACACAACACATAATGTACAGTAGTACAGGCACAGTGAGTTGAGATTACGGGCGGAACCTCGTAGTCGATCATGCTATTATTTTGATTCCGAAGCACTCCGTAACAACGAAAATTTGTAGACTGAGGATGCGCCACCATCCAGCAGGAATCGTGGCTCTATCGCTAGTATAAGCGGGCGTGGTCCAGTGCGAATGGATTGCACGATGAAATCAGCTTACCGATTGCCGACTCTACCTAATAAATGTGATTGCCTGGAACAGCCCACTGTACATAGCTTGGTTACGGAAGAAAGAAGTAGTTACTCTCGGTAAACTATTAGCGAGCAATGGCGGAGGTTACGATCAGCGATTCTAGGAGTAGTAGGGTCCCCGTTCAGTCTATATGCATGTCGATACCCAGGGGACCAGAGCACCAGAAATATCAGAAACACCAACATCGACAGCTCAAGTGCGATCTGCACGCAGTAAGGGCGGGAACCCCGGCCCCCAGTTCCCAACGTGGCCCGCTGGGAACCAGATGTGCAGCAGTAAAGCCCAGAGAAGGCCCAAGAGCTGAACCAAAACAACACGGAGCACGGCGCCCCGGAAAATCTACCGCAAATCGAAGGATTTCCACCGACGGTACCCCATCTGGAGGTTTGGACCGTGGGCGTCGAGAATGGGTTTGAAAAGGAATGGGAGA
>Ga0209673_1003067_pt1 | contig 10277 bp, 8 predicted proteins | sample AraplaCol_mMS_r2_2_FD_184274 | JGI IMG/M metagenome (GOLD analysis project Ga0209673, IMG submission 184274) | Arabidopsis root microbial communities from North Carolina, USA - plate scrape MF_Col_mMS_r2 (SPAdes) (version 3) | ecosystem: Host-associated > Plants > Roots > Endosphere | place: USA... | reverse complement strand
AGCATGACGGCGCGGCTGCTGCCGCGCCGAGCCTCAAGAGCAAGCGTCAGCACACCGGCGCAGATCGTCATTGTGCCGGCCAGGGCGCCGCCGGAAAGATTTTCCTTCAGGATGAAACCGCTTGTCGCGGCGATCAGCAGCGGTGCGCAGCCGCGCATCAACGGATAGACGAGACCGATATCGCCGGCCCGGTAGGCGGCGGCGACCAGCTGGAAATAGGCGAATTGCAGGATGGCCGAAGCGCCGATGAACGGCCAGGCAGAGGCTTGCGGCAGCGGCAGGAATGCCAGGAACGGTAGAGCCGAAACCGCGCCGCCGGCCGAGATCAATGCCGCATCGAGGGATTTATCGCTTCCTGCCTTGACGATGGCGTTCCATGTCGCATGCAGCAATGCGCCGAAGAGAACGAGCAGGATGACGTCGAGCGGCAAGGGAGTAAATCCGGAAAAGATGAGAGACGCTGGAAACGCCTCGCCTTGGACGTTTCAAATTCCTGAAAAGACAACTGGGATTTGCACGAAAATACACGGCAGCGGTCGCGGACGTGTTGATGTGTCGAATAGCATTCTTTCGGCACGGGCACAATTGCGGCGCTTCGAGGCAATTTTTACGTGCGCGCGACATGCGTTCAATCCAGGCGATCCTTTCAACTATGAGATGTTTCTAATGGATACGGGAACGGAGCCCGATAGTATCGGGAACAAAAGAAGAAACCATTTGCGGGAACCCGGTAACCGACTATTCTATGATGCTGATATATAGATATTATTCTATAACTTTGACATACTGGGATTTTAAAGCTTCTGATTGTGTAACTTTCGAAATATCGCAGCGCGGGATTGAATGCGCGCCTTTCGCAAACGCGAAAGACGCATAGTTCCTGCGGCGGTCAGGACGGCGAAACCATCAAAGTTGATAATGCGGAACGAACAGCATCCCGTCAAGGTTGTCGATGTTCTGGCAGTTCAGGACGGGACAGCGCGGATCGTCTTTCGAGGGGATATGCGTCCATTCCGCATAGTTGGTGGCATCGCAATAATTGCTGTTGCGGACATAGCGATCGTAAAGCGGCAGTCCGCGGGGAGACTGGTAACGGAAGATGACCGCACCCTGATTGTGAATGGCGGCGCGCACGCTGGCACAGCTCATGGCAAGCGGATTGTAGCGCGAGATCGCCAGCGCCGGCGATGCGGCGAGCACGAAAATGAGGGCAAGAGCGATTTTTTTCATCGAATCATCCTCAGGAGTATCCTGTTCATATATACGGGAAAGGCGTGCAGCCGGTTTCACGGAAATGCAAAAAAACCTGCGGGCCATGCCAATCGGCTTTGCAAGTGGAGAAGCGGACATGAACCACGACAGCTATACGGATGATTATCTCAACGGAATCCTGCATTCGGTAAAGACCATCGCGCTGACCGGCGCTTCGCCCAATCCGGCCCGGCCGAGCAACGGCGTCATGGGTTATCTGCTGTCGCGCGGCTACGAAGTCATCCCCGTCAATCCGGGGCAGGCGGGCAAACAGATCCAAGGTCGCACCGTCTATGCCCGGCTCGCCGACATTCCCGTGCCGATCGACATGGTCGACGTTTTCCGCGCCGCCGAATATCTGGATGGGGTGGTCGAGGAGGCCTTAGCGCTGAGGCCGCTGCCGCAGATCATCTGGGCCCAGCTCGGCGTGCGTGACGACGCGGCCGCGGCAAAGGCGGAAGCGGCCGGAATCAAGGTGGTGATGAACCGCTGCCCGGCGATCGAATATCCCCGTCTCATCGCCTGACCTCGTTGCCTGCTCTCGTTGCTTGAGTCGCTGTCGGCTGAGACGGATTTTCCACCGAACGCCCATGGGTTGAAACGGATCGCGATTAACTTTCGTTAGCGACAGGCTATGATCCTGCCCGTCAGCAACAACTGGAGGACGACATGGCCAAGAACGATCCGGGATTCAACACGTTGGCGATCCATGCCGGCGCACAGCCCGACCCGGCGACCGGCGCGCGGGTCACGCCGATCTATCAGACGACCGCCTTTGTCTTCGATGATTCCGATCATGCCGCCGCCCTCTTCGGCCTGCAGGCCTTCGGCAACATCTACACCCGCATCATGAACCCGACGCAGGCCGTGCTCGAGGAGCGCGTCGCAGCGCTCGAAGGCGGCACGGCAGCCCTTGCCGTCGCCTCCGGCCATGCGGCGCAGATGATCGTCTTCCACACCATCATGCGCCCCGGCGAGAATTTCATCGCCGCCAACAGGCTCTATGGCGGCTCGATCAACCAGTTCGGCCACGCCTTCGAGAATTTCGGCTGGCAGGTGCGCTGGGCCGATCCCGCCGACCCGGCAAGCTTCGAAAGCCAGATCGATGACAAGACGCGCGGCATCTTCATCGAAAGCCTGGCCAATCCCGGCGGCACCTTCGTCGATATCGCCGCCATCGCCGATGTCGCCCATCGCAACGGCCTGCCGCTGATCGTCGACAATACGATGGCAACCCCTTATCTGATCCGCCCGATCGAGCACGGTGCCGATATCGTCGTGCATTCGCTGACGAAATTTCTCGGCGGTCACGGCAATTCCATGGGCGGCCTCATCGTCGACGGCGGCACTTTCGACTGGTCGAAATCCGGCAACTACCCGATGCTGTCGAGCCCGCGGCCGGAATATAACGGCATGGTCCTGCACGCGACCTTCGGCAATTTCGCCTTTGCGATCGCTGCCCGCGTGCTCGGCCTGCGCGATCTTGGCCCGGCAATCTCGCCCTTCAATGCCTTCCTGATCCTGACCGGCATCGAGACGCTGCCGCTGCGCATGCAGCGCCACAGCGACAATGCGATCGCCGTCGCAAAGTGGCTGAAGGCGCACAGCAAGATCGCCTGGGTCAATTATGCCGGCCTCGACGACGACCCGAACCACGTCCTGCAGCAACGCTATTCGCCGAAAGGCGCCGGTTCCGTCTTCACCTTCGGCGTCGAGGGCGGCTACGAGGCAGGCAAGACGCTGGTCGAGGGGCTGCAGCTCTTCTCCCATCTTGCCAATATCGGCGACACCCGCTCGCTGGTCATCCATCCGGCCTCGACGACGCACCGGCAGTTGAGCGACGAGCAGAAGATCGCCGCCGGCGCCGGGCCCGACGTGGTGCGCCTTTCCGTCGGCATCGAGGACGTCAAGGACATCATCGCCGATCTCGAACAGGCGCTCTCGAAAATCTGACATCGGAGAGGTCCGTGACGACCATGGCAAATTTCGTTCACTTCCGCATTGACGGCGTCGAACCGGAGTTCGGCGCCCCGGAGCCCGGCCGGATCATCTCCGGCGATCCGCAATTCCGCAGCTGGAACCTGGAGGAAGCCGCAGGCGGGCTCTATTCCGGCATCTGGGAGGCGACGCCGGGCAAATGGCGGATCGTCTATGAGGAATGGGAATATTTCAGCCTGCTGTCCGGCCATTCGATCGTGACCGAGGATGGCGGCGAGCCGATTCATCTGAAGATCGGCGACCGGATGATCTTAAGACCCGGCTTCAAAGGGACGTGGGAAGTCGTTGAAACGACTCGCAAGGATTATGTGATCAAGGTCTAAGTAGCGCCGGTAAATCGCCGCCGTTGACGGCGGGCCTGTCCCGATTTGCGGCGAGGGCGGCCCGTTTTTCCTTAAATGCGTGCGCCTCTTTGCCGGATAGAAAGCTTTTAACCAATCCCATTAATCCGCCCTACATTGTCAAAATGCTATATCTTGTCTGCAGCGCATAGCGGACATGATGTCTCCTGCCGTCCCCCAGACATGGCCTTGCAATTAACATTTTGCGGAATTTGCATGTCGTCGACTCTTGCAGGTAGGCACGTTCGCACCCAAACGTCTTCCATCATCGCGACGACGGTCTGTTTCCTTGTCGTCGCCCTCATCCTGACCGGCTTGATGGCGCATGTCGTCGTCACGATGACCCGGTCGGCGAATGAGATCGATGATGCCAGGGCCACGCGCGCCGCCCATGCGGCAATCGGAGCCTTTGTGGCGCGCCTGAGCGGGACGACGACTGACAATGCCATTTGGGACGATGCCTATAGTGCAGCCTCGTCTCCGACCGCGGCCGCTTGGGCCTATGAAAATTGGGGAAAGACCAGCGAGGATTACGCGCTGTATGACGGTGCGGTCGTCATCGGCCCCGACCGCTCTTCGATCGTCTCCGCCTATGCCAAAGGCAAGCCCTTCGAGCCGAGCGCCTTTTTCGGCGAAGGCTTTTATCGGCAGATCAGAGTAGCTGCCGATCCCGCGCGGGCGCCGGTGGTCAATTTCATCAAGACCGAAAGCGGCATCGCCCTGCTCGCATCGCAGGCGATCCAGCCATACGAGGCCGCCACCGAGCTTCCGAAGCTCAGCACACTGACCTTTTACAAGGAATTTTCGCCCGAGGTTCTCGACGCACTCTCGAACGAACATGAACTGGAGGGCTTACACCTTGAGACGAAGCCCAGGCCGGAATTTCTGAACACGCCGATTACAGACATGAAGGGGGCCGTCATCGGCTATCTCGTCTGGCCGAGCAAGGCGCCGGGAAGCACCGTGTTTCAGCAGGTGACGCCCTATGTCGCGGCCGCCGTCGCCATCCTTGCGCTGTTCCTGATCGGCGTGCTGATGGTCGGCGCGTCCGAGGCGCGGCGCCTGCGCCAATTGGCGCAAGCAGCGCTTTTCGAAGCGAGCCATGACAGCCTGAGCGGCCTGTTGAACAGACATGGTCTTCTCAACCTGTTGGAAGAGTTCGAGAGTTCGGGCTCTTCGCCGCCACGGCTTTATCTGGTCGACCTCGATGGTTTCAAGGCCGTCAACGATGCCTGGGGGCACGCGGTCGGCGATGATTTGATCCGGCTGGTCTCGAACGCGCTGACGGCCTGCCACCCCGAAGTCGTTGCCGCGGCGCGGCTGGGAGGCGATGAATTTGCGCTGGTGCATGTTGGGTCCGCCACCTGCGAAGATATGGAGAAGACCATTCTGGCGCTGTTTGCCGAGCCCTTCAAAATCGACGGCCGGACGATCGAAGTCGGCGCAAGCATCGGAGCTGCCGCGGGCGACGCAGACATCGAGCCCTTGGAGCTTCTCCGCAGAGCGGACATGGCCCTCTATCGCGCCAAGGCCAATGGCCGAGGCCAAGCGATCGAATACGACCCCGAGCTGGACGAGGAGCGCCAGCGGGTCGCCGAACTGGAAGGCCTTTTGAAAGGCGCCATCGGCAGTGGTGCGATCGAGGCCGTTTTTCAGCCTCTCGTCTCTGCGACGACAGGCGCTGTCACCGGTTTGGAAGCGCTGGCGCGCTGGCGAACGTCGACAGGAAACATCAGCCCGGAGATTTTCATTCCTCTCGCCGAGCGGTGCGGCCTCATCGATGCGCTGGGCGTTCACATGCTGAGAACATCGATCGAGCATGCCAGGAGCTGGCCCGATCTGGCATTGTCTGTGAACGTCTCGCCAATCCAGCTCTGCAATCCGGAATTTGCCGCCGAAGTGATTTCGGTCCTGCAGGAGCTCGACTTCGATCCAAAGCGCCTGACCTTGGAGATTACCGAAGGCGTCCTGATGACGAATCCGGATCAGGCTCGGCGGTCGATAGACCAGCTCAAGCGCGTCGGCATAAAATTCGCGCTTGATGACTTTGGCTGCGGTTATGCCAGCATTGGCGCATTGCGGCAGTTCGGGTTCGATCGCATGAAGATCGACCGCTCGCTTGTGTCCGCTCTCGATGAAGGCGCCAATGGCGCCGATGTTCTTCGGGCGACCATTTCGCTTGCCACCGCCCTGCAAATTCCCGTGACCGCTGAAGGCATCGAGAACAGCCGCCAGGCTGCGATCTTGCGAGAGGCCGGCTGCGATCAGCTTCAGGGGTATCTGATCGGCAGACCGATGTCGGCACGCGACATATCCAGCAAGCTGGAAGAACAGTCGGCCGCCTGACGCCGTGGATTTCGTGGCATATGCTCCGATCAGGCGTACCAACCAGCACTTTCCGCATCGATTGCCACATTTTCAGGCATGGCCGCCGCCGGGTCATGCGGCGGCTGTCTCGATAAGTTTTGTCAAATCCGCGTTTCAATCAAAAGGCTGAGGCTGCGGTATCACCGGCCGCTACGGCTGATCTGTCAGGGGTGGATCACCACTGCAGATCCAGCCGGTCAAGCCCGTGGAAATGATAGACATCCTTGACCACAGGCGTCTTCGCCAGCTTCAGACCGGAAAGCCGCTCGAAGAGGATCGGCAGCACGATGTTGAGTTCCAGCCGCGCCAGCGGCGCGCCGATGCAGAAATGGATGCCGGCGCCGAAGGAGAGGTTCGCCGCCTCGTTGCGGTCGGGCCGGAAGGCGAGGGGATCGGTGAATTTCGCCGGATCGAGATTGGCGGCGGCGAGGACGAGGCTGACCTTGTCGCCGCGCTGGAAGGAGACGCCGTCGATTTCGGCGGGCTCCAGCGCCCAGCGCTGGAAGATGTGGACCGGCGCGCAGATGCGCAGGGTTTCCTCGACGGTGCGCTCGGTCGTCGCCTCGTCACGGAAGAGCGCAGCCGGATCTGAGCCGCTTTCGAGGATGGTGCGCACGGAATTGCCGATCTGGTGCACGGTCGCCTCGTGCCCGGCATTGAGCAGCACGATCGTCGTCGAGATCAGCTCTTCCTCGGTGAGATACTGTCCCTTGTGCTCGGTATGGATCATGTGGGTCAGCAGGTCGTCGCGCGGCTCGGCGCGGCGCTCGGCGATCACTGTTCTGACGTAGTCGGAAAATTCCTTCGCCGCCCGTTCGGCCTCATCCTCCTGCTCGCGCGTGCGGCCGAACATGTACATGCGGACATAGGCGTGCGACCAGGCAAGCAGCTGCGGCCCCATCTCCTCTGGAATGCCGATCATCCGGGCGATCATCGTCACCGGAATGATGTCGGCAAAGGCCGAGAGCAGCTCGACCTCGCGCTTGTCGGCGAATCCGTCGATCAGCCGGTTGGCAAGCTCGGCAAGCTCCGGCTTCATCTTCTCGACATGGCGGGAGACGAAGGCGCGGTTGACCAGCGTGCGCAGCCGCGTGTGCTCCGGCGGTTCGAGTTCGAGCAGGGAATAGCGTTCCGAGAGATCGAAACTGGCAAGGTGCGGCATCGGCTCGGCAAGGCCGAGCTCCTCGCGGCTGGCGATATGCAGGATCTGCCGACCGAAGCGGCGGTCGCGCAGCAGACCGTTCACGTGCTCGTAACCCGTGAAGAACCATTGCTTCTGCTCGGTCCAGTAGAACGTCGGACAATGGGCGTGAAGTGCGGCATAGACGGCATTCGGATCGCCATAGAAGGCCGGATTGCGGGCGTCCAGCGAGACGTGGCGGTTGGATGAATCGATCGAGAGAAAGGGCGGTATCGTCATGACGCGAAGGCTTAGCGGATTTGCCGGGCCTCGGAAAGATGGCGGGGCGAGGGCAAGCCGTCCTGAAACGACGCGCCGATCGCATTAAGATCCGTGTCTAACCGTGGGGATTGACTCCGGTTTTCCGGTCAGCCGGCCCGCGACAGCGTGCCCATGCGCCGCAGCGCCTCGACCTGGTCGTCGACCGTCGGCACGAGTTCGCCGGCGGTGGTGCTCGGCGTTGCCGGGGCCGGGGCTGCGGCCTCGGCTTTGCCGAAGGTGACCGTGCAGTTGCGGCCAGCGCCCTTTGCGGCATAGAGCGCCCGGTCGGCGGCCGAGATCAGCTTGTCGATATTGGCTTCGAGCGAGGAGGCGAGCGCGATGCCGATGCTGACGGTGACCGGAACGATAGCTTCGCCGGTGCTGACGGGCAGGCGGCAAAATTCGGTTCGGATCGCTTCGGCGATCGCCTCAGCTTCGGTCTGGTCGGTGACCGCGGCGAAGGCTGCGAATTCTTCGCCGCCCATGCGGCCGAAGATGCTGTTTGGAATATACTGGCGGGCCATGCGGGCGAAAGCCGTCAGCACGGCATCGCCGGACTGGTGGCCGAAACGGTCGTTGACGCGCTTGAAATGATCGAGATCGAAGAGCATCACCGCGACCTGGTGTTGCTCGTCATGGGCTTTTTCCTGGATGGCGTCGAAATAGCCGAGCAGGCCGCGGCGGTTGAGCACACCCGTCAGCGAATCAGTGAGCGTGAGGGCGCGCAGGTGCCGCTCGGAGCGCTCCATGATCAGCCGGCAAGTGAAGGCGAAGGCGATGGTGAGCAGGAAGGCGCTTGCCATGGCGGAGGCGCCGCCGAGATTGGTTGCCTCGATATCGCTTGGCAGCGTCAGCGCCATCGTCAGCGCTGAGCCGAAGCACAGGCAGCCCTGGATGACGAAGACGCCCATCAGCTTGACGCGGGTGCGCTCGCGGCGCATGTCGCCGGCGGAAACCGCCAGGGCAAGCGCCGTCGCCCCTGTCGCCGAAGCGAGGTTGTAGAGCACCACCCGGTTTGAATAGTCGCTGTTGACCCAGGGCAGGAAGACGCCAGCGAGCCAGATCGCCGGCGGCAGCAGCGCCCACCATTCGATCTTCTTGCGGTCGAGCGCCAGAAAACCCGCCACCCAGGCGCTCTGGCCGAGCAGCGCGATGGCATTGCCGATCTCAATCGACAGCAGGCTGGGGACCTGGTCGCGCAGCGCGATCATCGCAAAACCGATGCCGGTCAGCAGGAAGCCGAGGCCCCAATAGAGATAGGCCTCGTTCCGGACATTGTGGCGCCAGGCGACGAACAGCACCAAAGCGAGCGTCATGGCCTCCGAACACCAGATGGCGAGACCTGTAGCGATATTGAACACGGCAGCAACCCCTTGCCCGTCTGTCTTATCGGGTGGCCTTGTCTGTCGGCCCCGATCTGTTGGCTTGCATCCTTGCCGAGGAAGCTCGCCACTTCCTTAATGCTGCTGCGCTGCGGTATGGTTTTGGGCGGATATCTCCCGGTAAGCTTTCCGCCGGGTAAATGTGTGTGAGCACTCTCGAATGGAGTAAGCATTCCTTCATCCTGTCATGGAGAAAAGCCGGGGAAGGCGGTGCCATAGGCTCGCCGTTAACAGGCGCTTGTTGGAAAGAGGCTACAGCCAGGGCCACCTTGCCCGCCTTCTTAACGTTATCCGCATGCGTGTCTTGAAGAGAAGGGCACGGACACTCTATGTAGGGATAAGACATTTTCTTTGATTCCCGGCGCCGGCCGGCGAGACGTTGACAAAGGACGCACATGAGAAACCCAGTCGATACCGCAATGGCCCTCGTGCCGATGGTCGTGGAACAGACCAACCGCGGTGAACGCTCCTACGACATCTATTCCCGTCTGTTGAAGGAGCGCATCATCTTCCTGACCGGTGCCGTCGAAGACCATATGGCAACGCTCGTGTGCGCCCAGCTTCTCTTCCTCGAGGCCGAAAACCCGAAGAAAGAAATCGCCCTCTACATCAATTCGCCGGGCGGCGTCGTCACCGCCGGCATGGCGATCTACGACACGATGCAGTTCATCAAGCCGGCGGTTTCGACGCTCTGCATCGGCCAGGCCGCATCCATGGGCTCGCTGCTGCTGGCCGCCGGCCACAAGGATATGCGCTTCGCCACGCCGAATTCCCGCATCATGGTGCATCAGCCGTCGGGCGGCTTCCAGGGCCAGGCCTCGGACATCGAACGCCACGCCCGCGACATCCTGAAGATGAAGCGCCGCCTGAACGAGGTCTATGTCAAGCACACCGGCCGCACCTACGAGGAAGTTGAAAAGACCCTCGATCGTGACCATTTCATGGATGCGGACGAAGCCCAGGGCTGGGGCGTGATCGACAAGGTTCTGACGTCGCGCCTCGAAATGGAAGGCGAACAGGCCTAGTAATTAATTGGGATGGTGTTTTCGTCGCCACAGTTCTATCTCATTTGTGATCGAACAAGGCTTTCAACTGGCGACGAAGACGCTAATAGTAGCTATTAATGCTATGTTGAAATTTTATGACATAGCATCGGCATTCGAAGGGGAATTCGTTGCCACCGGAACCCGGACATGATCGATTGGGCCCGGTTCGTAGCCCCTGAAGCCCTTCTCGGCAAAGGCTCCGGTGACGGAGTGCCGCCAGGAGCTGATTGAGTGGACCGCGATTTCGCCTTGAAATGCGGCGTGCTGGAAGGAAAGTGATATGAGCAAGGTCAGCGGCAGCAACGGCGGCGACTCCAAGAACACACTCTATTGTTCGTTCTGCGGAAAGAGCCAGCACGAAGTCCGGAAACTGATTGCCGGACCGACCGTCTTCATCTGCGATGAATGCGTCGAATTGTGCATGGACATCATCCGCGAGGAGAACAAGTCC
>Ga0209673_1003058_pt1 | contig 10314 bp, 8 predicted proteins | sample AraplaCol_mMS_r2_2_FD_184274 | JGI IMG/M metagenome (GOLD analysis project Ga0209673, IMG submission 184274) | Arabidopsis root microbial communities from North Carolina, USA - plate scrape MF_Col_mMS_r2 (SPAdes) (version 3) | ecosystem: Host-associated > Plants > Roots > Endosphere | place: USA... | reverse complement strand
CGCGCTGCACGGCGGCTTCATCCCGTACGGCGGCACCTTCCTGACCTTCAGCGACTACAGCCGCAATGCGATCCGCATGGCCGCGCTGATGAAGATCCGCGTGATCCACGTGTTCACGCACGACAGCATCGGCCTCGGCGAAGACGGCCCGACGCACCAGTCGGTCGAGCATGCCGCGGCGCTGCGCCTGATCCCGGGGCTGGACGTCTGGCGTCCGGCCGACACCGCCGAAACCGCCGTGGCCTGGGCCAGCGCGATCGAGAACAGCAACCGCCCGAGCGCGCTGCTGCTGTCGCGCCAGAACCTGCCGTACGCGCCGAAGGCCGAGTTCCAGGCCGGCCAGCCGCAGGCGGCGATCGACACGCTGGCCAAGGGCGGCTACGTGCTGGCCGAGCCGAGCGAGGTGGGCCTGAAGAAGAAGGCGCAGGCGGTGATCATCGCCACCGGGTCCGAGGTGCAGCTCGCGCTGCATGCGCAGCAGCTGCTCGCGAAGCCCGAGAACGGCGCTATCGCGGTGCGCGTGGTCAGCATGCCCAGCACCTCGGTGTTCGATCGCCAGACCGCCGCCTACAAGACCAGCGTGCTGCCGCAGGGCGTGCCGCGCATCGCGGTCGAGATGGGCGTCAGCGACGGCTGGTGGAAGTACGGCGTCGCCGCGGTGGTCGGTATCGACACCTACGGCGAATCGGCGCCGGCGCCGGTGCTGTTCAAGCACTTCCACTTCACGCCCGAGAACGTGGCCGACACGGTGCGCGTCGTGCTGGGCCGCTGATGGAGCGTGCGCTGGCCGGGGTGCTGCTGAGCCTGTCGGCGGCCTGGTCGGCGCAGGCCGCCAGCGGCCCGCCTGCGGGCGGCATGGAGGTCCTGGAGCCGGCGGAGTTCGCCTGCCTGACACCGGCCGCGGCGGATCGCAAGCCGATCGAGTACCCGGAAGCCGCACGGCGTGCCGGGCTGTCGGGCCTGGTGCGGGTCAGGCTGGTGTTCCAGCACCCGCAGAAGCCGCCGCGGGTCAGTTTCATCGCCTACGCCGACGTTCGCGAGTTCAACGACCTGGTCGAAGACTACGTCTCGGCCTACCGGCTGCCATGCCTGCGCGAAGACGCGGATCCAGTGACGGCCACCCAGGAGTTCGCGTTCAGGCCGGACGACGGGCGACCGGTGGCATGGCGTCACCTGCGCGGGGAAGACGTCGACCTGCAATCCGAGGCCTGCCGGCCACGCTACCCCGCGAAGCCGCCGGAGTTTCCGCGCGCGGCCATGGACCGGGGCGCCGTGTTCGCGGTCCTGCTGGTCAGGACGACGTTCCACGGGCCGACCCGGCCGCCGGAGGTGGAGGTGGTCCACCAGGTGGGCGCGCCCCCGTTCGAGAAGGCCGTCACCCGGTGGGCCTCGCAGGTGAGGCTGCCATGCCTGCGGGAGGACCAGACCCTCAGCACCGTGCAGAGGGTTTCGTTCGAGCTCGACAGCCCGGGGCAGATCGTCCTCAAAGACCTCAGCCTGCAGCAGCTCGTGCCGGCCATCGACAAGCTCGACGAGCAGCACGTCCATTTCGACTTCAATGCGATGGGGTGCCCGTTCGACGTTCGCCTGCGCCTGTTCCGGCCTATCCTGAAGAACTCGGTCGGCGAAGTCGGGGCCGCCGATCCGCGCCGCGACGCGTTCCTCGACTGGCTGAGCGGCATCTCGCTCAAGCTGTCGCCCAAGGACTTCAACCACGTGCTGGGCTCGTCGATGACGGTGTCGGTGCCTTGTACCCAGCTTGATCTCCGCTGAATTCCCCGAACGGCGACAATGGCCCCCTCGATTTTTTGCAAGCGCTAACTGGAGAGACAGCTCATGACCATCAAGATCGGCATCAACGGCTTCGGCCGCATCGGGCGCATGGTGTTCCGCGCGGCCGTGCAGAACTTCAAGGACATCGAGGTGGTCGCGATCAACGACCTGCTCGAACCCGACTACCTCGCGTACATGCTGCAGTACGACTCGGTGCACGGCCGCTTCGACGGCACGGTGGCGGTCGACGGCAACACGCTGATCGTCAACGGCAAGCGCATCCGCCTGAGCGCGGTGAAGGACCCGGCCGAGCTGAAGTGGGGCGAGGTCGGCGCCGACATCATCGTCGAGGGCACCGGCATCTTCCTGACCAAGGACACCGCTTCCAAGCACATTGCCGCCGGCGGCAAGAAGGTCGTGATGACCGGCCCGTCGAAGGACGACACGCCGATGTTCGTGTTCGGCGTCAACGACAAGACCTACAAGGGCGAGGACATCATCTCCAACGCCTCGTGCACCACCAACTGCCTGGCGCCGCTGGCCAAGGTGCTGAACGACAAGTGGGGCATCAAGCGCGGCCTGATGACCACGGTGCATGCCACCACCGCGACGCAGAAGACCGTCGACGGCCCGAGCAACAAGGACTGGCGCGGCGGCCGCGGCATCCTCGAGAACATCATCCCGTCGTCGACCGGCGCGGCCAAGGCCGTCGGCGTCGTGATCCCCGAGCTGAACAAGAAGATCACCGGCATGTCGTTCCGCGTGCCGACCTCCGACGTCTCGGTGGTCGACCTGACGGTCGAGCTGAACAAGGAAGCGAGCTACAAGGAGATCTGCGCCGAGTTCAAGGCGCAGTCCGAAGGCGCGCTGAAGGGCATCCTCGGCTACACCGAGGACAAGGTCGTCGCGACCGACTTCCGCGGCGACCCGCGCACCTCGATCTTCGACGCCGATGCCGGCATCGCGCTCGACGGCACCTTCGTGAAGCTGGTGGCCTGGTACGACAACGAATGGGGCTACTCGAACAAGGTGCTCGAGATGGTCCGCGTGATCTCGAAGTAAGCCGAAGCGCGCCTCGGTGCGAGTGACCCTTCACGCGCTGGTCCTGGCGTGCGGCATGGCCGCCAAGGCAGGCGCGTCGGCCGCGCAGGCGGCCGACGAATCGGGCTGGTGCCCGCCCGCGGGCCCCACCTTGTCCGGCGAGGTGGCGGCCGACAACGGCCTGCTGCTGCGTCCGGGCTGGGTGACGCTGCAGATGCACGTGCGGCCCGGCGCCGTGCCGGTCACCGATGTCCGGGTCGCCAGCGAGGCGGGTGGGCCGGGGCATGCGCGCCTGTGGATGCCCCTCGTGCGGCAGTGGACCGGCTGTGCCGCCAACCAGCGCGACACGTTGTTCCGGATCCGGCTGACGTTCGGCCTCAAGGGCGCCTACCAGCTGCCCGACCAGGAAGCCTTCGGCCTCTACGCCTTCCAGGCAGCGCCGGCGGCACCGACCTTGCCGGCGGGCGACTGGGGCACCGGCATCTGCCCGATCAGGGCGATGCTCGTGTTGCGGCAGCCGCAAGCACCCAATGCCATCGTCAGTTTCGACGGCGCGGGTGGCGAGCCGCTGAAGGACTGGCTGCGTGCGCTGGTGCCGCAACGCGACTACATGCTGCCTGCCGCCGAGGGCAATCGCATCGAATTCGATTGCAAGATCGACAACGGACAGATCGTCTTCTACGAACGCTGACCCCGCGAAGGGCCCGGATCCGTCGGGAATTCACGGCAGTTGAAACGCAATTGTCGCCAAGCGTGTCGGCCGATGTCTGCGCCGCCCCGGAACGGCCGGCCCGTGCCTACACTGGCCGCTCCGGGCCGCGAGCCCCTTCAGGTTGTCCCATGAAGCGACTCATTTCGTGCTGCATCGCCTCGCTGCTGGCCGCGGCACTCGCGCCTGTTGCATCGGCGGCCGAACAGGCGCCCACCCTGCGCAAGATCCCCGCCGAAATGCAGGCGCGGGTCATCGTCAAGTTCAAGGCCGATTCGAGCGCGATGCGTGCGCTGTCGGCCGCCAGCGGCAGCAGCGCGCAGGCCGCGCCGCAGCAGGCGCAGACACTGTCGCAGCGGCTCGGCCTGGCGCTCACCGACGGCCACGCGCTGACGGCGCGCAGCCAGGTCGTGAAGGCCAGCGGGCTCAGCTCGGCCGAGCTGGCGGCGCGCCTGTCGGCGTTGTCCGATGTCGAATACGCCGTGCCGGACGGCCGCCGCCGCGCGTTCGCCGCGCCGGACGACCCGCTGTACGCCGGCGGCCCGAGCGTGTCGCCGACCGTCGGCCAGTGGTACCTGCGCGCGTCGACCGCCAGCGTGGTCTCGGCCATCAACGCCGAGACGGCCTGGGGCATCACCACCGGCAGCAGCAGCGTCGTCGTCGCGGTGCTCGACACCGGCATCCGCCCCGACCATCCGGAACTCGTCAACAAGCTGCTGCCCGGCTACGACTTCGTCAGCGACGCCACCACCGCGAACGACGGCAACGGCCGCGACAGCGACCCGAGCGATCCCGGCGACTGGATCACGTCGGCCGAGGACGCGAGCGGCACCTTCGCCGGTTGCGGCGCCGAAGGCAGCAGCTGGCACGGCACGCAGACGGCCGGGCTGGTCGGCGCGTCGACCAACAACGACAGCGGCATGGCCAGCATCGGGCGCGACGTGAAGGTGCTGCCGGTGCGCGTGCTCGGCAAGTGCGGCGGCGACGACAGCGACATCATCGCGGCGATGCGCTGGGCGGCCGGCTTCACGGTGTCCGGCGTCACGAAGAATGCCAACCCGGCCAAGGTGCTGAGCCTGAGCCTCGGCGGGGAGGGCACCTGCTCTCAGGCCTACAAGGATGCGATGACCGAGCTGACCGCCGCCGGCGTCGTCGTCGTCGCGGCGGCCGGCAACGACGGCCTCGCAGTCAACGTGCCGGCCAACTGCCCCGGCGTGGTCGGCGTGGCCGGCGTGCGCCACAGCGGCACCAAGGTCGGCTTCTCGAGCCTCGGGCCCGAACTCACGATCGCTGCACCCGCCGGCAACTGCGTCAACACGAGCGGCGCCTGCCTGTACCCGATCCTGACGACCACCAACACCGGCAGCACCACGCCGCTCGCCAGCGCCTACACCGACAGCGCCAATCCGTCGCTGGGCACCAGCTTCTCGACGCCGCTGGTGGCCGGCACGCTGGGGCTGATGTTCTCGGCCAACCCGAGCCTGACACCGGCCCAGGCGATCGGCGTGCTGAAGAGCACCGCGCGCGCGTTCCCGAGCACCGGGGCGGGCGCCGGCGTGGCGGCCTGCAAGGCGCCGTCGGCGACCGCGCAGAGTGCCGAGTGCTACTGCACGACGACCACCTGCGGCGCCGGCCTGCTGGACGCCGGTGCGGCGGTGACCGCCGTCGCACAGGTGGTGGCGCGCATCGATGCCGGCTCGTCCCGCACGACGGCTGGCTCGTCGATCACGTTGGACGGCAGCGGCTCGTCGGCACCCGCCGGCCATGCGATCACCGGCTACCAGTGGACGCTGACCGCCGGCAGCGACATCGCCAGCTTCACCAGCGCGACCAACGCAGCCACCGCGACGGTCGCGACGACGGCGACCGGCAGCTTCACCGCGAGCCTGACCGTCACCGACGACACCGCGGCGCAGGCCACCACCACCGCGTCGGTCGCGGTGAGTGCCGTCTCGACGCCAAGGTTGCCCCCCGCGCCGCCCGCCGCGACCAGCAGCGACGGCGGCGGTGGTGCGCTCGGCTGGCCTTGGCTGGCCGGGCTGCTGGCGGCGGTGCTGGCACTGCAGCAGGCGTCGCGCGCGCGGCACCGCGTCATGCGCCGCTAGCCCTTGCACACAACTTGAAGCACGGCATTGGGGCATGATCTCCGCTCGACGGAGACATCCCATGCGCCACTTTCTGACACTCCCTTGCACCCTCGCGGTGCTCGGGGCCCTGGCCGCCGGCCACGCCGAGGCCGCCTCGCCCCCGCCGGACCGTTCGGTGACCGCCACCTCGAAAGGGCCGCGCGCGCTCGGGCTGCTGGTCAAGCTGAAGGATGCGCCGTCGCACGAACAGGCCGCGGCACTCGGCACCACGAGGGCTGGCACCGAACGGCTGCAGGGCGTGATGCGCGCGTCGGGCCTCAACGCGTTGAAGATCTCGCCGAACGGGCGCGCGGCGCAGCGGGTCGATTTCGACCACGTGCTGTCAGCCGGCGAAGCGGCGGCGCTGGCCAGCCGGCTGCGCGCGCAGCCGGAGGTCGAATGGGTCGTCACCAACGATTTGGAGCGCCGACTGGCGCTGCCGAACGACCCGCGTTTCCCGAAGACCGCCGGCACGACCGGGCAATGGTGGCTGCAGCCGGTCGGCGGCTCGAACCTGAACGTTGCGGCCGACCGCATGCGCGGCGTGCCGGGGGTGCAGGGTGCGTGGGACACGACCACCGGCAACGCCGCGGTCACGATCGCGATCCTCGATTCGGGCGTCACGGTCCACCCCGACCTGTCGGCCGCGCGCTACTGGCCGGGCCGCGATTTCGTTTCTGAACTCGACTACTCGAACGACGGCAACGGCTGGGACACCGACCCGAGCGACCCTGGCGACTGGGTCACGCAGGCCGACCTGAGCGACCCGGCCTTCGCCGGCTGCGGCGTCGAGGACAGCTCGTGGCACGGCACCACGACGGCCGGCATCGCGGCCGCGTCCAGCAACGACGGCGTCGGCGTGGCCGGCGTCAACTGGACCAGCCGCGTGCTGCCGGTGCGCATCTCCGGCAAGTGCGGCGCGACCGTCGGCGACATCGTCGACGGCATGCGCTGGGCGGCCGGCCTGTCGGTGCTGGACGCCAGCAACAACACGATTCCCGTCAACCCGCATCCGGCCCGCGTGATCAACCTGAGCTTCGGCGGCAGCAGCGCCTGCAACGCCGCCTACCAGAGCGCGATCGACGACCTGGCCGCGGTGAAGACCGTGGTGGTTGCGCCGGCCGGCAACGAAAGCGGCGGCGTGACGCGGCCGGCCAACTGCAGTGGCGTGGTCGGCGTCGCCGCGGTGAACCGCGACGGTTTCAAGGCCAGCTATTCGAATTTCGGGCCGAGCATCCAGATCGCGACGGTCGGCGGCGATACCTCGCAGATCGGCGCGTGGGGCGCCACGGTCAACGACGACGGGCTGCTGACGATCAGCAACAGCGGCTTCAGCACGCCCGGCACCGGCAGCTACGTCAACGTGTTCGGCACCAGCTTCTCGACGCCGCTGGTGTCCGGCGTGCTGAGCCTGATGGTCAGTGTCAACCCGAACCTGACGACCGCGCAGTTGATCGACGGGCTCAAGCGCAGCGCGCGGCCGCACGTCACGTCGCCGGTGGTCGGGGCGTGTGCGAATGCGAACCCGGGGCGTTGCATCTGCACGACGAGCACCTGCGGCGCCGGGCTGATGGATGCGGCACAGGCGCTGGTGTATGCGGCGAACCCGACCGGCTACGCGCCGCCGAACTGGTCGTCGGTCGTGATCGACACGCCGGCGCTGCGAGCCGCGGCGGCCCAGGGCCAGGACCTGCCGGCGAACGGGCAAAGCGATCCGGTGACCGATCCGCAGACGCCGCCGATCAACCCGCCGGGGGACGGTGGCGGGGCGCTCGGGTTCGGCTGGCTGGTGGGGCTGCTGGCGGCGGTGGTCGCGCTGCAGCGCCGCGCCAACGCCTAGGGCCTGAATGACAGGCCCGGGGCCAGGGAAGGCCTGCAGAACCTGGTCCACGACGGCCGATTGCCCAGCGCAAACGGCATCGTCAGGGTTGCCGGATTCCGTGCTCTCAAACCAGCATCGATTGCTGGGCGAAGATGCCCGCCATCGCGCCCTGCGATGACGCCTGGGTGACCGAGGGCAAGGAGGGCGTGGTGAGGTCGCCGGCGGCGTAGATGCCGGGCATGCTGGTCTGGCGGCGCTCGTCGACCCTGAGGGCGATGCCGACGGGCGTATCGACCGTGGCGAGGCCCAGTGACTCATGCAGGCTCGCGGACGGCTTGTTGCGCGGCTGGCCGAACAGGACGTCGACCGCGACAGTGCGGCGGGTATCGAGATTGACGGTGGCGATATGGCCCTTGTGATGGGCGATCTCGATGATCCGGCCATCGACGACAGGGATGTGGCGGCGCGCCAGATCGGCCTGGATATCGGGCGCAATGTCGTGACCATCGGCGAAGACAGTCAGCTTGTCGGTCCAATGCTGGAACAGCTTGGCAGACTGGTGCGATTGCGAGCCGGCCCAGACGAAGCCCCAATGCTGGCCGGCGACTTCGAAGCCGTCGCAATAGGGGCATGGCACGATGGACGTGCCCCAGCTTTCGGCAAAGCCCGGAACATCAGGCAACTGGTCGGCGACGCCATAGCTCAGGATCACGCGGCGCGCCCCCAGGCTTTCGCCATCGCCAGTGAGCACGGAGAAATCGTCGATGGCGCCGGAAACGCTGTCGGCCCGGGCGTTGACCAACCTGATCGCGGGATAGCGCGCCAGCTGCTGCCGTGCCTCGGCCAGGATGCCCAGCGGTGGCTTGTGATCGTGACCGAGCAGGCCATGCGAGTGGCCGGCGAACCGATTGCGCGGCAGGCCCGTATCGAGAACGGTGACCTTGCGGCGGGCACGGCCGAGCTGCAGGGCGGCGGCGAGGCCGGCAAAGCTGCCGCCGATGATGATGACGTCATCCATGGTGATGGGCTCCATGTCGGGGAGGGAAGGGGGGGCGGGTGCCGCAAATTACTGAACTCCTGAGTTCAATAATATGCGTCGTCTATAGTGAACTGTCAAGTTCACTAAATATGCCCATGGCCCGCTCTCCAGATCCCTCTCCCAAGCCCCAACGCGGCCGGCCACGCGATCCCGAGCGCGTGAGGCGCATCCTGGAAGCGGCGCAACGGCACTTCAATGAGCATGGCCTGGAGCGTGCCAGCGTGGATGCCATCGCCGCGGACGCCGGTGTCTCCAAGACGACCGTGTACAACAACTTCGGCTCCAAGGAGAGGCTGTTCCAGGCGGTCGTGCGCGACAGGACGGCGACGGTGGTGGCTGGCGTCCCGGGCGCCGGGGCACTGGACCCGGACCAGCCGGAGAAGGCGCTGCTGGCGATCGGCGCCCGGTTTCTCGCACTGGCGCGCGGGGACGACGCGCTGGGCGCGTTGCGCGCTGTCTACGGCGTTGCGGGGACGCAGCCGGAAGTCTGCCTTGCGTTCTACAGGGACGGCCCGGAGCGCGTGAACGGCGAGCTGGCTGCCTACCTGCGCCGTGCCGACGCGGCGGGCACGCTGAAGGTGCGGAACCCGCTTCGGGCAGCGGACCTGTTCCTGTCGATGTTCCTGGGCTCCGGGCACATCCGCGGAATGCTGAAGCTCGAGATGCCGGATCCCCGGGAAAACAGGGCTCTCCTGCGCGAGGCCGTGCGGGTCTTCATGGCGGCCTGCGGCGCATAGGTTCCACGCTGCAGCCTGCCGGGCAGGCGCAAGGCGACCGGAGGGCTATCTCCCGCAGCTGCCGAACGGGCGGCCGAGCAGCGCGTCGGATTTCAACGCCATCACCTGCGCCCACAGCGCGTCGTCGGCGCGCGGGATGCGCAGTGAATGGCTGACGCCGGGCGCCGACAGCTGCGCGACGCGGGCGGTGCGCACGCCGCGCTGCGTCAGCTCGGCGAGCGCCTTCTCGGCCGAATCCTTGTTGTCGAAACGGCCGAGCGACAGGCCGACCTCGAACTCCGGTGCGTTGCGCAGCTCTTCATACGGCACCTTCATCCGCTTCAGCTCGTCTTCCTTCTTCTGCAGGCCTTCGCGGTTCGGGTACTTGCCCATGTAGACCATCCAGACCGCCGGCAGCTCGTTCCTCACGCTGCTCCAGCTGCCGGGCGGCAGCGCACCCTGCAGGGCCGCTTCGGCGCCGGCGATCTGTGTCGGCGTGTACGGGCCGGCCTCCAGGCAGGCCAGCGCCGGCTCGCCGGGGCCGGCGGCCGGCGCGGTGGCCGCACCCGCCGGCAGGATGTGGACAGTGTCGGCGCGCACCTGGCGCGCCAGCCGCTCGGGCTCGCGGTCGCCTTGCGCGCGCACGCCGACCACGCCGTCGAGCTGCCCCTGCGTCCAGGCCCAGAAGCCCAGGTTCGCGAGCAGCAGCAACAGCACGACGGCACGCAGCATCAGGCGTCCTCGGCCGGCACGTCGGGCGCTCCGCCGTCGGCCGGCGTCAGGCGCACGCTGACCTCGCCGCTGCCGACCTCGCGCGGGCCGTCGGCCGTGATCACGCGCAGCATGCCGTTGGCGCTGACGCCGTCGGCGATGCCCTCGGCCACGTCGGGCTGCGTCGTCGTGATCGCGCGGCCGCGCAGCAGGTCGCGCTCGGCGAAGCGGTCGACGAAGGCCGCGAAGCCGCGCCGGTTGAATTCGATCAGCGCCTTCACCAGCGGCAAGGCGACGCGCGCCAGCGTGGCCGGGGCGGTCAGCGTCGCGTCGAGTTCCTGGACGCAGCCGTAGCCGGTGTTCAGCTCGGTGGTGGC
>Ga0209673_1003052_pt1 | contig 10345 bp, 7 predicted proteins | sample AraplaCol_mMS_r2_2_FD_184274 | JGI IMG/M metagenome (GOLD analysis project Ga0209673, IMG submission 184274) | Arabidopsis root microbial communities from North Carolina, USA - plate scrape MF_Col_mMS_r2 (SPAdes) (version 3) | ecosystem: Host-associated > Plants > Roots > Endosphere | place: USA... | reverse complement strand
GTACCTCGACCACCTGAGGCGCGGCCGCATTCCCGATGCCACCGCGACCCTGTCGACGCTGCAGACCCGGATGGAGCAGTGGTTCCAGGACAACCGCAGCTACTACACCAGCGCAAGCGTCAAGACCTGCGGCGTCACCGCCAGCACGTCGAGCCATTTCAGTTTCAGCTGCACGGCATCGTCCGACACCGCCTACGTCTGGACGGCCACCGGGATCGGGGCGATGGCCGGCTTCAGCTACACCATCAACCAGGACGGCACGCAGACCTCGGCGGTCACCGGCGTGTCCGGCTGGACCTCGCCGACCGGCAATTGCTGGGTCACGAAGAAGGGTGGGGTGTGCTGATGGCCGCCGTGCATCGCTCCTGCGCCCGCGGCATGACCTTGGTCGAGCTGATGGTGGGCCTGGCGGTGTTCGCGGTGCTGCTGCTGCTGTGTGTGCCGTCGTTCGCAGACTGGCTGCGCAATGTGCGCGTTCGCAGTACTGCCGAGTCATTGCAGAACGGCCTGCAATCGGCACGCGCCGAGGCCGTGCGGCGCAATGCGGTGGTGCGCTTCCAGCTGGTCGACACGCTGGCCGACGATTGCCAGATCAGTGCGAGCGGCCCGCACTGGGCGATCAACCTTGGTGCCGCGCAGAGCCCGGCCGGCGCCTGCGCGACGGCGCTCGGCGCTGGCGCCGCACCGAACCTGCTGCGGGTGAGCACGGTGGTGGCCGGCGACGCTGCGGCCACGCTCTCAGCCACTCGCCCGGTGATCGCCTTCGACGGCCTCGGCCGGCAGACCTCGACGACATCTCCCGCGTCCAGTGCGGCCCTGCTCAGCATCGCGGTCGGCGCAAGCGGCCAGAGCTGCGCGCCGGCCGGCACGACGCGTTGCCTGAAGGTGGTCGTCAGTCCGGCCGGCGAGGTTCGCATGTGCGATCCGGCGCGCCGCGCCGGCAACACCGCTGCCGACGCGATGAGCTGCCCGAGCAACGCATGAGCCACCCGATGAGCCTTCGCATGATCCCTCTTCGTTTCCCACCGCGTCGCGGCGCCCGCGGCTTCTCGCTGATCGAGGTGCTCTGCGCACTGCTGATCTTCGCGGTCGGCGTTCTGGGCCTGTTGAAACTGCAGGCGGTATCGGTGCAGCAGGCGTCCGGCGCTCGCTACCGCGCCATCGCGGCGGCCCAGGCCGCATCGCTGATCGGCAGCCTGTGGACCACCGACCGCAGCGCGGCCACGTTGCAGGCGCAGTTCGGCAGTGCGGCGGGCGGCCCCGGCTACACCAGCTGGCGGGCTTCGGTCGAGGCGTCGGGGCTGCCGAACGTTGCCGGCAAGGCGCCCACCGTGAGCTTCACCACCGTGCCGGGCGGCGGCTCGGCAACTGCGAGCAGCCTGGCCACCGTCACCATCTTCTAAGGCCGCCGGCGATGGCGACTACCGCAACCACGTCGTTCTGGCGCAGGTGAAATAGATGGGTCGACGCACTGCTTCCCTTCCCCCGTGCAAGCGAGCGCGGCTTCAGCCTCGTCGAGTTGATGGTCGCGCTGTTGATCGGCATGGTGGGCGTGGTGGTGGTGATGCGCCTGTTCGCGTCGGCCGAAGGCGACAAGCGCACCACGACCGGCGGCAATGATGCCCAGGCGGCGGGCGGGCTGGCGCTGTATGAGCTGCAGCGCGAGATCGCACAGTCGGGCCACGGCATCGGCAACTTCTTGATCCTAGGCTGCGGCCTGTCATACACCACCAGCCGTGACACGGCGGCGGTCACGCTCGATGTGCTGGCGCCGGTGGTGGTCAACCCGCGAACCGCGCTGGTGCCAGCCGGCGACAGCGGTACCGACACGCTGCTGCTCGTCACCGGCGCCTCGGCCGGGCCATCCGAAGGCGATGCCACCATCGCGGCGTCGGTCGCCGGTCGCTACGACGTCAGCACCGCCGGAATGTTCGGCGTCGGCAACCGCGTGGTGGCGGCCACGGCGACGCGGCCGAGCCCCTGCGCGCTGACACTGGATACCGTCAGCGCGATCAGCGGATCGACGCTGACCGTTTCACCCGGCACGGCCGGCCTGCCGTCCGGCAGCAGCGTGTTCGACCTGGGCGTGGCGCCTCGCGTGCAGGCCTATGCGGTGCGCCAGGGCAGCCTGACCGTGTGCGACTACCTGGCCTGGGATTGCGGCAGCAGCAACTACATCGGCAACCCGGACGTGTGGGTGCCGCTGGCCGGCAACATCGTCGGCCTGCGTGCGCAGTATGGCCGCGACACCTCCGGCGTGGCCGGCTCCGCGATGAGTGGGGTCGTCGACACCTGGGACCAGACCACGCCGGGCGGCGCTGCGGACACCAGCGGCCTGCCACTGGAGTGCCGCTGGGCGCGCGTGGTGGCGCTGCGGCTGGCGGTCGTAGCGCGCAGCCCGGCCTACGACAAGGGCACCGTTACCTCGGCGGCCCCGACGTGGGACGGCTCGACGGCCAACACCAGCCTCTCGGCCGCATGGACCACGCTGACGCCGGTCGCGCTGCCGATCGACCTGAGCGCCAATGCCGACTGGATGCACTACCGCCACCGGGTGTTGCAGGCCACCGTGCCGTTGCGCAACCTGATCTGGCAGGGCTCGCAGCTCACTTACCAAGGAGGGTCTGGCGGATGCTGAGCCTGCAATGCAATGCGAAAGGCCGGCAGCAGGGGGTGATCCTGGTGCTGGTGCTGATCGTGCTGGTAGCGCTGACGCTCGCCGCGGTGGCGCTGAGCCGCTCCACCGTGACGGCCAATGGCATCGCCGGCAACCTCGGCTTCAAGCAATCGGCCACCAGCTCGGCCGACCAGGGCCTGGAGGCCGCAGTGGCCTGGCTGGAGAACAACACCGGCCAGGCGAACTCTGCCAGCGCAAGCACTTGCGCCAGCGGCAGCACGGTGCTGGCCTGCGACCAAGCTGCGCGCGGCTACCTGGCGACGCGACAGGACCCGGGCGCCGCACAGGATTGGCCGGATCTGTGGGCCGCACTGGTCAGCGCCGGCGCGCAACCGGGCCAGCCCAACGGCGGTGCGGCGGATGCGGCGGGCAACAGTGTGGCGTACCTCATCCAGCGCATGTGCAGTGCCGCCGGCGATCCGGCCAACGGCAACTGTTCGTCGCTGCCCGACGCGGTCGGCTGCGGCAGCGGCATGGGCCTGAACAGCAATGGTGGCGGTGGCAATCTGAATTGCAAGAGCCAAGCGTATTACCGCATCACGGTGCAGGTGAGCGGGCCGCGCAACACGACGGCCTGGGTGCAGGCCATGGTGGCCTTGTGAGGCTGGAGCAGGGCATGAACAAAGGAGTGACGATGGACGCGCGCAAATGGATCGCGATAGTGGCATGGGCCTGTTGCTGCGCGTGCTTTCCGACGCCCGCGATCGCGGATGCGACCGATCTCGCCGCCTCGCCGTTGGCGACGACTTCGTCGGTGAAGCCGAACCTGATGTTCATCCTGGACAATTCCGGAAGCATGGAAGACTCGACCATGCCGGATTGGGCGGGCATGGCCATCGATGCCCAATTCAAATTCAACAGCCGCTACAACGGATTGTTCTACGATTCCAGCGTGCGCTATATCGTGCCGCCACGAGGCGACGGGAGCTATTACCCGTCGATGAACGCCGCGAACACGGCAACGTGGACCAAGGTCCCCTTGGACGCCTACGGGCAACTGTCGACGAGTACTGCGGACCTGAAAACCAGTCCGCCGACTTACTACACGTTCACCGCGGGCGAATACTGTGACTCACCGGCATTGGTGACGTGCAACGTTCAAACTGCGGCGACCACGGCCTACCCGTATCCTGCCTACGTTCGGTGGTGCATGTACTCGAACCTGACCAACTGCCAGGTTCTGTACGGTTCCATAGGAAGCCCTGCCAACACGTATATCTATGCCCGAACCCCGGGAGCTTCATCGTCAGTGCCGGGAAGCAACGTTCCCACGACGGTGAAGAGCAGCAAGCCAAGCTATCCCAAGGCCAGCGCGCGACTCGATTGCGCCGGTGCGTCATGCACCTATGCAGAGGAGATAACAAACTACGCGAATTGGTTCGCCTATTACCGGACCCGTCTCCAGATGGCGAAATCGGCCATCCTGCTGACGTTCGCCGATCTGGATGACAGCGTGCGCGTCGGCTACATGACGATCAACGATGTCGCCGGCCGCACGAACTTCCTGAACGTGGCCGATTTCGATGCGACCAGGAAGGAGGCACTGTACGCGACGATCGCTGCCGCCAGGACGGCGCCGTCGACGCCGTTGCGAACAGCGTTGTCGACGGCGGGCCGGTATTTTGCCGGCAAGCTCTCCAGTGTCTGGGGTCAAGCCGCGCAAGACCCGATGCAGCATGCCTGCCAACGCAATTACGCGATCCTGCAGACGGATGGATACTGGAATGATCCGGCAACGCCGAAGCAGGTCGATGGCAGCACGGATGTGGGCGATCAGGACGGCAGTCTGCCGAGTCCGTATCGGGACGCGAATCGAACGAGCAACACGTTGGCGGATGTGGCGCAGTTCTACTACATCACCGATCTGCGCTCGAATGCCCTTGGCAATGCCACCAATTCCCAGGGCGTAGACGTCGCGAGCAACGCCTACGCCAACGAGCGCCAGAATCTCGTGACGTACACCATCGGTCTGGGGGCATCGGGCTACATGCTGTTCCAGTCCGACTACGCGACGGCTGGCAGCGGCGACTATTACGATGTTGTCAACGGGACGAAGGCCAGCACGGCCAACCAGGCCCGTGGCATCTGCCGATGGCAGACGACCGGTGCCTGTACCTGGCCGAGGCCCACTGCGGACTCGGCAACCGCCATCGACGACCTCTGGCATGCCGCGGTCAATGGACGCGGCGGCTACTACAGCGCCACCAACGTCGGCGAACTCAAGGACGGCTTGAGCACCGCGTTGCAAGGCATCGTGTCCTCGGGGTCCAGCGCAGCAGCGCCGACCTCGGGAAATGTCAACCTGTCCGCAGCCGGCTCCAACTACGTCTTCAGCACCAGCTTCTGCTCATCGAAGTGGTTCGGCGAGCTGGCGCGCTACGCCGTCGATCCCTCGACCGGCGCACGCGCGGCGACGCCCGACTGGTCTCAGTCCGGTGCCGGCAGCGATTGCGTCGAGTCCTCCGGCACCGGCCTGAAGACCACGCCGCTGCTCGACAGGCTCTCCGCCGGTGCCCGCAACCTCTACACCTGGAAGGCCACCGGCGGAAGCGGCACGCGCATCCCGTTCGAGTGGTCGTCGCTCGGCAGCGAGCAACAGGGGTACTTCAAGGTGGCGGCCATAGGCGGCCTCTCGCAGATGTGCAGCGTGGGCAGTGCCTGCCTGGCGAGCACCGCGCAGGTCGACAGTGCCAGTGCCGGTGCCTTGGGCGCGGGCGGGGCCAACCTCGTGGCCTACCTGCGCGGTGAGCGCAGCAACGAAGGCGTCGGAAACACCGCGTACTACTTCCCGCGCACCCACGTGCTGGGCGACACCGTCGACGCGCAGCCGGTGTACGTGGGCCCGCCGAGCCAGCTGTATGCCGACACCGGCTACGCGGCTTACAAGAGCAGCCAGGCGAGCCGGCAGGCGATGGTCTACCTCGGTGCCAACGACGGCATGCTGCATGCCTTTCGGGCCGACACCGGTGCCGAGTCATGGGCCTACATCCCGTCGCTGCTGTTGCCCAGTCTCTACCAGCTGGCCGACAAAAAATACGCGACCCGGCACCGCTTCTTCGTCAATGGCGCCAGCACTGCGGCCGACATCCATGACGGCTCAGCCTGGCGCACCATCCTCGTCGGTGGGCTGGGTGCCGGCGGACGCGGCTTCTATGCATTGGATGTCACCGACCCTGCCTCGCCTCAGGTGCTGTGGGAGTTCAGCCACGACAGCAGCCTTGATACCGCCTACGTGCGCGATGCCGACCTCGGGTATTCGTATGGCGCGCCGATCGTGACCAAGCTGTCCGACGGTACCTGGGTGGTGTTGCTGAGCTCCGGCTACAACAACGTCTCGCCCGGCAGCGGCCATGGCGTGATGTGGGTGCTGAACGCGAAGACCGGTGCCGTCATCCAGAAGCTGGACACCGGCATCGGCTCGACTACCGGCGGCAGCGTGCCGGCCGGCTGCACGGCCGCACCGTGCCCGAGTGGCTTGGCGCGGCTGAGCGCCTGGAGCGACAGCGCCAGCAACAACGTCGCGACCTATGTGTACGGCGGCGACCTGTTCGGCAACCTGTGGCGCTTCGACCTGCGCACGCTCACGCGGTCGGGCGGCACCACCGCCGTGCAGCTGGTGGCCACGCTGGCCGATGCCGCGGGCGTGCGCCAGCCCGTCACGACCCGGCCAGAACTGGGCTTGGTCGGTGGAACGCGCGTGGTCTATGTGGGCACCGGCTCTTACCTGGGCCTGACCGATGTGGCGTCGACGCAGACGCAGACGCTCTACGCATTGAAGGATCCGCTGACCACCGCCTCTGGCAGTGGTGGCCTGTATGGCAGCCCGCGCGCGAGCGCCTGCACGGCCAGCAAGGTCACGCAATGCTTCATGCCGCGCACGTTGAACGACAGTGGCGGTGTGCGCACCGCCAGCAGCCCCCTTGGCTACGCGCTCAGCTTCGACCGCATGCACGGCTGGTACGAAGACCTGCCGAATGCCGGCGAGCGCATCGACACCAACCCGACGCTGCAGTTGGGCACACTGGTCTATGTGTCGAACCTGCCGACCCGTGAGGCGGGCTGCAAGACCGGTGGCAGCAGCTACCTGAACTACGTCGACTACGCTACCGGGCTCAAGGTCGGCACCGGCACCGAAGCCGGCGTGCTGCTCAACAACGAGGCGGTGTCCAGCACGACGACGCTGGCGATCACGACCACCGGGCAGGTGGTGGCGTCGATCAACAGCTCGGACGGCAGTTCTTCCGTCAAGAACGTGCCCACCGCGGGACCGGCCAAGGGAACGCGCCGGCTGACTTGGCGGGAGCTGACGATCGGGCAGTGAAATCCGGTCGGCCCGGGAAGGCCGGCGTCGGCTACGCTTGCGCACCTGCACCGTACGGTGCGCATCCTTCTCGCCCAGCCGGCCATGACCGAGAGACTCCCAGACCGCAGCCTGAGCGACGTCGTGCTCATCGTCGACGACGTGCCCGACAACCTGTCGCTGTTGCACGACGCGCTCGACGAGGCGGGCTACACCGTGCTGGTGGCGGTCAATGGCGAGAGCGCGTTGCAGCGGGCGATCCAGGCCGATCCCGACATCGTGCTGCTCGACGCGGTGATGCCCGGCATGGACGGCTTCGAGGTGGCACGCCGGCTGAAGGCGCAGCCCGGGACCTCGCACATCCCGATCATCTTCATGACCGGCCTGACCGAAACCGAGCACGTGGTGGCCGCGTTCCAGGCCGGTGGCATCGACTACGTCACCAAGCCGATCCGCCCGCAGGAGGTGCTGGCGCGCATGGTGGTGCACATGCAGAGCGCGCGCCAGGCGCGGCAGGCCCGCAATGCGCTCGATGCCTTCGGCCACGCGACGATGGCGATCCACGTGACCGGGCAGGTCGAGAACAGCCGCGCGGTGTGGCAGACGGCGCTCGCGCGCGAGCTGATGCAGCGCTACTTCGACGCTCCGCCGGCCCACGTGCCGGCCGAGCTGGCGGCGTGGCTGCAGGCGCAGTCGCAGCTGGCGGCCGAAGGGCGCGAGCCGACCTCGCTGTCGGTGGTGCGCGGCGAGCGCCAGCTGGTGTTCTCGCTGCAGCAGCGCACCAGCGACGACGACTGGCTGATCGTGATGCGCGAGGTGTCGGACGCCGCGGCGGTCGATGCGGTGCTGCAGGCCTTCAGGCTGACGCTGCGCGAGGCGGAGGTGCTGTACTGGGTCGCCAAGGGCAAGACGAATCGCGACATCGGCGACATCCTCGGCAGCAGCCCGGCGACGGTGAAGAAGCACCTGGAGCATGTGTTCGAGAAGCTCGGGGTCGAGACGCGCAACGCGGCGGCATCGCTCGCGATCCAGAAGGTGCGGGCGCTGGCGCCCTGGCACGGGGGTTGAATCGCGCGGCTTGGCGCGGCGGGTGGCGGGTGGGGGGAAAGACTGATCAGACCGTTGAGCGCGCGAACAGTTGCGTGCCCGTCGTCCGACTGTTCAGGCGCTTCCCTTTCCACCAAGCGGAAACCCCGCGTCCTTGCCACCTGGGCGGTCACCGCTCAATCTACAAGCACGTGTAACAGGTTTCAGCAGCTCAGCGGCTGTACGCCATCTGTCGTATTCCTCGAATCCGGCCCGCTCCGTAACCTGCGTCTCGTCCGTCCCCACCCGAAGAGGGACGCAAGACACAACCCACAGGAGCGTTCTCCATGAAGTCATCCCGCCGCAATTTCGCCGCGTCGCTGAGCGCCGTGTCGCTCGGCGTCGCCGCCCTCGGCCTGCCGCTGTTCGCGCAGGCCGCCGACACCATCAAGGTCGGCATCCTGCACTCGCTGTCGGGCACGATGGCGATCTCGGAGACCGTGCTGAAGGACACGGCGCTGATGACGATCGCCGAAATCAACGCCAAGGGCGGCGTGCTCGGCAAGCAGCTCGAACCCGTCGTCGTCGACCCGGCCTCCAACTGGCCGCTGTTCGCCGAGAAGGCCAAGCAGCTGATCAGCCAGGACAAGGTCGCGGTGATGTTCGGCTGCTGGACCAGCGTGTCGCGCAAGTCGGTGCTGCCGGTCGTCGAGGAACTCAACGGCCTGCTGTTCTACCCGGTGCAGTACGAAGGCGAAGAACTCAGCAAGAACGTGTTCTACACCGGCGCGGCGCCCAACCAGCAGGCCATCCCCGCGGTCGAATACCTGATGAGCAAGGCCGGCGGCGGCGCCAAGCGCTTCGTGCTGCTCGGCACCGACTACGTCTACCCGCGCACCACCAACAAGATCCTGCGCGCCTTCCTGAAGAGCAAGGGCGTGAAGGACAGCGACATCGACGAGAAGTACACGCCGTTCGGCCACAGCGATTACCAGACCATCGTCGCCGACGTCAAGAAGTTCTCGGCCGGCGGCAAGACCGCCGTCATCTCGACGATCAACGGCGACTCGAACGTGCCGTTCTACAAGGAACTGGGCAACCAGGGCCTGAAGGCGACCGACGTGCCGGTGGTGGCCTTCTCGGTCGGCGAAGAAGAACTGCGCGGCGTCGACACCAAGCCGCTGGTCGGCCACCTCGCGGCATGGAACTACTTCATGTCGATCAAGAACCCGACCAACGACGCCTTCAAGAAGCAGTGGGCCGAGTACGCGAAGGCGAAGAACCTGCCGGGTGCCGACAAGCCGCTGACCAACGACCCGATGGAAGCCACCTACATCGGCATCCACATGTGGGCGCAGGCGGTCAAGAAGGCCGGCAGCACCGACACCGACAAGGTCATCGCCGCGATGGCCGGCCAGACCTTCCCGGCTCCGGGCGGCTTCGTGTCGACGATGGACGCGAAGAACCACCACCTGCACAAGCCGGTGTTCATCGGCGAAGTGAAGGCCGACGGCCAGTTCAACGTGGTGTGGAAGACCCCCGCCCCGGTGAAGGCCAAGCCGTGGAGCCCGTACATCGAAGGCAACGACAAGAAGAAGGATGAGCCCGAGAAGAAGTCGTGATCGGCTGAACCGCTGACCCGAGAAACGGGCCACCCGGCGACCGGGTGGCCCTTGTCGAATCTGAGCAGGACGGATTTCCCTCGATGTTTCCCATGCATGCACGACGCTGGCTGGTCGCCTTGCTGCTCGGCCTGTCGTTCGGCGCGGTCCACGCGCTGACGCCGCCGCAGGCACTGGCCCTCGCCAAGGGCGAGAACGAAGAGCGCATCGCCGCGCTGCAGGCCTCGCTGGCCCGTGGCGACGACGGGCTCGCCGCGTTCGTGCAGGCGATGCTCGACGACGCGGTGAAGCTCGCCGGCGACAAGGTCTTCATCGTGCGCGGCGACAAGGCGAGCGATGCCGCGACCGGTGCCGATGCCAGGCTCCCCGACGGCGCCGAAGACCTCGTCAACAGCAACCAGATGCGCCGCGAGCTCGAAGGCGCGCTGGCCGCGCTGAAGCTCTTTTCGCACGACCTCGGCGAGCGCCGCGCCGCGATCAAGGCGCTGAAGGAGGAGGCCGACGAAGGCCGGCTGCCGCTGATCGAGAAGGCACTTGCCGCCGAACAGGACGCCGCGCTGAAGGAACAGCTGACGCAGGTGCGCGCCGCGATCCTGGTGTCGTCGACCGACGCCGGCAAGCGCATGGAGGCCGCCCGCGCACTCGCCGGCAGCCTGACGCCGGCCACCAAGACCTTGATCCTCGAACGCCTGAAGCCCGCGGCCGACGGCGGCGAGACCG
>Ga0209673_1003049_pt1 | contig 10357 bp, 8 predicted proteins | sample AraplaCol_mMS_r2_2_FD_184274 | JGI IMG/M metagenome (GOLD analysis project Ga0209673, IMG submission 184274) | Arabidopsis root microbial communities from North Carolina, USA - plate scrape MF_Col_mMS_r2 (SPAdes) (version 3) | ecosystem: Host-associated > Plants > Roots > Endosphere | place: USA... | reverse complement strand
CAGCGCCTCTACCGGGCGCGCACGATGCGCGCCGGCATGGCGATCCTGCTCGAGCGCGACGACGGCATCGCGATGGCGCGCTGGCCCGAGGTGCCCGGCCTGGTCGGCAGCAACCTGCGCGAGCTGCCCGGCGGCGCGCCCTTGCCGCCCAATCCGCCGGCCAGCGGCGAGTTCGTCGTGGCGCGGAGTCCGGCCGACGGGCTCGAGCGCATCGTGTCGTATCGCGTGCTGCAGGACTATCCGATGCGGCTGTACGTGTCCTTCGAGCGCGATCGCATCCTCGGCGGCTACCTGCAGCAGCGGCGCGCGGTGCTGGCGTTCTCGGTGCTGGTGAGCGTGATCGCGCTCGGGCTGCTGGTCTGGTTCACGCGGCTGCACCAGCGCGACCGGCGGCGGGAATTCGAACGCCAGATGCTCGAACAGCAGGCGCGCCGCGAGCGCGAACGCCACCAGGCGGTGATGAGCGCGATGGCGCAGAGCGTGAACGTGCTGATGCTGGCGCTGGATACCGACGAACGGGTGCTGTTCTGCAACAAGGCCTTCGAGCGCCGCTTCGACCTCCCGGACCGGTCATGGCAGGGACGCCTGGCCTCGGAGCTGTTCGACCGCCTCTATCCGGTGGTGCGGCCGCTGATCCAGCGCGCCTTCGCCGGCGAGACCAGCGTCGTCGAGATGCGCGATGACGAGGGCATCAGCCGTCCGATGCCGCTGGACGGCGACGACCGCGGCGAGTCGCGCTACGTGGAGCTGACCTACGCGCCGCTGGTGTCCGAGGACGGCGCGATCATCGGCGCCTACGGCGTCGCGCGCGATGTCACCGACGCGAAGCAGGAGCAGCTGCGGCTGCTGCGCGCGTCCAACACCGATCCGCTGACCGGGCTGCTGAACCGTGCCGGCTTCGCGTCGGAGGCCGGCGCCGCAGTGCGCCGCGCCAGCGAGCGCGACGAACTGGTCGCCCTGCTCTACCTGGACCTGGACCGCTTCAAGCCGGTCAACGACGAGCACGGCCATCCGGTCGGGGACGCGCTGCTGCAGGCGGTGGCCGGACGGCTGCGGCATGCGCTGCGGCCGCAGGACCTGGTGGCGCGCGTGGGCGGCGACGAGTTCGCGGTCTTCCTCGCCCAGGTCGCGCGGCCGGAGGATGCGCAGGTCGTCGCGGACAAGCTGGTGCACGCGCTGACGATGCCGTTCCGGATCGGGGCGCTGGAACTGCACATCGGCAGCAGCGTCGGGTACTGCGTGCGATGGGCGCGAGAGGCGCAGCTCGACGAGCTCATCGAGCAGGCGGACGACCAGCTCTATCGCGCCAAGCGCGCCGGCAAGGGCCGCTCCAGCGGCAGCCTCTGCGCGCAGCGCCCCGGGCAGCCGGACATCGGGCGGGTCTAGCCGCAGCGGCCGAAGTCGCCGGGGTCGCCCAGCGCCGCGGCCGGCGCGCCCGGACCGTGCTTGAGCCGCATCAGCGTCATCTGCAGCACCTTCGCATCGGCGCTGGCGCGGTGCCGGCGCAGGTGCGCCTCTTCGCGCACCTGCTGCTGGACACCGCTCCATTGGCTGGCCTCGTCCTCGCTGAGCAGCCGGCGCAGGTCCTCCAGGCGGAAGCGCGGCAGCCGGCCGGCGCTGTCGAACAGCTTGCTCAGCCAGCTGTAGTCGTGGCCCCAGCTGTCGGAATAGACGGTCTGCCCGGCCAGGCGGCGATTGAGTTCATCGGCGATCCACTCGCGCGGGCGGCCATGGCGCAGCAGCAGCTCGCGCGAGATGCCATGCAGCGCCTCGGCCTGCTCGTCCCAGTGCTCCCAGTCGGGCGCCGGCTGGATCAGCGAGCAGAACGGCAGGCCGCCCGCCTCGACGAAGCCGATCTCGATCGGATAGCTGCCGCGGCCGAAGCCGGAGGCCTCCAGGTCGAGGATGGTCGGCGCGAGGACCGGAGGAACGGCTGGCAGTGCGGCGACGGTCATGGCGTCGAGTATGCAAGCGCCGGGCCAGCCGCGGTGGCCGCCCCTCCTCAGTTCAGGGGACGGCGGGCGTGGCGGACGGCGTCGCGCCCGGGGTGCGCGGGCTGCTGGAGGCCGGCGGCGGGTCGACCGCGTCGCCATCGCCGCTGTCGCCGCGGTCCCGGTCGCGGCGGCGCTGCAGCGCGTGCCAGGCGTCCAGACCGCCGTCCAGCGCCAGCACGCGCGCGTGGCCGCGCTGGATCAGTTCGTTCGCGCCCTGGATCGCGGAGACCTCGTTCGGGCAGCTGCAGTACAGGACCAGCAGGCGGTCGCTGGGCAGTTGGTCGGCGTACTCGGGGATGCGTGTCAGGGGGATGTTCAACGCCCCGGGCAGCGTGCGCGGATCGACGGCGCGGCCCGCGTCGCTGCGCACATCGATGAACACCGGCGCCATGTCCTGTTCGACGAGGGCGGCGGCGTCCTCGACGCTGATGCGTTCGACCTGCCCCTGCAGACGCGCCATCTTGCGGCGCCGGCGCCAGCGGTTGCCGACCACCAGCAGCAGCGCCGCGCCGATCGCGGCCAGCGCCATCAGGCCGGCATTGGAGAGCGTGTCCAGCACGTCCTGGATCTGGTCGCTGAAGACCAGGCCCAGGCCGAGGAAGCAGAGCGTCCAGACCAGGCCGGCGACGGCGTCGTAGGCGACGAAGCGGCGCCAGCCCATGCCGAGCGCGCCGGCCATCGGCGCGGCAACGACCGAGATGCCGGGCAGGAACTTGGCCGCCAGCAGCGAGCTGCCGCCCCAGCGCGCGATCAGGCTTTCGCTCTGACGCACGCAGACGTCGGGGGAGAGGGAGACGCGGCACAGCAGGCGGAGCACGCGGTGGCCGTAGCTGCGGCCGGCGACGTACCAGATCGCGTCGCCGAGCACGTTGGCCAGCACCGCCGCGACGACCAGCGACAGCGCCGAGAGCCGTCCCGCCGCCGCCAGCCCGCCCGCGACCACCAGCAGCGGTGCCGCGGGCACCGGTGCGCCGACCCGCGCCGCCAGCGTCACGAGGAAGACGAGCACGAAGTCGTGTTGGATCAGCAGGTCGATCAGGGCGCGCATGGGCGCCATTGTCGCGGCTGCCCATGACACCCACGGGCGGTGGGGCGATTCGCGGCCCCCGGCCCGCGGACCCTCACGGCCTCAGAACGAGGTCCAGTCGTCGTCGCCAGCCATCGCGAGCGCGGGTTCCGCCTTGGCCGCGGGGGCCGGCGCGGGACGCACCACGCGCAGGGCGGGAGCGGGTGCCGGGCGGCGCGCAGGCGCGGGGGAGCTCGGCGCCACGCGGGCCGCCGGGGCGGCCGCGGGACGCGGCGCCACGCTGAACGCCGGAGCTTGCGCCGCCGGGACGCTCTTGGTGAAGGCGAAGGCGGCGGCGGGAGCCGGCGAGCTGGCGGGCGCCGGACGCGAGGCGGGGACGGGGGCGGGAGCCGGGGCGCTCGACTCGGTGCGGAACACCGCGACGGCGCCGACCATGTCGCCGGCCTGGCGCTTGAGGCTGTCGGCCGCGGCGGCGCTTTCCTCGACCAGGGCGGCGTTCTGCTGGGTGGCGCGATCCATCTGGGTGATGGCTTCGCCGACCTGGGAGACGCCGGCGCTCTGCTCGCTGCTGGCGGCGCTGATCTCGCCGACGATGTCGGAGACGCGCTTGATGGCGCCGACGACGTCGGTCATGGTGGCGCCGGCCTGGTCGACGAGCTGGCTGCCCTGCTCGACGCGGGCGACGCTTTCGCCGATGAGCGCCTTGATCTCCTTGGCGGCGCCGGCCGAGCGGCTGGCCAGGCTGCGGACCTCGGAGGCCACGACGGCGAAGCCGCGGCCCTGCTCGCCGGCGCGGGCGGCCTCGACGGCGGCGTTCAGCGCCAGGATGTTGGTCTGGAAGGCGATGCCGTCGATGACGCCGATGATGTCGGCGATGCGGCGGCTGCTGTCGTTGATGCCGCGCATGGTCTCGACGACCTGGCTCACGACCTCGCCGCCGCGCACGGCGACGCCGCTGGCGTCACGCGCCAGTTCGTTGGCCTGGCGGGCGTTGTCGGCGTTCTGGCGCACGGTGACGCTGAGCTCTTCCATCGACGCGGCGGTCTCCTCGATGGCGGCGGCCTGCTCTTCGGTGCGGCCGGACAGGTCCTGGTTGCCGGCCGCGATCAGGGCGCTGGCCTCGGCGATCTGCTCGGCGGAGCCGCGGACCTTGCCGATCAGCGCGAGCAGTTGCTGCTGCATCTGGCCCATCGAGGCGAGGACGCTGTTGGCGGGGGCGAGGTCGGCGCCCTCGACGGCGCTGAGGTCGCCGGCGGCGATGCGGTGGGCGGCGTCGGCGAGTTGCGCGGGTTCGGTGCCGAGGGCCTTCATCAGGCGGCGCACGATCAGCCAGCCGAGGCCGGCGGCCAGGACGGCGGCGGCGACGCCGATCGAGATCAGCCAAGTGAGCTGGCGACCGTAGGCGGCGTGGGACTCTTCGGCGAGCGCCTCGCCCTGGGCGCGGGTGTAGTCGACGTAATCGCGGGTTGCCTTGAGCAGCGCGGCGAGCAGCGGGCGGCAATCGCGGGTCATGGCTTCCATCGCCTCGTCGCGCTTGCCGGCGGCGGCCAGGTCGACGATCGCGGCGGCGACCGGGCCGTACTTGGCCTCGACGTCGTTGATGCGGCCGAGGAGTTCGCGTTCACGCGGGGCGATGCCGGGCGCGGCGGCGGCGGTCTTGAGGTCTTGCAGGCTCTTGCCCAGGGTCGCGTGGGCCTCGAGCGCCATCGCCTTGGCGGCGTCGACGTCGACCGGCGTCTTGACGACGACCATGTCCCGCACGCCGATGGCGCGGCGGTTGGCGGCGATGCGCAGGTCGACGGCGAGCGCCTCGCGGGAATTGATGCCGGCGAGGTAGCCGGCGAAGCGTTCGTCCGCGGCGCTGAGCGCCTGCAGGGCCACGGCGCTGACCACCGCCACCACGGCGACCAGCAGGGCGAAAGCGAGCATCAGCTGCTTCTTGATCGAGAGTCCGTTCATGTCCGTCCCTTGAGAGATGCGCCGCACGAGTGGCGCAGTAGGAAGCGGCGGGCTGGTGGTCCACAAACCGGCTTCGAATGGACGAAATGCTACTTTTGAAACCGCCTGCCGTTTTTGCCGTTTCAACGGGAGCGTGATGCAGTCGTGGGTTGGCGGGGCCCTCCCCCGTATTCAGGGGGTGGCGGCCGTGATGGGAGTCACGCCCCGGGAGGCGTGCCCGGACGGTCGTGGGGTTTCTCCGTGCCGCGCGAGCGTGGCGCGTTGAGGTGACTGCGCCTTGTCCAGTCCCAGATTGCCGGGATGGCTGCGTGGCGGGGCAGCGGAGCACCATGCAGACCACCTCCCCGCCCGACCCGGCACTGCCGGGAAACATTCATCCTGATTTTTGGAGGATTTCCATGTTTCCTAGAACACAGTCAAGCGGCGATCAGCGAGGCTTGCGATATGGCGGCGGCAATGCGGACTGCGGTCAACATGCCGCAGGCGATGTCGGCACGACGGCCCAGTTCGCGGCGCTCGGATACCGGGTGGGCTCCATGGCGCCCGCCGGGGCGCTGACGCCGGATCAGGCGCCTGCTGAGAGAAACCCTTTGGGTTTCGATCCTGCCCACGCCATGATCGCGGCCCTGTTTGTCGCAACGCCAATTCCCGCCGGCACCAATGCGGTGGCCTTTCGAGAAATCTATGCGGCGCCCGGATATATGGCGCCCAGATACCATTTCGCCCGGATCGAAAACCCGGGGAATCCAATGCCTGCGCCACATGCGGTGTGGCTATCGCAGACAGACGCCAATAATCCCAACCCCGTGGTCGCGACCTTCGGCCGCTTCTCGCTGCAACCGGGCGGCATGGTCGAGACGGGATATCGCGCCGTGCAGCATCCACTGCGCACCCAGGGATTGCAAAGCTTCGTGAACAACTGCGGGAATTACGGCGCCGGCGCCTTTTTCTTCTGCAGGTTTGGCTGAATGAGGAGTGGCCGGTGCCATGCGGGGGCCGGCTCCCTCACGTGACCAAGGTCAAGGGAGGATGGCGGATGGATGACCGCGATAGCCTTGGAAGGGCGGTTTCAAGCTTCAAGTGCCGACGAACTCAGGCCGACTTTCGCTGCGCTTGCGCGCACAAGCGAAAGAATTGCGCCAGGGCATGACTACACACGCTCAGGTAACTCGCGATCGGTAGAACAAAACCTCATCGTCCTCATCAACGATCGATATGCTCTGGTAATGAGCTTGGCTAGACAACCAGATTGCCAGACTATCCTTCAATTCCACAGATATTTTCTCGTGGAAAGAGATGATGAACACATTTGGGGTCGAGAATGATTCATCGACCAACCAAAAGTCTCCCTTCTCCTGTTCATTCATGGAATCAACAATGCCGAAGGAACTGAGTATTTGAAGAACCTTCGAGTACTGCTCATCAGAACCTTGAAACCCGCTTTTTCTTACTTGAGCGTTGTGCCACTCCACCAAGTCCCGGGCGGGCACAACTGAAAGAACTTCTGCAGGCAATTCACTCAGGAGCATCTCCTCGCCTAGAGTTTCTGATACGGTGTCGTTTGGATCAAGCCAAGGGCAAGCTTCAACGATAAAACGCGAAAGCTCTTCTGCCTTGACCGGGGGCACGCCGCGAGCAACAAAGAGCAGTGAATAGTTCATTAGTGGGGCCTGAAAAACGTCTGCAACACGCATGAACACGTGGATTGCGGGTTGCAGACGTTTTTCAGGCCCGAGTTCAGTTTTCCGAACTTTGCGCTCGCGCCGCACGCTCTAATTCTTTCTGTTCATAAATCTTCGATACAACTGACGGGCGGTAACAATCTGCCCCAGAATTACTAATATCCCGCCCGAAAATATCCCTAGCGTAAGAGTAACCAGCCCAACAAAAGTCACGGCACGTGACTCAAAAAGATAGAGTCCCGCCAAATACACAGCGGCCCCAACAAGCACAGCGACGATCGCCCAGCCCACTCGCGCTACAGCTTTTTCGACCTTATCTTCGATCACGTTTATCTCCCACAGCCTGCCTTCGGAAAGAAGCTCGAGAGTAACGCTTTGCGCCACCCTTAATAAGCGCGCCTTCCGATCCGCGTTGCGCTTTTCAGTAATCTGTTCGCTTTAGTCCAACGCTAGAGAATGTGGCGCAATTCAAACTGATTGGCCTCGGAAGGGTCTATTGCCCCTGTTGAATTGAGATTTGAAGTTTCAAATCCGCCTTCGATATCCTCATAGTAGAGAAGCCCCGGTGGGATTTCAGCAATTAACCTCGCATCATGTGGCCTGAAGGGCCTCCGACGCCTCTGCAACGGTTTTCAGAAATTCAGATAACGGAAACTTGAGCTTCACTTCATCCTTCAGAATTCTGAAGTCAAAGAAGAACTCAATGTCGAGATCTTCCCCTCGCTCCTTATCGATCCGGCATAGCAACTGCCCTAAATACGAAATTTCGACCGTCAAATGCTCGAAGTTCAGATTACTTACAAAGTGAATAGTGAATAATCCCATGCGCCGCCTCACTTCCTTTGGATCCACCCGGGGGACCACGCTCTTGAGGCGAGACTCCGCCACCATTCTCTTGAAAGCTTAATTCGGACAAGCAATCACCGCGCCGAAGCGCCGTTCCAAGCTTCGTGCCAAGCAAATGGTTCATGAAGCAGTTATTTCTCCCACCTCTCTAAAACGTACACCGTTAATTCCTAGCTTCTTTGCCTCTGCCACAAATCGATCAGTCACGAAGATCGATGCGCGATTGGAGCCAGCGATCGTAAAGAGGTCCCACTTGACCGCATGGCTAGGAATAAACAAGGACTCCACCCAGTAAATTTCACCTGCGTAGCTGGAAAGAACCTTTGAACGATCCTTATCAAAGCCGTCGATTGCCGCCAGATTATTGAAGAGGAGCCACTCCTGTCCCTCTACGCCTACGGGAAGCAGTTCGCAATCGGTCCGGATGTTTTTCACGAGCTTGTTGGCTATCCCAGCAGAGGCGACGAATCCGCCCGGCAAGATGAAGCTCGAATTCTGCTTGGCATCGGACATCTCCACAATCTGGGCATGTCGCTCGCCCCAGGAGTCTTGAAGGCGCCGATACCCCAACCCGTCATAAAACTCATCCTTGAGATGCGGACTCCATACAACGGCTCCAGCATCGTCGGCCACAAAAATAAGGTATATCTTGTTCATGGCGACCTTCCCAATATGACCAAGGAGAGCCCACCTCAAAGAGTCGTGTGACCGCATCCTTCTAGCCCACAGTGAATTGGATCATTTGCTCCGGGGAGATGAAATTCAACCTTGCGATTGGGGTGTAGAGCAAACTCCGCGCCTTCAGGTACTATAGTATTGTAGCAATTTGGCGAGAAAGCCAGCACCAAGACTTTGAGTCAGTTCAGTATCCCTCGGACTTTGACCGCAGAGCCAATTGGCGACATCTGCCTTATCGAAGAAGTTATCCTTCAGTTCGGGGATGGTCGCCAAATCTGCTTGGCAGGTGAGTGCAAAAATGCCAATATCTACTGGCCAATATTGATAAGCAACCCATCGCCCCTTTGTGTCCACCAGAGCCAACCCATCGGAGTCCCCGGCGTTCCGCATTGCTTTGCCGACACGCGATACTTCAAGCGACCAATCCGCGTTCGCGGCCAATCTCGCGAGAAGACTCCCCCGTCGACTATTAAAGATCAAGGCCTCAGACTCGCCGTTAAAGCACTGAGAGATTACATCTCTAATTGCGGCAATAATTTCGACGGACGAGCCCATGTCCGCGTCGAAGAACAGATATTTGTCAAATGATCTCCTCAATACCATTGAGGGGAGCGTAGCATTTGGAATGATCAGGTCTTCAAAACGTGGGGGCTGATTGCGGATCAAGTCACTCTCTCAGATTTTTTCCGGCGCATCCTATGCAATGCAAACAACGGATTAATTGCCTTCTACCGCTCTCCACAAACTCTACCTGCAGGTCATCATGTCATGCCTTCCCAGACACTGCGGCCGTCAACGAACAGATCGAACTCGCCCGAAACCGCCCACACGGAAATTGCAGCTTTTCGATCTTCCGGACGAATCCAATATTTCACCTCAATTGGATCATTCGCTCCCGAGAGAAAATTCAACCTTGCAATTGGGGCGAAGAACAAACTCCGCGCCTTCAGGTTCAAGATAGAGAAAAATTTCTTCTCCTCCCTCATTGGAGAGATCGAAAACGCAGGTCGGATTTTGCACGGCACACCTCGTTGTTACGCCGCGTTCTAGCGCATTGATGCATTCAAGGCTTAACGCAACTTGTGGCTCCAGCGCCTGCGTTGGCGCTCAGGCCCCAAGTGAATGTTGGGATCTAAAAGGAACGAAATTCCAGCGAATCTCTAACTGGTCTCTCAGACCCCCGAATGCGCGAGAGACAAGCCCATATTCTCATCAGAAAGCCAGACCTCCCCTTGGTCGGAGCTCACGTTAAAGAAACCAACACCATGCTTGGCCGCCAACTGGAAGGCTGTCTCATAGGCGTGGTCAGCCATAGACCACGCGAACGAGGCGTAGATGGTCGAGCGTCGTATGCTGTAGTCGCCTGACATCAATACATTCCCATTTTGCGAAATCGCTCCATTTGTCGCTGGGAAGGTCTGGAACATTTCGAAGAGCCAAGCCTGGAGTGACCGTGTAGCGACTGCTGGGTCGCCATATGTGTGATCCTCCTTCCAATCCATCTGTTCGCCGTACCACTCCAGGAAAGGCTCACGATTTATTGGCGCATGTTCTTTCTCGAAGATCAATAGATCGAAACTCATTGCGTCCAACCTTTTCCCGTGGCCCTCGATTTTTAACCAGTGCAGAAGGCGAGTCATGAAGCTTGAAACCGGCGCGCGCTTTTCAGGCAATCGACGACTGGGCATTATCGAAGCATTCGGCCTCAAGACATTACGCGACACCAGAGCCAAAAATGAAGATGCCTTCCGGTGGGCTTTATGGGGTGAATTCACCCACTCTCTTGAAGTCGACGCCCTTCATTCCCAACTCCTTTGCCGCCTCCACAAATTGGTCAGTCACAAATATTGACGCTCGATTCGAAGCGGAGAGGGTGAATATATCCCATGCCGCCTCGCATCGAGGAATGAACAATTTGTGAATCCAGAAGATCCGGCCATCGGAATCTGAAAAGACCTCCGAACGTGTCCTGTCGAATTCCCGTATCGACGACAAGACGTTCAAAAGCTCCCATCTTCCACCTCCAACGCTCGTGGGCAAAAGCTCGCAGTCAGCCCGAATCTTATTGAGGAGGTCGTGCGCCAACCGCTCCGTTGCAACGAGCCCCCCCGGACTCACAACCCCAGCATTGAGCTTCTCATGCGCGTCGTCTAAGAAACGAGCTCTTTGCA
>Ga0209673_1003047_pt1 | contig 10363 bp, 9 predicted proteins | sample AraplaCol_mMS_r2_2_FD_184274 | JGI IMG/M metagenome (GOLD analysis project Ga0209673, IMG submission 184274) | Arabidopsis root microbial communities from North Carolina, USA - plate scrape MF_Col_mMS_r2 (SPAdes) (version 3) | ecosystem: Host-associated > Plants > Roots > Endosphere | place: USA... | reverse complement strand
TGTCGAAGGAAAGGCGCACGTCCAGGTTGGGCTGGTCTTCGTACAGCTCGGGGTGGTCGATGGCCTCGAAGCGCAGCTTGTCGCAGGCGTCCGATGCGTTCGAGATCAGCTCGCGCAAGAAGATTTCCTTGTTGGAGTACAGCGCATGCGTGACGAGGTGCAGCAGTTGCGCGACTTCAGCCTGGAACGGGAGTTTCGTGTTGGAAGAATCAGCCATGGGAAAGAAGAAATGTCGAACGGAAAAATTCTAAGCCGGGCGGCCGCCGGAGGCGCGTCTGGCTTATCAACTCTGCGAGTTGGGGCTTGCGACTAAAAAAACAATAGCCGCCGAAAGTGCGCTATCTCGGTTGCGATTCGACCTCACGGGTCCAGCGGTCGATCAGCCGCTTTCGCTCGGCGGCCTTGCCGTATTTCTCGAAGTCGTACTTGATGAGCTTCACGTTGCTCATCGACGGAATGCGCGCGTCGGGCTTGAAGGTCTTGTTGGCCGGCGACTGAAGGCTGCCGACCTGCCCGCCGATGGCCTGGCCGACGGGGCTCATGAGCCAGTCGTAATAGCGTTTGGCATTCTCCTTGTTGCGCGCACCCTTGACCAGCGCGATGCCGCCTACCTCGTAGCCGGTGCCTTCGCATGGCGCGGCCGTCTTCACCGGAAATTTGTCGTAACGCCAGCGCTCGAAGCCGAAGATGAAGCTCACGCCGATCGCCACCTCGCCCTTGGCCACGTTGGGCGCCTGCGCCTGGCCGCTGCGCGTGTAGCTGGTCACGTTGCGGTGCAGCTTCTTCAGGTAGTCGAAGGCTGCCTCCTCGCCCATCTGCTGCACCAGCCCGGCAATGATGGTGTAGGCCGTGCCGCTGGTGGCGGGGTGCGAGATCTCGATCTCGCCCCTGTAGTCCGGCTTGACGAGGTCGGCCCAGCATTTGGGCTCGGGCAACTTCTTTTTCTTGAGCAGGTCGGTGTTGAAGCCGAAGCCGATGGCACTGGTGTAGAAGCCGCCCACCATGTTCTGGGACATGGCGTACTGGCGCACTGCCCAGTCGTGCAGGTCGTTGATGTAGGCAGGCCGGTAGGGCTCCAGCAAGCCTTGCTCAGCGGCCTGCAGGAACGGGTCGCCGGTGCCGCCCCACCAGATGTCGGTCTTGGGGTTGGCCGCCTCGGCGCGAAGCTGGGCACCAATCTCGCCCGTGCCCTTGTGCGCCTGCTGCACCTTGATGCCGGTCTCGCGCGTGAAGGCCGCCGCGGCCGCCTCGCACCATCCCGCGTCGGTGCTGCAGAGCGCATTCACGGTGCCCTGCGCCGCCGCGCCCGCGGAAAAGACAACCGCCATGGCGCCCGCGCATGCGGCAAAAAAGGCCGCGGCCTTCCTGGTGGCAACAAAGGGGCGCATGCGTTCTTCTCCTGCAGATGGTTTTATTGGAAAGGCCGAGCCCGCAGGATAGCGGGCAAAACTGTTCAGCGGGCCACCAGCAGCGGCGGCAGGTGCTCGGCCAGCCAGTCGACCACCACCCGCGTCTTGTAAGGCAGATAGCGGCTCCGGGAGCGGATGACATTGAGCTCGAAGCCGAAGGGGCGCGGCTCGTCGAACACGCGCACCAGCGAGCCGGCGGCCAGCGCATCGGCCGCAAGCCAGGCCGGCAGGCGCGCCAGGCCCATGCCGCCGATCGCGGCTTCGAGCAGCACCTCGGCACTGTCGCAGCGCAGACGCGCAGGCAGCACCACCTCGGCCAGCCGGCCCTCGGCGTCGTGGAAGCGCCAGGACGAGACCTGCCCGTCGCGCGCATAGAGCACCGCCTCATGCAGCGACGCGGCGAGCTCGGCCACGTCGGCGGGGCGCCCGTGCGCCGCCAGGTACACGGGGGCGGCGCACAGCACCATCCATTGCGTGCCGACCGGCCGCGCCACCAGGTCGGCGCTGTCGGGCAGCTCGCCGCTTCGAATGGCGAGGTCGAGCCCTTCTTCGGCCAGGTCCACGCGCCGGTCGTTGAAGGAAAGCTCCAGCGAAAGCCCCGGGTGCCGGCGCGCCAGCGCGAGCAGCAGCGGCCCGACCTTCAGCCGCCCGAGCATCGCCGGCATGCTGAGGCGCACGAGGCCGGCGGCGGTGCTGCGCGCGGCGTCCGTCATGGCCTCGGCCGCATCGAGCTCGGCCAGCGCGCGCCGGCAGCGCTCGTAGTAGCCGTGGCCTTCCTCGGTGAGGCTCTGGCTGCGGGTGGTGCGCAAGAAAAGCCGCGTGCCCAGTCGCGCCTCGAGCCGCGCAATGCTCTTGGCGACGGCCGATCGCGTGACGTGCAGCCGCTGCGCGGCAAGCGCAAAGCTGCCTGCCTCGGCGGCGGCGACGAACTCTTCGATGCCTTGCAGACGTTGGCTCATTGGATATTTTCAGGCGCCATCAAGTTGAAAATTATCCAACACTGGATAGAACTGGTCACCAATAGCATGAAGGCTTCCTTGTTTCTTCGAAGGAGTCTTTTTCATGCAGGAACCCCGAACGCTTCGCCGCTGGCAACTTTCTTCCTTCGGCCGCGAGCACCTCGAGCAGGTCGAACAGCCACTCCCCGCGCCCGGCCCGGGGCAAATCCTCGTGCGGGTGGGCGCGGTGTCGCTCAACTACCGCGACCTGCTGATGGTCCGCGACGGCATGGGCATGGCGTTCGACCTGCCCTTCACGCCCGGCTCCGACATGGCCGGCACCGTGGCGGCGGTCGGCCCCGGCGTGCAAGGCTTCGCCATGGGCGACCGCGTGGTCAACACCTTCTGGGGCGGCTGGATCGATGGGCAGTGGCCGACCGGGGCCGTGCCGACGGGCGGGCCCGGCCCGGGCATGCTGGCCTCGCACGTGCTGCTCGATGCGGCCTCGGCCGTGTCGGCGCCGGTCACGCTGGACCTCGCCGAAGCGAGCACGCTGCCGTGCGCCGGCCTCACCGCATGGTTCGCCTTGGCTGAGACCGGCGCGCTGCGGCCCGGTCAGACCGTGCTGATCCACGGCACCGGCGGCGTGGCGCTGTTCGGTCTGCAGCTGGCGCGATTGCACGGCGCGCGCGCAATCGTCGTCTCGGGCAGCGAAGACAAGCGCGCGCAAACGCTCGCGCTCGGCGCGAGCGACGTGCTGATGCGCGACAGCGACTGGCCGGCCGAAGTGCGCCGGCTCACCGGAGGCCGCGGCGCCGATCACGTGCTCGAACTCGCCAGCGGGCCGAATCTCGACCGTTCACTGCAGGCCGTGGCGCAAGGCGGCCGCGTGTCGATCATCGGCATGCTCGGCGGCGATACGCTGAGTGCATCCTTCTACGCGATGGTGCTCGGCCGTGTCACGGTGCAGGGTATCGGCGTGGGCCATCGGCGCGCGCTCGAAGAGCTGGTGCGCGCTGTCGACGCCAATGCGCTCAAGCCCGTGATCGCGGCGCGCTATGCCTTCGACGCGCTGCCCGAAGCGCTCGACCACCTTGCGCGCGGCGCGTTCGGCAAGATCGTCGTCACGCTCTGACGGAGCCTCTTGGCTGCTTGCATGGCGGGCTTCGAGAGCAAAAGCCCGCCGATGTGTGAACAGGTTCCGTTCGCCGCCACAACCTGCGCGGCGCATGCGTGTTCCGTTCCTAGAATCCGCCCGCCCCATGGCCCGAGGAGGCCTTGGGACTTTTGTCAACTAAGGGAGGAAAAGCATGGAACACAGCATTTTCAAGAAGTGGGCGGCCGAGTTCATAGGTACTTTCTGGCTCACGCTGGGCGGCTGCGGAAGCGCCGTGCTCGCGGCGGTTTTTCCGGGGAGCCTGGGCATCGGCTTCCTGGGCGTGTCGCTGGCATTCGGCCTCACGGTGGTGACGGGAGCCTATGCGCTCGGCCCCATTTCGGGCGGCCATTTCAACCCGGCCGTTTCCATCGGCCTTGCGGCTGCGGGGCGCTTCAAGGCCTCGCAGCTCGCGGGCTACATCGTCGCGCAGGTGCTGGGCGCCATTGCCGCCGCCGGCGTGCTCTACCTGATTGCCACCGGCAAGCCCGGCGCCGACATCGGCGGCTTTGCCACCAACGGCTATGGCGAACACTCGCCCGGCAAGTACGGCATGACCGCCGCGCTGGTGTGCGAGGTGGTGCTGACCGCGGTGTTCCTGATCGTGATCCTCGGCTCGACCGCCCGGCGCGCGGCCGGCGGCTTCGCAGGCCTGGCAATCGGCCTGTGCCTCACGCTGATCCACCTGGTTTCGATTCCGGTGACCAACACCTCGGTCAACCCGGCGCGCAGCACCGGGCCGGCGCTGTTCGGCCCCTCGTATGCCATGTCGGAACTTTGGCTCTTCTGGGTCGCACCCATCGTCGGCGCGATCATCGGCGCGGTGATCTACCGCGTGCTGCTCAGCAACAGCAACGACGACTGAACTCGCCGGACACCGATCAGCTGCCGCTGGCCGACTGCACGAGCGGCAGCGAGGTCGATTGCCCGATCGATTCGGTGCCCGTGGCGTGCGATGCCGCATAGGCGCCGGCCTGCACATCGGACACCGGGATGGTCGAGCTCATGGCCGGCGCGCTGGTCGACTGGCCGATGGACTCGGTGCCGCTCGGCCGTGCGGCGGCCATCGCGCCCGCCTGCACGTCGGGGTTCTCGGGCGAATTCATCTGCAGCGGGTGGTAGTCCGAACCGTCCATCGTTTCGGCCGACGCATGGACAGCGCCGAGCGCCGCGAACGCGGCAAAGGAACCAAGGGCAAGAAACTTGAAGGAAGTGCGCATGGTGTGTGCTCCTGAGTGGCTGTGGATGGTGTCTCGGGCCTTGTGCCGCCGCGCGAGCTGCGCATTGCAAGGCCTGGACGCACTCTAGGCAGCCGGACTGAGCGGGCCGTGAGCAACAAATTAGAGCGGCATGAGCGGCACGCCGGGCAAAGGCAGATGCACCCGCGCCATCAGCCCCGGGCCGCCTCCTTCTACTTCTTCATTCCGGTTGCGCAGCTCGATGCGCAAGCCGTGCCGCTCGGCCGCCGTGCGCGCAATGGCAAGCCCCAGTCCGCTGCCGCCCACCGGGGCGCCCGGCACACGAAAGAAGCGATCGAACACGCGGGCTATCGATGAGGCCGGAATGCCCGGCCCGTTGTCGAGCACGTCGACCACCGCATGGCCCTCGACCTCGTGCAGTCGCACGTCGACCACGCCGCCTTCGGGCGCATAGCGCAGCGCGTTGTCGATAAGGTTGTCGAACACGCTGCGCAGCTCGGCCGGAGGCGCCAGCACCACGGGTGCAATGCGGCCTTCGAAGCCGATATCGACGTCGCGCGCGTCGGCCAGCACCATCAGTTGGCTCACGCTCTCGCGCAGCAGCATTTCGATGTCGACCGGCTCGCGCGGCGTGGCGCGGCTCGGCGCATCCTGACGCGAGAGGCTCAGCAGTTGCTCGATCAGGTGCTGCGCGCGCGTGACGCCGGCCTCGAGCTGGTTGAAGCGCTCGGTGGCTTCGCCTGCGGGCACGTGCGCGCGCAAGTTCTCGATCTGCAGGCCGATGGCGGCCATGGGCGTGCGCAGCTCGTGCGCCGCGTCCTGCACGAAGCGGCGCTGCGTGGCGAAAGCATCGCGCACGCGCGACAGCAGTTGGTTGAACGCGTGGACCAGCGGCGCGATTTCGTCGGGCACCCGCGCGAGCGACAGAGCGGTGGGGCTGCGCTCGTCCTGCGAGGCCACGTCGCGCGCCACGGCTCGCAGCGAGCGCGAAGCCGCCGACACGATGAGCCACAGGATCAACAGCGCCAGCGGCAGCAGCAGCGCAATGGGCAGACCTTCGAGCAGCGCGCGGCGCAGCGTCCGGCGACGGCGGTAGTCCTCGTTCTGCAAGACCTGCACGCGCGGCTGGTCGGCGCGTGGACCGGGTTCTGCGGTGAACACGCGCCAGCGCGAATGCGGGTGCAAGCCCGTGCTCGCATCGCTGAACCCCGGCGCTGGGTGCAGCGGCACGGCGGCCAACGGCGCCCAGGAATTCGCGCGCAGCGTGCGGCCGTCGGCGCTCCAGAGCTGGACCACGAAGGCGCCGCGCAGCAAGGCGGCATCGGCGTCGAGCGGGCGCGGGGTGCGGGGCGGGTCGCCGCCGGCATAGGAATCGGCCACCAGCCGCATCTGCTCGTCGAGGGCGTTGTGGACCAGGTCGCCATAAGCCACGAAGGTGAACCACGCCGTGATCGCCGCCGCCACCAGGTGAAGCGTGACCAGCCAGAACAAGAGCTGCGTGCGCAGCGAGCGCGGGCGCCACCAGCGGGTGCCGCCCAAAGCCGCGCTCATCAAATTACCTCCGTGCTTCGCACTGCGGTGCGAGCTTGCTTGGGGCGGCCCGGCGCGGCGCTCATCGAACTACCTCCGTGCTTCGCACTGCGGTGCGAGCTTGCTTGGGGCGGCCCGGCGCGGCGCTCATGCCGCCACGCGCCAGCCCAGTCCGCGCACGTTGCGGATCGATTCCGCGCCGAGCTTGCGGCGCATGCCGTGGATCAGCACGTCGATGGCGTTGCTGGTCACTTCCTCGCCCCAGCCATAGATGCGGTTCTCGAGCTGCTCGCGCGAGAGGATGGCGCCGGGCCGCTCGAGCAGGGCATGCAGCAGCGCAAACTCGCGCGCCGTGAGCGCCTCGCGCGCGCCGCCGGTCACCACTTCGCGCGTGGTCAGGTCCAGCTGGAGCGTGCTGCCGCCGATCAGCGAATGCGCGGCACCGTCGCGCCGGCGCACCACGGCCCGCATCCGTGCGAGCAACTCGCGAAATTCGAAGGGCTTGCGCAGGTAGTCGTCGGCGCCCAGGTCCAGGCTGTGGATGCGGTCGTCGAGCCCGTCGCGCGCGGTGAGCACCAGCACCGGCGTGGCATCGCCGCGTTCGCGCGCGCGGCGCAGCACCTCGGTGCCGTCCTGCCGCGGCAAGCCCAGGTCGAGCAGCACGCAGGTGTAGTCGCCGTCGGCGAGCGCGCTTTGAGCCAGCTCGCCGTCGCGCACCCAGTCGGCCGACCAGCCCGCGCCTTCGAGCGCCTGCTTCAGGCTGCGCCCGATCATCTCGTCGTCTTCCACCAGCAGCACACGCATCGCGTCGACTCCTTGGACCGCAAGGTAGCACGCGATCGGGATGATCGGATAGTGGCCCTGCGCCGCGGCGCAGCGTAGAGGCGAAGTCTTAGGCGGGGCTTAGACGCCGAGCAGGCCAAAGGGTCAGGATATGCGGACGTCGTGCCGCTCGCCCTCGCCATCCGCGGCGAAGGCCAGCAGGCGCATGGCCTCTTCCTGTACGCCGAGCCGGTCGGCCTTGGACCACCGCGTGAAAGCTTCCAGCACCACCGTGGCTGCGTTCTTCGCTCGCTCGATCTTCCATGTGCCCGCCACGAAACCGTCCAGCAGCACCGTGCCGCGCACGATGCCGTTGACGGTGAACACCCGGCTGCGATGCGCCTCGCTCATCACGCGGCTGCGGTCGGCATGCGAAAGCAGCAGGTTGTCCCATTCGGCGACGAGGCGCGGCGGCGCGTGGGCGTCGGGACCGGGGCGCGGCGCGCGCGGAAGATCGAACAGCTCCTGGCCCTGCTCGTCCGTAAACGTGCGCAGCCGCGGCCGGAGGCGCTCGGCCACAGCCTTCCAGCCCGTGAGGCCCGACCACACGCCGGCATCGGCGAGCGTGGCGGGACCGAAGGCCGCCAGGTAGCGCAGCAGCAGGTCGTCCTGCGTGGCGGCTGCGGCACCGACAGCGGATTCGCCGAGCCACTGTCCGATGGGCTGCAGCCGTGCGCTTTGGTGCGAGTTCCAGCTGCCCGCGGGCGGCAGGTGCACCAGCGGCACGTTGTTGCGGATGAGCGCGGCCAGCGAGGCGGGCTGGCGGTCTTTCCAGCGCGCCGCGAGTGCCTGCCCGACTTCGGAACCGGTGAGCGGGCCGTCGTGCAGCAGCGCACACCCCGCCTTCACCACGGCCGCACGGTCGATGCCTTCGAGCGCCCGTGCGTGCTCGCCCGCGAGACCGCGCTGATGCACGGGTTCGAGCAGCGGCCGCCAGGCCAGCGCGTCCGATGCGGCCATCAGGTGCAGGGTCGCACGCATCGTCGACATGCGCACGATGCGCCGCTTCTTCAGGGCCTCCGTCAATTGCTCGCGGCGAAAGCCTTCAAGCCGGCTCCAGAGACCGATGTAAGGCGGGTTCGGCGCCTGCGCCTGCAGCCCCGCCAGCTTTTCGATGGCCTGCGTGACCGTCGCCTTGCGCCGCTCCAGCAGCATCTGCCGCGCCAGCGTGGCCCGGTTCAGCGCGCGCTGGCTCAGCACCACGGGCATCGGCAAGTACTCAGAACTTCTCGTGCGGACCGAGGTAGCGCCACTGCCCGAGCGGCAGGTTGCCGAGCATCACCTTGCCGATGCGCACGCGCTTCAGGCCCACCACTTTCAGGCCGACCAGCTCGCACATGCGGCGGATCTGGCGCTTCTTGCCCTCGGTGAGCACGAAGCGCAGCTGCTCGGGGTTCTGCCATTCGACCCGCGCCGGCTTGAGCGGCTGGCCATCCAAGCTGAGGCCGTGGCGCAGCCTGGCGAGCATCGCGGGCGGGAAGACCGCCTGCACATTGGTGGTGACGGGATCGTCGTCGTCCATGCGCACGAGTTGCCCGGTGGGCGCGGGCTGGCCGAGGCCGTGATACGCCACGCGCACCAGGTACTCCTTCTCCATCACCGAGTCTTCGCCGATCAGCTGGCGTGCGATGCGGCCGTCCTGCGTCATCACCAGGAGGCCGATGGAATCGATGTCGAGACGGCCGCACGGCGCCAGGCCGCGCAGTTGCTGGGGGTTGAAGAAGAAGCGCGTGTTGTCGTCCGCCCAGCGGTTCTGGGGCGTGAACAGCGACACCGCCGGCTCATGGCCGTCTTCGGCCTGCGCGCTCACGTAGCCCATGGGCTTGTTGATGAGGATGGTGACCTGGTTCGCCTGCTGGCCCTTGGCGGCCTTGTCGACCTCGATGCGGTCGGACGGCGTCACCTTCACACCCATTTCGGCCGGCTTGCCGTTCACCTTCACCCAGCCGTTGGCAATCCAGTCGTCCGCCTCGCGGCGCGAGCAGATGCCGAGCTCGGCCATGCGTTTGTTGAGGCGGATCGGTGCGGTGGCGTCGGTCATGCAGTGGGCGCGGTCGGTTGGGAGCAGGTCGCGCCGCAGGGAGCGGTGCGCAGCGGCATTTTCGTCCATTGCCGCTGTCTCCGGAATGTGTCGCACTGCATAGGGATAATGCGCGCCAATGGCCCGCCGACGGCCCGGACCCGCATGACCAAAATCCTGATCCTCAGTGTGAGCGCCGGCAACGGCCACGTGCGCGCAGCGCAAGCCCTCGAAGCCGCCGTGCAATCGGCCCCGCCGCACACGGCCGTCCACATGGACGCCATGGCCCACGTGGCCGGCGGTTTCCGCAAGGTCTACACCGACTGGTACATCCAGCTCGTGAACCGCGCGCCGGAGCTGTGGTCGTACCTGCACCAGCGTGCCGACGCCACGCCGCACCATGCGCCTTCGCAGCGCCTGCGCCGCGGCATCGAGCGGCTGAGCACCGGCGCCCTGCTGCGGGAAATCCGCCGCGAGAAGCCCGACGCGGTGGTTTGCACGCACTTTCTCCCCGCCGAGCTGCTGATGCGCGAGCGCAATGGCGGCCGCATCGACTATCCGGTGTGGCTGCAGATCACCGACTACGACCTGCACAACATGTGGGTGGTGCCAGGCATGGAGGGCTACCTGGCCGCGACGGACGAAGTGGCCTTCCGGCTGCGTGCGCGCGGCGTTCCGCCGGAGCGCATCCACGTGACGGGCATCCCGGTGATGCCGGCTTTCTCGGACCCCGATGCGCCCGCGCTCTCTCACGATGCCTGCGCCGCGGCGCTCGGCCTCGATCCTTCGCGCCCCGTGCTGCTGATGGCCTCGGGCGGCGCGGGCGTCGGCGACCTCGCGAGCATGGTCGAGCGCGTGCTCCTGCTCGGCGGCGACAGCGGCCTGCAGGTGATTGCGGTGGCTGGCCGCAACCCAGAGACGCACCAGAAGCTCCAGGCCCTGGCCGCACGCCACCCGGGCCGCGTGGTCGCCATCGGCTTCACCAACGAGATGCACAAGCTGATGGCCGCGGCCGACCTGGTGGTCACCAAGCCCGGCGGACTCACGGTGTCGGAATGCGTGGCCCTCGGCAAGCCGATGCTGCTGATCTCGCCGATTCCGGGCCAGGAAGAGCACAACGCCGGCTTCCTGATGGAAGAAGGCGCGGCCTGGCTCGCCTACGACACCATCGGCCTCGACTACAAGGTGGCGCGCCTGATGGCCGACCCCGCCAAGCTGGCCGACATGGCCCGCCGCAGCCGTGCGCTCGGCAAGCCGCGCGCCGCGTCTGCGGTGCTGCGCCACGTACT
>Ga0209673_1003045_pt1 | contig 10364 bp, 9 predicted proteins | sample AraplaCol_mMS_r2_2_FD_184274 | JGI IMG/M metagenome (GOLD analysis project Ga0209673, IMG submission 184274) | Arabidopsis root microbial communities from North Carolina, USA - plate scrape MF_Col_mMS_r2 (SPAdes) (version 3) | ecosystem: Host-associated > Plants > Roots > Endosphere | place: USA... | reverse complement strand
CTCCCCCGACTTTACCCTAAGAAACGGAGCCAAAGTACTAACTAACCTGTCCATCCTAGCCTATCCCTCCTCCTTTGAAGGAGCTGAGGACTACTTCGACATCATCGGCGGAACTGATCAGAAGATCTCCCGACCTTTATCGGTTCCTGGCTCACCCCGGGATCGTTCTGGGATGATGACTCCTGGTGATTTTGCATCATTGCAGGAAGGTCGTGAGGGCTTGAGTACCGAGGATTATATTGCCTGGAAGCTCCCGTAAGTTATCTCTGTATATCATCTCCACCATGCTCTCCGCTTCTTAGCTAACATCAACATCTGTGAATGTAGTGAGGAGGAAGAACCGGATGATCACTTTTTCCCATTGACTCTCCGTACTCGCAAATCCGGCGATCGTCCACAGTCTCCACTGGATAGCATCTCGATCAATGGGGGCCAAGCAGCGGAGGGCAGTCCCCCGGCCAAGTCTTAGTGTTTCGGAGCTTACGGTGGATCCTCCAGGGTCCTTTTGGTGATTCCTTTCTCTTTTCTTTTCTTCTCTTTTCTTTCTTCTTTCTTGATTGTTTCATCTCTCGCAAACTCGCATTCCGTCCATAGTGGTCATTGTAATCTGTCTCTCTATTCACATGCATTTTGGAGCCATGCTTTAAACAGAAATTGAGAAATGCCATTCCATCACTGTCTACTTGATACTCCATAACTTACTTACTCCCATAGCTGCACAATGTAATAACCGAGACCGGTTGGCTTCGGAGCTGTAAATGAAGCAGCTTGAAAATGGAGAAAACAAATCCAATCCAATCACAATCTTCTATTATTTTCGTTGATCTGCCCATTTCCGTCCGGTGAGCCCTTTTCGTGGCGTGCAGTCATGATGAAAACACACCGTGGAGAAACCCCACCTTCACGTATTTCTACCCCTCCATCTTCTCCTCTCCTCCTCTTCCTCTTCTTTGCTCTCTCTCTATTTCCATCTACTTTGGATAATTCAACCTATTCACCAATTTTACCGTCACGCTACCAATCTATTCGGTAGGACTCTCCAAAATGGAGTCGCGTACGTCCTAGTCTCCATTGCCTGGGAAGCTCTCGGAGCTTCCTAGGGGCAGACAAGATTCTCGCTACGATGATCATCGTGGATCAAGGTATTTGTTCATGGTATAACAGTCAGCGCACGCATGACAGGTGTTCGACCGTTCTATTCTTTTGGTTTGATGATCTGAAGTTGTAACAATTGTTACTCTTCATCATCATGCAAAGGAATAGACGGTAGTTCTGAGATTATACTGTCAAAACTTGATCTAGATAATACTAGCGAAAGGACATGCGTGACTTTGATTGTTCCCCCCTTGTTGTTTTGCATTGCTCTATCTTGAAGTGTTTTGGAATTGACTCACATTAGAATCAATTTCTCTCTCTTCATGATAGATGCAATGCCTATTCGCAAGGATACTGACCTCCTCCAGTACATACAGTTCTTGTTGTGTCAAAATGGCTACCGACAAGATTACTTTCCTGACCAACTGGTATGCTAACAGCATTTAATAGCTCTATCTATCTCTTCCCTCTTTGTATAAAAGACACCGGCTAAGTCTCCCTAGGCACGCCACCCCGTACCACGCCCCTCTGTACCTCGCTCAGTCTCGTGGCTACTTCAAGGACGAAGGCCTCAAGGTTGCCCTGTTGGAGCCCAATGACCCTTCCGATGTCACTGAGATCATTGGTAGTGGCAAGGTCGATATGGGCTTCAAGGCCATGATTCACACTCTCGCGGTTCGTGTCTCATAATATCAACTCAATTCGAGAGAGGATCTGGTGAATATTTACTAATACACAATACAGGCCAAAGCTCGCAACTTCCCCGTCACTTCCATTGGGTCTCTTCTGGACGAACCTTTCACTGGTGTTGTCTACCTGAAATCCAGCGGAATCACCGAGGACTTCCGCTCCCTGAAGGGCAAGCGTATCGGATATGTCGGCGAGTTCGGCAAGATTCAGATCGACGAGCTGACCAAGTACTACGGTATGACCACGGATGACTACACCGCCGTTCGCTGCGGTATGAACGTCACCAAGGCCATTATCCGCGGTGACATCGACGCTGGCATTGGTCTGGAGAACGTCCAAATGGTCGAGTTGGCCGAGTGGCTGGCCGAACAGGGTCGTCCTCGCTCTGACGTTCAGATGCTGCGCATCGACCAACTCGCTGAGCTGGGCTGCTGCTGCTTCTGCTCTATCTTATACATTGCCAATGACGCTTTCATTGCCGCCAACCCAGAGAAGGTCAAGGCGTTCATGCGGGCTGTCAAGCGTGCTACGGATGATGTCCTCGCTGATCCGGCTAAGACCTACGAGGAATACATTGATGTCAAGCCTATCATGGCGACTCCTGTCAACCGCAAGATCTTCGAGCGCTCGTTTGCTTACTTCAGCCGTGATCTGAAGAATGTCCCTCGTGACTGGAACAAGGTCACTAACTACGGCAAGCGTCTCGGTATCTTGGACGATAGCTTCGAGTCCAACTACACCAACAGTTTCCTTGGATGGACTCTGGATGCGGACTCAACTGATCCCACTGGAGACCAGAAGCGTATGGCTGCGCTCCAAGAGGAGGTTGCTTCTAAGGGTGGATATAAGCGTCTTGAAGTCTCTGCTTCTGCTTAGAAGTTGAACCAAGATGGGAGTTAATCCTAGTATATGAGCAGGCATCTATCACTCTTTAGCCTAGCTGACAATGAATGAAGAAATTGTTCGAATGAATCAGCTTTTTAATGTATCGTGCTGTGCGTTGTAGAGTATTTCGGACTGGTATAATACTAGCACTGCCCCAGAATTCAAGTTTCTGAATTACCCTAGAAGTATCCAACTCCAGGGTATGAAGTAACAGATTGAATATGAGCACGAAGGATTATCTTAGAGGCGAGTGTGAACCCAACTACCTTGAAAGAGCTATAGAGTACCTGTCTGAGAGTTTGCTGAACTATTCCAATGATATTCACAAGGCAACGCCAGGCTATCTATAAAATGCATCTCATGGAATGGGTGATATGTGGCTGAATCAGACAAATGATAAGGCTTCTGTACAGCTGCCAAAACCACGATATAGGTGTCATGGAAGTGTGTATGAAAATTATGTATGGTAGTTTGGTTGCCCGGCGAAGCAAAGGCCAGGGTTTGTAAAAACGCCTCATCAAGCAGCATCTGATGCTTTTTGTTGATCTCCTTTGTCATCCTCGGTCTCGGTCTCGGCCTTCTCTTTCTCTTTGTCTTTCTCTGGTTCTTCTGTGGGTGTGGCGATGGTCTTTGACTGGACAATCTCAAGCAATCTGTCAGTCAGCTCCTTTGATCCATCTATCTTGCTCAGTTTGCTTTGCAAGTGCTCGACATCTTGTAGCATCCTATAAAATTGTTAATTTTGGTCAAGACTAGACATTCACTCTACTGAGACTTACCTCTTCTTTCCACTCTCTTTAGTGACGTTAGCATCTTCGAAGGCTTTCGCCCACTGGTCTCGGTAGCTATTGAATACTGGACCCATGATCATATCGATCGTCATATCAGGGAGATGTCTGCTCAGGACGCGGTGGAGTGTGCCCGTCTCCTTGGCTAGAGTCTCCATGAATGGATGAATGTCTGTGGAATCTTTCTCTGCGTCCCAATCAATCTTCTTCATAGCGTTTACATGGACCGATGATCTCGAGCTCATGATGTCCACGAGCTTTTCGTGAATTTGGGTTTGATGCTCTTGGCAGAGTCGCTTGACCTTGTCAAACTCGGCCATAACCTGGTTCGACTGTCCATGACGTCTGACAAATTCTCGCACGTAAGGCATAAGAGCGATGACAAAACTCAACGCCTGAGAAGAAAGAGCAAGGTGCTTCGTCGTGATGTTCTTCAATCCAGCACTCCTCGTAGCACCCGCACCTAAGATAAGCTGGGCAGAACGAGAATTAAATTGCTTCAAGATTTCAAGAAGCTGAGGAGCAATATCCTGGATCATGCTAGGAATGTTCGCCATCAGGTATTCAAACTCTTCCATGCTACGCATCATAGCCATTGCCGACTCAGGTAAGATGTGTTTTTGATCGTCGATGATCGCGGTGCGCACTTTGTCCTTGCCGTTGCCATTCGCAGAAGAGTCGCCATCGGGAGATTTGGCTGGTGACTTCTCACCCTGCGGTACCCAAATCTTGGTGACTTCAACCCAGGCCTCAATATCCTTGGTACTTGCATCCAAAATGCGTTTAAGAATAACATTTTCATCATCTCCAAAGTCACGAGCATCCCACCGATCAGCATCCATAAGTTTGACGATGTGATGACGTTGTGAATCACCAAAGCGATCAATGAAATCGTGGATCTGGTTACCGACGATCGTCTTGAGTGCAGTTCCGCCTCGCCCAGAGATTGCTTCGCACTCATCAGCGAAAAGTCGATTGAGTGTGAAGTATCTCAAGAACTCTTCTTTCGAGAGCTGCGCTGTCTGCTCTGAGCGGACCTTGAGAACCTTCGTAATCTGCGATTGGGCGATGTCAACTGCCTGGCCAAGGAGGCTCGACATGTCCAAGACCTGCAGTATTTCATCTTGGGCCATAGCAGAAACAGATGACCCACTCGTAGCCTGGTCAAGGCTTTGCGGATTGGGACTTCGAGGTGGAGATCTCATTCCATTGACGGGAGAACTCCCTAGCCCACTGGCAATGTCTAAAAGAATCTTGACTTGAACACTCAGCCGACGCAAAGATTCACTAATTCCAGTATAGATTCCAACCAGCATGGCATAAGCATCTTCAGGGTCAAGAGCGCGCAAATTACGTGCAAGAGTAGAAGACTTCTCCTGTTGACTTCGTTGACGATCGCTGTGCGTAGACACTGAAACCATCGATTCGTTATCATCATCGCTGGAGCTAGGCAAGTGTTTTCTTATGAGCCCCTTCATTTCGCGCAAGACTGCGCTTTTGAATGAGGTAGCTGCCGGTGTAGTGTACCGAGCCCGTGCTAGTCCAGTGAGCTGGGTGTGAAGTTGAGCTCGAAGTTCACTATCAATGTTCATGTATGCTGGTGACAACATTGAAACTGGACGTTGTCCTCCACGTTGGCGCTGGAAAGAGGCACCCCAACGCTGCAGAGTAATATCTGAGGACACATTCTCCACATGCTTTCTTAGGTCTCCAAGTAAGTCATTCAAGAATCGAGTTTCGTATCCCATTCCAATTCGTTGCCTCAAATGTGAGAGGTCCTCTGATGCCCCATCTAGAGCTTTGAGTCTTCGAAGATCAATAGCTTGGCGTGGAAGATCTTGTTCATTACCCTCACTGCTTTGACTGGACGGTTTCTCGCCGGCCATAAGCTTTTCCACTTCCTCAAGTTCGTCGGCAGCAATTTCAATGTCGCCCCTCTCCACCAGTTCTTCACATCGAGAGACCGATCCAACCACGTCACGAAGCTGAGCGACTGCTGCTGCCAGCATACGCACATTTTCTCTTCGTTTTCTCAGATTTACAATTTTTAGCCCACCAAGAGCCATTTCCTTGTCGATTTTTTGCAGATCCCGTCGCAATACCTGTATGCGTTGAACTGAATCTGCCGCTTCTGCATGCAATTCTCGTAATGAGCCAAGTGCCGTGAAGAACGATTTCGATGCAGTAGAAATAGAAGAAATGAGATGTATCTCCACCGTGTCCATATACCAAGAGAGCTTTTCCTGCAGAATTGCATTCGTCGCTAGTGCTTTTCTGCCTGTTAGAGCCGGTTCGGGGACGCCGCCGTTGGCGTGTTTGTCATCCTTGATTGGGGGCCGGGGAGGTCGAACTACTTCCGATTTCTCCGATATCACGTCGAAAGTGCGGGGATTCTCAAGGTGAAAATCTTCTTCGAAGTAAACGGGCGGAATCGTCGATAGAGGTGTCACGGCAGGACCACGGCCTCGGCCACTCGACGAACGTCGACCCCGAGGGCTATAAGGCGAGGTGGGTCGAGAGCTAGTTGACACTGTTGACGGTCTCCGTTCGGGGCTCCATGGCATCAAAGAGTCCGTATCATCAAACTTGGGTGATCTCACTCCTGGCGCTTGCTGATTGTCATCGTTGGAGCCTTCTCTCGACTGGTGGAAGACATCGTATAAGGATCCCACTTGCGACAAGTAAGGCTGAAACGCTTTGGAGTCCACATGAGTGATATTTGTCAGTGTGACCGGCGGAATATCTCGAGATGACGGGGGCTTGTATCCGTTCGAGGAAACGGCAGTATGAGGGGTCAAGCCGGTGCGAACTATCGGTGCTTGAAGGAGGGTCGAAATGGCTGCGGAGAGATGAGCCGGTCAAGATTCGATAGGTTAGGGTCACGGCATAGATAACATACCATTTTGGCCAGACTCAGCAATCGAGCCATGGGATTGGGAGGTATCCAAGATTCCTCCAATGCTCACAATCGAGCTCGCAGTAGATCCCCTCCTCAGGGGGTACCGCTGAGGGGGAACCCGCGGAGACTCCAACTGAGGTGTTGAGTAGTTGGATAAAGCAGGGGTCGATACACCAGATGCCAGGCTATCAATTGACTTGCGTGGACTGGCTGACGCCATCTTGTACACAACCGCAAGGCGGATGCGACGGCCACCAGAAGTCGATCGTTTGGGGAAGCTCTGAGTTATCTGATCATGACAGATTGGCCCCTTGACTGACAGGTTCCAGGATTACCAGCGCCGACTTATGCTGGGTGTTGTCAGCTCCCACGTGTTGATCTCCTTCGCGCGACAAAGTTCACAGAAGTCAAGGATTGTACTGGTTGTAGTAGTCAAGGTGGCTTTGTTTCCAACGCTATGCGCAACTCCACCCAATCGGGAAAGACGCTTGGTCGAACGGAGTCACGTGGAAGCGGGCCATGGGGTTTGCCGCCTTAGTGCCTTGTTGCCTTGTTGCCCATCTACCCAGGCAGGAACCACTTAACGCGTGAAAAGGGAAAGAGCAACGAGTTCGCGACGCGTTCGCGACTGCCCCATCCACCAAAAGTTCTCCCTTTCCTAAAGTCGCTCGGGTCTTCCACCACCGCTTCAAAACCAACCTTCAACAACGCCATGGACCGACGCACTCCCTATACTCTGAGCGTTCTCGCTCCTAGCACCAATGGTGCTGATGAGTCTCGCAGTCAGATCCAAAATAAATTGAGGGATTTTGTTCTCGAATTCCAGCTGGATAATGCTTTTATCTACAGGTACGCATCCCACCTGCATTTTCCCAGAAGGGAGTCCATCGCAAGACAGAGATGTTGAAGATTCATATTAACCATTTTGTAGAGATCAATTACGCCAGAATGTGTTGGTGAAGCAATACTACTGTGATATTGACATTGCGCATTTGATTTCTTATAACGAGGAGTTAGCCCACAAACTGACCACCGAGCCGGCCGATATCATACCCCTGGTAAGAGAACCATCGCAACTATTCTTCTCATGCGTACATCCTGACTGACTATTCACTCAGTTCGAGCTAGCTCTTCTGGACTGCACTCGCCGAATTGTTTTCCCTGGTCAGCGTGATATTGAGCTCCCTTCCCACCAACTTCTCCTCCACTCCTCAGCATCGCACATTTCAATCCGTGACCTTAATGCCACCAATATCTCTCATCTTGTCCGAATCCCGGGTATCGTGATCGGCGCATCTACAATCTCATCTAAGGCGACCACGGTCCACATTCGCTGCAAGAGTTGCGACCACAGCGAAAATATTCATGTTGACGGTGGCTTCTCGGGACTTTCTCTCCCACGCCGTTGCGGTCGCACCAAAGAGCCCGGTGATCAGCCCGGCGAGCAATGTCCGCTGGATCCATACGTGGTGTACCATGAAAAGTGTCAGTTCGTGGACCAGCAGGTGCTCAAACTCCAAGAAGCCCCGGATCAAGTCCCAGTTGGTGAGCTGCCGCGTCACGTCTTGATATCTGCCGATCGGTATCTAGCCAACCGCGTTGTACCCGGATCTCGTTGTACCGTGATGGGCATTTTCTCTATCTATCAAGCCAAGGGGGGTAAGAAAGAGGCTGCAGTGGCCATCCGCAACCCGTATCTGCGAGCCGTCGGTCTCAATACGGACGTTGATCAGACCGCCAAGGGTAACTCTGTCTTCACTGAAGAGGAGGAACAAGAGTTTTTGGAGATTAGCCGCCGACCTGACCTGTACGATGCTCTGGCGCGCAGCATCGCCCCATCCATTTACGGAAATATTGACATCAAGAAGGCCATCGTCTGTCTTCTGATGGGTGGCTCAAAGAAGATCCTTCCCGATGGCATGAAGCTCCGTGGTGATATTAACGTTCTCATGCTTGGTGACCCCGGTACTGCCAAGTCCCAATTGTTGAAGTTCGTTGAGAAAGCTGCTCCCATCGCTATCTACACTTCAGGTAAGGGTTCTTCAGCTGCCGGTCTGACGGCCTCTGTACAGCGCGACCCAGCCACTCGGGAGTTCTATCTGGAAGGTGGTGCCATGGTTTTGGCTGACGGAGGTGTTGTGTGTATTGATGAGTTCGACAAGATGCGTGACGAGGACCGTGTCGCTATTCACGAAGCCATGGAACAGCAAACCATTTCCATTGCCAAGGCTGGTATTACTACCATTCTCAACTCGCGAACCTCCGTTTTGGCCGCTGCAAATCCAATCTTCGGTCGTTACGATGATCTGAAAACCCCCGGCGAGAACATTGACTTCCAAACTACCATTCTCTCCCGTTTTGATATGATCTTCATTGTGCGTGATGACCATGAGCGTGGTCGCGATGAGAATATTGCCCGCCACGTTATGGGTGTGCATATGGGTGGTCGTGGTGTTGAAGAGCAGATTGAGGCTGAAATTCCGGTGGATCAGATGAAACGTTATATCAGTTACTGCCGCAGGTAAGTTCCTTGTTGACACACGCTACTCCAATCGATTGGAAACTAACAGCATGATTACAGCCGCTGTGCTCCTCGTCTTTCACCAGAGGCTGCTGAGAAGCTATCCTCCCACTTCGTGTCCATCCGCAAGCAAGTACACCGGGCTGAGGTTGAATCTAACAACCGCTCCTCCATCCCCATCACTGTGCGTCAACTGGAAGCCATTGTCCGTATCACGGAGTCCCTGGCCAAGCTATCTCTCTCGCCTATTGCCACTGAAGCCCATGTTGACGAAGCGATTCGTCTCTTCTTGGCTTCGACCATGGATGCTATCACCCAAGGCGAGGGTCAGCAAGGCAGCAAGGAGCTTATGGAGGAGGCTAGCAAAATTGAGGACGAGCTCAAGCGCCGATTACCCGTTGGATGGAGCACGAGCTTGGCTACTTTGCGTCGTGACTTCGTGGATGGCAAGGGTTACTCGGAGCAGGCCCTTAACCGTGCGGTTGTTGTCTTGCAACGGCGTGAAACGGTACAAATTCGGTCTGGTGGATCCCAGATCTACCGTAACCAGGCATAATCTTTCGTACGTGATGAATCTGACATGTTGGTTTGGGATATCCCGTGTATGCGTTATGGGTGATGGTTTTGTTTACTCAATCTTGGCATTTGCCTTGCGATGGCATAGGAGTTCAGCGGTGTTTGTGCAAGATGTTTAGTATTCGGCGATCTTTAGCAAGAACAAATACCTTAAAAGTATATTCAACTTGGAATTCATAGTATAGTAATAGACTTTAGTGCAATATCATAGTACCGAAGCATTTACAATGTGGCCTGCCGGGCATGGAGTATAGCAATACTAATGTTCTGTATACTCTCGCATTCTTTTAAATTAATTATATAGGTATATAATTTTTTTTTAAAAAAAAAATATATATATATATATACAGCCTTTAATTTTATGATTATGTCCGGAAAGTACCGAGTGAATAATTCCTACATAAGTCTAAGTCTAATAAACCCCTTTTGCGATGCCACGAGATGAAGCATGCCGATCCGTCCCATACAACAGTGGATGACACTACAGTATACTCCGTAATTTGAAGGACAACATCAGACACGAATATACTATGTAAATAATAGGGATCACCAGACCACTTTACTATAACCAGAAACCCAAGAAATGAAATTAGTTCCAGCCCTCTATTTCCAATGTCATAAGCTCCATCTGTCAAGTCACGAATTCAAACAAGCTCTCACCCAAGATAGTCTAGTCTAGTCTACTGTAGTGGAATTGACCAACTCCCCCACGGCCCCTGAAACACTCGGCGCTCGTGGCGAAGATGCGCGGTGACCCGCTCTGGTGGACTCAGGAGAACGTCCAGACTCGATTTCTTCTTTTCTTTTCTTTTCCTCTTCTCTCTTTTTTTTTTAAACCTTCCTCCTCAATCCCGCTTATATATATATATATTGGCTCTGTCCATGCCCATTCATTCCTAGTCATTTGTTT
>Ga0209673_1003042_pt1 | contig 10373 bp, 9 predicted proteins | sample AraplaCol_mMS_r2_2_FD_184274 | JGI IMG/M metagenome (GOLD analysis project Ga0209673, IMG submission 184274) | Arabidopsis root microbial communities from North Carolina, USA - plate scrape MF_Col_mMS_r2 (SPAdes) (version 3) | ecosystem: Host-associated > Plants > Roots > Endosphere | place: USA... | reverse complement strand
GCAATCAGGTTGGAGGCGCCATTGATGACGAGGTGCTGTTCGACGAAATCAGGAGTGGAGGCCACGAAGCCGTTGAGCTTGATGACGCGCTTGATGCGACCGAGATCGCCGCCGAGGGCAGCGCTTGCTTGGGCGATGATGTTGATGGCGCAGAGTTCCGCGGCGCGCTGGCCGGTTGCGACGTCTACATTCTTGCCCAGGTGACCGAGAACAGCAATCTTTCCGCCCTCGAGCGGCAGCTGTCCGGAGATATAGAGAAGGTTCCCGCTGATGACGTAGGGGACGTAGTTGGCGGCCGGTGCAGCAGCCTCAGGCAGGGATATCCCCATTTCTTTCAGGCGTGCAGCGATTTGATCGGGCATTTTCCTCTCCGCTTTTATTGTCAATAGTTCTAAAATTATGCATCAAGGCTTGGAATCTGCTTTGTGACATTTTCGAGCCTCGATTTGGCCGAAAGCGTTCTTATAACATTGCAGGCGAGTCCAACAGGAGATTGTCAATGTTCCGATCGAGTCTTGCCGCACTTCTTCTGGCGAGCGTTTCGACGACCGTCCATGCGGCCGCGCCGGTAACGAGTGCGGCGATCGCGACTGGCCTCGTTGCTCACCGGGCGGTCTACGATCTGGAATTGAAGGATGCCTCCGAGCGCTCCGGCATTTCGGGCATGTCGGGCCGCATGGTCTATGAGTTCGACGGCAACTATTGCACGGGCTTCACCACCAACTTCCGCTTCGTGACGCAGATCGATACCGGCGATACCGTCCGCGTCAGTGACCAGCAGACGAAGACCTTCGAGAATCTCAAGGACCGCCGCTTCACCTTCGACACGAAATCCTTCACCGACGACCAACTCGACAAGGAGGTCAACGGTGCCGCGCAGGACCAGGCTGAAGGCGTCAAGGTTGCCTTGACCCAGCCGACCAGCAAGGAGTTGCAACTCGCAGCGAGCCGGTTCCCGACCGAACATATGCTGGACGTGATCCAGAACGCCAAGGCGGGCAAGCGCCTGTTCGAGGCGCGCGTCTTCGACGGCTCTGACGATGGGGACAAGGCGCTGGTGACGACGACTGTTGTTGGTAAGCAAGTCGCGCCTGCAACCGACGAGGCAGATGCGGGCAACGCCGGTGCCTTCTCGAAGGCAGCCTTCTGGCCGGTCACGATCTCGTACTTCAACGAGAATACGAAGACGGATGCTTTGCCGGTCTACCGCATGTCGTTCAAGCTCTACGAAAACGGCATCACGCGCGATTTGACGATGGACTACGGCGATTTTGTCTTGAGCGGCAGGCTTGCGAAGCTCGAACTGCTCGACAGCAAATCGGCTGCCTGCAAATAGCCGGAAAGTAGCAAAGCAATAGCGCGACTTCCCTGCCCAAACGCTTTTTGGACTTTGTCGCGGGCTGTAGGTTCGATTTTCCAGCTGAACGGGCAAGCTCAGTCTGAAACAGGCACCCTTTGAACAACCTCTAGAACGTCACGCGTGCGTGTCGCACGTGAGCCCCATGTGGCATCAAATTCTTGGCCCGGCGATCGCATCGCGGCGTTCGCTGCCTCCAAACTAGAGAATTCATAGAAGGCAGTGTGCTTCGAGAGATCGGTTCGGCTCCAAGCGCGCCACGCGTGGCGCGCCCCGAAAGCGCGTAATGCATCTGGCATATGGAGATCGTACCATTCGTCGAAAGGCGCTCGGTCCGCTTCGTGGGGAACATCTGCGTACACTATCAACAGCGCTAGAGTGGACATTTTCCCCACCTTCTCTCAGACAGCGTATGATCGGTCGCTCTTCGCTAAGCATATAGGAGACCCGAGCCGTTCGCGACAATGCGTCGTTGGATTGCCCCCGCACATTCGACGAACGTATGGACGGTAGAGGTTCACAGGGCGGACCGTCGGCTTTGGTTTCGTCCTCTAGGTCATCGATACGGCTTTGAGCAGCAATTTGCGGCATTCGCTACATTGGTTACGCAAATAGCCGTCACGAATGCGCACGCCGACGATTGTCGGTATGTCTAAGTAAACCCTCTCTATGCTAGTAATTCGAAAGGCGCTCTGATTTGGGCGCAAGAGTCGGATTGGAGTGAGAATCTTGACGATGCGGCATGGTGTTTTGAGTGGTGGACTCTTTGGTATTTCAACGGGACTGGTTGCGCTGACGTTGTTCGTGAGCGCTCCGGCCCTCGCTGCAGATTGCGGCAGCACGCCGGCGGCAGGAGTCAATTGGAGTGAGTGCACCAAGAGGAATCTCATGTTGCAAGGGAGCGACTTCCAGGGTGCCAACCTGGGAGATGCCGATCTCAGCCTGACCAATCTCAGCCACACCAACCTGACCGGGGCGAATTTCGAGAAGGCGACACTGGTGCGGGCATGGTTTACGGGAGCGCAGGCCGGCCAGGCGAACTTCTCGAAGATCGAGGCCTATCGATCCGGCTTCGAGAACGTTTTTGCGGAAGGAGCGTCGTTCGCCGGCGCGGAACTCCAGCGCTCCAATTTCAATGGTGCAAAGCTCACTGGTGCGAATTTTGAGAAAGCCGAACTTGGCCGCGCGAGTTTTGACAGAGCTGTTCTGACGGGCGCCAAGTTCTCTCTCGCCAATCTGTCTCGCGCCGACCTCAGCGAGGCAACATTTGAAGGACCGGTGGCGTTCGATCGCGCCTTCATGTTTCTGACGCGAATCGAAGGGCTTGATTTGTCCGCTGCGACTGGTCTCGAGCAGGCGCAAGTCGATCTTGCCTGCGGGGATGCCAAGACGAAGTTGCCCGCCGGTCTCTCCGTGCCGACAAGCTGGCCCTGCGAGTCCGATTGACGCTTGGCGCGATGGTGGACGCCAGGAGCCCGCCGATCCATCCTACCGGCTCCGAATGTCGCTTTTTTCGCAGGAAGCCTTGATTTTCTGCGGAAGGGAGGGTAAGGCCACCCGCATTCCACACGTAAGGCATGGGATTGTCCGGGAGAAATCCGGATTGTTCCGCCCGGTGGCATCCTCGAAGAGGGTGCTGTTAGCCTTGCGGAGGTTCAACCGGAAAAGGATAACAAGGCATGGCATTGCCCGATTTTTCTATGCGCCAGCTCCTCGAAGCAGGCGTCCACTTCGGCCACCAGACGCACCGCTGGAACCCGAAGATGAAGCCGTACATTTTCGGCGATCGTAACAACATCCACATCATCGACTTGGCTCAGACCGTTCCGATGCTGTCGCGCGCCCTGCAGGTTGTCTCCGACACCGTTGCTCGTGGCGGCCGCGTTCTCTTCGTCGGCACCAAGCGCCAGGCTTCCGAGCTGATCGCTGACTCGGCCAAGCGTTCCGCTCAGTACTATGTCAACTCGCGTTGGCTCGGCGGTATGATGACCAACTGGAAGACGATCTCCAACTCGATCCAGCGCCTGCGCAAGCTCGACGAAATCCTGTCTTCGGAACAGTCCGGCTACAACAAGAAAGAGCGCCTGAACCTCGAGCGCGAGCGCGAAAAGCTCGACAAGGCTCTCGGTGGTATCAAGGACATGGGCGGCACGCCGGACCTGATGTTCATCATCGACACCAACAAGGAAAAGATCGCGATCGACGAAGCCAAGCGCCTCGGCATCCCGGTTGTCGCGATCATCGACTCGAACTGCGACCCGGATCTGATCGACTATCCGATCCCCGGCAACGACGACGCTTCGCGCGCCATCGCTCTTTACTGCGACCTGATCTCGCGCGCTGCCATCGACGGTATCGCTCGTCAGCAGAGCTCGTCGGGCCGTGACCTCGGTGCATCGATCGAAGCTCCGGCTGAGCCGGCGCTCGAAGGCGAAGCCGAAGCCTGATAAAAGAAGCAGGCGGATCAAATGGTCCGCCATGCTTTCCAGAGATTGGGAAAAGGCCGCTCGCGACTTTCATGAAGTTGGGCGGCCTTGACCATTTCAGGCGAGGGGAAAAAGTCTCTCGCCATTTGAGTTTCGTTATGACGCGTCATTCATCACGCTGTCATACATACAGGTACATTTCGTGCCTCAATCCGGTGCCGCACCGCTTTAGCGGGCCACCGTTTGAACCGACAAGAGGAAGCTTATGACCGAGATTACGGCTGCACTGGTGAAGGAACTGCGCGAGAAGTCCGGCGCAGGCATGATGGACTGCAAGAAGGCGCTGGTGGAAAACAACGGCGACATCGAAGCATCGATCGACTGGCTCCGCGCAAAGGGCATCTCGAAGGCCGACAAGAAGGCTGGTCGCGCTGCTGCTGAAGGCCTCGTTGCCATCGCCGGCGCCGGCCACAAGGCTGTTGTCGTCGAGCTCAACTCGGAAACCGACTTCGTTGCCCGTAACGACGCCTTCCAGGATCTGGTTCGTGGCATCGCCAACGTTGCCCTGACGACCGACGGTTCGGTTGAAGCCATCTCGGCTGCGACCTACCCGGCATCCGGCAAGCCGGTCGCCGACACCATCAAGGACGCGATCGCCACCATCGGCGAAAACATGACGCTGCGTCGCTCTGCCAAGCTCGAAGTCGAGCATGGCGTTGTTGCGACCTACATCCACAACGCTGCCGGTGACGGCATCGGCAAGCTCGGCGTTCTGGTTGCCCTGAAGTCGGAAGGCGACAAGGCTGTCCTGACCTCGATCGGTCGCCAGGTTGCCATGCACATTGCTGCGACCAACCCGCTCGCGATCCGCGCTGAAGAAGTCGACGCTACCGTTGCAGAACGCGAACGCAACGTCTTCATCGAGCAGGCTCGCGAATCCGGCAAGCCGGAAGCCATCATCGAAAAGATGGTCGACGGCCGCATGCGCAAGTTCTTCGAAGAAGTTGCTCTTCTCTCGCAGGCTTTCGTCATCAACCCCGACCTGACGGTCGGTGCTGCTGTTGAAGCCGCTGCCAAGGAAGCTGGCGCCAAGATCGAAGTCGTCGGCATGGCGCGCCTCCTGCTCGGCGAAGGCGTCGAGAAGGAAGAGAGCGATTTCGCTGCTGAAGTGGCTGCTGTCGCCAAGAGCTGATCGTCCTATATATGTGAAAACAGAAGGGCATCGCGTGACAACGCGGTGCCCTTCGTGTATCCGGCACTCAGCGGTAATATACGAGGAGCCAAGATGTCGTCAGAGCCTGTCTACAAACGTGTTCTACTCAAGGCTTCCGGCGAAGCCCTCATGGGCAGCCAGGGATTTGGAATCGATGTAGCGGTGGCCGACCGCATTGCGGCCGACATAGCCGAAGCGCGGCAGATGGGTGTGGAAGTCGGCGTGGTCGTCGGCGGCGGCAACATCTTCCGCGGCGTGGCCGTCGCTTCCAAGGGCGGTGACCGCGTCACGGGCGACCACATGGGCATGCTCGCGACCGTCATCAACGCGCTGGCGCTGGCGACCTCGTTGCGCAAGCTCAACATCGACACGGTGGTGCTGTCGGCGATCGCCATGCCGGAGATCTGCGAGAGCTTCTCGCAGCGCGCGACGCTTTATCATCTTTCGCTGGGCCGTGTGGTGATCTTCGCCGGTGGTACAGGTAACCCGTTCTTCACGACCGACTCGGCCGCAGCCCTGCGCGCCGCCGAAATGGGCGCCGAGGCGATCTTCAAGGGTACCCAGGTCGACGGCATCTACTCCGCCGACCCGAAGAAGGTGCCCGATGCCACGCGCTTCGACCAGCTGACGCACAAGGAAGTGCTCGACAAGGGCCTCGCCGTCATGGACGTTGCGGCGGTCGCGCTGGCACGCGAAAATTCCATTCCGATCATCGTCTTCTCGATCCACGAGAAGGGCGGTTTTGCTGAAATCCTCCGGGGCGGCGGTCTGAAGACCATCGTTACCGACAACTGACAGAGTGGCGGCGCCCAAAGCGCGCCGCAGCTTCTACCGAGACGGGAGCACTGCTATGAGTGAAGGCATCGACATCAACGATATCAAGCGCCGCATGGATGGCGCGATCAACGCGTTCAAGAGCGATATCGCATCGCTGCGCACCGGTCGCGCATCGGCGAACATTCTCGACCCGGTCACGGTCGAAGCCTATGGTTCGCGCGTGCCGCTCAACCAAGTCGCGAACGTGACAGTACCGGAGCCGCGCATGCTCGGCATTTCGGTCTGGGACAAGTCTATGGTCGGCGCTGTCGATCGTGCGATCCGCGAAGCCAATCTCGGCCTCAACCCGATCGTCGACGGCCAGAATCTGCGCATTCCGCTGCCCGAACTCAACGAAGAGCGCCGCAAGTCGCTCGTCAAGGTCGCACACGACTATGCCGAGAAAAGCAAGGTTGCGATTCGCCATGTTCGCCGTGACGGCATGGACGGCCTTAAGAAAGCCGAAAAGGACGGTGTCATAGGGCAAGACCTGAGCCGCTCGCAGTCGGATCGTGTGCAGAAGATGACAGACGACACGATTTCTGAGGTCGACCGCTTGCTTGGCGAGAAGGAAAAGGAAATCATGCAGGTCTAAGGCGCAAAGCGCCTGCGCCTTGGACCTTAAAAACCGGACGGGAAATGTTGGAAAGAACATTTGTGACTGTGCCAGAACACGTTGCCATCATCATGGATGGCAACGGTCGATGGGCAAAGCAGCGGGGGTTGCCGCGCACCATGGGGCATCGCAAGGGCGTTGACGCCGTGCGTGAGACCGTGCGCGCAGCGGGCGACATCGGGGTCAAGTATCTCACCCTTTTCGCCTTCTCGTCGGAGAACTGGCGCCGTCCGGAAACCGAGGTGTCGGACCTTTTGGGCCTGCTGAAGGCATTCATCCGCCGCGACCTCGCCGAACTGCACAAGCAGAACGTGCGCGTGAAGATCATCGGCGATCGCCACAGCCTGCAGAACGACATTCTCGATCTGCTGATCGACGCCGAAGAGACCACCAAAGCCAACACGGCGCTCACGCTGATTATCGCCTTCAACTACGGCTCGCGCGATGAGATCGCCCGCGCCATGGCAAGCCTTGCACGCGATGTCGAGCAGGGGCGGCTGCGCTCGCAGGATATTACGCCGGCGCTCATCAATGCCCGGCTGGACACGGCAGGCATTCCCGATCCGGACCTCATCATCCGCACCAGCGGCGAAGAGCGCCTGTCGAACTTCCTGCTTTGGCAGGCCGCCTATTCGGAATTCATCTTCATTCCCGATTACTGGCCGGATTTCAGCCGCGAGACGCTTTACGCGGCGCTCGAGACCTTCGCTTCCCGCAACCGCCGCTTTGGTGGTCTGGTCGCCGAAACCGCGGCGGCGGTGGGAACCTGATGCAACGCGAACTGCAGCTTCGTATCATCTCGGGCATCATCCTCGCCGTCATCGTGCTTGCCGCGACGTGGTATGGCGGGCTCGCTTTCAGCCTGCTGTCGGCCCTGATCGGGCTTTTGATCTATCATGAGTGGTCGACGATCACCCGCCTTGCCACCGAGCAGCCGGTTGCCAATGCGATCGGCTGGATCGGGCAGGCGGCGATCGCCGTTGCTGTTGTATCCGGTACTGTCGGCTACTCGCTGATCCTTCTCGTGTTGTTCTTCGCCATCGCTGTCGGCTTTGTCGTCACCCGTGGCGTGTCGCGCTGGTTCCCGGCGGGGATTGTCTATGCCGGGCTGACGGGGATTGCGCTCGCGAATATTCGCGGCAGCGATGCAGCCGGCCTGCACGCGATGCTCTTCGTCTTCGCCGTCGTCTGGGCAACCGACATTCTGGCCTACTTCATCGGCCGCGCCATCGGTGGGCCGAAGCTGGCGCCAAGGATCTCGCCCGGCAAGACATGGTCGGGTGCGATCGGTGGCGCCGTCTGCGCGGTCATTGCCGGTGTGCTGGTGGCCTACGCGGCATTTCCCGATGGCATTGCATTAGCGGCCTTCGTGGCCCTCGTGCTGTCCGTCTGCAGCCAGTCTGGCGACCTCTTCGAATCCTTCATCAAGCGCCGCTTCGGCGTAAAGGATTCGAGCCATCTCATTCCGGGGCATGGCGGGGTCATGGACCGGGTTGACGGGCTCATTTTCGCCTGTTTTGCGGCGTTCTTGCTTGCCGGGCTTTTTTCGCTGATAAAGGGCGGAGAAATGGCGTCGCTGGGCGCAGCCTTGTTCGGCGGATAATGTCGATAGAGGCTGACGGAAGGATTTTATGGCAGGCTTGACCGAAATTTTTGGGTTTCTGACGGGATATATCGTTCCTTTCGTGCTCGTGCTTTCTCTTTTGGTGTTCGTGCACGAGATGGGGCATTACCTCGTCGGTCGCTGGAGCGGCATCCGCATTCTGGCGTTTTCGGTCGGGTTTGGTCCCGAACTGCTAGGCTTCACCGACAAGCATGGAACGCGCTGGAAGCTCTCGCTGATCCCGCTTGGCGGCTATGTCCGGTTTTTCGGTGACGAGGATGCGTCGAGCAAGCCGGATGAGGGCAAGCTCGCGCAGATGTCGGACGAAGAGCGTGCGCGGTCCTTTGCCGGCGCCAAGCTCTGGAAGCGCGCGGCAACCGTCGCCGCCGGCCCGATCGCCAATTTCATCCTGGCAATCGCCATCTTCACCGTCCTGTTTTCGATCTACGGCCGCTCGGTCGCCGATCCCGTCGTGGCTGAGGTCAAGCCGGGTAGCGTTGCTGCCACGGCCGGCGTCGTGCCGGGCGACCTCCTGATCGCGATCGACGGCTCGAAGGTGCAGACTTTCGACGATGTGCGCCGCTACGTCAGCATCCGCCCGATGCAGAAAATCGTCGTCACGATCGAACGCAACGGCGAGAAGATCGATGTGCCGATGGTGCCTGAACGCACCGAGATGACCGACCAGTTCGGTAACAAGATCGAGATCGGCCTGATCGGCATTGTCACCAATCAGGACGTCGGACACTTCCGCCAGCAGACGTACACGCCGCTTGAAGCGCTGCATGAGGGAACGCTGCAGACCTGGCATATCGTCACCGGTACCTTCAAATATATCGGCAATCTGGTCTCCGGCTACATGAAGCCTGACCAGCTCGGTGGCCCGATCCGTGTCGCGCAGGCATCCGGCCAGATGGCGACGCTGGGCGTTGCAGCTTTGCTTCAGCTGGCTGCTGTATTGTCTGTTTCTATCGGATTACTCAACCTGATGCCGGTTCCGGTACTTGATGGCGGCCATCTGATGTTCTATGCGATTGAAGCAGTGAGGGGAAAGCCGTTGGGATCGTCGGCACAGGAAGTTGCGTTTCGCATCGGACTGGCCATGGTACTGAGCCTGATGGTTTTTGCCACGTGGAACGATATTAGTGCTCTGATCGGCTGATTGCGGGACGAGGGAAAATTACGATTTATTTACGATGTTTCAAAGCTGTAGTGGCGAAAGCGTCACGCTTTGAAATGAAGTAAACAGAAATTAACTAGCTCCCTTGCTTGTATATCAAAAGCGGGTAAAACGACACACGTGACCGGAATCGGGGGACGCCTGGTGATGGGGACGAGAAAAAAGGTAATGGGTGAAATGAAGGCTGGTTCAAGATTTTTGAACGCAGTATCGGCGGTTGCGCTGTCTGCAGGTATCGTTGCGTCGGGAGCGGGTGCGACAGTGTTCATCTCGGCTTCTGCTGCCGAGGCTGCAGTCATTCAGCGTGTTGACGTTCGTGGTGCAAACCGCGTCGGTGCCGAAGCTGTGCGGTCCAACCTCACGATCCAGCCCGGCAAGAGCTTCTCCAATACCGACATCGACGACTCCGTAAAGCAGCTCTACGACACGGGCTACTTCTCCGACGTCAAGATTTCCGTTTCCGGCAGCACGCTGGTGGTCAATGTTGAGGAAGCTCAGCTGATCAACCAGGTCGTGTTCAACGGCAACCGCAAGATCAAGGACGACAAGCTCTCGGCAGTGGTCAAGACGCAGTCCTCCGGCGCCTACAACGAAACGCAGATCCAGGCCGACATTCAGGCCATCAAGGATGCCTACGCGGCGACCGGCCGCAATGAAGTCGACGTAACGACGCAGGTCGTTCCGCTCGGTCAGGGTCGCGTCAACCTCGCATTCGTCATCAATGAGGGCGACCGCACGAAGATCGATTCGATCAACTTCGTCGGCAACAACGCCTATAGCTCTGGCCGTCTCGCATCGGTCATCGCCACCAAGCGAAGCAACTTCCTGTCCTTCCTGACCCGCAAGGACGTCTACAGCGCTGACAAGCTGCATGCAGACGAAGAAGCGCTCCGCCAGTTCTATTACAACCGTGGTTACGCCGACTTCCGCATCGTGTCTTCCGACGCGGCGTTTGACGAGACGACCAACAAGTACACGCTGACCTTCAACATCGAAGAAGGCCCGCGCTACGATTTCGGCGCAATCTCCGTTCAGTCCACCGTTCAGGGTGTCGATGGCGCGCAGCTTCAGGGTCTCGTTCGCACCCATGAAGGCCAGGTCTACAACGCCAAGGAAGTTCAGAAGTCGATGGAAGCGATTTCGGATCAGGTGGCTTCGGCCG
>Ga0209673_1003041_pt1 | contig 10379 bp, 6 predicted proteins | sample AraplaCol_mMS_r2_2_FD_184274 | JGI IMG/M metagenome (GOLD analysis project Ga0209673, IMG submission 184274) | Arabidopsis root microbial communities from North Carolina, USA - plate scrape MF_Col_mMS_r2 (SPAdes) (version 3) | ecosystem: Host-associated > Plants > Roots > Endosphere | place: USA... | reverse complement strand
GTCGTTGATATGGACCATGCCGGCGCGCAGTTGCCGCCCCAGCGCCAGCGCGCGGCCGACCGAGCGCGAGATCACGCCGGCTGCCAGGCCGCCCTGGCTGTCGTTGGCCAGCGCCACGGCCTCCTCGTCCGTCTTGAAGGTCACCAGGTTGACGACGGGGCCGAAGGTCTCGTGGTCGAAGGTCGGCATGCCAGGCCGCACGCCGGCCAGTACGGTGGGTTTGTAGAAGAGCCGATCGAAAGTGCCACCGGCCAGCAGTTGGGCGCCAGCCCGCACGCTGGCCTGCACCGCGGCGTGCACGCGGTCGCGCTGGCGCTCGTCAATCAGCGGCCCCAGCGCGACCTGCCCGGTGGCGCCATCGCCCACCGGCAGTTGCTGGGCCTTGGCCACCAGGCGCTCGGTGATGGCGGGGGCGATGGCCTCGTGCACCAGCACGCGATTGCTGGCCATGCAGATCTGGCCCTGGTGCAGCCAGGCGCCCCAGGCGATGTTGCTCGCGGCCAGGTCGAGGTCGGCGTCGTCGAGCACGACCAGCGCATTGCTCCCGCCCAGCTCCAGCGAGACCTTCTTCAGATGGCGGCCCGCCAGCTCGCCGATGCGGCGCCCCACGCCGACCGAGCCGGTGAAGGAGATCATCGCGATGGCCGGATCCTCCACCAGCGCCTCGCCCACGGCCGCGCCGCCCGGCAGCACGTGCAACAGGCCGGCGGGCAGGCCGGCGGCCTCGAAGACGCGGGCGATCAGGAAGCCGCCGCTGACCGGCGTGCGCGGGTCGGGCTTGATGACGACGGCGTTGCCCGCGGCCAGCGCCGGCGCCACGACGCGCAGCGTCAGCACCAGCGGGAAGTTGAAGGGCGAGATCACGCCCACCACGCCGAGCGGCACGCGCCGCGCGACCGACAGCCGCCCCGGCGTGCTGGGCAGCACCTGCCCCTGCGATTGCAGCGGCATCGAGGCTGCGATCTGGCAGAAGGCGATGGCCTCGCGCAGCTCGTGCTGGCCCTTGGGCAGGATGGCGCCGCTCTCGCGGGTGACGAAGAGCGCCAGCTCGTCGAAGTGGTCCTGGAAGCGCTGAGCCGCGCGCAGGAACACCGCGGCGCGCTCGCGCGGCGGCGTGGCCGCCCAGTCCGCCTGGGCCTGCGCGGCGGCGCGCGCGGCGGGCCCCACGTCGGCGGCCACGGCGATGCCGGTGCGCGTCAGCACCGCGCCGGTGGCCGGCTCGATCAGGTCGGCGGCTTGCGCGGCGGCGCGCCAGCCGCCGCTGTACACGTGCTCCTGCCACAGGGCGGGGTCGAGGAAGGGTCGAGAGGTCATGTCAGGCCACGCTGAAGAGGTTGAAAGGCACGAACCCGGTGTTCGCTCGCCCTCTTGCAGTGCAACGCCCGTGCCGCGCCGCGCCAGGGGGCGCGCCGCCGCGGTGCATCGATGCGCCGTCCTGGATCGATTTCAGAGTGGAACCATCGCTCACCCTGGGACTTTCCCTCACCCCAATGTGGATGGCCTCGTCACGGGTTATCCCGGGTCATCGATATTTATGAAATGAAAACAATTTGAGAACCCGACCCACGGTCGATCTGCTCAATTGATCAAGCCATGACCAAGCCGCCCCGCATCTCCCTGGCCGAAGTGGCCCGCCAGACCGGCACGATGCTGCGCCGCGGCGACAGCCGGCACTTCGTCGAGGCGCAGCAGCCGACGATGGACGACCTGACCGAGTCGCTGTTCTTCTCCCCGGGCGACGGCCGCATCTGGCTCAACGACCAGCGCATGCTGCTGCTGCACAGCTCCGCCGTCGGGCACCTGCGGCGCGAGCTGATCGACACGCTGGGCCTGGAGCGCGCGCGCGGCCTGCTCACGCGCGCCGGCTACGTGTCCGGCGCGCGCGACGCGCAGCTGGTGCGCGAGCGCTGGCCGCAGGCCGACGCGGCCAACGTCTTCATGGCCGGTACGCGGCTGCATGCGCTCGAGGGCGTGGTCAAGGTGACGCCGCTGGCCTTCGACTTCGACATCGACCGCGGCACTTACGAGGGCGAGTTCCTCTGGGAGCACTCCAGCGAGGACGACGAGCACATCAGCGCCTACGGCCTGGGCACCGAGGCCGCCTGCTGGTCGCAGGTGGGCTACGCCACCGGCTACGTGACCAGCCTGTTCGGCCAGCTCGTGATCTTCCGCGAGGTGGAGTGCCGCGCCATGGGCGCGAGCGTGTGCCGCGTGATCGGCCGGCACGCCGCGGCCTGGGGCGACATCAGCGAGGACCTGCGCTACCTGGAGGCCAAGGACTTCCGCCGCATCAACGCCGCCGCGGAACCCGCCCCGTCGTCGCCGGCCGCGCCGGCCGACGCCCGTGGCGAGCGGCCCGCCGAGCGTGATGGAGCCCCCGCGGAACGCCACGCGGAAGGCCGCGCAGACCGCCAGGCCGAACGCCATGACATCGTCGGCGCCTCCTCCGCCTTCAACTCCGCCTGCCACCAGCTGGCGCGCGTGGCCGCGACGCGCGCCACCGTGCTCTTCACCGGCGAGTCGGGCGTGGGCAAGGAGGCCTTCGCGCGCCGGCTGCATCGCATCAGTCCGCGCGCGGCCGAGCCCTTCATGGCGGTGAACTGCGCCGCCATCCCGGAGACGTTGATCGAGAGCGAGCTCTTCGGCGTCGAACGCGGCGCCTTCACCGGCGCCAGCCAGTCGCGCCCCGGGCGCTTCGAGCGGGCGCACGGCGGCACGCTGTTCCTGGACGAGATCGGCACGCTCAGCCTGGTCAGCCAGGGCAAGCTGCTGCGCGCGCTGCAGGAGGGCGAGATCGAGCGCGTGGGCGGCACGCGCGTGCTGGAGGTCGACGTCCGCGTGGTCGCCGCGACCAACGTCGACCTGCAGGCCGAGGTCAGCGCCGGGCGCTTCCGCGAGGACCTCTACTACCGCCTCAACGTCTACCCCATCCACCTGCCGCCGCTGCGCGAGCGGCGCGACGACGTCCCGCTGCTGATGGCGCATTTCCTGCGGCGCGAGGCCCAGCGGCACGGCCGCCACCCGACCGGCTTCACGCCCCGCGCGGTGCGGGCCATGCTGCATTACGCCTTCCCCGGCAACATCCGCGAGCTGCAGAACCTGGTCGAGCGCGGCGTCATCTCCGCCGAGGACGGCCAAGCCATCGACGTGGCCCACATGTTCCGGCGCGAGCAGCTCAGCGACGAGGCGCTGCTGGCCATCGGCGCGCACGGCACGCTGCGCAAGGGCGCGGCGCCCGCGCCGCGCCTGCTGGACCTGCTGGGCGAGGCCCTGCATCCCGGCAGCGCCGGCCACGTGGCGCTGGACGCCATCGAGCGCCAGCTGCTGCGCGAGGCCACCGAGGCCGAGCACGGCAATCTCGCCGCCGCCGCCCGCCGGCTGGGACTCACGCGCGCGCAGCTGGCCTACCGGCTCCAGCGCGCCGCGCAACCGCCCGCGCCCGCCGGCTGAGCCGCGATATCGCCCTCCGGCGATCAATTCATTCCGCTAATCAATCCACTGGTTCGCGGCCAGCGGCGGCATCGCCACTGGCCCGATCATTCTCGCCATCCTCATGCGATTCATGGCCTTCAAAGCCGGTGATCACGACGTGTAGATCCGTGCAAACCCTGAAAGACACGACTAGGTTTTAGTTAATACTGTTAATCATCAGCAGCCAAGCAACTGGCCTCGCCAGTCGTTCCCATGCCCGACTTCTCCGCCCGATTCGATGATCACTGGCTCCTCGATGGCGCGCGCACGCCGCTGGTGGACTACTGCGGCGCGCTGGCCGAGGTCTCGCCCATCGACCTGGGCATCAAGGCGGCCCGCGCCGCGCTGACGCGCGCCCAGGTGCCTGGCGCCGCCATCGACTCGGTGGTCACCGCCTCGATGGCGCAGGCCTCCTTCGATGCCTACATGCTGCCGCGCCACATCGGTCTGTACGCCGGCGTGCCCATCGCGGTGCCGGCCATCCTGGTGCAGCGCATCTGTGGCAGCGGCTTCGAGATCATTCGCCAAGCCGCGGACCAGATCACGCTGGGCTACGCCAGCCTGGCGCTGGTGGTGGGCGCGGAGTCGATGTCGCGCAACCCGATCTGCGCCTACACGCACCGCGGCGGCTTCCGGCTCGGCGCGCCGGTCGAGTTCAAGGACTTCCTGTGGGAAGCGCTGGACGACCCGGCCGCGAAGGTCTCGATGATCCAGACCGCCGAGAACCTCGCCCGCCAGTACGGCATCACGCGCGCCGAGGTCGACGCCTATGCCGCGTCCTCGTTCGAGCGCGCGCTGCGCGCGCAGGCCGAGGGCTTCCATGCCGGCGAGATCGTGCCGGTGACGAGCGAGCGCTTCGAGCTCGACGGCTACGAGCCGCGCGGCATCCGGCTGCCGCGCAAGGTCGCCGTCGCGGACCGCGACACGCATCCGCGTCCGTCCTCGTTCGAGGCGCTGGCCGCGCTGCGGCCGGTCTACGAGGGCGGCGTGCAGACGGCGGGCAACTCCTCGGCGCTGGTGGACGGCGCGGCGGCGGTGGTCGTGGCCTCCGGCGTCCAGGTGCGCGATCGCGGGCTGCGGCCGCTGGCGCGCCTGCGCGGCGCGGCGGCCGCCGGGGTGCCGCCCGAGATCATGGGCATCGGCCCCGCGCCGGCCATCCGCGCGCTGCTGTCGCGCTGCGGGCTGACGCTGGCCGACATCGACCTCTTCGAGATCAACGAGGCCCAGGGCGCCCAGACCCTGGCCTGCGCGAAGGAGCTCGGTCTGGACCTGGACCGGCTCAACGTCAATGGCGGCGCCATCGCGCTGGGCCATCCGCTCGCCGCCACCGGCGTGCGGCTCACGCTGACCGCCGCGCGGGAACTGCAGCGCCGCGGCGGCCGCTACGCCGTGGTCTCCGCCTGCGTCGGCGGCGGCCAGGGCATGGCGCTGCTCATCGAGAACCCTGACGCCTGAGGCCCGCATGAAGATCATCACCGCCGACCAGGTCGGTCCCCTCGTCCAGGACGGTGCGACCGTCTTCCTCGGCGGCCTGGCCATGATGGGCCTGGCCGAGGAAGCGCTGCAGGGCCTGGAGCGCCACTTCCTCGCCACCGGCCACCCGCGCCAGCTCACCACCTGGGCCTGCGGCGCCATCGGCAACGCCGGCAGCGGCGGCATGACGCACCTGGCGCACCCGGGCATGGTCAAGCGCGTCGTCGCGGGCCATTTCGGGCAGACCGGCAAGGCCATGATGGCCATGGTCCATGCCGGCGAGGTCGAGGCCTACAACTTCCCGCAAGGCTCGCTGTCCAGCCTCACGCGGCACATCGCCAGCCGCTCGCCGGGCCTGCTGACCAAGGTCGGACTGGGCACCTTCGTGGACCCGCGGCAGGAAGGCGGCCGGCTGAATGCAGCGTCGCGCGAGGACCTGGTGCGCCTGGTCGAGTTCGAGGGCGAGGAATGGCTCTTCCATCCCGCGCCGCGCATCGACGTCGCCTTCATCCGCGCCACCTATGCCGACGAGCGCGGCAACCTCAGCATGGACAAGGAAGGCGTGCTGCTGGAGCAGCTCGCCATCGCGCAGGCGGCGCGCGCCTGCGGCGGCATCGTCGTGGCGCAGGTCGAGGCCGTGGTGGCCGCCGGCAGCCTGCATCCCAAGAGCGTGAAGGTGCCCGGCCTGGTGGTGGACTACGTGATCGTCGCCCAGCCCGAGAACCATCTGCAGACCATCACCACGGCCTTCAATCCCGCCTTCAGCGGCGACGTGCGCGTGCCGCTGGACCGCGTGCCGGCGCTGCCGCTGGACGAGCGCAAGGTCATCGCCCGCCGCGCCGCGATGGAGCTGCGGCCCGGCGCGGTCACCAACCTGGGCATCGGCATCCCGGCCGGCGTGCCATCGGTAGCGGCCGAGGAAGGCGTGGCGGGCCTGCTCACGCTGAGCGTCGAATGCGGCGTGAACGGCGGCGTGCCCGCGCAGGGCGGCGACTTCGGCCTGGCCTACAACCCCGAGTCCATCATCGAGCAGTCCTCGCAGTTCGACTTCTACGACGGCGGCGGCCTGGACTGCAGCTTCCTGGGCCTGGCCCAGACCGACCGCCACGGCAACGTCAACGTCAGCAAGTTCAACGGCCGCCCGGTGGGCTGCGGCGGCTTCATCAACATCACGGCTTCGACGCCGCGGCTGGTGTTCTGCGGCAGCTTCACCGCGGGCGGCGTCGAGCTTGCCGTCTCGGACGGCGCGCTCCACATCCGCCAGGAAGGCCGCGCGCGCAAGTTCGTCGAGCAGGTCGAGCAGATCACCTTCAACGGGCGCGATGCCGCGCGGCGTGGCCAGGAGGTGCTCTTCGTCACCGAGCGCGCCGTCTTCGCGCTGCGCGAGGAGGGCCTGGAGCTGACCGAGATCGCACCCGGCATCGACCTCGAGCGCGACGTGCTGGCCCACATGGAATTCCGTCCGCTGATGCGCGGCGTGAAGACCATGGACGCCGGACTCTTCCGCGACCATTGGGGCGGCCTGGCCGCCGCCCTTGCCGCATCGACCTCCGCATGACCTCCGCATGACCCTCGCATGAACGCCGCCACCGACTTCCTCCCCGCCAGCGGTCTGCTGGCCCAGCTCGACCTGCTGCTCATCGAGCATGCGGGCGCCATCACCCGGCTGCGCCTGAACCGCCCGGCCAAGCGCAACGCCATCAACGAGGCGCTGATCCGCCAGCTGCACACCGCGCTGCTCAACCTGCCGGCGTCGACGCGGGCGCTGGTGATCAGCGGTGAAGGCGAGCACTTCTGCGCCGGCCTGGACCTGTCCGACCTCAGCGAACGCAGCGTGGCCGAAGGCGTGCTGCACTCGCGCGGCTGGCATGTGGTCATGGACGCGCTGCAGTTCTGCAGCGTGCCGGTGGTGGTCGCGCTGCATGGCGCGGTCGTCGGCGGCGGACTGGAGCTGGCGGCCGCCGCCCACATCCGCGTCGCCGACGAGACCGCCTACTTCGGCCTGCCCGAGGGCCAGCGCGGCATCTTCGTCGGCGGCGGCGGCTCGGCCCGCATCCCGCGCCTGGCCGGCGTGGCCTGCATGACCGACATGATGCTCACCGGCCGCGTCCTGGACGCCCAGGAGGGCGAGCGCCGCGGCCTGGCGCAGTACGTGGTGCCGGCCGGACAGGCCGTCGCCAAGGCGATCGAGCTGGCCGCGCGCATCGCGCAGAACGCGCCGCTGTCCAACTTCGCCGTGACGCAGGCGCTGCCGCGCATCGCCGATCTGCCGCAGGCCGACGGCCTGTTCATGGAGTCGCTGATGGCGGCCATCGCCCAGGGCGACGAAGTGGCCAAGCAGCGGCTGCAGGACTTCCTGCACAAGCGCAGCCCCAAGGTCCTCAAGTCATGACGCCGCGCTACCGCCCCGTGGCCGTCGGCGGCTGCCTGGACCGCGCGCGGGTCGAGCACCGCGGCGACGGCGGTTTCGTGCTGCGCTCACCCGAAGCGCTGGCGCCCTACCCGCGGCACATGGGCGAGCGCCTCTCGCACTGGGCGCGGACCGCGCCGGACCGGCTGTTCGCCGCCAGGCGCGGCCCGGACGGCGCATGGCGCCGTCTCGGCTACGCGGACATGCTGACGCGGGCGCGCTCGCTGGGCCAGGCGCTGCTGGACCGCGGCCTGAGCGTCGAGCGGCCGCTGGTCATCCTGTCCGACAACGACCTCGAGCACCTGAGCCTGATGCTGGGCGCGATGTGGGCCGGCATCCCGAGCGTCAGCCTCTCGCCAGCCTATTCGCTGGTCTCGACCGACTTCGGCCGGCTGCGCCACATCGTGGCCAAGGCCACGCCGGGCGCGCTCTACGCGGCGGACGCCAGCTACGAGCCGGCCATCGAGGCCGCGTTGTCGGCCGCGCCCGGGGACACGCGCATCGTGCTCGGCGAAGGCCGGCTGGCGGGCCGGGCGGCGGAGCGCTTCGACGAGTTGCTCGACACCGCGCCGGGGTCCGCGCTGGACGCGGCCCATGCGCAGGTGGGTCCCGACACCATCGTCAAGCTGATGTTCACGTCGGGCTCGACCAAGGCGCCCAAGGGCGTGATCGTGACGCAGCGCATGTGGTGCGCCAACCAGCAGATGACGCTGCAGACCCTGCCCTTCCTGGCGCAGGAGCCGCCGGTGACGCTGGACTGGCTACCGTGGAATCACACCTTCGGCGGCAACCACAACCTGGGCATCGTGCTCTACAACGGCGGCAGCCTGTACATCGACGAGGGCAAGCCCGTGCCCGGCCGCTTCGAAGAGACACTGCGCAACCTGCGCGAGGTCGCGCCGACGATCTTCTTCAACGTGCCCAAGGGCTATGACGAACTGGTCTCGGCGCTGCGGGCCGACAGCGCGCTGCGCGACCATTTCTTCAGCCGGCTGAGCCTGGTCGAATGCGGCGGCGCCGGCCTGTCGGCCAAGACGCTGGACGCCTTCAACGAGCTGGCCGAGGCCGCCATCGGCGCGCGCATCCGCCTCGCCGCGGGGCTGGGCATGACCGAGACCGCGCCGACCTGCACCCTCGCCATCCCAGAGGACTCCCGCCCCGGCTTCATCGGCTGCCCGATGCCCGGCGTGGACGTGAAGCTGGTGCCGGCGGGCGACAAGCGCGAGGTGCGCTTCCGCGGCCCCAACGTGATGCCCGGCTACTGGCGCGAGCCGGAACTCACGCATGAGGCCTTCGACGATGAGGGCTACTACCGCACCGGCGACGCGGCGCGGCCCGCCGATCCCGGCGATCCGTCGCTGGGGCTGATGTTCGACGGACGCCTGGCCGAGGACTTCAAGCTGTCCACCGGCACCTTCGTCAGCGTCGGGCCGCTGCGCGCCCGGGTCATCGCGCTGGGCTTTCCCTGCGTGCACGACGCGGTCGTCACCGGCCTGGACCGCGACGAGATCGGCCTGCTGATCGTGCCGCGCATGGGCGAGGCGCGCCGGCTGGCCGAGCTGCCCGACAGCGCCCCGGCCGCCGAGGTGCTGGCGCATTCGATCGTGCGCGGATTCTTCCAGGACCTGGCCGACCGGCTCTGGGCCGAAGGCACCGGCAGCGCCAACCGCCCGGCGCGGCTGCTGGTGCTGGCCGAGCCGCCATCCATCGACGGCGGCGAGATCACCGACAAGGGCTCGATCAACCAGCGCGCGGTGCTGAGCCGCCGCGCCGCGCTGGTCGAGCTGCTGCACGGGGCGGCCGACGGCCATCCCGACGTCATCACCCCCAACCGCTGAGCTCCCATGAACCTCTCTGGACAAGCTGCCCTCGTCACCGGCGCCGGCTCCGGCCTGGGCGAAGCCGTCGCCCGCGCGCTCGCCGCGCAGGGCGTCCGCGTCGCGCTGCTCGACATCAACGACGCCGGCGCCCGGCGCGTCGCCGCCGACATCGGCGCCGATCGCGCGCTGCCGCTGCGCTGCGACATCACCGACACCGCCTCCGTCACCGCCGCGCTGGACGCGGCGGCGGCGGCCCATGGACCGGCCCGCATCCTGATGAACGTCGCCGGCATCGGCACCGCCAAGCGTCTCGTGCAGCGTGACGGGTCGCCCGCGCCGCTGGAGGATTTCGAGCGCGTGGTGCGCATCAACCTGATCGGCACCTACAACATGACGCGCCTGGCGGCGAGCCGCATCGCGGCGCTGACACCGCTGGCCGACGGCGAACGGGGGGTCATCGTCAACACCGCGTCGGTCGCCGCCTTCGACGGGCAAGTGGGTCAGGAGGCCTATGCCGCGTCGAAGGGTGGCATCGTCGGCATGACGCTGCCGCTGGCGCGCGACCTCGCGCAGTTCGGCGTGCGTGTCTGCACCATCGCGCCCGGACTGTTCGCGACGCCGCTGATGAAGGAGCTGCCCGAAGAGGTCCAGCAGAGTCTGGCCGCATCCATCCCCTTCCCCAAGCGCCTGGGCCTGCCCGAGGAGTTCGCCGCGCTGGCCGCGCACATCGTCGCCAACGGCCACCTCAATGGCGAGGTCATCCGCCTCGACGGCGCGCTGCGCATGGCGCCGCGCTGACCGCGCAAGGAGACCCGCACCATGTTCCTCACCAACACCTGGTACGTCGCCGCGCGCAGCGACGAGGTTGGCGGCGGCCAGCCGCTGGGCCGCAAGATCTGCAACCACGCGATGGCCTTCTTCCGCGACAGCGCCGGCGCGGTCCACGCGGTGGAGGACTTCTGCCCCCACCGCGGCGCGCCGCTGTCGCTGGGCCGCGTGGCCGGCGACACGCTGGTCTGCGGCTACCACGGCCTGGCCATGGGCGGAGATGGCAGGACGGTGTCCATGCCCTGCCAGCGCGTGCGCGGCTTCCCGGCCATCCGCAGTTTCCCGGTCCACGAGGCGCATGGCTTCATCTGGGTCTGGCCGGGCGACGCCGCGCGCGCCGACCTGGCCGCGCTGCCGGCCTTCGAGTGGCTGGGCAA